>Ga0272446_1000918_pt1 | contig 44865 bp, 30 predicted proteins | sample YNPCB0061_FD_194587 | JGI IMG/M metagenome (GOLD analysis project Ga0272446, IMG submission 194587) | Hot spring microbial mat communities from Yellowstone National Park, WY, United States - YNP-CB-006-1 | ecosystem: Environmental > Aquatic > Thermal springs > Hot (42-90C) > Sediment | place...
ACTGACAATATTCCCGACGGTGCATTTTCGGCAGGAGTTTTGTAATAGGGATGCTCCAATGAAGTATTCTCGCTTGCATGATTATCTCTCATTGACGTTCAATTCACCTTTTTCGTAAGTCCTAAGTCTGTTGTTGAAGTTGTCTAAAGTTTTAAGCGCAGAGAACGCCGAGGGCGCAGAGAAGCAGGGCAATATCTTGTTCTCCACTCGTCGAACATACTTTTCTCTGCTCATAATTTCTCTGCGTTCTCCGCGCTCGTTGTTAAAATGTTAGACAACTCCGTTGTCAAAAGACTTCCAATTTACAAAGATGCACGATAAACGCCAAAAGTTTAACACGTTTCAACGATAGTTTCAGTAGTACCCTCAAACAAGCAGTACCATTGCCACAAGGCTTACCGTCCAAACTGGATTTGGAAGCGAAACTGCGGCAAGCCGTTGTCGCCGTCAATAGGCGCAACGCGGTCGAAGCCATAGCCGTAGTCAAAGCCAATCAAGCCGATAGGATTCAGTAGCAACCGCACACCCACACCTGCCGAACGTTTGAGGTCAAACGGATTGACACTGGAAAGGTTGTCCCACACATTGCCTGCTTCGGCAAAGCCTATGAGATAAATCGGTACGGGATTCAGCGTAACGGCGAAACGCACTTCCACAGAGTTTGTGAGCTGCACTAACCCTCCAATGGGATTCGAGCCTTGTTCATTGCCAAATTCATCTTTTGGAGCGCGGCGCAAATCCGCACCACTTATTGTGCGCGGACCGATGCTGCGGTTGGGGTAGCCACGAAGTGGCGTAAGCGCAAAGCCGCCCAGCACTGTACCGCCCATAACGTAACGTTCAAGCGGCGGGATGTTGTCGTTGTCGCGCAAGCCCGTTACATACCCAAAGTTCGATGCTATCCGTAGCACCAAGCGGTTGTTTTCGCCAATTTGCAACAGTGGCGTAAATACGTCGAAATCCAGCGCGCTTTTGATGTAATCAAAACGTCCCAACCCCAGTGCACCTGCGGCGAACGTCGTTGCCCACGAAAACCGTGAGCCGTCGGTGGGAAAAATAGCATTGTCTATGCTCACTCGTGAAATCGTTTGGCGCAGGCTCACTTCCAAGCCTTCGGGGAAAAAGATGTTCGGCACGCCGCCAAGCTGTGTAACGTTGCGGATTTGCATTTGCCAGTCGCCACGGAAAAAATCGTCAGGAAAGCGAAAACGGCGACCAATATTGACCGCACCGCCCATCACCTGCAAATCGCCGCCAACGCTAATAGCTTGGAAATTATTGCGGTATTCTGTACGGTAAAAATTGAAGCCGGCTGTTGTTGGTTCGTCAAACAACCAAGGCTCAGTGATGCCGATGTTGAGGTTGTTTACGCCTGTTGCCAAGCCCAAGCCCGGCGTGAATTGTGTACCGCGCCCGCCAAATTCCCAGTTGAAGTTCACCACCTGACCGCCACCGCCTGCAAGCGGTTCAGCCAGCGAAAAGTTATTAAACGTTAAGCCAATCGTTCCCGTTACACCAAAAAAACCTGCATAGCCCACTGAGGCGTTAAACGTGTCTGCTGAACGCTCTTCGACTTTGTAAATCACATCCACTTGGGTATTGTCCACAGGCTTCACATCGGGCTTGAGTTTTTCGGGGTTGAAGTAGTTCAACTGCCCTAAAAAGCGTACACCGCGAATAATTGCCGCACGGTTGAAGTAGTCGCCGGGGCGCGTAAAGAGTTCGCGGCGAATAACTTTGTCTTTGGTTTTGGTGTTGCCTTCAATTTCCACGCGGCGGATGGTGTACTGATTCCGCTCGTAAATTTTGATGTTAATGTCCACTGAGTCTGTTCCGGGTACGGGGCGTTCCTCAGGTTCTGGGCGCATGGCAAGGTATCCGTTGTTCATGTACATTGCTGCAATATCGCTCTGCTCCTGATTCCCGAAGAGATTCTGAGCAAATTTTTCGGCGTTGTACACATCACCTGTGCTGAAGCCAAGACGATACAGCAAAAACTCTGAGGGATAGACCAAATTCCCCTCAAAGGTGATGTTGCGGACGTAGAGCCGCTGCCCCTCTTCGACTTGGATGTGAATGTCCACCGTTTCCAAAACGTCGTTGTAGCTGAGCGAATCCCGCACGATGTAGGCGTTCACGAAGCCGTTTTTTTTGTAAAAGTTCGCCAGCGCGTCTTTGTCCTTGTCGTACTTCTTTCTATCGAATTTTGTGGACTTCCAAAACTGCCACCATTCTTTGGTTTGCGTGTTTTCAAAAGCACCGGCAAGCTCCTTATCCGTAAAATTCTTGTTTCCCGAAAACGTGATGCTATTGACGTAAAACGCCACGCTTTCTTTGATGTTCAGCACCAAATCGTAGTATCCTGATGTGTCGGTGGGCGCAAGCGTTGCTGAAACCTTTGCAAACTGCTTACCGTCTTTTTCGTAGAGATTTTTAACGGCTTTTTCGATGAGGTTTAAGTCGTAATCGGAAATGAGGTCGCCCGGATGTTTATCGGTAGCTTTGATGATTTCTTTGCTGGATTGGGCTTGATTACCGTTAATTCTAATAGCTGCCACGTGAGACGCTTCTTCGACCTTGATTTTCAGGTACACGCCCGCGGGAGTGATGCGGTCAATAAGGATGTTTACATCCTTGAATTGCTTGCGCTTCCACAAGTTTTTGATAGCGTCGGCAAGTTTAGCATTCGGCAATCCGGGTGTAACAATGATTTCATCGCCGATAAGCAAACCCGAAAGATTGATAATGGCAGACTTGTCAATCGTGGAGTTTCCTTCAACGTCAATGCTCAAAATGCGAGATTTTTCAGGTTTTGCCAACTGCGCGGCAAGCGGTACAGCACAGAACATGCCCACAAGTGCTACCATAGACGCTGCCATGTGCACCGCACGCATGAATGCAGCGTAGGAACTTGAAGGAAGAATCTGGCGTACAGCCAAGAAGACGTTGTGCAGTGGTGCGTTATCGAAAGGCATGAAACAGGCGTTGGACGTATGTTGGTTGCGTTTGGTGGTTAGTCTCATCGTTCTTTTCGTCAGCAAGTTGTTGTGATGTTTTGCCAAACCGTCGTTCGCGTTGATTGTATGAAGCTAAGGCTTCATACAACTGAGCGCGGCGGAAATCGGGCCAAAGCGTTTGGGTGATGTACAGTTCTGCATAGGCAATTTCCCAGAGCAGAAAATTGCTCACCCGCAGCTCGCCGCTTGTGCGAATGAGCAAATCGGGGTCGGGCATGATGTGTGTTTGCAAGTACGAAGCAAAGCGTTCTTCCGTCAAATCTTCAGGCGAAAGTTTGCCGCGCCGAACGTCGAGCGCAATCATCTGTACAGCTCTGGTAATATCCCACCGCGCACTGTAGCTCAGTGCCAGTGTAAGCGTAAGCCCTGTGTTGTCTTTCATTGCTTCGGTGGATTCGTAGAGTTGCTTTTGCACGTTTTTGGGCAACGCATTGATTTTGCCAATCGTTTGCAGCCGAACATTATTGCGGTGGAGTTCATCGAACTCGTTTTTGAGGTAATACAACAGCAACTCCATCAGCACATTAACTTCTGCTTGCGGTCTGCGCCAATTTTCCATCGAGAAAGCGTAGAGCGTCAAGTATTGTATGCCCAGCAGCGACGAGGCTTTGACAATATCACGGACACTTTCAATGCCTTCGCGGTGTCCATGCACACGGCTTTGTCCGCGCTGTTCTGCCCAGCGACCGTTGCCGTCCATAATAATCGCCAGGTGTCGCGGAATATTTCCAGTTGCCAGTAACGCTTCTTGGCACTGTTTGTCGTCGGCATCTTGTGTGTGGCTCCAGAGCGTTGTTACGTTGTTCACAGCCGTAGTTTTGGCTGCTGAACGTGTTGCAGAGTCTGATTGCTTTGTATTCACCGTGTTGTGTTCTCCCGCAATGTTGTGACGGATATGCCAGAAATTCAGCTATGTTCGTTTTTGCAACGCTGAAAACCTCAAAATTACAAAGAACCGTACTTTTGAACGGTTAATTTTTGTTAATTCTTTGTTAGCTCTCAAATTATCGCAGTGTTGGAATTCGGCCGTTGGCAGCACGAGGTTTTCGCAAGCATGAGTTCCAGTTCGCATTATCCAACAAACTGCTCGACAACAAAATGAAGTTCTTTTGTGAGTTGTTCCGTTAAGACATCGCGGCGGTGCTGCTGAACAACATCAAGATTGGGTCTTGGGAGTTTGCCTTCTTTGTACAATTTGTAAAGCCTGAGTATCGCCAGTTTGATTTGCTGAATATTATCGGGTTCGGTTACGATTGCCGCGCCGTATTTTTGGGCTGCCTGTGATAACGCCCCTTCGGGCACTGAGACAAGGAGGGGTTTCTGTGAGCCAAAATACTCGTAGAGTTTTCCGCTTGAAATAGTATCAGCATTACGAGCATTGCCGACCATCATCCACAAGGCATCACACGACATAATGCCGCTCACAGCAGCGTCGTGGTTACAGTAGCCGTGAAGAGTAACGAAATCCTGCAAGCCCATTCGCCGAATATGTCTGCGATGCTCTTTGCGAAATAATCCAAAAAAATGCAGCTCAATGTCTTGGGCAATTGCGGGCTGCTCGTCAGCCAGCATTTTGAAGGCTTGCAGGAAGTATTTGGGAGTAACCATATCGTAGAACATTCCTGCGTAGCCCAAGCGGAATTTTTGATTGTCGCGAGGGGAAGGGCGGGCATTGGCAAAATCTTCAGGGTCAAATCCGTGGGGAATAATGCTGATGTCGTCGAATCCCAAAAATGGATACATCGTCATAATTTTGTGCTTCATCTGGCGATTGGTCACGATGACTTTGCTCGATGCCTCAAGCATGGCGTACTCAAATCGTTGATGCAACCAGCGATGAAAAGGTGTTGGGTAAAAGGCAAACTGATTGCCGTACCACAAGTCGCGGTAATCCACAACAAATGGCACGGAAAATCGTTTCGATAATCGTGCGCCCACTCGTGCAGCAGAGAACGGCGGCGCACTGACAAAAACAAGGTCGTAGTGTTCGGTTTGCAGTAAGTCGCTGGCACGTTTGAACGCTTTGGCTGCCCAGCCCACTTTGTTGTCAGGAATAAACAGTGCGTTGCTCAGGCGCGATACCAGTTTTCTGAGCCACTCCACAGGCATAGAGATTTGTTTAGACGTGCCTTGAGAAGCCAAGAGGGAATTGACATCTGTGCCGCTTGTGCGTTCAATCCGAATGTTCGCCTCCTCAGCCTCGCGCATGAGTGCTTCGTCAAAAGCGTAATAGCCTACCGCTCCAGCCGTGAGAACAGTTGGTTGCCAGCCAAACCTTTTCATGTACTTCGTAAACTTGAGCGTTCGCTGTACGCCGCTTAATCCCATTGGTGGGAAATAGTAGGCTATCACCAAGACTTTATGAGGCTCGTTCGTTCTCTGCGTGCGCGTAGCATCTGATGTTGGGTTTGGCGGTAGCTGCTGCGATGCCGTTTGCTGAAGCGTTTGCTGCGCTATTGGTCGTGTGTACTCGTTCATCTGTTGGTATGTATGACAATACTTACTTTTTGATGCGCTCAAAAAGGATGGTTGCGCTCTTGATACTGGAATTTTCGTCCTTGATGGTCAGGTAAATTTCCTGTCCCGGCTCGTAGTGAAAAATGCTGTCCGTTTCAATGCCAATAGCACCAACATAGTCATCGCCTGTTGGGTCTTTGTCAATGACAGACACTTGAACTATCTGCCCTCTGTCCATTTTCATCTGCGTAGCGCAGTTCCATGAAGCCTCAAACGTATTGTTGAATTGGCTGCTGGTAGCGTAGATGCTTTTATTGAGCATGAGCGTTAGTACCAAGTCTGGCTTGCCACGCAAGGGGTCCCAGTGGCTGTTGTTCAATTTTCGTGGCTGCAATTCCACACTGACTTTCGCCACTCGCCACGTTCCGGGCGCAAGCCGTGCATCGGCAAAAGGAATAGGCATTGCTGAAAAATCGTTCAGCACCACGTATTCAAGGGCAATAGGCTCAGGTTTATCCAATTGATACCGCCGCTCAAATTCACCGATGTCCATTGCCGAAGGCACTGTGCCTTTGGTTTTAGGCTGCAAGCCCTGAGTTACGATGGTCGCTTTCAAGCCACGCATGGTAGCTTCTTTGACAATATCGCCCGTGCGTTTAAGACAGCGAGCAGCAGCCGTGTTTGTAAACTTTGCAGAATCGCCTTCCAGCACCACCGTTAGAGCATGACCGTACAGCACTTTTGCAGCAAGCAACTTCCCTTCACCCTGATACTGTCTGCCAAGCGGCACTTCTTTGCTCTTGACAGTGCGGTACATCCGCACCAAAGCGTAGCGTTTGTTCGGCTCAGTTTTTATTCCTGCTTTAGCCAATATGCCCTTCATCAGTGCGGACTGGAGGTCGTCATCGATATTCACCACTACGGCACCAAACACATCCGTGTTCGATTCATTTGGAGTATCGGCAAAGGCTTTTTCGAGCTTTTTTAAGTGGCTGTCGAATGCTCCGCCCAAGAGGGATTCAGCATCGTTGCCTACCACAGGCATTTGCAGTGGTTGGTTTTGTCTGTACACTCGCGCTGTGTCTTGAGCTGATAATACTGCAGATGATAACACCAACCCACACCATAAGAATATTGCCGATACGCGCTTCACCCGCGATGATTTCATACGTCCTCCGAACATTTGAAGGTCAAAAATTGAAGGTCAACATTGAAGGTCAAAAACGATACGATGCTTATGAGCATTTCGTTAGCACTTCGCAATATACACAGATTACACGATAATCAATTCCTTTGGTGAATGCGTGAGCACTTCACAGCCGTCAGCACGCAGCCACACATCGTCTTCGATACGCACACCACAGCGATTCGGCACATACACGCCCGGCTCAATCGTTATCACCGCACCTTCGGGCAAACGCACGCGTGGAAATCGCCACGACACCGTTGGTGGCTCGTGAACATCCAACCCCAAGCCATGCCCGAGACTGTGTTCAAATGCCTCGCCGTAGCCCGCAGCACTGATAATATCGCGTGCCACAGCATCTAAGCTCTTGCAGGTCAGTCCAGCGCGTGCTTGGTCAATGGCGCGGGTATTGGCTTCCAGCACAAGCGCGTAGATGCTTGCATCGAAGTCGTTTGGCTTTCCAAGAGCAAACGTGCGCGTCATATCGGAATGAAAGCCCTGAACACGGCAGCCAAAATCTATCGTTACGAGTTCGCCGCGCTGGAGGATTTTCTTACTGGCGCGTCCGTGCGGCAGCGCACCACGCACGCCACTAGCAACGATAATGTCAAACGCATCGCCTTCCGAGCCGCGTTTGCGGGCTTGATAGGAAAGTTCAGCAGCAAGGTCGTGTTCCGATATGCCGGGTTTGACAATTTCCAGCACGACGTTGTACACCTCTGCGGCAATGTCTGCCGCCGCTTTGATGTGGGAAACTTCTTCAGGTGTTTTGACCATCATAAGCGGCTCAAGAATCTGGCGGCACGGCACAAAGCGCGTTGGGCGACAATGCTTTCGCATGGTGCGCACGGCTGCGTAGCTCATGGCACTTGCGTCGAAACCGAGTCTGTGTGTGCCCGCGACAAGCATTTGCTCTTGCACATACATCCACGTCGTGCGTGTAATGTGCGTGCGCAAGCCCGCAAGCGGATAGAGTTCCGTCTTGATTTGTTCGGCATAGCGGCCATCGGTAAAAAGATGCAGCGCGTTCGGCAAGACGAGCAGCAGCGCGTTCGAGCCAGAAAAATTTGTCAAGTACCGAATGTGCGTCAGATTCGTAACAACAAAGCCATCAAGCCGTTTGTGTTCAAGGACGCGGCGCAGAGCGTGTATGCGGTTCATAGGTAAACGGCAATCTACTTCACAAAATAATTCGGTGCTTCCTCGGTTATCAACACATTATGCGGGTGAGATTCTTTCAGACCCGCGCCTGTCATACGAATAAATCGCGCTTTGCGTTTCATATCCTCAATCGTTGGGCAACCGCAATATCCCATGGCTGCCCGCAAGCCGCCTGTCATCTGATAAATCGTTTCGCTCACGTTGCCCTTGAACGGCACGCGCCCTTCAATGCCTTCGGGAACAAGTTTGGCTATTTCGTCCTCCACGTCTTGAAAATAGCGGTCTGCCGAGCCTCTTTGCATTGCTCCAAGCGAACCCATACCGCGATACACCTTGTACGAACGCCCTTCGAGCAGAACTTTATCGCCCGGCGACTCTTCATGTCCAGCAAGCATACCGCCAACCATGATGGAATCTGCGCCCGCGCCAATAGCTTTGGCAATATCGCCCGTCTGCTTGATGCCGCCGTCGGCAATCAGCGGAATTCCTGCGTCCATAGTAACCGCCGCCACATTCATAATAGCAGTAATTTGTGGAACGCCCACACCAGCAATAATGCGGGTTGTGCAAATTGACCCGGGACCGATGCCCACCTTCACAGCATTTGCCCCAGCGTCAATAAGAGCTTTTGCTGCCTCGCCCGTGCCAATGTTGCCCGCAATCACCTGCAAATCGGGGAACGTGGACTTCACAAGACGTACCATTGCTATCACGCCTTTGGAATGACCGTGTGCTGTGTCAATAATGACCGCATCCACGCCCGATTTGATGAGTGCTGCAATGCGGTCTATGGTGTCATCGGAAACGCCCACTGCCGCGCCACACCGCAGCCGTCCAAGCTCGTCTTTGCAAGCGTTCGGGTACTTTTTCTTCTTTTGAATGTCTTTGAACGTTATCAAGCCGCGCAACGTGCCGTCAGCATCCACCACAGGAAGTTTTTCAATGCGGTGTTTTTGCAAAATTTTTTCGGCTTCTTCCAGCGTTGTGCCTATGGGAGCAGTTATCAAGCGGTCTTTGACCATGAGCGTTGCGATAGGCTGACTGCTGTCTGGCTCAAAGCGCAAATCACGATTAGTGATAATGCCCACGAGTTTGTTCGCCGCATCCACCACAGGAATTCCTGCAATTTTGTACCGTGCCATCAGTTCTAAGGCATCATGAACGGTTTGTTCGGACGTGAGCGTGATAGGGTTGCGAATCATGCCGCTTTCGGAACGTTTGACTTTGTCCACTTGGGCAGCTTGCGCTTCGATGGTCATGTTTTTGTGAAGAATACCAATGCCGCCCTCCCGTGCAAGAGCAATCGCCATGTCCGATTCCGTTACGGTGTCCATAGCGGCACTCAAAACGGGAATATTGAGCGTAATTCCTGTGGTGAGGCGTGTTTGGAGATTGACCGAACGCGGCAGCACATCGGAGTACGCTGGTACGAGCAAAATGTCGTCGAAGGTCAAGCCTTCGCCCAGCAGTTTGCTGCTGTGGGGTGTGTGGACAGTGGTCATGGTCTCAAATGTCTGAGGTGATACAAAGAGAGATTGTACTATTGAGGACTTCCGCAACAAGGTGCTTCCGGGCAAAAGATTGCAGCCTGTGTTGCTCCGTTCAATACTTCAAAAATGATACTTCAAAAAATCTTGAGCGCACGAAAAATCTGCTCCGTAATGGTGCGGCGTGCGGGGGCTTGCTGCATGGCAGTCATTGCAATATTACACGCAAAAATGTACGTGTTGTCAAGGGTTTCCACCCAACCAACGAGCCAACCAACGCCTTGTGCGTCTGCCCAGCCTGTTTTTCCGCGCAGCACATAGTTGGCGGTGGAATCAAGGCGGATAATGTCTCTGACAATGTTTGCCGAACGCTTGCTCACAGGCAACCTCCCGCTTTGCAAGCGTTGCAAAAAGTCAATTTGCTCAAAACACGTCGTCCGCAGTCGCCCAGAAAGCCAAAAACGGTCAATCACCATGCCCGTCGTATCAGCATTGCCATAGCGCAAGGTGTCTAACCACAGCTTCATGCGTTTTGCGCCCACACGCCGCGCCAATTCTTGGTAGTACGGCACACACGACACAGCAATTGCCGAGCGCAAGGTGTGGTCTTTGTTCCATGCTTCCATATCGCGCCGAACACCATCCCAAGCAATCACAAACTCTGCATCGGCGATAACACCAGTTTCCAGACCAATCAGCGAGTTCGGAATTTTGAACGTTGAGGCTGGTAAAAACGGCGTACGAGCGCGGGGTTCGTTATACACGTGAAAGGTGTGAGTGCTGGTGTTATACATCAAAAAGCATCCCTGTACGCGGGCACTATCAAAAAATCGTTTCCATTCGTCGTGGTGTTGAAAATGTGGCTGCGTGGTTGTTGGAGTAGTCGAATGAGTAGTCAAGTGAGTAGGCTGGGCATAGAGTTGGGCATGGAACTGGACGTGAAGAAGTGATGGAAAGCCCAGAAGAAGCAATGCCCAACAAGATTGAACAATACTGTGGAGAGTACGCATAATGTAACGTCGGATAGCACCGTTTGGGGTATAGAAACGGTACGATACTATGAAAAAGCGAAATTTCCCGAAGCAGAGTTGATACGGCTTTCAGGAAACTTCGCTGTGAATCGCAAGCGTCTGGTTGTGCCTACTTGGCAAGTTTCAGACGATTGAGCGCGCGTGCAAGAGAAAGTTCAGCGCGTTTGGCGTCAAATCCCGAACGCCGTGCAAGCCGCTCTTCGGCACGCTTGCGGGCTTCTTGAGCACGCTGTACGTCGATACTGCCTGATTCTTCGGCAGATTCAACCACAATCGAGGCTTTGTTGTTAAGCATCTGAACAAACCCGCCACTGGTAGCGTAAAGGTGATGTTTGCCCTGAGCGTCGGTCAGTTCAATAGCACCAATGCCCAACTCCGAAACAATTGCAGCGTGGTTGTAGAGCATTTGAAACGGTGTGTGTGTGCCGGGAACTGTTACCGAATCTACCTTACCTTCAAACACAAGGCGTTCTGGTGTAACGATTTCCACATCGAAGGGTTTTCCTGTAACCATAGCTGTTTCACAAAATACGATAAGAATTCACAGGTGAACATTTCACTGTTGCTCATCTACTGCCAGTTATCTACTACCACTTGTGAGCGAACGCGGTTAGCGGGGTCGCCGAAGCGGCGCAAACAGGTAGTCCAAATCTACTTCCAAGCCTGCCAGCAACAACGACGAAACTTTGTGTGGCTGTGGGCTACTGGTGGTTGAATGGCTGTGGAGGCGGAACTCTCCGCTGATGTTTTGATAGACTTCAATCGTGCCGTGCTTGAGCGCATCAACAATCCAATATTCTTTCACACCACACTGCTCATAGACTGCTTTTTTTGCACGTAAATCGTAGTACGCATTGGAAAGCGATAAAACTTCTACAACAAGGTCTGGCGAGCCTTCGATGCACTTTTCACCAATAATATCAAGCCGCTCGGCAGCTACAAAGACGATGTCGGGTTGATAGGTGTCTCCGTTATCAAATACCACATCTATTGGCGAAACAAACACCTCGCCCAAGCCGTGCTGCTCAACAAAAGCCAGCATAAGCGATGCGAGTCGGGTCACGTATCGTTGATGAAACGGAACTGGTGCCGGCGACATAACGATTTCTCCTCCTATCAGTTGCGCCAGCGTCCCTTCTGGCAGTGCTGCGTAGCGTTCAGCAACCGATGGTGTATGTTCAACAGCGGTAGCCATATTCAACCCCTCAAGAGAGTATCAAGTGCCCGTGCAATACGAGGATAAAAGGCACACGTGAGTATGTCTAACTTTAACTACTGTGTGCAATGATAAAGAGCGTTGAGAGAGCCTTCGCAGAGATTGGCAAAGATTGAACACTGCGGCTTTTCCACGAAGGGGCAACGCAGCAACAGGTTTTACATCTTTTTGGCTTTGTCGCGAGCTTCGTCAAGTGTTCCCACGTAACTGAAGGCTGCTTCGGGCAGTTCATCGACCTCGCCATCTAAAATGGCTTTGAAGCTGGCGATGGTGTCGGAGATTTTGACGTACCGACCTTGCAAGCCCGTAAACTGCTCTGCCACGTGGAATGGCTGCGAGAAGAAGCGTTGAATCTTCCGCGCGCGAGCAACGGTAATTTTGTCATCATCGGAAAGTTCGTCCATGCCAAGAATGTTGATGATGTCTTGCAACTCTTTGTAGGTTTGCAGCACTTGCTTGACGCGCACAGCAGTATTGTAATGCTCTTCACCGATGATATACGGGTCAAGAATCCGCGAAGTTGAATCCAGGGGGTCAACGGCAGGGTAAATACCCAATTCTGAGATTTGGCGTGAAAGCACCGTTGTAGCGTCCAAGTGGGCAAAGGTGTTTGCTGGAGCGGGGTCGGTCAAGTCGTCCGCCGGCACGTACACCGCTTGTACGGAGGTGATTGAGCCTTTGTTCGTCGAGGCAATGCGCTCCTGCAACGCGCCCATCTCGGTTGCGAGTGTTGGCTGGTAGCCTACCGCCGAAGGCATCCGCCCAAGCAGAGCCGATACTTCCGAGCCTGCTTGGGTGAAGCGGAAGATGTTATCGACAAAGAGCAACACGTCTTTGCCTTCTTCGTCACGGAAGTATTCTGCCATCGTCAGACCCGTCAGTGCTACCCGCGCCCGCGCGCCCGGCGGTTCGTTCATTTGACCAAACACCATAGCCATCTTGCTGATAACGCCTGATTCTTCCATCTCCAAATACAGGTCATTTCCTTCACGGGTGCGTTCGCCTACACCTGCAAACACGGAAAAACCGCCGTGTTGTTTAGCGATATTGTTGATAAGTTCTTGGATAACAACGGTTTTACCTACGCCTGCGCCGCCAAACAAGCCTGTTTTCCCACCTTTGGTGAAAGGCTCGATGAGGTCAATTACTTTGATGCCTGTCTCGAACATTTCTTTTTTAGTCGAGTAGGAGGAAAATTCCGGTGCAGAGCGGTGTATGGGAGAGCGTTTGCCAGAATTGACAGCTGGTTTGCCGTCAATTGGTGCGCCCACAACGTTGAACATACGCCCCAAAACTTCCGAACCGACTGGCACGGAAATTGGCTCGCCAAGGTCTTTGACCTTCATGCCGCGGGTCAGACCATCGGTCGAATCCATAGCGATAGCGCGTACACGCGATTCGCCCAAGTGCTGCTGCACTTCGCAGACCAGTTCTTCGTGTTCTCCTGTGTCCACCGAAGTGCGCGGAATGCGAAGTTCATTGAGGATGTTTGGCAATGTGCCGCCTGTAAATTCCACGTCCACTACAGGACCAATCACCTGTACGATGCTACCTTCGTTGTTCATAGCAGTTGTTGGAATGCGTTAAAAAAGTAAACAAATGTGTGAAAAATTGGAATAGTTCTTGTCGTGTTTGCGGTTTTCGCGTCTCATTCGCGTCCCAAGTTGTACAGCATTACACAGTAGCTACTGCTTGCTGATAAGGAATTTTGGCGTAGCTTTTGCTGTAAACTTTCGTACCGTAGTTGTAGCTTCACAAAGACCCAAAACTACGCAATACGTTCCTTTTGAACAAACAAAGTTTCGCTTTGGCATGAAAAACTCACCGTGTACAACGTCATTAGGCATTGTTAGTACGATTCTCTGCTTGTTCCTGCTTGGTTGGATAGGTTCTGCACAGTCTCAAGGAGCAACACGTTCTCGGAACACTCGGGCAACACCTGCGCCCAAATTTCGGCAACTGCAAGAATCCGTGCCACCAAAACGCGAATTCCGTGCTGTGTGGATTCCAACGGTATTTAATATTACTTGGCCTGAGCGTGCCAGTGATACGCCCGCTAAACAACGCCAAGATTTCATTACCTTGCTAAACCAGCACCGTGCCAGTGGCTTCAACGCTGTTATTGTGCAGATACGACCCAGTGCTGATGCCTTCTACGCAGCCTCGCGCGAGCCGTGGTCACAATGGCTGACGGGAACACAAGGTAAAAACCCGCAGCCGTTTTACGACCCATTGGACTTTATGATTGAAGAAACTCACAAGCGCGGCATGGAGTTTCACGCTTGGTTTAATCCGTATCGCTCGGTGGCCAGTGCCTCCAGTCAGATTGCCTCCAATCACATTGCCAAAATGCGCCCCGACTGGCACTTGACGTTTGATAATCCCCATAAATTACTCAATCCCGGGCTGCCGCAAGTTCGTGAATATGTAACAAGCATTATTATGGACGTTGTGCGAAACTACGACATTGACGGCGTACATTTCGACGATTACTTCTATCCTTACGGTGGTACTGCTGGGCAGGATGCCCCGACCTTTGGACGTTACCCACGAGGGTTCAGTAATATCGCCGACTGGCGACGTGACAACGTGAACTTGTTCGTGAAAATGGTGGCTGACAGTATTCGTGCTGTGAAGCCTTTCGTCAAATTCGGCATTAGTCCCTTTGGTATTTGGAAAACGGGTGTGCCATCGGGTATTGTGGCTTCGGACACGATACCACTGGATATGTACGGTGCCTATTCGGTGATTTATTGCGACGCGCTGGCATGGCTGCAGGCAGGAACAGTCGATTACGTGATGCCGCAGTTATACTGGCAATTCGGTGGCAAAAAAGATTACGCAAAACTTATGCCTTGGTGGTTAGCACAGGCAAAGGCTGCACCAAACGGCGGACGGCATTTGTACACAGGCAATGCAGCGTACAAAATGGTGGACAAACAATGGTCATCGGCAGAAATTACCGCGCAACTGCGGTTTAACCGTGTGCAAGGTGCTCACGGAGCTGCGCTGTACAATTCCAATATTGTCGCAAAAAATATTAAAGGTCTCGAAGATTCCTTGCGCGAGGACGTGTTCCGTTATATCGCCTTACCGCCAACAATGCCTTGGAAAGACGACGTTCCGCCGTGTGCGCCGACAAATGTGGTCTTGCGTGTGAACAACACTGGAGTTGCATTGTCTTGGCAAAAACCGCCGAAAGCTGATGATGGCGACAGCGCACACCGATATGCTGTTTATCGTTTTCCCTATGGCGAGCGTATCAATATCGAAGACCCGCGTGCCTTGCGTGCCATTACTGCCGATACGGAATTCACCGATACAACGGCGCGACCCCGCGAACGATACGTGTACGTTGTTACTGCACTGGATAGGCTTTGGAATGAAAGTGAACCCAGCGCACGAGTAGGAAAATTGCGCTGATGTTCGGCGTTTCCAACCATCACGAAACATCAATGAGCGCAAGTCCAGAATCTTCATCAAACCCCTTTGAACTTGAAGAACTTGAAGAATGTTTACCACGCATGCCACGCACCCCATGAACCAAGAGCCAGACAGTGCTTTCACGCCAAGCCGCCCTGTGCAAAGTTCGCAACAAACAATCCATCAGCATTTGCGGGCAGTTGTTGGCAAACATCTCGGCACGAGATTTGATAAACCAATAAGTAGCCACACGCTAAGTGCATTTGAAGAAGCATGCTCGTTTGTGTACAACCATGCTGCTTACAACCGTAACAACGCGCCGATTATCGTGGATTCATGCTGTGGCACGGGCGAAAGCACACGCCGTCTGGCTGCGCGATTTCCTGAGGCTCTTGTGGTGGGTATTGACAAATCGGCACAGAGAATTGCAAGATTTGCTCGTTCTCAAAGCGACAAGACGTGGACTGAACGTTCTCAGACTGAGAACAACAACCACCCGGTTCTCGGAATCGTGGCAGAAAATGAGACAGACGAGACAACTGGGAGTTCACCAAATGAAAGTTCACCAGATGGGAGTTCACCACATCACGCTGCTCCACAATGCCCGCGCAATCTTTTGATGTTGAGAGCCGATGCGATTGATTTTTGGAGACTCGCGGCACAAGCTGTGCGTGATGGTACATGGCGGGTGGCAAGGCACTTTCTTCTGTATCCGAATCCGTACCCCAAACCACAGCATCTTCTTCAGCGTTGGCATGGGCATCCAGTGTTTCCTGATGTTGTGGCACTGTGCAAGCACGTAGAACTTCGCACAAACTGGCGTGTGTATGCCGAAGAATTTGCTATTGCATGGCACATAGCCACTGGTACGCACGCTTTTGTGGAGGAGTTGCAGCCAGATGATGTGCTTGCTGAAGGCGCAATGACGGCATTTGAACGCAAGTACGCCCGAAGCGGACACACATTGTATAGGCTCAGAACAGCGTAACGAACAAAATCACCTTTTCTCTCGTGTTTGATGTATTTGGTCGAAGGAGAACACCCATGAACACCACCAAACGTACCCTCGCAGCACTGATGGGAACAACCCTCGTGCTTGGCTCGATGATTGCCCATCTGCCAGATGCCCGCAATAACGCGCTGTTTGCTCAAGAGCAGAACGCAAAACTTGCTCGACCGCGTATTTCCGTCTTTGTTGGCGACAGCGGCTCATCCGACGGACGTGGCAGCATAGCAGACACAACACGTGTGACCAATCTGCTGCTGCGCGAACGCCGAGCAACGCTTCGCGGCACAGACCCGCAGGCACAAAGCGGCAATATTCGTTTTGTGCGCGAAGGCTCGACAGCACTGCCGCTTGTGGTGGCATATACGCTGACGTACTTGGATTCTGCGGGGCGGAATTTGCAAACGCTTGGCGGCACGACGTTGAATTTGCCTGTGCCATTGCCGCTTGGCGCAGTTGCTACGCCACCACTCCCCACACCCACACCCACAGACATCAACAGCCTGCGGGGGGATTTAGCTCCTACGATGACGATTGACGATAGAGTCATTGAAGTTGGTGTGGCGACAAATGCCGCTCCGAACAGTTTTACGCTCCCCGCAGGACAAGCCTCGCAGCCTATTGCCTTTACGGCACGGTGGAGCGACCAAACTCTTTCGCCACGTTCGCCCGGAATTCAAGGGCGGCGCACGGTGATTATTCGCCTGTTGCCCGATGCTGTCGGCACGACTTACGACTTGGGCACAACGATTGCGACGGTAACGCTGGACGACCCCGAGCGCGTTGCGCCCGTGATTATGAACGCTATTCAAGACAAACAGCTTGTGCGTGGTGCAACGGACTTGATAGAACTCGAAACGCCCGGATACCGCAGCGACGGCGCGCCAAACAGCGTGTTTTATGATGACAACTACAACGTGCTGACCTACACCGCGATTTCTTCCGACCCGACGATTGTGTCGGTGCAAGTGCGCCAAAGCGACGAGCGTTTTGGTGGTCGCCCGTCGTTAAGCTATCAAGCGCAGCCTAATGCTCCAATTGGCAGTACGGCAGAAATTCGCGTAGTGGCAAACGACGGTTTTGGAGGTCTGGGAACGGATATTTTCCGTGTAACGGTGGTGTCCAGTGTTACGGGCGGCTTGACGAGCATTAACCGTGTGCCGTCGTCGAATGTGAGCTTAAGTGTAGCTCCGAACCCTGCTACAGAGCGGCTTACTGTTCATGCCCAAGCACGCCAAGCAGGAACAGTGCGCGTAAGCCTCACAACAGCACTCGGAGCGGTGGTGGCACGTGCTGAACACACACTTGCCAAAGATGAACGCTACGTGCAAGAATTTGCCATGAATGCGCTGCCTGTGGGCGTGTATTTTCTGGAAATCAATGATGGCAGTGTTCGCAGTGTAGAAAAAATCGTCAAACAGTAACGACGATAACCAGTAACGACGACAACCAATCGCTACGACAGCCAATCGCTACGGTAGCCAATCGCAATTGAACGGGATTGATTGCTGGCAAGTGCAGTTCATCGCAGGCAGATGGGCTGCACTTGTTCGTTCAAGGTGGTGTGCCTTGCTGTTCTTTTGACATTTCATTGCCGCAGGCTGGAAATTTCCCTGCAAAAATCTGTGAAAATGCCTATTTTGCGGGTGAAACTGTACCTGAACTGCTCCTAAACTGTACCTAAAAACTCTTCAGGCAAGGACGGTATCAGGGGCATACACTGCTCTTCAACTGCGTAATCAACCATAATTGCCGATATACTTCGGCAGTTTTTGCGATTTTTATCCTTCTGCGCGTTATGAAAACATCTTCAACACTGCCCTCGAAAGCAAAAGCCACAAAAGCTGCTGCCAAAACAACCTCTGCGGCAAAAACAAGCACGACAAAAGCCCTTGCCGTCAAGGCAAGTGCCGCTCCAAGACGTGCTGCTCAAACAGGGAAGGCAAAAGCAAGTCTCGCAAAGGCTGCAACCCAAAAAACCACATCTTCACCAAAGGCGGTGCAAAGCGTGGAATTACCAAAGACCACGTCCCAGGAGAAACAAAAGTCGTATGACTACGTGCCTGCCCATATCATGCACAAGACAAAAATTCTTTGCACATTCGGTCCGGCAATTTCTTCCGAAGAAAAAGTAACCGAACTGTTGAAGGTTGGAGCGACGGCATTCCGCCTGAATATGTCGCATGGCTCACACGAAATGCACAAACATTCTGTGCAGATTATTCGCAACGTAGAAAAACAGCTCGGCATTCACATCCCGATTATTGCTGATTTGCAAGGTCCGAAAATCCGCGTCGGCGACCTTGAAGGCGCAGGCGTGAGCTTGATTAACGGTACTATTGTCAAATTTGCCGATGAAGCCGTGTGGAAAAAACTCAAGCAACCCAACGATGTCATCCCTGTGCGCTATCCCACGTTTGCCACGGATGTGAAAGAAGGCAACACGATTTTGTTCGACGACGGCTTGCTCAAAGTGCAAGTGCGCGACACAGATGGCAAAGTGGTGTCGGCAATTGTGGAAAATGGCGGTCTGCTTAAGTCTCGCAAAGGCATCAATCTGCCAAACGTTCACGTCAGCCAGCCTTCACTGACGGAAAAAGACCAAAGAGACCTGATTTTTGCTATCGAACAAGGCTGTGATTACCTTGCACTCTCGTTTGTTCGGACAGCGCAAGACGTAATAACCACCCGCGAAGTAATGAAAAAGCACGGTGGCTCGATGTGGATTATTGCCAAAATCGAAAAGCCCGAAGCCATTACCAATATCGAGACGATTGTGGACGTGTCGGATGCAATTATGATTGCTCGCGGTGATATGGGCGTGGAAATCCCTGCTGCCGAAGTTCCTATTGTGCAAAAGCGCATTATTACGCTCTGCAACAACCTTGCAAAGCCCGTGATTACCGCAACGCAGATGCTCGAATCCATGATTCAAAACCCGCGCCCCACACGTGCCGAAGCAAGCGATGTGTCCAATGCTGTATTCGACGGCACAGACGTAGTGATGTTGAGCGCAGAAACGAGTGTTGGAGCGTATCCTGTGGAAACCGTGATGTATATGCGAACCATCTGCGCCGAAGCAGAGCGCGAAATGGTGCGTTCGGCGGAAATGCAGGCAAAACGTGCCGAGGCTGCTTTGCACATCAAACTTCCCGACGACCGCGCCGATGCTATTGCAGGAGCAGTCGGAACAATTACCCGTGAGATGAATGTGGATGCCATTGCTGCCGTTACTACAACAGGGAAAATCACGCGCTACATGGCTTCGCGGAAATTCACGTTGCCGATTTTTGCTATCACCCAAGATGCCGATGTGTCGCGGAAGGTTTCGCTGCTCTGGGGTGTGTATGCTCTGCAAGTTGGAACGCTGAAAAACACTGACGAGGCAATCGAAATTGTGAAACACGCGCTGGTCGAACGGGGATATTTGCCCAAAGGTGCTGTTGTGGCGATTTCGATTGGTCGCCCGTTGCATCTGAAATCCCGAACAAATATGCTTTCGATTGAACAATTGTAAGCCCACGGATATTCCACCAATGAACCTCATCCTCAGCATTCTCTTACGTCGTTAACGCCACTGATGCACGAGGGCAAACGCTGGTGGATTGTGTCCATTCTGTGGGACATGGAGCGCAACGACACGCCTTTACCAAGCCAGTATGTGCCAACACAACAAACACAACGCTAAACCGTCGGACACTAAAAGTACGATGTACGCCTATGTACGCCTAATGGTGTACATCCAAACAGTCAGCGCACTATGGATAATGTAGAGAACGATGAATGTAGAGAACCTGCCAACTATGCTAAACGCGCCGCCAAACGCGCCAAATGCAACGCCGCCAAGCCAAACCGTTTCTCGCAAGCGTGACCACGTGGAGCTTTGCGTGGGCGAGCGCGTGGCGTTTCGGGGGAAAACGGCGGGTTTTGACCGCGTGGAGTTTATTCATAATGCGTTGCCAGAGATAGATTTTGCCGATGTTTCAACGGCAACAACGTTTTTGGGCAAACCGTTGTCCATGCCGCAGATGATTTCCTGCATGACAGGCGGCTATGCAGAGGCTGAACGCTTGAACCGCGAACTGGCGGAAGTCTGCGAAAGCCTCCGTGTTGCTTTGGGTGTGGGGTCGCAGCGTCAGGCATTGGAAAGCACAGCGCATCACGCCACGTTTCGTGCTGCACGCCAAGCCGCTCCCACCATCCCGCTTGTGGGCAATATTGGTGCGGCAGAAGTAGCGCAAGCCTCCGTGCGGGCAAACCTTCGCCTGTTGGTAGATTTGATAGAAGCTGACGCACTGACGGTGCATTTGAACCCTCTACAAGAACTTTTGCAACCCGAAGGCACACCTGCATTTCGGGGCGTACTGCTGGGCATTGAAGAGATAGTGCGAACGCTTGGTGTGCCGATTATTGTCAAAGAAGTGGGCGCAGGCATTTCGGGTGCTGTGGCAAAGCGTCTGCTGGACGTGGGCGTGGCGGTGATAGACGTAGCAGGCGCAGGCGGCACAAGCTGGGCAGGCGTGGAGATTCTTCGTGCCGAACAGCAAGCACACCATCTCGGACAAGCATCGGAAACGCTCCAATCAACGGGACGGCACGAATTCTGGGACTGGGGGTTGCCTACGGTAGAGTGCTTGCGCCAGATTCGCCCATTAAAAACCTTGCATACTTTTACACTTGTGGCTTCAGGCGGCGTACATTCAGGCGTAGATGCCGCTAAAGCCCTTGCTCTGGGTGCAGATATGGCTGCCACCGCCCGATATATGCTCCAAACGCTCAAGGAACAAGGACAATCTGCTCTTGAAGCCTTGTTGCTTGCGTGGAAACATCAACTGCAATCGGTCATGTTTTTGACTGGTTCGGCAAATATTCAACAGCTTCAAACCGCAGAACTGTTGATTTCTTCAGCATACTAACTAAACGCCATTGGGATTACATGCTTCAAGAACTTGCAGAACTCCGCTCGGTTATCGAAAAAGACCTTGCAGCACTTCAACAAGACGCAAGTGCCGACGCGCTTGAGGCGTTTCGTTTGCGACACCTTGTCCGCAAAGGCACGCTGGCTGCGCTCACCGAACGTTTGCGCGATGTACCAAAAAAGGACAAGCCTGCCGTTGGCAAAGAACTTAACGCGCTCAAAGTGCTGGCAGAAAGCGCGTTCAAACGCTTGACCGAAGAGCGTGCCGCTCACGCCGAAAGCGTGCCAACGCTTGATTTGACGCTGCCGGGCAGAACGTTTCGGCACGGCGCAAAGCACCCTATTCGCCAAACGCTGGACGAAATTATCGCCATTTTTTCGAGCATGGGATTTGCCGTCAGCGAAGGGCCGGACATCGAAGATGATTTTCACAATTTCGAGGCGTTAAACTTTCCGGCAGACCACCCAGCACGAGATATGCAGGACACGTTCTTTGTGAACGCTGAGAACGCCGACGGTTCGCCACGCCACGATGTGCTGCTCAGAACACACACCTCGCCCGTGCAGGTGCGGCAAATGCTGAACCAAAAGCCGCCTATCCGCTCGATAATGCCCGGTCGAGTGTATCGCAACGAAGCCATTAGCGCACGGTCGCTGGCAGAGTTTCATCAAGTTGAGGGCTTATACGTGGACAACGGTGTGAGTTTGGCAGAACTCAAAGGCACACTGGTTGCGTTTGCCAAACAGTTTTATGGCTCGGACATTCGCTATCGTTTTCGCCCGTCATTTTTTCCGTTTACTGAACCAAGCGCGGAAATGGATATTACGTGTTTTTTGTGTGGTGGCAAAGGCTGTCGCATCTGCAAGTACAGTGGCTGGCTTGAAATCTTGGGCTGCGGGATGGTGCATCCAAACGTCCTCCGTGCAGGTGGCATTGACGCTGAAGAATACACAGGATTTGCGTTTGGTATGGGCATAGAGCGCGTAACCCTGCTCAGAAGCGGCATTGACGACATCCGCTTGCTCTATGAAAACGACGTGCGCGTGTTACAGCAATTTGTGTGAATTTTGTAGATGTTCTATCTCCTTGAATGCTTATCTCACGCGCCCTCATGCAGCGAACAGCGTTAATTATGGCAGGCGGAAGCGGTGAGCGGTTTTGGCCGCTTTCACGGCAAAAACGCCCAAAACAGCTTTTGCGACTAACCTCGCACGACCGCACAATGCTCGAAGAGGCTATTGAGCGGATTGCGCCGCTTATTGCCCCCGAACACGTGTTTGTTGTTACCAGTGAACTCTTGCAGCCCGTTATTCGTGCTTCGCTGCACGGCATACTGCCGCCGGAAAACATTATTGCTGAACCACTCAAACGCAACACCGCGCCCTGCATTGCGCTTGGTGCAGCGTTTATAGCCGAGCGGTATGCCGCCACGCACACGCCTGACCACATTTCGATTGCGGTGCTGACGGCAGACCACTTTGTGGAGCGTCCTGATGTGTTTCGTGCAAGTGTTCATGCCGCATTGCAGCACGCAGAACAATCGGGAGACCTTGTAACGTTTGGCGTAACGCCCACACGCCCCGCCACAGGCTACGGATACATCGAAATCCCGCAAAAGCCCTCGACAGCCTCACTCCAAGCGCGACGGGTGAAAAGTTTTCGAGAAAAACCCAATGAAGAAACAGCGCAGGAATTTATCGAGCGCGGGAACTTTTTCTGGAATAGTGGAATGTTCTTTTGGCGCACGGACAGCGTCGTTACAGGCTTAAAAGACCATTTGCCCGACGTAGGTATTCGCATTGATGATATGCGCGAAATGCTGAAAGGTCAGACGACAACTCCACACGTGGGCGCCCCCCCGCGAACAATAGAAGCGTTCCAGCATATGCCTGATGTGTCGATTGATTATGGCTTAATGGAGCGTGCCAAAAATGTTGCTTGTGTGTGTGTGGAGTTTGGTTGGGACGACGTTGGCTCGTGGGACGCGCTCGAACGGGTGTATGAGTCCGATGAACACGGCAACATCAACGTTGGCGGAAACGTTCTCGTAGATGCTCGTGATTGTATTGTGATGAACAGCGTCGGGCAGGACATAGCCGTTGCTGCTATTGGCGTGGAAAACTTGGTTATTGTTACCACTGCCGACGGCATTTTGGTCTGCCCAAAAGACCGCGTTCAAGACGTTCGTAAAGCCGTCAATGCTTTGCGCGAGCGCAACAACGGCAAGTTTGTATAGCGGCAAGGTTGTACCACCACCTCTCGTTAGAGTTAGCAGCCATGACTATTCCCGAAAATCAAACATACCAACAAATGAATCACTCTTTGAGCATGTATCAGCCTTCAAGAGCAATGCTGTTTTCCCTGTGCGTCTTGTTGTGCATGACAACGTATCAGGTGAGTCGTGCTTGGGCGCAATCGGAAACCGAACAGCGCAAACTTCGTCTTGCACAATCCTACGAGCAAAGCGGCGACCACCGCAACGCCGCACGGCTGTATCAAGAACTGTACGAAGCCAACAAGCACCAAGCGGAGTATTTTGACGGCACCGTGCGCTCGCTGCTTGCGCTGGGCAATCCCAATGGTGTGGTGAGCTTAGTGGAAGAACAGCTTCAACTCCATGTTCAGCACAAACAGAGCGAACTGCGGCTTGTGGAACTGCTTGCGCTCAAAGGTGATGTGCTATGGAAAACAGGCAAAACCGCGCAAGCGAGCGAAGCGTGGAAACAAGCACTCACAACAGCGGGCAGCATGCGCATCAAGCGTGATTCGGCATATATCCGCCTTGCACGCGCCCAAGTTCAAAACCGCGTCTTTGACCAAGCCATTGCCACGCTTACCCAAGCCCGTACAGATTTAAACGCACCTTTGGCGTTTACCGATGATTTAAGTCAGTTGTATGGCGCGGTCGGTAACTATGCTGCGGGTGTGCAAGAAGTGCTTACGTTGCTCAAAATTCAGGGCAGTTTGAATGTGGCACAAGGGCGTATTGCGGCATACTTGATTAACGACAAAGGTATTGCCCAAACCAACGATGCGCTTGAACGTGCGGCTTCGGCAGAACCGAACAATCCGCTTGTGCAACGCTTGTTGCTCTACTTTTTGCGGGAAACCAAGCAATTTGACCGCGCTGTGGATGTTGCCGCACACGTTGATGGCTTAGTCAATGCTCAAGGCAGAGAATTGCTTGCGTTTGCTGAACTCAGCCGCCGCGAACGCCAATACAGCACAGCCCTCAAAGCCTTTGGATTAGTCATTGACAAAGGCAAGCGCAATCCCAACGCGCTGTCGGCACTCTACGGCTATGCTCGCACGATGGAAAGCCGCTTGCAGGACAGCGGTGCGTTGAGTTCTTCAGAGGCTTCCACCATTCTTGACCGTTACCGCCAAATAGTGAATGATTACCCCAACACGCCATATGCTGCCGAAGCGCAGTACAGACTGAGTGTCTTGCTTCATGCGTCGCTTGGAAAATCAGAGCAAGCCGTTCAAGAACTCACAAGGCTTCTCGAACAGTTTCGTGCCTATCCAATTGCCGCCAAAGGCGCGGTAGAGTTGGGCAACATCTACATCACGCTCCGCCAGACAAGCAAGGCAGAATCCGCGTTTCGACTGGCAAGTACAGCATTTCCCCACAGCCCTACCGAACGCGACGAGGCATTGTTTAGACTGGCGGAGTTGGAGTATTTCCGTTGTGCGTTGGATTCAGCGCAGGAACATTTTGGAGCATTAGCAGTGAACACCAACGCCGACATTGCCAACGACGCGCTCGAAATGCTCTCGTTGCTTGACCTTAAGCGTTCTCCTGCTGGCAACGATGCTCTGTGTGCATTTGCCCAAGCGGAACTCACCGCCCGCCAACAGCAGCCCGACGCAGCCGTCAGCAAATACGCTGCGTTGGCAGCTACACTTGCGCCAAATTCTCCCGCTGCCTTACTTGGAGAATTATCGCTGCTGAACATCGCAAAAATAGAAGTTGCTCGAAAGCGGTACGACGAAGCCATTAAAAGCGCATCGGAATTGCTCGAAAAATACCCCGACGGCACTTATGGCGACGCAGCACTAATGCTGACAGGCGACGCACAAGCCGCACAAAACCGTAAAAACGAGGCGATGCAAACGTATTCTTTGCTTTTGGTCAAGTATCCACGCTCAACGTTTTTGCAGGAAGCGCGGCAAAAAATCCGCAAACTGCGCGGTGATGTGTGAGATGCCTGAGATGCTTCGCGGTTTGCAGGCAAGGCCTCGTATTTTCAATCTCGCACTTTCAATCTTGCCAATCTGCTAAAAACAAGTTCGTGTCGCGCGTGCCGCCGTTGTTGCGGTTCGAGGAAAAAATAAGGCGTTTGCCGTCGGGTGAAAACATGGGAAAGGCGTTGAACAGGCTTTCGCTGGTCAGGCGTTCAAGTCCAGTGCCGTCGGTATTGATGATGTACAACTGGAAATCATATCCACGCGGTGAGTGGTGGTTGGAGGAAAAGACGATTTTGTTGCCCGAAGGATGAAAAAACGGTGCCCAGTTTGCCTTGCCAAGCGAGGTGATTTGGCGCATATCCGAGCCGTCCACATTGCAGGTGTAAATTTCCATATCCGACGGCGCAACCAAGCCCATTGCCAACAATTCTTTGTACTCTTGAATGTCTTGGTCGGTTTTTGGGCGCGAAGCGCGAAATACCAAGCGTTTGCCATCAGGCGAAAAAAACGCGCCGCCGTCATAGCCCAGTCCGAAGGTAATTTGGCGTTGATTGTTGCCGTCAATATCCATAGTCCACAATTCCAAGTCTCCTGAGCGGTCAGAAGTAAACACGATTTTATCGCCTTTGGGTGAAATAGTGGCTTCGGCATCATAGCCCGGAGAATTCGTGAGTTGCCGCACGATGTTGCCGTTCAAATCCGCCACATAAATATCGTAGGAACGATGCACCGCCCACAGATACTTTTTGAGGTATTTGGGTGTGGTCAGCACGGGTTTGGGTGTACACGCGCTGTCGGTAGCGTGGGTGGAAGCAAAAAGGATGTGGTTGCCGTCGGGCATGATGTACGAGCATGTGGTTACGCCGCGCCCAGTGCTAATGCGTGGTGGGCGGTAGCTCGAATCGGCTTTTGCCAAGTCCAAATAAAAAATTTGGTCGCACTGCGCACCCCATTTGGGATTATTGGACTGGAAGCACACAGCTTTCCCGTCGGGCGAAAAATAGGCTTCGGCGTTGTCGCCGCCAAAGGTGAGTTGCCGCAGATTTTTTAAATGGCGTTCGACTTGGTTGGGGGCTTGGCGTAAGTCTTGTGCGATAAGTTGTGAACTCAATGTCGCCGCAACGCAGCCAACAGTAACGCATCGAAAAAGGAAACGAAGAATGTGCATAGTGCAAATAACATGTCATTTGGTTGTAGCCCATTGGTTGTGGCACGTTTTTCCACTTCCACAGGGCTATTGCAAAGTTCGGGAGCCGTTTGGCTGATAAAAATAGCGGAATGTATAGTAGCGTGGTGTGCTGGTAATGGTTGGTGTTGTTGGCGCACCACGATAATAGCTCAAGATTTGGAGCTTGGCGTACTTGCCTTCGCCTGTGCGGAGCGCAATGACGGTGTTTGCAATGGGTGTAATTGTTGCTGCAAGCGCATTGTAGGTGTACCAGCCATTACCAGAGCCTGAGGGGATTGCCAAGGTTGTCGAGCTTTCATCCACTTGGTACCCCGTCGAGGGTGCTTCCACGAGCGCGTTGTAGTCTTGATTGCGAAGCACCTGCGCGCCACCGCGTCCGGGGCGATTTGTGCCGCCGTTTATCCAGATGGTCGTGCTGCGAAAGGCAATGTCCCAACGCGGCGTGGCAATATCTCTGCCAGTGACGATGCTACTGTCGCTCAGACGAAAATAGGTAAACTCCCCTTTGTCGTCCGAGTCGGCAGGCAGTTCACGAACAATCACGTTTTGTCCTTGCAGCAGCGAAGCGTTCTCCAGCAGCGAGGTGTTGTTGCCGCACGACATCAGGACACTTGCAACTATCACGACCAGTGCGGCTGCTCGTAGCGTGGAGTAATCAGAAGAGGCAGAAGAGGCATTCATGGGCAATACCGAAGGAATGTTCTGTAAAAAGGTTCGCCTAAAAGCGATTTGTTTTGTAGTTTTGTGGGGTTAGCAGTACACAAGCCGCATTTCCACCGCACGATTCTGTGAAAGCCTTATGTTGTGCAGCAACAGTGTAGATGCCTTGTTGTATGCTCATTCTCCCGGATAAACGTATTTACAAATATACAGCATGTTCCGTGTAAAAACGTAAAGTTTTTTCGGATTGCAGAAAAAACCTCTCTGGCTGCTCACACCGCTTTCACTGCGTAGCGCAAGCACGACACAAACAACCATTTCATCAAGAGTATCTGAGGGCAATTCCATGAATCATGAGCAACAGCACGTTCAGCATCATGTTCAGCACCACGCTCAACATCATAGCCAACATCATGCGGCGGGACACCGCCACCAGCATCCAGCATTGGACGCGATTATGATGATTAGTAGTGCTGCGGAGTTTATGGCTCGGCAAGTGGATAAAGCCGTTGCTCCGCTCGATATTACGGGCGTACAGTACAAAATCCTTCGCATTTTGAAGCGGGCGTATCCTGCCGGGCTGTCGCGCACGGAAATTTTGAACAATCTGGATGAAAAAAGTGTGGATGTAACGCGCTCCATTGATGGTCTGGTGAAATCAGGACTGGTGGAACGCTCACGCCCTGAAGAAGACCGTCGGATGTCCATTGCCACGATTACACAGGCTGGCATTGACGCACTTCAGCAAGTTGACCCACTGTTCTACCAAATGTTGGGCGAGATGCAAGCCGCACTCACCGAAGATGAATTCCGCGAGCTTTCGCGTTTGTGTCGCAAACTCATTGCTTCACGGCAAGATTGAAGTCAAGATTGAAGCCAAGATTGAAGCAGATGCACTCAGAGTCGTGCGGTGCAAATGCGTATTTCCATCGGGGGTTTTTACTGACACATCACTACGCCAGCAATGTCCACCATGCCTCATTTTTCGCTCCATCAAGCGCAAACGCTGTTAGCAAAGCATTTTGGTTACGCGCATTTTCGCAAGGGTCAAGAAGAAGTTATCCGCTCCGTTGTCAGTGGTCAGGATACGCTGGTTATTATGCCTACTGGCGGCGGTAAATCGCTCTGTTACCAGATTCCTGCGCTGGTATTGCCCGGTATTACTCTTGTGATTTCCCCGTTGATTGCGCTCATGCAAGACCAGATTAACGCGCTTGCTCGTGCTGGCATTCGTGCGTGTGCTATCAACAGCACTCTGACGTTGGAAGAGATTCGCCAACGCCTGCATGATGCCAAATTTGGCAAATACAAACTGCTCTACATCGCACCCGAACGCCTTGAAAACAAGCAGTTTCTTGAATTGCTTGCTGCCGTACAACAGCATTTGCCCATTTCGTTCCTTGCTGTGGACGAGGCACATTGCGTTTCCGAATGGGGGCATGATTTTCGCCCCGCTTATCTTGGCGTGGCAGCGGCAGCACAGGCGATAGCCGAACAGCAAGGCACGCCACGCCTTCCCATCATCGCGCTTACAGCCACTGCCACGCCAGAGGTGCAAGAAGACATCGTGCGCCAGCTTGCTATGCAAGCACCGCAGCGGTTTGTGCGTGGATTCGACCGCCCCAACCTTGTCTATCAGGTGGAGACCGTGAGTGAAAAAATACCGCATTTGGTGGATTGCTGCAAAGATTCTGAGCGCAACGGCGGTGCGACGATTGTCTATTGTGGCTCGCGCAAGCGTGTTGAAGAGTTCACCCACGCTCTGAGAAATCATCGTGTCGAAGCCCAGCCATATCATGGCGGTGTGAACGACAGCAACCGCAGCGCAGTACTGGAACAATTTTCCAACGGCTTGCTCACGACGATTGTTGCCACAAATGCGTTTGGAATGGGCGTGGACAAACCCAATGTTCGCAACGTAGTGCATTGCGACCTGACACTCTCGCTGGAGGCATATTACCAAGAAGCTGGGCGTGCCGGGCGTGATGGGCTGGAAGCTCGATGCACACTGCTCTACACGCCTTCAGACCGCAAATTGATGGAGTTTTTTTTGAACGCTACCTATCCAGACCACACCACGCTTGAAAAGTTCTACAACGTCCTCTACGACCTTAGTGCCACACCGCGCGGTGCAAAACCCGTACATCCCGTGCTGTTGGATGAAACACAGCTTGCCAATCGCGCAGGAACAAGTGCAGCAAGCGCGGCAGCAGTGCTGGCATTGTTTGAACGCTACGGCGTGCTGCGACGTGGTTCTACCCAAGGCACAGCAAGGATACAGTTCCTTGCCACGCGCGAACGGTTGCGGGAATACCACGATAATATTCCGCCTGAACGCCGAACGGTGTTGAACGCTCTGTTTCGCTTAGTCGGCGCGGCGGCTTACGATGCTGCTGTGGCGTTTGATGTTCAGGATATATGGCGCAAACACGCCATCCCACTGGCACAGTTTACCGAAGCACTAAGGGCATTTGAGTACGCACGATTGGTACGCTACGAGCCTGCTGGTGCGGCAAGCGGGCTGACGTTGTTGTTAGAGCGTATGCCGCTCCATCATTTGCCCATTGATTGGGAAGGCTTTGCGGCGCGGCGTGAGCGGGCATTCCGCAAATTGGACACCGTGCAGCACTATGCCGAAACGCCCGAGTGCAAACGTAACGTTTTGTTGCACTATTTTGGCGAGTATGCAGATACCGTCGGCAAACCCGCCACGTGCGGCAAATGTAGTTCATGCAAGCGACAGCAGGAGCGTGCTCGTGTGCCTCGCACGGCACGACAAGAATTTTTGCTTCAGCAGCTTTTATCGGCGGCGGTAGAGTTGGACGGACGCTTTGGCAAAACCGTCTTGGCAGAAGTACTCAAGGGCAATACCAGCAATGAAAAGGTGCGAAAATTTCGTCTTCACGATGCAACGAGTTTTGGCAAAGCAGCAGAGTTTTCCAAACCCGAAATTCTCGAATCTCTTGACATTGCACTCCGCGACGGTCTGCTGCACACCAGCGCAGACCAATACCCAACGGTGCATATTTCCTCGTTTGGCTTGGCAGCACTCACCACACGACCCGATATTCTTCAACTCCAACGCTACAACCGTGAAGAGTGCTTATACCCCGAGTTGTTGGCTCAGTGCAAAACGCTCAGAACCGACGTTGCCGCGCTCAATCGTGTGGCTGAACACCAAGTAATAGACGACCGAACGCTCATCACACTCGTCAATGCCTTGCCGCGCTCGCGCGAAGATATTAAGCGTGCCGTGCCGCGTATTGGTGTGATGTTTATGACACGCTTTGCTCCCATGTTTTTGGAGGTTGTACGGCAATTTTCAGCTCGTGAAGCGGCTAATAATGGCAGCGACACCGCCACGCTCAGCGCAACAGTGCTGGCAACAGTGGAATGCGCACGCGAGGGGCGTTCGCTTGAAGATATTGCCGAACAACGCAGATTATCGCTTGGAACAGTAGCACACCATTTACAAGAAGCCATCGAACAAGGAACATTGCTTGAACGCCAACAATTTGTCTCGGATGCTCTTATGGCGGAGCTCCGGAGTTTGCTGCAAGCACGACCCAACCTTGTCCTCAGAGATGCTCGACTTCTATCACGGACAGAATGTCATGTTGCTGAATTGCGAGTTGCGCTTGCATTTGCTCGTCGAGAACTGCACGAACTTCGCGGGAAGCATTGAAAATTCGCGGGAAACACTAGACTTCTTTCAAAAGTACCCTCACCCCATCCCTCTCCCATTGGGAGAGGGTGCTTGAAGCGAAGCGCAAAGCGGGTGAGGGCATTATCAACAAGCACTTTTGAAAGAGATTTACTGAAAGAAAAAAGCACACCGAGAGATTGCGCAAGGTTGCTAACAAGGGCTTGTTGTTTGTGGCATTTTTCGTATTTTACAGGATTGGCATTACGCTTCGATTTCTTTTGAACAAGTCTGCCGCGCCAAAAAAAGCGTTACACCGCAAACACGCTCTGCCGAATGTCGCAGAGTGTAGTGCTCGCAGAGTTCTTCAGAAAGAGCCCGACGCTGCGGTGTTTTGACAGTGATTACAATCAAGGTTTATTGTCCTTACGTTCATGGCTGCACAGTCTGCAGATTCTCTTCATACAAATGCGCTGGTTCACGAAAAGTCGCCGTATTTGCTTCAGCACGCCCACAATCCTGTTAACTGGTATGCGTGGGGAGACGAGGCGTTTTCTCGTGCCGAACGCGAAGACAAGCCCATTTTCTTGAGCATTGGCTATGCAACTTGTCACTGGTGCCACGTGATGGAGCGGGAATCGTTTGAAAACGTAGAAACCGCAGCAATACTGAACGAACACTACATTGCCATTAAAGTTGACCGTGAAGAACGCCCTGATATTGATGCAATCTACATGGCAGCCTGCCAAGCTATGACCGGACACGGGGGCTGGCCGCTGTCGGTGTTTATGACCCCCGATAAAAAGCCGTTTTTTGTTGGTACGTACTTTCCGCCACGCAATTACGCCAATCGTCCCGGGTTTCCCTATATTTTAGACCAAATCCGCCTTGCATGGCACAACGACCGCGAAAAAGTCAAAAAGGCTGGCAGCGAAATCACCAAACAACTCAGCCGCCACGTGTATCCGACCAATGGCGAGATGCCAACATTGCCACCGAACATTCTCGAACAAGCCTTTACACGCTACGAGCAAAGTTTTGACGAGCAGTTTGGCGGTTTTGGCTCACAGCCCAAATTTCCTTCGCCACAGAATTTGCTCTTCTTGCTGCGTTATTTCAAGCGCACAGGCAACAATGCCGCGCTTGTCATGGTTGAGCGTACACTCCAAGCCATGCGAAAAGGCGGCGTGTACGACCATATTGGATTCGGCTTTCATCGCTACAGCACCGACCGCTACTGGCTTTTGCCGCATTTTGAAAAAATGCTCTACGACCAAGCAATGATAGCGTTGGCGTGCATAGAAACCTTTCAAGTTACCCAAAACGCCCTGTACAGTTCCATTGCCGAAGAAATTTTTACCTACGTTTTGCGCGACATGACCGCGCCCGAAGGAGGCTTCTATTCGGCTGAAGATGCCGACAGCGAGGGACACGAAGGGAAGTTTTACGTCTGGACGCACGAAGAACTCGTACAGCATTTGGGCAGCGACGATGCTGCGCTCTTTTGTACGGCATACAACATTCAGCCCGATGGCAATTTTGCCGATGAATCCACAGGCACGCAAACAGGCGAGAATATTCCCCGTCTGCGCCTGAGTATTGAGGAGACCGCGCAAAAACTTGGTATGGACGCTGCTGAACTTCGCATGAGACTTTCCATCATGCGTTCAACATTGTTCGACATTCGGGAGCGCAGAGTGCATCCTCTTAAAGATGATAAAGTTCTTGCCGATTGGAATGGTCTGATGATTGCAGCGTTCGCCGTAGGCGGCAAGGTACTGGAAAATGCGGTGTGCATACAAGCTGCCGAGCGTGCATTTGCCTTTATCCAACAAGCGATGACCACAAGCACTGCCACAAATGGCGAGCGGCTTTTGCACCGATGGCGCGACGGCGAAGCAGCAATTCGCGGCTTTTTGGACGATTACGCGTTTGTGGCTTGGGGCGCGTTTGAATTGTATCAAGCCACATTCAAGGTGGAGTATCTACAAGCTGCCATACGGCTCTGCGACACGATGCTTGAAGCGTTTGCTGCGCCCGAGGGCGGCTTTTACCTGACTGCCCATGACAATGAAACGCTGATTATACGCTCCAAAGAAGGCTATGACGGGGCGATTCCTTCGGGAAATTCTGTTGCAGCATTTGTACTGGCACGACTGGGCAAACTCACCAGCAACGAGCAGTATCTGCAAGCCGCCCGACGCACCATTGAAAGTTTTGCGCGGCAAATTCAAGCCTACCCAACGGGATTTGCCCAGATGCTTGTTGCCCACGATTTTCTTCGAGGCACAACCCAAGAAATTGTGCTTGCCGGAACAGCGCACGACCAGACGCTCACCCAAATGATACGGGCTGTAGCGGAAACCTATTTGCCCCATGCCGTGCTTGCACTGAACACAACGCACAATCACGAACTCAAGACGCTCGTGGAGCAAGCACAATACCAAACGCCCATCAATGGTACTTCCACCGCCTACATCTGCGAAAACTTCGCTTGCCAAAGCCCTCTTACCGATGCCGTAGCCTTGCTTGCTGCGCTTGCAGCACTCTAAGTGCTTCTCTGGTGACCACACAACAGATGCCGTAGTTGTTACCATCGCTTACTATTCCTGAAGCACACCACCGCGTAGCGTCAGCACACGGTCTGCGGCTTGGGCAATCTCCGCGCTGTGTGTAACTATCACAAACGTCTGGCGGTGTTGCTCTCGGAAGTGCTGAATAAGCCCAAGGAGCACCGCGCTCGTGGTAGCATCCAGATTTCCCGTTGGTTCATCGGCAAACACCAGAGCAGGGTTGTTCACAAGCGCACGAGCAAAGGCAACGCGCTGCTGTTCGCCGCCCGATAGTGCATCAGGCTTGTGGTGCAAGCGTTCGGCAAGCCCCACAATGTCGAGCAAGTGTTGGGCAGATTCCCGCGCCGCACGCTCTCGCACGCCTGCAATCAGCGCGGGCATCATCACGTTTTCCAGCGCGGTAAATTCTGGCAGCAGATGATGAAACTGAAAAATAAAGCCGATATGTTTGTTCCTCAGCGCGGACAGCGCATCAGAAGAAAGGTGTGAATACGTGTAGGCGTTGCCGTTGTTGGGTTGAAGCGTTACTGTGCCTGCATCTGCTTCGTCTAATGCACCAAGCACGTGCAACAGGGTGCTTTTCCCCGCGCCAGAAGCACCCACAATTGCCAGAATTTCTCCGCGCACAATGTGCAGCGAAATTCCCCGCAGCACTGCTGTCTCCGACGTTCCAGCAAGTGCATAGGATTTTGTGAGTTGCTCTGCGCGAAGAATGCAGTCGTGTGATGTCATACTACCCATGATATGGTGAGCAAAATATCGAAAGTTGAGAACTTCACACACGCTCGCTGCGAAGCAATGAAACCGCCGAGCGCACTGCTCCTGCTCGGCGCGACGGCACAAAACCAGCAACCAGCGCAAGCACAAATGCCACCAGTGCCACCAGCACGACATCACTCCATTGCACAATCACAGGAATTGCGGGAATCAGATACCGTGAGGTATCCAATGCAAGCCAGCCGTAGCGAATTTGCCCCCAGCACAGCAGTAAAGCCAGCCCTACGCCAAGAAGCGTGCCGCTTAGTCCAACCAACACACTTTGCAGAAAAAATATCCGTACTATCAGCCGCTCTGACGCGCCCATAGCTTTCAAAACGGCAATCTCGGCGCGTTTTTCGGCAACGGTCATCGAAAGCGAGGCAAAAATGTTAAACACTGCCACAAGAATAATAATGGACAGAATCAAAAACGCCGCTAAACGCTCAAACCGCATCACGTTGTAGAGGTCACGATGCAAGTCGTACCACGTTTCCACGCGGTAGGAAGCAGCTTTGGGCATATTCGTCAGAGCGTTGTTGATGAGCTGTTGTGCCTCGTTGCTCAGTCGTGCATCGCCACAACGAAGGTCGATGGAGAGCGCAGCATTCGGGGGCAGACCAAGCAGCACCCGTGCGTTGTCGAGCGAGGTGTAGGCTTGTATTGCGTCGTAGTCTTTGTTGTTGGACTGAAACAATCCCACCATAATGGCTTTCCGCATGATGGGCGGCGTAGCTTGGGTGATAGCAGCTTCGATAGCTGAGGGCGCGAGCAGCGTGAGGGTGTCGCCAGTGGTGATGCGGAGTTTGTCGGCAAGCCCAATGCCCATGACCAGTGGTATGCAGCCATCGCTGCGGTCGCCGAGCGCAAATTCTCCAGCAACAACAGCGTGCTTGATGCCTGAAACCAGACCAATGCTTGCTGTGTCAATGCCGTACAACTGACAGGCTTGCATGAATGTCGCGTTTGCGCCACTTTTCATCAGCACAATTTTCCCGCCGGCTACTGCCGAAGCCACCACGTGAACGGGCTTGCTGCCAACGGTGCGCTCTGCAAGCGGCTCGCAAGCGCGAAGAATGACGTTGGTAAGGGTATCGGTATTGGTCAAAAACTGGCTGCCCTTGCTGTTGCCATCTGTCTGGGCTGTTACGGCTGCGGAGATGCGAACGTGCGGGTCAAAGCCCACCAAAAACCGCTCCACGAGGCTTTGAAAGCCGTTAAAAACCGACAAGATAATGATTAACGCTGCGACACCAAGGCTAATGCCGCCAACAGAAATAGCCGTAATCACCGTAATAAAATTGAGCGTGCGCTTAGACAACAAATACCGCCGTGCTATAAACAACGGAACAAACAACGAAACAGCAAACGGGACAGTACGTGTAGCAAAAAGTGAAGTAATGAACGAAGCCATACACAATGTATCCTTGCGCTGAATTATGCTTTTTATGCTTTTTTTCGCCCGCCATTGCTGGACGCGGGCAGAGCTAATATAGGAAGTTGTTCGGTACTGCCGTGTAAGCCTGTGGCTGCTGTGCCAATAAAATGTAGGGAGTCAGCATTTTTGACCCGTAATTCATCCAGAAAATACTGCTGTGCGCTGAAGACTTCTTCGCAATCGTTTGGGCAAATCGTGGTGTATGTTCCATCGGCGTTTAATCGCCGTGAGCGCGTGTTATCGCGCCAGTACACGTCCAAAATATATTTGAGTTGCTGCTTTGCCGACACTTCCAAAACGGGAAATGCCACTTCCACACGGCGATACAGATTGCGCGGCATCCAATCGGCACTGGAAAGATACAGTTCTTCATCGCCGCCATTGCGAAAATACAGAACACGGCTGTGTTCCAAAAACCGCCCAACAATGCTGCGAACCTCGATGTTTTCACTGACATCGGGAATACCGGGGCGCAAGCAGCACACACCGCGCACTAACAGCCGAATTTTGATACCTTTCTGCGAGGCGCGGTACAGAGCTTTTATCATTTTGTCATCCACTAAGGCATTGAGTTTCAACATGATTTCGCCCGGTTCTTCGGGTGTGTGTGCTTCCATTTCGCGGCGAATAAGTTCTATCAAGTGTTCGCGCAGCGTCAGTGGCGCAACGGCAAACTGCCGCCACGTTTTACACTGCGAGTAGCCCGTCAGATAGTTAAACAAATTGATAGCATCACTGGCAAAATCTTCACGAGCGGTAAAATACGCCAAATCCGTGTAAATTCTGGCAGTAGTTTGGTTGTAATTGCCTGTGGAAAGGTGAATGTAGGTGCGGATGTGGTCATCGTCTTTGCGAACGACCATCATCACTTTCGCATGGGTTTTCAAGCCCACAATGCCATAGACCACGTGAACGCCTGCGCGTTCGAGTTCTTTTGCCCAGATGATATTATTTTCTTCGTCGAAGCGTGCTTTAAGTTCTACAAAAGCCGTTACCTGTTTGCCATTTTGCGCGGCTTTCATGAGCGATTCCACAATCGGCGATTTGCCACCGGCACGGTAGAGCGTGATTTTGATAGCAAGCACCGCAGGGTCTTCGGCCGCTGCCATAGCAAAACGTACCGTGTGGTTGGTGAACGAATCAAACGGGTGATGCACGAGCATATCTTGTTGCCGAATAGTGTTAAACAACGCGGCGGGATTTTCCGTCTGAAACCGCGCAAGCGTGCGGGTGCTGTACGACGCATAGCGCAAATGGCGCACGTCAAGACTGGTGAGTACCATAAAATCCGAGATATTGGGCGGACCGCTGATGGCGTACACATCATTTTTCTGCAAATCTAAGAGCGTCATAAGCAGTTCCCGCAACTGTTCGGGTGTACGTTCGTCCACTTCTAAACGCACTGCTGCTCCCCAACGGCGTTGGCGGACTTGTTCCTCCATTTCGGTAAGCAAATCACTGGCTTCGTCTTCGGCAATAGCAATATCGGCATCCCGCGAGACACGAAAGGTATAGGATTCCCGAACAGACAAGTTGGGAAACAGCACGTCGGAATGTGCTTGAATCACTTCTTCCATCAGCACAAAGTGATGTCCAGTTTTGCGGCGAAGCGGCACAAAGCGCGACAACACCGACGGCAATTGCAACACTGCCGCCCGGCGGTCGCCCGGCACGTCGTCGTTTTCCACCATAAACAACAGGTTTAAGCTGCGGTTGAGCACTTGCGGAAACGGATGCCCTGAATCAATCGCAAGCGGCGTGAGAAGCGGGAACACTGTCTGGAAAAAATACTCCTCCAAGAAGTTTTTGTCCCGTGAGTGGAGTTGTGAATACGGATGAATCACCACACCTTCTGCGGCAAGCGCGGGCAGCACAACTTTGGTGAGCAAGTGCGATTGCTTCTGAATAAGCGGTATCAGGCGTTGGCGCGCAGCCAACAATTGTTCTTGGGCAGACATGCCGTCGGCGGACAGATTCACCACCCCAGCATCCACTTGTTCTTTTAATCCTGCCACGCGCACCATGAAAAACTCGTCTAAGTTCGAGCTAAAAATAGCAAGAAATTTCAAGCGTTCTAAGAGCGGATTATTAAGGTCTTCGGCTTCTTCGAGCACACGGCGGTTGAACTCAATCCACGACAATTCGCGGTTGATGTAGAGTTCTGGTGCTGAGAGGTCAATTTTTGTTACAGGCATAGAGGCTGCTAAACTGTGATTGGCAGAAATACTCATTGTGGAAAAACAAGAGGTGTTTGAAGCAACTGTGTCTTGCAAGCGTGTAAAATAGGAAAGCCTTATCTTTGGCACAATCAAAAAGTGTGTAACCGGGTAATACTATGAAATCTTTATGCTGCTTCAATGCTGTGTATGTGGTGCGGCGTGCGCCAAAAAAATTTGCACAAAACGCCGAAACTCCTATCTTTGGTCTTGCTGTTTTACTGTTGGATAAATTGGACAAAACATTTATTGCATTCTTCATTCTTCAACTAACCGAAAGCACCTATGAAATTTGGCGTACTTACTGGCGGCGGCGACTGTCCGGGCATGAATGCGTTTATTCGTGCGGTCGTTCGCAGTTCGCTGAACATTCGCCCGCAAACCTCTGTATGGGGCGTGGTGGACGGCTGGAAGGGATTGGTGGACAACAACTACCGCCGTTTGAGCAAAATGGACATGGCTGGCTTGACCAGTCGCGGCGGTACAATCTTGGGAACAACTCGTGTGCCGGAACTTGTTTATGACACTGATTTGCAAGAAACACTCGCCCGCACCCTGCACGACAACGGCTTTCATTATCTGTTTGTTTGTGGCGGCAATGGCAGCCTGAAAGCCTCGAATGTGCTAAACCAAATCATCAAACGCGAAGGGCTGCGAACGAAAATCTTAGTTGCTCCCGGTTCGATTGACAACGACGTGTGCAACAATTTTGGCTCATCCATCGGCTTTTTTAGTGCTATCGACAAAAGTTTGGATATGTTGGAATGGATACGCGACACGGCAAGTTCGCACCGCCGCGTATATTTAGTCCGTTCGATGGGACGCAAAAGCGCGTATCTGGCTCTTTATGCGGCAATTGCCTCTGGCGCGGAGTACGTGATAATGCCCAACGAGGACGTAGATTTTGAATACCTAACCACCGTCATTGCCGAACGCGACAAGGACACACGCATCATTGTCAGCGAGGCATACCCAAAATCTCTGGAAGAAATCAAAGGCATTTTGGAAGAAATTTTTGAGCGTCGGGGGCTGAATCGTGAAATTCGCTTTGTGGATATGGGCTATTTTCAACGTGGTGGCAAAACATCGGTGATTGACATTCTGCGGGCAAGTTGGCTGGGCTATCGCATGGTTACCGATGCGTTTGCGGGGTGCGAAAGCGGATTCTACACGTCGTTTTACACTGGACACAACGCGCCCCCACTCAAACTCGAAGAAGCGTCCGACGACAATGTTTCCAGCCACGAAGACATTCCACGCGAGTTCTTGGAATTTGCTCTTGCGCTTCGCTAATGCACTTCGTTCATTCGTTCAGTGAACAATGGGTTGTGGATAATGGATAGCGCGGTAGCGTCTGTCTGTGGAGGTTGCAAGCATCCATTGTTTACTATTCATTGGTCAATCCTATGGTTCTCACGCCGGAATTGGTTTTGGTTGCCTATCAGCAAGGATATTTCCCGATGGCGGAAGAAAACGGCGAACTGTATTGGCATTGCCCTGACCCGCGAGCAATTGTGCCACTTGACGGTGTGAAAATTTCTCGTTCACTTCGCAAAACGCTTCAAAAACGCTTGTTTACTATTCGCATCAACACGAATTTCGACTACGTTATCGACCAGTGTGCGAATCGCTTGGAAACGTGGATTTCAGACGAGATTATTGACATTTACTCACGACTGCACCAGATGGGCTATGCACACTCGGTGGAATCATGGCATGACGGCGAGATGGTAGGAGGCTTGTACGGCGTGGCGATTGGCGGCGCGTTTTTTGGCGAATCCATGTTTTCTACCATGAACGATGCCTCGAAAGTAGCGTTTGTTGCGCTCACCGAACGGCTTCGAGAACGGAAATTTATGCTCTTGGATTCGCAGTATATCAATCCCCATATGCAAAGTTTGGGCGCGGTGGATGTTCCCCGCGCCATGTTTTTGTCCATGCTTGAACGTGCGCTTCAATTGCGACGCTCGTTCGCGTGATAATGGTGAATTGGTACATTTGGTATGAAGGCACTTAGAAAATTCAACTTAGGAAATTCAAAGGTAAAGCGCAGAGGACGCAGAGTAACAGAGAAAAGATGTTGAGAGTATTGTTTGCCCATTACTAATAGGACTTTCGCAACAGTAGGGAACAAGGGGTTGCAACCCCTTGTTGTGTCAAGTCTTGTAGAGCAAAGGAGCACACTCCCTTGTTGAAAAAAATGCCATATTGCGAAAGTCCTAACTAAGCGATGTTCGCCTCAACTATGGCTTATCAATCTTCTTGTTTGCTCTGTGTTCTCTGGCGTTCCAAGATGGGACACCGCGCTTAAATGATTTCAACGTTGAATTGACAGTATGTACTTATCAATGATTCTCAACACACCATGACCACACCGCTCAAACTCTTGCATACCGCCGATTGGCATTTGGGAAAATATTTGGGGGCTTTTTCGCGCTTTGATGAGCAACGCGCCGTGCTGGCAGAAATTTGTACTATCGCCGACCGCGAAGACGTAGATGTAGTGCTGGTTGCAGGAGATTTGTACGACACCGCCAATGCCTCGAACGAGGCAATGGAGCTGCTCTACACAACGCTTAAACGCTTGGCATTCGACAAATCGCGCGGCAAGCACCGTCCTGTGATAGCTATTGCGGGCAATCATGATTCCCCCGAACGAGTGCAAGCACCCGACATCCTTGCCCAACACAACGGTATTCTTCTGGCAGGATTTCCCGATACGCGTTTTCCCACTTTTAGCCTTGAGAGCGAATCTGGTGCCGCATGGTCTGTGCATCGTTCCGACAAAGGGTTTGTCGAACTGCATCTGCCGAACAAACCGCCGTTGCGCCTGCTGCTTGTGCCGTACTGCAATGAACTGCGCTTAAAAAAAGCCTTTGCCAGCGACGACGCTGCCCGTGCCGAACAGGAAATGCGCGAACTCTTGCGCGAACGCTGGCATGTTTTGGCACAAACCTATTGCGCCGAGCCTGCCAATCCGCCCGGCGTGAACGTTATGCTTGCCCACGTGTTTATGATGCGCCGCCATAGCCAAGCCCTGCCAGAACGTGCAGAAGAACTGGTCGAGCAAACCGAACAGCTCGAAGCCGAACAGCTCGAAGAACCCGATGGGGAAAAGCCCATTCTGCACGTAGGCGGCGCACAAGCACTGTACACCGACCATTTGCCCTCCAGACTGCACTACGTCGCGCTTGGACACCTGCACAGGCGGCAAACTCTTGCCCACGTGCCATGCCCTGTGGTGTACAGTAGCAGCCCGCTTCAGTACAGCATGAGCGAGGCGGAACAACAAAAGTACGTCGTCATCGTGGAAGCCGAACCACACAAGCCCGTTACCGTGCGTGATGTACCGTTAAGCGCAGGCAAACGCCTGTTGCGCCGAACCTTTGAATCCGTTCCGGAGGCTGTGCAGTGGCTTCAAGAGCATCCCAACACGCTTGTTGAACTTACGCTGATAACACCAACATTCCTCACTGCACACCAGCGACGACAGATAGAGCAGGCACATGATGGCATCGTACAACTCCTACCGCTTGTCAAACATATACCCGAAAGCCCTCATACTGCGTCTGTCGCTAATACTCTAAGCATCATAGACCTTTCGGAAAGCATCGAACGGCTCTTCACGCGCTATTTTGCTGCTGAAAACGGGGGACAGCTACCAAACGACGAATTACTCGACTTGTTCAACGAAGTGCTTGCTGCCACGCCTAACCAACCTCAAAGTTTTACTGAGAGTCTTACGGAGAACGCGCTATGATTCCTGTGCGACTGACTGTCGAAGGGCTGTATTCCTATCAAACACGTCAAACCATTGATTTCACCAAGCTCACCCAATCACCGTTGTTCGGCATCTTTGGTGCGGTCGGAAGCGGAAAATCGTCTATTCTCGATGCTATCACCTTCGCGCTCTACGGCAAAGTTGAAAGGCTCGGTGCTTCGGGCGACAACCGCAATTACAACATGATGAATTTACAAGCAAACAAACTGTTCATTGAGTTCATCTTCCGCACAAGCACGACCACCAATGGCGTAGAAGACACAACCGAGTACAAATTTGTCGTGCAAGGCAAGCGCGATAGCAAAAAATTCAGCGAGGTCAAAGCACCTGAACGCAAGGCATACAAACGCTCCCAGCCCAATGAAGCATGGCAAGTCCTCGGCACAACCACCGCCGACCATATTCTTGGGCTGAGCTACGACAATTTTCGGCGCACGATGATTATTCCGCAGGGAAAATTTCAAGAGTTTTTGCAACTCACATCCGCCGAACGCTCTACAATGCTGCAAACCATGTTTCGTTTGGAGCGGTTCAATCTTGCCGACGGCGTAAAATCTCTTACCCAAGCCAATAACGTTGCGCTTGCCGCCGTGCAGAGCCGCTTGCACACGCTTGGCGACGTGAGCGAGGACGTGCTTGAACGCAAACGTGCCGAAGCAGATGAACTTCGCAGCGTGCTTGCCAGTGTGCAAGCAGAGGCAGAGCAAGCGGCGGTTCAAGCACAAGAGCTTGCTGAACTCAAAACGCGCGCCGCCGAAGCCGAAGCCGCCAAGCAAGCATTGGAGAGACTTACAGCCCAAGAAGCAGCGTTTGCCGCTCGCAGAGCCTTACTGCAGGAAGTGGAAACCGCTCAAGAACTCTTTGCTGCAAGGCTCAAGCAGCGCACAACCCTCCAAGCAGCCATAGAACAAGGTCGCAAAGAATTTGTTAAGCATCAACGCGCTGTCGAAGACGCACAAAAGGCTCTCGCTGCCGCCCAAGCCGTATATGAACGCAGCAAAACTGCCTTGCTTCAACGCGAAACGCTCAAACAACGCGCCCACGATATGCAAACACTCGTGGAAATGCGCGGCATAGCAGAGAAACTTCAAGAACTTGCCGAACGCTTGCACAAAGGAGAAACCTTGCTTGCCAAGCGTCATCAAGACCGTGCCGAAGCCGAACGTACTGAGCAACAACTTGCAACACGGCTTGCCACAGCAAAAGCCCAAATGCCTGACCGTTCGCTGCTTGCAGCCGTTCAGCAGTGGTGCATGCTCGACCAGACCATTGCGGCGGAGATACGCAACCTTCAGCAGCATACCCGGACGCGCACTCAAGACCTTGCCACAGCTGTTGAGCAACTTGCAGCAGTCGTTGTGCCGTTTACTGTGGACTTAGCACAGTTTTCCGACCTCGAAGCGGTATTCCACGTTCCTGCTCGGCAAGAACTGACCATGCCTGAGGGCATACAAACATGGCTTGACGCACTCCACAGCGAGATTCGACGGCTTTTGGACGGCACAATCGAGGAAATCCACCGCGCCGAAGCACACGCTGAGGCACTTCGCAATGCCCATCAAACGTTTCATGCACACTTACAACAGCTTGCAGCCGCGCTTGTGGAGGGCGAGCCGTGTCCGCTCTGTGGCGCAGTGCATCACCCAAAGCCCTACACTGCCAGCACACTCGATATTCCGCCAGCAGCCGTTTCAGTACAGGCTTCGGAACAGTCTTCGGCAGAGGCTTCGGCGACACTTACCGCTCTCAAACGCCGCCACAAAGCACTGCAAGAACTGTTCAAAACCGTAGGGCAACGCCAGCGAGAATGCACGAGGCTCGCGGCCGTTATCGTCGCGCAGTCTGCAGAGTTGGAACGTGCCAAACAGCAACTTGCCGAAGCCGAACGCCGTCATGCTGACCACCAAGCGACATTTCAGCATGAACGCTGGCATGGTTTTTCGCCTGAGCAACCCGCGTTGGAAACCGCGCTCAAAGCCACAACTCAAGCTGCTGATGCTCTTGAGGCTGAAATACGCAGCCTTGAAAACGACCGCGAAAAAAACGATGCAATCCGCGTAGCAGCAGCAAAGGACGTGGAACAGTATCAGCAACGCCTGCACACACTTGTTGCCGAACGCAGTAAGTACGAAGCCACGCACCACACACTGCGCGACAACCTTGAAACCGTGAATGGCGACGAATACGCGCTTTACGAGACCAAAACGCTGGGCGAAATGGAAGCCGAACGTGCAACTGCCGTGCAACGCGCTGCCAACATCGAACACGAACATGCAACCGCCGAACGTGTGCTGAACGAAACCATTAACGCCAGCACTACGGCTCGATTACGTGCAGAGCAAGCAAAAACAGCACTTGCCAAAGATGAAGCCTCTGCCGAGACACTTGACCGTGAACTCACGGAACTATGCCATGCAAAAGGCTATGCCACGCTTGCAGAGATAGAAGCTCTGCTCGCACAATCCATGAACACCGCAGCAGAGCGTGCAGCGTTGGAACATTTTGATAAGGCACTGCACGCAGCCCGCACCAACGCTGAAGCAAGCGAACGGGCATTGCAAGGCAGAATGTACGATGCCCATGCCCACAACGCTCTGGTAAAGCGGCTTGCAGAACTGCGCTCCCTGCAACATGCACACACACAGCGTTTAGGAGCAGTGGAGCAAGAACTCACCACACTTACTGAACGACTGGCAGCACGCCAGCAGGCTCTTGTCGAACAACAACGCTTGCAAGCCCGCGAGCGCAACCTTAAAATACTGGAAAAATTGTTCAGGGGCGGTGGATTTGTGCGGTATGTTTCGCGGGTGTACTTAGAGCAACTCACCGCTGCCGCCAATGTGCGGTTTCAGGAACTCACGGGACGGCACTTGGCATTGCATCTGGACGACGAGGGTGGATTTCAGGTGCGGGATTATATGAACGGTGGCGAATGCCGCAGTATCAAAACGCTTTCGGGTGGTCAGATGTTCCAAGCCTCGTTTTCGCTTGCGCTGGCACTTGCTGATAGCGTTCAACAAGTTGCTCGCGCCAACCAACGGTTTTTTTTTCTGGACGAAGGCTTTGGAACGCTTGATAGCAACGCCCTGCGCTTGGTACTGTCGGCACTCAAAGCCCTTCGCAGCGAACAACGCATTGTCGGCGTGATTTCCCACGTCGAAGCCTTGCAGCAAGAGATAAGCGTGTATGTAAGCGTGGAAAACACTATCGAGCGCGGCAGCATCATCACACCAAGTTGGGAAAAAGCCTAAAACAGTCAGAAGAGTGCGTAGTGTTTGTGCCGCAAGTTCGCTATCTTATGGGTTTGCAGTGCATGAACCGTAGGAAAATAGACCTCGTTCGGAAGTACCCTCACCTGCCATCGATACGATGACATCCCTCTCCCACTGAGAGCTATCCATTACCCATATCTTATGAGTATATTGGCAAATCCAAGCAAAGAGGGCTTTGGAGGAGGAAAAAACAGATGTACAATTATTATTTTTTGTAACTGGTCAGGTAGGCGTTTTGCTTTT
>Ga0272446_1000919_pt1 | contig 44831 bp, 43 predicted proteins | sample YNPCB0061_FD_194587 | JGI IMG/M metagenome (GOLD analysis project Ga0272446, IMG submission 194587) | Hot spring microbial mat communities from Yellowstone National Park, WY, United States - YNP-CB-006-1 | ecosystem: Environmental > Aquatic > Thermal springs > Hot (42-90C) > Sediment | place...
TTGGTTATGGGGCTAGTTTTTTAGCGGTTTTATATTTAGCGGTTTACATTGGTGCGGTAGCAGTTTTTTTTTTATTTGTTGTTATGATGACTGATTTAAGCGATGAGGAGTCGTTAAAAAATAAAAAGATTGATAAACCAAATTTTTTATTTGTTCTGATTTGTTTTTTTTTAGCTTCATTTTTTAATTTTTTATTAATTAAATTAAATTTTAATGATAATTTTAAGGCTTTATTGGGCTGAGAGTTTTTTTTTAATGGGCCAGTTTTACTGGATAGTTTTAATCTATTAAATTTTGATTCAAATATTGAAGTCATAGCAAAATTATTATTTAAACAACATATAGCTTCTTTTATTATTTTAAGTATTGTTATATTGGTTGCATTAGTTGGTGCAATCTTATTAACAAGTTCAATTAATTTGGTTGATAAGCATGAATTAATGTTTTCAGAGTTGGATAACTTAAATTCAATTTGAGAAGATGAGCGGTTGGGTTCTTTTGGTGATGGTAAGCCACAAGACATGGATATTCAGTTAGCCAGAACTACGCGGTCATCGGTTAATTTAGCTAAAGCTAAATATTTTTAAAATAAATTTTACTGTTAAATAATTTAATAAAAAATGTTTGATTTTTTTAAATTTGATTTTATTTTTAATTTAAAATTGGCTTTTGCAGTTGTTTGATCTTTTTGAGTAATTTCTATTTTTATTCTGTTATCAACTGCTTTATTAACCTTGTTGGAAAGAAAAGTTATGGCTTCAGTTCAACGTCGTCGTGGACCAAACGTTATAGGTTTTTTTGGTTTACTACAACCTTTTGCAGATGGTTTAAAGTTGGCTTTAAAAGAAACAAATGTTCCGTTTAAAGCAAGTCGTTCTTTATTTATAATTGGGCCTGTTTTAGCTTTTTTTTTAGCTGTTTTTGGTTGAGCATTTTTGCCTTTTCCTAGTTTTTTTTTGACATCAAAATTTTCTTATAATTGAAATATTTTTGGTGAGAATTTTTTTAACGGAGATGAGTCGTCCGTTAAGAGTGTTTTTTTTTTAACCCCGGGTTCCTCTGTTTTAGATTTTGATTTGAGTTTAATGTTTGTTTTTGTTATTACTTCTCTTCATGTTTATGCTGTTTTAATTGGTGGTTGGGCGAGTAATTCACGTTATGCGTTATTAGGTGCTTTACGTTCAACAGCCCAGAGTATTTCTTATGAGTTAACGATGGGGTTTATTATTTTAGTTGTTGGTTTGCTTAATGAATCGTTACATTTAAGCACAATTGTTTTTAGTCAGTATACTGTTTGAAACGTTTTTAGTTTATTCCCTGCCTTTGTTGTTTTTTTAGTATGTTCATTAGCAGAATTAAATCGTACTCCGTTTGATTTGGTTGAGGCAGAGGGTGAGTTGGTTGCGGGTTATAATGTTGAGTATTCAGCTATGATGTTTGCTTTATATTTTTTAGGTGAATATATTAGTATAATTTTTTCTTGTTTTGTTACTGCTATTCTTTTTGGGGGTGGTTGATTATTGCCTTCTATTTTTCCATCCTTTTTATTTTTTTTTATTCCTGTTTCGTTTTTATATTTTTTTTTAAATACTGGAGTTTTTATTAATTTTATATTATTTTTTGTTTCAGTAATTGTTTTAGTTATTAAGGTTGTTTTATTAATTCTTTTGTCCCTTTTGATTCGTTTTGTTTTACCTCGTTATCGTTATGATCAGTTAATGTATATTGGTTGAACAGCATTTTTGCCTTTTTGTTTGGCTTTGTTAATTTTTGTTGCTGTAGGTTTTATTTATTACTAGTTTATTAAAGTAATAAATAAAAATAAATTTTAACGTTTGGTTTTTTTTAAGTTAATTTTTTTAATAAATATGTAAAATATAAAAAATATGTTTTTTTTTAATCAATCTCGTTTTTTTTCTTCATCTAGTAATAATTATAGACATAATTATCATGATTTTCATTTAGTTGATCCGAGTATTTGACCGCTTTTTACTGCTTTAGGTGCTTTGTTATTAACAAATGGTTCGGTTATTTATTTTCATTCAAGTGAGGCTTTTTGAATGAAATTAGGTTTATTACAAGTTATTGTTGGAATGATTGGTTGGTGACGTGATGTTATTAACGAGTCTTTTCAGTATCATACTCCTGTTGTTCAGCGTGGTTTGCGTTTAGGTTTTATTCTTTTTATTGTTTCAGAAGTTATGTTTTTTTTTGGTTTTTTTTGAGGTTTTTTTCATTCAAGTTTAGCTCCAAGTATTTTTATTGGTGGAATTTGACCACCAAAAGGTATTGAACCTTTTGATCCGTGAACAATTCCTTTAGCTAATACATTAATTCTTTTGTTATCTGGTGCTTCAATTACGTGAGCTCATCATGCCATTATTGCTAATGAGGAAGAAGATGCTCAAGCAGCTTTTAAAGTTACTTTGTTTTTAGCAGCGTATTTTACTGCTTTACAACTTTTTGAGTATATTAGTGCGCCGTTTGGAATTTCAGATAGTGTTTATGGTGCTACTTTTTTTATGATGACCGGTTTTCATGGTTTTCATGTTTTAATTGGTACGATTTTTATCGCAGTTTGTTATATGAGATTTAGATTAGGCCATTTTACCGCTAATCAGCATATTGGATTTGAGGCTGCAGCTTGGTATTGACATTTTGTAGATGTTGTTTGATTATTTTTGTTTGGTGTTGTTTATTGATGAGGTGGGTTGTTAGTAAATGAAGAAGATTTTTATTCTTTTGTTAAAGAATTTATTAATTAATTTTTTATTATGTTTATAGAGTTTGTTATTAAACGTGAACTTTTATTGAAAAACTCAATTAAGAGTAATTTTATTTTAAAAACTAAGGTTGATGGTTTGACTGATTTTAGTTTAAAAAATTTTCGGTTTATTAGTTTTTCTAAACCTAAAGTTATTGATTTAAATTCTTTTTTATCTTTTTTTGTTTTGTCTAATGGTTCATTAGTATTTGTTGATTTTTCATTAACTAAGTTAAATAAAGGGGCTCTTTTGTTTAACGATTTATATAATATTTAAGATATTTTTTTATTTTTGGCCTTTAGTTTAATTGGAAAAACGTCAGTCTTCTAAACTGTTTATTGCAAGTTCGAGTCTTGCAGGGCTCAGTTTTAATTTTTTTTAATATTTTATTTTTATACAGTTTTATATGTTGACAGCTAAAAAATTTGATTTGACTACTTCTTCTTTTTTAGATAAAAAACCTTTTGGTCGTTTAAAAAATTTTGCTATGAATTTTGGTCCGCAGCATCCTGCTGCTCATGGAGTTTTAAGATTAATTTTAGAATTAGATGGGGAAGTTGTTCGTCGAGCTGATCCTCATGTTGGTTTACTCCATCGTGGTACAGAAAAATTGATTGAATATAAAACGTTTGTTCAGGCTTTACCTTATTTTGATCGTTTGGATTACGTTTCTATGATGGCTCAAGAACACGCATATTCTTTAGCTGTTGAGTCATTAGTTAAGTGTCAAGTTCCTCTTCGAGCTAAGTTTATTAGAGTTATTTTTTCAGAAATAACTCGTTTGTTAAACCATTTGTTAGCATTAACTACTCATGCTTTAGATGTGGGTGCATTAACACCTTTTTTATGGGCTTTTGAAGAGCGTGAACGTTTGATGGAATTTTATGAACGTGTTTCGGGTGCAAGGATGCATGCAGCGTATATTAGACCGGGGGGCGTTTCACAAGATTTACCGGTTGGTTTTTGTAATGATTTATTTTCTTTTTGTAAACAATTTTCATCACGGTTGGATGAGATTGAAGAGTTATTAAGTGAAAATAGAATTTGAAAACAAAGATTGGTTGATGTTGGTGTTGTTTCTTTTAAAGATGCTTTAGATTTTGGTTTTAGTGGGGTTATGCTTCGTGGTTCAGGAATTATGTGAGATTTACGTGAAGCTGAGCCGTATGAAGTTTACGATCAATTAAAGTTTAATGTTCCTACGAGTTCAAAGGGAGATTGTTATGCTCGTTATTTGTTACGTATGCGTGAAATGAGAGAAAGTTTATCAATTATAAACCAATGTTTAGATTTAATGCCTTCTGTTGGTTCAATTAAAACTAATAACCAAAAAATTAATCCTCCTTCTCGTTCTCATATGAAATTTTTTATGGAATCATTAATACATCATTTTAAATTATTTACAGAAGGTGTTGTTGTTCCAAACGGTCAAGTTTATTCAACAGTTGAAGCGCCAAAAGGTGAGTTTGGGGTTTTTTTAGTATCTAATAATTCAAATAAACCTTATCGTTGTAAAATACGTGCTCCTGGTTTTTTTCATTTACAATCTTTAGATTCTATGTCTAGAGGACACATGATTGCTGATGTTGTAACAATAATTGGTACTCAAGATATTGTTTTTGGTGAAATTGATCGATAAATTTAAAATAATTTTGGTGTAGTTTAATGGCAGAACGACGGTTTTTGGAGCCGATAATAGAGGTTCGACTCCTCTCATCCTAAAAACGAGTAGTTCAACGGTCAGAACAGCGGTTTCCAAAACCGTTAATATGGGTTCAATTCCTGTCTCGAGTGAATTTTTTTGAGATTTTAGAGATTTTTAAATAATTAAAGATGACAAAAATTATTAAATCCTATTCTAAGTTGGTAAATAATTTTCAAGACGATTTAAAAGGATCTTTTCTGTTTAAATTAAAAAGGCGTCAGCGGACTTTAAATTTATTGGCTTGGAGATTTATTTTAAATAAAATTAAACCAATTCGACTAGATGATTTATTACTTCCTAGATTAAAAAGGCGAAGTATAAATTCTTTTTATAATATACAGCTTCGTAAACTTCGTTTTTTTTATGGTTTTTATAGAGGTTATAAGTCGGTTTTTTTTAAAAGATTACATTGTTTTTTGTCTAAGGTTAAATTTAATAGAATTGAAAAAGGTCTTAGTTTCCTAGAGTTAAGATTAGATGTACTTTTAGTTAGGACTTTTTTATTTTCTAATATTTTATTGGCTCGTCGTTACATAAATAAGTTTGGTGTTGTTGTTAATGGTAAGCTTGTTTTTAATACAAATTATATATTAAAAATAAATGATGTTTTTTCTGTTTTGCCAGCTCATCGAATTTTTTTTAAAATTAAATTACTTTTAAAATTAAACCCAATTCAAACTAATATTAACTTTTTGAAGGCTAAATTGGGTGTTAATTTTATTAATTTAAAGCGGTTTATTTTTTCTGATGTTATTAATTTTGGAGCATATGAAAGAGTTTTATCTTCATTTAATTCAGAAAATTTTGATTTGGATAATTTAAGAAAGTCACGTTCAATTTTTTTTCTTTCTTATTTTCCTAGATTTTTAGAATTTAATTTCAAAAATTTTGAATTTGTTTATAGTTTACCCTTACGCTCTTTTACTGATATAAAATATCCTTTTAGATTAAAGTCTTTTGAAATTAAAAGATTAATAGAATCAACCTTTTAAGGTTAAGTGACGTTACGTTTAACTTCGGACCAAGTATATCAAGAGGTAAGATACTTCTATTGACAGTAGGACTAATAGTTGGTTCCCCTTGATTTTTTAAATCTTGATTTTTTTTTTTAAATTTTTATTTTTTTTATTTATAAATTAGTAATTAAAGAATTTATGACAGTTTTAACTATTGCAGGTTTAAATTTAGTTGGTGCTGGTTTAGCGACTATTGGTTTAGCTGGTGCTGGAGTTGGTATTGGTTCGGTTTTTGGTAGTTTTATTTTAGCTTTTAGTAGAAATCCTTCTTTACGTCAAGATTTATTTGTTTATACTTTGTTAGGTTTTGCTCTTACTGAAGCTATTGCATTATTTGCTTTAATGATGGCATTTATTATTTTATTTCGTTAAAAAAATATTTTTTTAGAAAAATAAATAGCTTGTTTGGAATTTTCCAAACAAGCTATTTTTAAATTTTATTTTAAATTTTAAAAATGAATAAACGTATTATAAAACAATTTCGTATTTTGAATGTTCTTTATAAAGAAGCTATTGCTTATCTTTCACCTATTAATCTTAGTGGCTGATGAAATTTTGGTTCGTTAGCTATGTTTTGTTTAGTTGTTCAAATTGTTACTGGTATATTATTAGCTATGCATTATATTCCTAATGATTTGATGGCTTTTAATAGTACTGAACATATTATGCGCGATGTTAAGTACGGGTGATTTTTGCGTTATTTACACGCGAATGGGGCTTCTTTTTTTTTCTTAGTGGTTTATATTCATGTTTTTAGAGGTTTGTATTATGGTTCTTATATAACACCTCGACGCGCGGTTTGAAATGTTGGAGTTATAATTTTATTAATTATGATTTTAACTGCTTTTTTAGGTTATGTTTTGCCTTGAGGTCAAATGTCATTTTGGGCAGCTACTGTTATTACAAGTTTATTATCAACAATACCTATTATTGGTACAGATTTAGTTTATTGACTTTGAGGGGGGTTTAGTGTTACAACTGTAACTTTAAACAGATTTTTTAGTTTACACTATTTATTACCTTTTGTTTTAGCAATTTTAGTTTTTTTACATATTGCATTATTACACGAATCAGGTTCAGGGAATCCTATTGGTGTTGATGTTAAATTAATTGATGGTCGTTACATTGATGGTCAAAGATTTCATCCAAATTATACAATAAAAGATTTACACGGTATTTTGTTGTATTTATTTTTTTATTTATTTTTTGTTTTTTTTGCACCGAATTATTTTGGTCATCCTGATAATTATATTCCTGCTAATTCTGATGTAACTCCTGCTCATATTGTTCCAGAATGATATTTTCTTCCCTTTTATGCTATATTGCGATCAGTTCCTAATAAATTAGTTGGGGTTATTCTTTTAGTTGCTGCTATTGTCGTTTTATTAATTTTTCCTTTTTTAATTAGCGAATCAACAGTTCGTTCAACCGCTTTTCGTCCATTTTTTAAATGATTTTTTTGATTTTTTTTAGTTGATTGTTTTGTTTTAGGTTGAATTGGTGGTAAACCGATTGAATATCCTTATTATACGATTGGGGTTGTCGCAACTATTTTTTATTTTTTTTATTTATTAGTTATTATCCCTTTTATCCATACAGTTGACAAGTGAGTTTTTTATTCTTCAAATTTTAAAGCTTAGTGCTATTTTGTTTTTAAATTTTATAAATATAATATTTATTTTCAAGTATGTCTAATTTATTTAATTCATTAATTAATCAACCTTTAGTTGTAGGTATTTCGCATCCAGGTCAATATGGTTTTCAGCCGGCTTATAGTCCTATTATGGAAGGTATTATTGACTTACACAACTATATTTGTTTTTTTTTAGTTGCTATTTTAATTTTTGTTTCATGAATGCTTTTTTATACAATTTATTTATATCGTTATGATGTTCGTTTATTAACTTTTAAACATAAAACTTCATTTTTATCGGTTTATTTAGAAAGTTTATCAAAATTTTATAAGCCTTTGTATCCTATCCGTAAATTTTTAGCAACTACTTTATTTTCTTTATTACAACCAGTTGATTATAAAGAAACTAAACGTTTAGCACATTGAACTAGTCTAGAAGTTGCTTGAACAATTTTACCTAGTTTTATTTTGTTAGCAATTGCAGTTCCTAGCTTTATTTTATTATACTCGATGGATGAATTAACGGATGATATTTCAATTACAGTTAAAGTTATTGGTCATCAATGATATTGAACTTATCAGTTTACTGATCCAAGCTTGTTTAATTATGTCAGTGATATTGATCCAAATAAATTTACCTATGATAGTTATATGATACCTTGAGAGTCTAGAGGTTTGGAAGAATCTAAAAGTTTATTGCCTGAATTTACTTTGTTAAAATTAAAAAATTTATCATCTTTACGCTTATTAGAGGTTGATAAGCCACTTTGATTACCTGTTAAAACTCATATTCGTTTTATGATAACTGCTGCTGATGTTATACATTGTTTTGCAATTCCGGCTTTAGGAGTTAAAGTTGACGCTGTTCCGGGCCGATTAAACCAAACCTTTACATATATAAATCAACCAGGTTTGTATTTTGGTCAGTGTAGTGAAATTTGTGGAGCGAACCATGGTTTTATGCCTATTGAGATTGTTGCTGTTCCTTGAGAACATTGATCAAAATTTTTTGAATCTGGGTTTAAAAACTCTTAAAGGTTTTTATAATTTTATTTTTAGTAAATGCTGCTGGTTTGTGTGCGTTTAATTATTTTTTTTAATACTATTTATATTTAATTTTTTAATTATGAATTTAATTACAGATTTCTTATTTGGATTAGTTAAGTTAATTTTTGGTTTGTCTGCCGTTTTGTGATTAGCTGTTGGTTTACTTTTTTTAGTACATAAAATTTACAGATCAGGTGATTCAGTTTATTCAAGTTTTACGTCTTTTGCTGGTAATTTTTTATGAAAAAATTTTAATCATGAAAAGTTTTCATCTGTCCTTCGTTTATCAAATTTTCCGTGAGCTGTTCGTTGATTATTTTCAACAAATCATAAAGATATTGGAACATTATATTTTATTTTTGGTGCAATATCAGGTATTATGGGTACAATTTTTTCAGTTTTAATTAGGTTACAATTAATGTTACCTGGTACTGATTTGTTGAATAATGATTATCAGCTTTATAACGTTATAGTTACTGCCCACGCTTTTGTTATGATTTTTTTTTTTGTAATGCCATCGATGATTGGTGGTTTTGGTAATTGAATGGTTCCGTTGATGTTAGGGGCACCTGATATGGCGTTTCCTAGATTAAATAATATTAGTTTTTGATTATTACCTCCAGCTTTATTTTTATTAGTTTCATCTTCGTTGTATGAGGGTGGTGCTGGTACTGGTTGAACTGTCTATCCTCCTCTTTCTAGTATTCAAGCTCATCCAGGTCCTGCTGTTGATTTAGCTATTTTTAGTTTGCATTTAGCGGGTGCATCTTCTATTTTAGGTGCTATTAATTTTATTACAACTATTATTAATATGCGTACACCTAATATGTTTTGACATCGTGTTCCTTTGTTTGTTTGATCAGTTTTTTTTACTGCTATTTTGTTATTGTTATCCTTACCGGTTTTAGCAGCTGGTATTACTATGCTTTTAACAGATCGTAATTTTAATACTACTTTTTTTGATTATGTTGGAGGAGGTGATCCAATTTTATTTCAACATCTTTTTTGATTTTTTGGTCATCCAGAAGTTTATATTCTTATTTTACCAGCTTTTGGTATAATTAGTCATGTTATACAAACATTTTCTGCTAAACCAATTTTTGGATTTTCAGCAATGACTTGAGCTATGGCTTCTATTGGTTTATTAGGTTTCTTAGTTTGAGCTCATCATATGTATGTTGTTGGTTTAGATATTGATACTCGTGCTTATTTTACAGCAGCTACTATGATTATTGCTATTCCAACTGGTATTAAAATTTTTAGTTGAATTGCAACTATGTGGGGTGGTGTTTTGAGAATTCATGTTGCTATGTTATTTGCAATTGGTTTTTTATTTTTATTTACTGTAGGTGGTTTAACTGGTATTGTTTTATCAAATGCTGGTCTTGATGTTGCTTTGCATGATACTTACTATGTAGTTGCTCATTTTCATTATGTTTTATCGATGGGAGCTGTTTTTGCATTTTTTTCAGGTTTTTATTATTGATTTAAAAAAGTAACCGGTTACACAATTAGTTCAACTTTAGGAACAGCACATTTTTGAATTATGTTTTTAGGTGTTAATTTAACTTTTTTCCCTATGCATTTTTTAGGACTTGCTGGAATGCCTCGTCGTATACCTGATTTTCCGGCTGCTTATAGCTATTTTAATTATATAGCTTCTTTTGGTTCATTAATTTCTTTATTTGGAGTTGTTTTTTTTCATTATATTATTTATAGTGCTTTATATCAACCTAAATTAAGTTTTATTGAATTAGGTCGTGGTTTGGGTGATTTATTACTTATTAGACCGATTAGAGCTTTTTATGTTTTTGGTAAATTTTATTATCGCCATAATAAAATTTTTTATGAACAGTTGGTTGTTTTTATAATTGCTATGACTATTGGTTATAGTTTGTTTATTATTTAATTTTAAAATATCTTTTTGTTTTGGGTGAGTTTGTTTGTTTTTCAATTTTAATTAAAATCTGAAAAAATTTAATTTGGAGCGTAGTTTAATGGTAGAATGCTTGCCTTGCAAGCAGGCGGCGCCAGTTCGATTCTGGCCGTTTCCAATTTATTTAATAGGTAAAGTTGTATTTTTTTTGGAAAAGTTTTAAATTTTTATATTTTTTATTAAAAGCATTTAATGAATAGCTAGGTAATAAATTTTAGGACGTATTCAAAATTTTACGAAAAATTAATTTGAGTCTAAAAAGATTAATTCTTGTACGGGGTCTTTTTTAAGTTAAAATTAAGTTTCCTTGCAGGTAACTGTTTTATTTTTTTTTTATTAATTTAATTAGTGAACTGAACCATCTTAGTAACTAAATGAAAAATAAATCAATTGCGAGATTTCGATAGTAGTGGCGAGCGAATTCGAATATAAAAGCCATCGGGATTTTTATATTTTTTTAAATTCAATGAAAAATGAAACCAAAGAAGGTTAAAGTCCTGTTTAAATAAAAAATTTTATCTTGTTGAGTAAAACGAAAGTTAATTTGTTTGAATATGGGAGATCCATCTTCCAAGCTTAAATATAGTTTATTAACCGATAGTGAATAGTACTGTGAAGGAAAGCTGAAAAGAACCTATTAATTTTTTAAAAGAATTGTTTAGGAGTGAAAAGAGCTTGAAATTTTTTGTTTAATGAGCAGTTGGTGTTTTATTTTATAATAACTACAACGTACTTTTTGCATCACGGGTCGACGAGTAAATATGTTTAGCAAGCTTAAAATTTTAAAATTGTTGTAGGCGAAGTGAAAGCGAGTTTTAAAGGATCGTTAAGTTAAACGTATTTGACCCGAAACCAAACGAGCTAATTATGAGTAGGCTGAAGGTAATTTAAAAGTTATTGGAGGGCCGAACTGGTGGGTGTTGCAAAACTCTCGGATAACTTGTGATTAGGGGTGAAAGGCTAATCAAGTTTGGAAATAGCTGGTTTTTCGCGAAATCTATTTAGGTAGGGTGTTGAAATTTAATTTTTGATGGTAAAGCTCTAGGCAGCCTAGGGGGGTTTTTAATCTTACTGAATCTGCTTAAACTTTTAATGTTATAAATTTTTATAAATTTTGAGAAATTTATAAAAGGATTTCAGCAAGCAGAATGTTGGTGATAAGATCGATATTCGAGAGGGAAAGAGCCCAGAATACTAATTAAGGTCCTAAAATTTAATTTTAGTATAAAGAAAGTCATTACTAAAGCTTTGATTACTGGGAATTAGGCTTGGAAGCAGCCATATTTTAAAGAAAGCGTAAAAGCTCACCAGTAGATGTTTTTAACTAAGCTTTGTTTTAGGCTGATAATTTATGGGATTTAAAATTAATACCGAAATTGTATTTTTTAAGGTAGCGAAACGTTTTGTATTTTTTATAAGTTTACTAGTTATAGTAAATGAAAATATCAAAATTGATTATGTCGACATTAGTAGCGTAAACAGTGTAAAAACACTGTTGCCGGAAACCCAAGGTTTTCAACGTCAAGTTAATCTGCGTTGATTTATTCGGCCTCTAAGATTTTTATTTACTGATTAGTTAAAATCGATGAGAAAATTATATAGTTTATATAATCAATTACTTCATTTGTTGAAGTTTAACTTTTTGTTTGTTTAAAAATTGATTATTTTAGTATTTAATTGATTAAAAAATATCTAAATTATTAAATTAAGACGTTTTAAAATTTTAGCTTTAAAAAAATTTATAGTTTTAACAAACTCATTTTTTAGATTAAAGTTTAAAGTTTTTTATTTTGTTTTATAGTTAAAATTTTTTAACCAGGAAAATTAATTTAATTTTAAAATTAATTTTTTAATTTTAATTAGATTTTTTAAACCGTACCAAAACCGACTCAGGTGGGTTAGTATAAATGTACTAAGGCATATGAATTAAAGTTGTTAAAGGAACTCGGCAAAATTACCCTGTAACTTCGGGAGAAGGGGGTTCAATTTAAAAATTGAAAATAAAAAAATTGGAGGCGGCGACTGTTTAATAAAAACACAGGACTCTGCAAAATTGTAAAATTAAGTATAGAGTCTGAGATCTGCCCGGTGCTGAGATGTTAAAAGGAGAAGTTAAACTTTATTGTTTTTGCTTTGAATATAACCACCAGTAAACGGCGGCTGTAACCCTGACGGTCCTAAGGTAGCAAAATTCCTTGTCAAGTAAGTTTTGACGCGCATGAATGATTTAACGACTGCCTCGCTGTCTCTAACAATAATTCAGCGAAATTGAATTCTCCGTGCAGATGCGGCGTATTCACGATTAGACGAAAAGACCCTAGAACCTTTACTATAATTTTGTATTGCTTTTTTCTAATTAATTTGTGTAGAATAAATTTTAGTCTATGATAGCCTTATTTTTAATAATTGCTTAGACTTAGGTGAAATAGAATTCGATTAATTAGTTAGCTTAACTAGTTTTAGAAAAGTACATTAATGGTAGTTTGACTGGGGCGGTGGTCTTCTAAATAGTAACGAAGACGCGCGAAGGTAATCTATGAAGATTATTAATCTTCTATGAGCGCAATAGTTATGATTGCCTGACTGTTAGATTGGCAAATCAAGCAGAGACGAAAGTCGGCTATAGTGATCCGGCAATACTTTATGGAAAGGTTGCCGCAAACGGATAAAAGGTACTCTAGGGATAACAGGCTGATGGTCCTTCAGAGCTCATATCGACGGGATCGTTTGGCACCTCGATGTCTGCTCAACGTATCCTGAAGCTGAAAATGGTTTCAAGGGTTCGGCTGTTCGCCGATTAAAACGTTACGTGAGCTGGGTTTAGAACGTTGTAAAACAGTTCGGTCTCTATCTGTCGTGAATATTATGAAATTGAAAAGAGTAATTCCTAGTACGAGAGGACCGGAGTTAACAAACCTATGATTTGTTTTTTATTTTTTTAATAAGTATGAAAATAAGTTAAGTTTGTTTTTGATAATTACTGAAATCAAATTAAGTAAGAAACAGCCTTTTAAATTTTTCATTTTTTTTCTAATAAGTTTAGATCAAACTAAAGAGCTTAATTTTAGTTTAAAGTTAGTAATAACTTTGCTTTTTTAATCTTTTTTATTAGAATTTAAAATATATTAATCGTTATTTTTGTTTTTATATAGTTTGGGGCTTTTAAAATTTATTAAAAATTTTTTATTTTGCTGATGTTCGGCAAAAAATTAAATCTCATTAGAACTTTAATTGTCTTTTAAAAAATTTTTGTTATAGCTACTTTTTTATATGGAAAGCTTGATAATTTTAAAAAAGAATTGCCCCCTATTTTTTCAGTTTTATATTGCTTTAAATTTCTTTACTATAGTATATATAATATATACTTAAAATACACATTATAACAGAGTTTTTTATGCCTCAATTAGATATTATCACTTTTGTTGATCAAACATTATATGTTTATATTTTTTTTGTGTTAAATTATTTAATTATTTCAGTTTTTGCTTTACCTAAAATATATCAAATTCTTTCAATTAAAAATTTTTTATTTTTAAGCCTTTTTAAAAATAAAAAATCTATTTTTATTAATTTAAAGAATAGTTCAGTTTTATTAAATTTGTTTGAGTCGAAGTTTGATTTTTTTTTATCATCGCGTTAACTTATTTTTTTAATATTCATATTTTTTAAAAATGTTAAATATTAATTTATCAAGCTATTATTGTTTAGATTACACTTATTATAAAATTTTTACAGTTATTTTTTTGTTTTTAAGTTTTTTCGTTATGATGATTTTTCTGTCATTGGTCGGTTCTTGAATAAAAACAAATTTTGATTTTTTAAATTTTTTTATTTTTTTAATTTTTGTATTACTTGTTCCCCCATTATTTTTAATTGCTTTAGTTAATTTTGAATCGAGTTTTGGAATTTTTAATCCTATTACTTTTAATTTTTTAAATAGCAGTAACGTTGTTGAGGGGGGTTTTATTGACAATTTTATTATTTTTAAAGGTTTATGGTTTGAACTGTTAGGAAACGTTGATCAATTATCAATTATATTTGTTTTTATGGTTCATGTTGTTGCCATAATGACTATAGCGTTTTCTTTTTTATATTTTTCTAATTTTAGTAGTTATAGGCGCGTTCTTAAAGATTTAGATAGTTTTAAATTAACTGTTTTCTCAGTTCTTTTAATGTCTTTTTTATTAGATATTTTGTTTTTTACAACTAATTTGGTTATTATGTTTATTTTAGCAGAATTAACTTTGTTACCTCTTAGTTTTTTAATGCTAAAAGATAGTACTGTTTTTTGACGTTCTGGTTTTGAGCGTTTTTCTTTTTTTTCTAATATTAATGGTACTAATTCAGGTTTAAATTTTTTAGAAGAAAAATTTGAAAGTAAGCGTCCATTAGCTTTTTATTATCTTATTTTTTTTACAATTGTTAGTGGTGGTTTAGGTTTATTTGGAATTTCATTAGTTTATTTGGTTTTTGGTTCAACTTCATTATTTGTTTTAAATTCTGTTTTTTTAACAAAAGATTTTTTATCTTTTGTTAAAAATGTTTGATTAACTAGTGATTTTTTATCTTTAAATAGTTTTAATGATGATATTTTATTAAAATGATGAATTATTTTAATTTCTTTATTTTTAATAATTTTTTGAATCTCCGTTAAAGTTCCTTTAGCGCCGGTTCATATTTGGTTACCAAAAGCACATGTTGAGGGTTCAACTGAGTCATCTATGCTTTTAGCTGGAATTATATTAAAAATAACTGTTTATATTTTGTTAAGATTAATGGGTTTACCTTTTTTTATACCTTTTTTTATTGAGTTTAAGTCGTTTTTTTTAAGTATTTCAGTTCTTACTGCTTTGCTTGGTGCCTTTGGGGCTTTATTAACGACTGATTTAAAGCGAATCGTTGCTTACAGTTCGGTAAGTCATATGGGTATTATAATGTCGGCTGGTTTTTTTATTATTTCAAGTTCTTTATCGTTATTTCCTTTTCTTGTTCTTTTACTAACTCATACGGTTGTTTCAACCGCTATGTTTATGGTTGTTGGTTGTATTTATAAATCTCGCTATACTAATTTTATTTCACGGAATAAATTAGTTTATGGTGGACTTCTTTACATTTTTCCTAGTTTTTTTTTGTTTGGTATTATTTTATTTGCTAATTTAAACATACCATTGACTATGGGTTTTATGGGTGAATTGGGTGTTTTAGTTGCACTTGCACAGTCTGGTTTAACGATTGGGGTTTTTTTATGCTTAGCAGCTTTTATATTATTACTTCCTATGGTTAGTATGTTAGGTCAGGTTTTAATGGGTCCAATTCGATCGGCTGATTTTTTTAGTATAAATTTTTTAAAAAATCAATCTTTTTTATTTTTTTCTCTAAAATCAGTTTTTAATAAAATTGTTTGATCTTCTTCTTTTCTAAAATTTTATTATTCTCAATATCTTTATTTTTTTTCAACTGTTTTTGTTGTCTTGATTTTTGGTTTTTTTCCTTTTTTAATTGCTGATTTTTTAGAGATTTTTTCGGTTGTTCAATCACTTTGATTTGATTTTATTTTAAATATAATAACTTAATTTTTTAAAAAAGCAATGTTTTTAGATATTTTTTTTAATCCTCTGTTTTTTACTCTTTTTTCTTTTTTTTTTACTTTAGCTTCAATGATTACAGGTGTTAGAAATTTAATTAGAATTTTACTTTCTATAGAAGTAATATTACTTTGTTTGACTTTTATTTTTGTTTTATTGTCAATTTTAATAAATAGCGTTGTTGGTCAGGTTTTTGCTATTTTTATATTAGCAATTGCTGCTTGTGAATCAGCCTTGGGGTTGTCTTTGTTGATTATGTTTTTTAGAAATCGTGGAATGTTAACTTCTTTTGAGCTTCTTAGTTCGTTAAAGGGTTAGTTGAAATAAATAATTATAAATTAATTTATTATATAAAAAAATTTATGGATAGTTTAACTTTTTATTTTATTTGTACATCTTTTGTTGTTGGCTGGGTTATTGCTCATTTTGTTATTTAAAAAAAATAGATATTAAATTTTTTTATAAACTTAAATGCTTTACCTTTTTTCTCTTTTTTTACCGTTTTTAAGTTTTTTAATTCTGTTAGTGCCTGGTCCATTTTTTAAAAATGTTCATTCTACTAGTCGTTTAATTGTTTGTGGTCTTAGTTCTTTTGTTATGTTTTTAAATTTATTTTTTTCTTATGTTTTTTTTGTTGATTTACGTACGGGTGATTTTATAACAGAAGTTGGTTTTTTTGGTTTTTTTAATTTATTTATTAATTCTTTTAGTAAATTTTTTTTTTTAGTTAATGATTATTCCTTAGCTGGACTTAATTATTTTTTGGATTATAGTTTTTTGTTTGATAGTTTAACAATTACAATGATTTTAGTTGTAGTTGGTGTTTCTTTTTTGGTTCAACTATTTTCTATTGAGTATATGTCACATGATTTGTTTTTGGTTAGGTTTTTTTCTTTTTTAAATTTTTTTAGTTTGTGTATGTTAATTCTTGTTACTGCAGGTAATTTTATTCAAATGTTTATTGGTTGGGAAGGTGTTGGTGTTGCTTCTTTTTTACTGATTGGTTTTTGATTTGGTCGTTCGCAGGCTGTTAAATGTGCATTAAAGGCGGTTATTGTTAATCGAGTTGGTGATTGTGCTTTGTTGTTGGCTTTTTCACTTATTGCTTTTTGTTTTGGTGATTTAAGTTATATTGGTTTTTTTAATTTGATTTCATCGGGATCAAATTTTACTTCTTCAAACTCATTGTTAGGTTTATTTGATTTTAATTATTTTTTAAATAATTATATATTAAATAGTGATTTATTTTATTCGTTTGATAATTCGTTTTATTTTCATAAAATTATTTTTTTATTTGGATCACGTTTTGATTTATTATTTATAATTGGCTTTCTTTTGATTATTGGTTCATTTGCTAAATCAGCTCAGTTTGGTCTTCATACTTGGTTACCTGATGCGATGGAGGGCCCAACTCCTGTTTCAGCTCTAATTCATGCTGCAACTATGGTTACTGCTGGTGTTTTTTTAATTATTCGGTGTGCACCTATTTTTATTGTTGATATAGACTTATCTTTTATGTTAGTTTTAATTGGTTCAATTACGGCATTTTTTGGTGCATCTGTTGCTGCAGCACAATTTGATATTAAAAAGATAATTGCTTATTCAACCTGTAGTCAGTTAGGGTATATGATGGTTGCTTGTGGGGTTTCAGCTTATGATTTAGCAATTTTTCATTTAGCAACCCATGCTTGTTTTAAAGCTGGTTTATTTTTATGTGCAGGTTTAATTATACATTCGTTAGGTGACGAGCAAGATATTCGTAAAATGGGTGGTTTAATTAGAGCTATGCCATTAACTTATTTAGCTATGTTTATTTGTTCGTTTTGTTTAGGTGGCTTACCTTTTTTTTCTGGATTTTATTCAAAAGATGCTATTATGGAGGCAAGTTTATCTTTCGATTTTTTAGGTTGATTTAGTTTTTTTATTTTGCTTTTAGCTGCTTTTTTAACGGCTTTTTATTCTATTAGAATGTTTTATTTTGTTTTTTGACGTGATTATTCGGGATCTAGATCAAAAGTTTTTTTAATTCATGAGACAATTTTATCATCAATTGCTGTTTTAACTTTATCTGGCTCAAGTATTTTTTTAGGTTTTTATTTTGTTTTTGGTAATTTTAAAGCATTTTTTGAATCTAATTCAATTATGTTTTTAATAATTGATTCATTTAAGTTGTTTTTTTTTAATTTTTTTTGAACTGTTCCTTTTCTAGATTTTGATTTTTTAAATCAAACAAATAGTCTTTTTTTTTTTTTACATAGTTATTTGCCGTTTATTATTTTATCATTAATTATTTCAATCTTAATTTTTTCTTTTTACTTTTTATTTTTTTTCAAACAAACTTTTAATTTATTTTTAATTGAGTCTGTTTTTTTAAAAATTTCTCTAATTAGATCGAAAAATTTTTTGTTTGTTTTTACTAGACATTTTTTTAATTTTTTCTCTAAAGCTTGGTTGTTTGATATTTTTTTAGCCAAAATGGCTCGTTTTTTATTTTTATTTGCTAGAAATTTTATTCAGCGTAATGTTGAGGGTGGTTTGTTTGAATATCTTTTAGTTTTGTATTCAGTTAGACGTTTAAATTCAATAGGGAATAGTTTAGATTACGAAGGCTCATTGTCTGGACGTTTAAGCGTTTATTTGTTAAATATATTAGTTGGTGGTTTTTTTGTTTTTTTTATAACAGTTTTATTTGTTTTTTGTATTATTTAGCTCGTAATTTTTATAGTGTTAAAAGTTGCATAGCTCAATGGTAGAGCAACGGCCTTTTAAGCCGCTGGTTCAGGGTTCAAGTCCCTGTGCGGTCATTTTTTTTTTGTGATTTTACATTATTTTTTTACTAAACGAGTTTGATACTGGCTCTATCTGAGTGCTAGCGATTCATTTTATACATGCAAGTTTACATTTTTTTGTAGCGTACCGGTGAGTAATAAACGATTAGAATAATTTGCATTTTTAATTAAATTTTAAAATAAAAACTTTATGTAGTATTTTTATAACCAATAATTTTTTATAAAGTTTAAAGATTTTTATCGATGCAAAAAATTGTTGTTCAGGATTAGGTAGTTGGTGCGATAAGCGTACCAAGCCTTTAATACTTAGTTGATTTGAGAGAATGATCAGCCACATCGAAACTGAAAAAGGGATCGACCGTTGTTGAGACGGCAGCAGTAGAGAATATTGCACAATAAACGAAAGTTTGATGCAGTGATGTCGCCTGAGGGAATTGTTTACAGATTTTTCTGTACGAAGGTAGCTTGTAAACCTCGTCTTAAGTCAATATGATGAATTACAACTTAAGATTAAGCCCCGACCAACTTCGTGCCAGCAGTCGCGGTAATACGGAGGGGGCTAGTGCTAGATATATTGATTGGGCGTAAAGGGAGCGTAGATGGCTAATTAAGTTATTTTCAAAAGTTAATTGAAGTATTCAATTAAAAAGTTAATAATACTAATTTGATTTAGGGTTTAGTAGAGGTTAGCGGTATTTTTAGTGAAGAGGTAAAATTCTATGATACTAAAAAGACCACCAACAGCGAAGGCAGCTAACTGGATTAAACTGACATTGAGGCTCGAAAGCGTAGGGATTCAATCGGATTTGATACCCGAGTAGACTACGCTGTAAACTATGAGTATTCACAGTTACTAATAGATAGTAGTTGTTTAGCTAACGCGTTAAATACTCCGCCTGGGGACTACGATCGCAAGATTAAAACTTAAAGTAATATGGTGTTTTTTATAGAAGCGGTGGATGATGCGGCTTAATTCGATATAAAGCGAAAAACCTTACTAGTCTTAGGTACAGTGTTTTTTCTATTGAGAAATAGAAAAATTAAATTAATAATATTTTATTAATTTTAATAATGCTGAGCAGGTGTTGCATGGTTGTCGTCAGCTCGTGCTGTGAGGTGTATGATTAAGTTCTATAACGAGCGCAACTCATGTTTTCTTTTTTATAATTTAATTATAAAAAAGAAAAGATTTGTAAAGAAATTTTACATGAAAGTGAATGATGTCAAATCCGTACGGCCTTTATAGACTAGGCTGCACGCGTCATACAATGATAAATACAACGAGAAGCAAAAATGTGAATTTTAGCAATTCTTTAAAATTTATCTTAGTTTGGATTGTTTTCTGAAATGAAAACATGAAATTGGAATCGCTAGTAATCGTAGATCAGCATGCTACGGTGAATATCTCTCTAAAGAAACTAATTGCCGCCTGTCACGTTTTTCTAGTAGGTTAAGGCCAAAGTTATAGTAATAATTATATTATTTTATTTTTTATCTAAATTATTTAGGTTTTAAATAATTAAAATTTAATATTATTTTTGTTCTACAATTAAGTTTTAATTTATGAGAAAAATAAAGTCATAACATGGTTCGGGTTCGGGAACGAGCTCGAGGATTTAAAATAATTTTTTTAACGTGGTGTAGTGGTAACACAGTAGACTCATACTCTATTGATGGGAGTTCGATTCTCTCCGTTGTGAGTAAGTAAGATTGATTTATATTTTTTTCTTGTAGCTCAATGGTGGAGCGTTTGACTGTTAATCAAGTGGTTGTCGGTTCGAGTCCGGCCAAGTTCGTTCTATTTTTAATGAGTGGCTGAGTGGTTTAAAGCACCGGTTTTGAAAACCGGCAAGATTTAACGATCTTCGTGGGTTCGAATCCTGCCTCACGCTTTTTTATTTTTTTCTAAACGTAGTTTAATGGTAAAATTCTTGCCTTGGGCGCAAGTGTTGTCGGTTCGAGTCCGGCCGTTCTGATTTTTAGAATTTAAACTTATACAATTAAATTATTTTTTCTTATGATTAACTCAATTTTTTTCAAAATTTATAAACTTTATGTTTTTATAATTAAATCGTTTTTTTATTTTTTTAAGTTAATTTTTAAATTTTTTTTTAAAATTTTTTTTTTTTTAGTTGGATTAATTAAAGTTTATTTTTTTAATGGTTTAGTGTTACCTTTTTTTAATACAATTTTGTTTTTACCTTTTGCAGTTGTTGATAGTTTACTTAATGCTCTTACTTTTTTGTTTTTTACTTTTTATTCTTTTTTTTTTTATTTTTTTATTATGTTTTTTAAATTTTTTTTAAATTTTTTTTCAGAATTTTTAAATTTTTTTTTATTGCCTGAGTGTTTGATTTTTTTAGCTGCTTTAGTTTCTTTGTTAGCGTTTGTTTATACAAAATTTAAATTTACCTCGGACTATTTTTTTAGTGAATTGGCGGCTATTTTTGGTAAAGAGATGGTTGAAAAAATAACGGTAGGTAGCTATGAATACTCTGTATTAGTTCGGTTTCATAATGCAAAAAAGCGTTTAACAGCTTTATTTTATTCGTGATGAGTTTCTTTTTTTTTAATGGTTTTTGCTTTTTTTTGAATGGTTATTACAACTTATGAACTTTACGGGGTTAATTTTTTAATTAAAAATGATTTATTTTTTTTTAAAAACGGATTAAATGATGTTTTTTTTGCTGATTCGTTTTATCATGATGGTTTTTCTCAAAGCGCTCGATTATTTATTCTATTTATTTCTATTATTTTTATGATTTTATATAAGTTTGAAATTCAAAATGATTCGAGGTTACGTCGCATAGAGTTTTTATTTTTATTTTTAATTGGTTGTTCCTTATCTTTGTTGATGGTTGCTTCTTCTAGTTTACTTAGTTTATTTTTATCCGTTGAAGGTTTAGTTATGGTTATGTATGTTTTGACAGCAGGTAGTTCAGTTTTATCTGGTTTTCCGATTGTTAAAATTTTAAAATTTCGCTCAGTCGAAGGTTCATTAAAATATGCTATAACTAATGCGGTTGCTACTGGTTTTTTTTTATTAGGCGCAGTCTTAATTTTTTTTTTTACAGGTGGTGAATTATATTTTATTTCAATTTTTAATATTTTAAATTCGTTGAGTTTAGATGTAACAAATAGTTCTTCGGTTTTTATTTATACTGGTCTATTGTTTGGTTCGTCATTAATCGCTCTTACTTTTTTTTTTAAATTAGGTTTAGCACCGTTTCATAATTGAATGGCTGACCTTTATGAAGCGTCAGCTCCTGGTGTTTTTGCTTTTTTTTTGATTGTTCCAAAGGCAGCTATTTTATTTACTTTTTTAAATTTAAATAGGTTTTTTTTTGCTCCGTTTAGTGATTTTTTTGCTTTTTTATTTTTATTTTTTGGTTTGGTATCTGTTGTTATTGGCTCTGTTCATGCGTTGTATCAAATTAAAATTGAAAGGCTTTTGGCTTATAGTTCTGTTGCCCATGCAGGTGGATTTTTATTATTACTAAGCGCAATTTTTTTTTCTAACGATAGGGCTTTTAGTTTGGTTATTTTTTTTTTAATTGCATATATATTAGTTAACACTTTGTTTTTAACAGTTTTTTTGAGTTTAAGATATAGTTCATCTTTTTTTTCTCATTCGTACATTAAATCATTTCGTATTTTTTCAAATTTGACAAGTTCAGCTCAAAAAGTTTTAGCTACAGTTTTTTTTAATTTAGCCGGATTGCCTCCTTTTTTAGGTTGATTTTTAAAAGCATTAATTTTAATTGTATGGATTAAAGTTTGTTTTTATTCTTCTTCATCTTTTTTTATTGATTCTGTTTTAAGCTCTTTTTTTGATTTTAGTTCAACTACTTTTTCTTTTTTATTTCATTCTGATAGCATTCAAAATAATCTAGTCTTTTTATTGTCATCTATTTTGACTACTTTTTTTTTTAAAATTGGATTGCCGTTTAGTTCTGAAATTATTTTATTTTTTTCTAAGCAAATTGTTGTTTTTATTTTTATTTTTTTTATTTTATTTGTTTTTTTAGTTATGGTTGTTTCGACTTTTTATTATGTTCGATTAATTAATACGGTTTATGGTAACACAACAAATAGTCCATTAATTTTAGATAAGCAGGGTTTATTAAATGAAATTCCATTAGAAGTTGCTTTATTAATTTTTTTACTTTTTATTTTTAACATTTTTTTTTTATTTTTTTATAGTTCTGTTTTATCGTATATTGATATATTTTTTATTCGATTTTCAATTGGTTTTTAAGTTTAGTTTTTTTACCGGGTGTGTGGTGGCCGAGCGGTTTAAGGCGTTAATTTGCTAAATTAATATGTCAGTAAAATGATATCACTGGTTCGAATCCAGTTCACCGCTTTATTATTTTTAAATGATATATAATTTTTTTGTTGTATATTTTTTTAATTTTAATAAAATATTTTTGTAGTATTTTAATTTTTTTTTAAATTAAATAATAATTTATAATTTTATTTAAATGAATTTTAAGCTTTTTAAAAATTCTATTTCTAGTTTTTCAATTCAAAAATTCTATACTTCGAATTTGCAATTTGGTCATTCGTTTTCTGAGTGGAATCCAAAAGTTATTGGTTCTCAACATTTTTTATATAAACATTCGAATTTAGTAATTTTTAATTTAAATTATAATAGTTTGTATTTGTCTAAGGCTATTTTTTTTATTAAACATTTAGTTTTTTATGGGGGGGTTTCGCTGTTGGTTGATCATGATAGACCAACTAAAAAAATTATTAAATTAGCTGCAGAGTATCTTTGTCAGCCTTATCTTTGTTCTATTTGATCAGGGGGTACTTTAACAAATTTTCGTGAAGTTGTTTTAAAAAATGTTAGAAAAGTCGGTAATTCTTTTTTACGTTTTCGAACAAAACAATATATTTCAGGTTTAAGTAAATTAGAGTTTATACCTAATTTTGTTATTTTTTCTAGTTCTTTTTATTCTGCTTTTGCTATTAAAGAGTGTAATATTTTAAATATACCATCAATTGCTGTTTTGGATTCTAATATTTGAGCTATTGAAACTTTTTTTCCTATTTTTGGTAATGATGATGCTGTGACAAGTGTTCAGTCAATTTTTTTTGTTTTATCAGGAGCAATTCGATCGGGTCGTTCTTCGTTAATTTTAAATTATTTTGGTTTGATTAGTAATTTTATTTTAAAACGTTTAAACTAATAAAACTAGAAAATTTACTTGGCGGAATTGGTAGACGCATTGGATTTAAAATCCAATTCTTGTAAAAGAGTACTGGTTCAAGTCCAGTAGTAGATAGATTAAAGTTTATTACTCTTGTTTATTTTTTAATAAAAAATGGCTGTAAGTGGACTTGAACCACTGACCTTTGGTTTTTCAAACCAACGCTCTAACCAGCTGAGCTATACACAAAATTTTTTTAAATAATTTATAAAAATAATTTTCTTATGCTTCTTTCGTTTACTTCTAATCGATTATTTAAAAGTAAAAAACAACCAAATTTTTTTACTTTTTGTAAAATAAATTGATTGTCGACACTTATTAATTCTTTATCTTTTGGTTCTACTGTTTGTTTGATTACTCTTGAGCCTTTTATTGAGGAGGAGTCTTTAAAGTTTTGTTTTTATAAGGGTATTTATGTTAATTCTTCTCTTAGTTTAAACTCTCTTTCAATTACATTACGTCAAGAGTTTAATGGTTTATTTGTTGATAGAACATTTTTTTTAAATTCTTCAAATTGTGTTTTTTTAAGTAAATTTTAAATTTTTTATTTTATAAATAAAAGACCGAATGGTAAGGTAAGTTATTTTTTTAAATAATTTTTGCAGGTTCGAATCCTAGCTTTATTTTAGTTTAATATATATATATATCTATATATATATTTGTTTTATAAAATTTATTTTTGTGTATAAAATTTTTTTAATTTTAATAAAGATTAAAAAGAAAATGACAAATAAGTCAAGTTTATTAAGTAATTTTGCTCATTCAGGATTTATTCGTGACGCGGGTCGTGTTTTAACAATTTCAGATGGTATTGCTGTCATTAGCGGTTTAACAAATGTTAAATCAGGTGAAATGGTTTGATTTCCTCGTTCTGATGTTAAAGGTATGGCTTTAAATTTAAATACTTTTACTGTTGGTGTTGTTGTATTTGGTGGTGAAAGTGCTGTTCAACAAAATGATTTAGTTGTACGTTCAGGTGCATTAGTTTCTATTAATGCTGGTGATCATTTATTAGGCCGTGTTATTAATGCTTTAGGTGAGTTTGTTGATGTTTCAGAAAATTTAAAAACTGAATCAAAGGGTAGCGAACGTAGAGTTGAGCTTAAAGCTCCAGGTATTATTTCGCGTCAATCGGTTCATGAACCTTTACAAACCGGTTTAAAAGCTATTGATAGTTTAGTTCCTATTGGTCGTGGTCAACGTGAGTTAATTATTGGTGATCGTCAAACTGGTAAAACTGCAATTGCGTTAGATACTATTATTAACCAAGGTTTTAAAAAAGCTCAAGATCCGTCTGCAGAAGTTTTTTGTATTTATGTTGCTATTGGTCAAAAAAGATCTAGTGTTTCTAAAACTGCTCAAGTTTTAGCAGATAATGGTGCTGCTAGCATTAGTATTGTAGTAGCGGCTACTGCTTCTGAATCAGCTCCTTTACAGTTTTTAGCTCCTTATACTGGTTGTGCTGTAGGTGAATTTTATCGTGATAGTGGTCGTCATGCAGTTATTATTTACGATGATTTAACTAAACAAGCAGTTGCGTATCGTCAAATGTCTTTACTTTTACGTCGCCCACCTGGCCGTGAAGCTTTTCCTGGTGATGTTTTTTATTTACATTCTCGTTTATTAGAACGTGCGGCGAAATTATCTAAACATTTTGGAAGTGGTTCATTAACTGCTTTACCAGTTATTGAAACTCAAGCCGGTGATGTTTCTGCTTATATTCCAACTAATGTTATTTCAATTACTGATGGTCAAATTTTTTTAGAAACTGAATTATTTTATAAAGGTATTAGACCTGCTATTAGTGCTGGGTTATCGGTTAGTCGTGTTGGTTCAGCTGCTCAAATTAAAGCTATGAAACGTGTTGCTGGTTCAATGAAATTAGAGTTAGCTCAGTATCGTGAAATTGCAGCTTTCGCAAAATTTGGTTCTAATTTAGATGAAGATACTCAACGTTTATTAAACCGTGGTCAGCGTTTAACTGAATTATTAAAACAAGGTCAGTTTTCACCTTTATCTGAAAATAAACAAGTTTTATCGATTTTTGCTGGCGTTAGTGGTTCATTAGATAAATTAGAAGTTAATCAAATTTTAGCATTTGAAAATTTCTTATTTTCATTTGTAGATAATTCAACTTTATTTTCTCTTTTTAATGAATTTATTACCGATGATGAGTGTTTAACTACTATTGTTTTATTGGCTCAAGAGTTATTTAGAGCTGAAAAAAATTTATAATTAATTTTTAAATTTGGTCTATAACTCAGCGGTAGAGTGCTCGTTTGATAAGCGAGAAGTCACTGGTTCAAATCCAGTTAGACCAAATTATAAATTTTTTATTAGAATATTTAAAAAAAATGACTAGTTTAAATTTTTTTCCATTTGTTACAAAAATATCTTCTATTTTACCTAAACATATTAGGTCGATTGTTTTTGATGAATCTAAAAACTCACAACAACTTTCTATTGAGCTTTTTTCTCAAAAGGATATTATTCCAGTTTTAAAGCTTTTAAAAAAACATTCGAACTTTTTATTTTTAAGTTTAGCAGAATTAACAGCAGTTGACTGATTAGGTGGAATTGGTACTATTAATGGTGGTTTTTTAATTCGTGAGCGTTTTCAGTTAGTATATATATTAACTTCCCATTATTTCAACTTTCGTGTTAAAATTGTTTCTTTTTTAAGCGATGAAAGCGTAGCAGTATCTCTTTGTAATCTTTTTAAAGCAGCTAATTGATTGGAACGAGAAGTTTATGATATGTTTGGGATTTTTTTTGTTAATCATTTTGATTTAAGACGTATTTTAACTGATTACGGTTTTGAAGGTTACCCATTAAGAAAAGATTTTCCAGTTACAGGTTATACAGAAGTTCGTTACGATGATACTGAAAAATGTTTGGTTTACGAATCTTTAGAGTTGTCACAAGAATTACGCAGTTTTGATACTTTGAGCCCTTGAACTAATTCTTAAAAGAAATGAAAATTAATTAAGAAGTAGTTCAACGGTCAGAACAGCGGTTTTCAAAACCGTTAATGCGGGTTCGAATCCTGTCTTCTCTGATTTTTATTTTAAAAATAAAAAAATTATAAAAAAATGCAATTTGTATTAAATTCTTTAGTTAAAAAAAAATTTGTTAATATTAATAAATTATCAAAGAAAAAGTTAGTTAAGGTGGCTAAACTTTCTTTTGGACCTGAACAAGCAAAAATTACTCCTACTTTAGCTCAACTTGGTATAAGTTCTATGGAATTTTGTGAACGATTTAATTATCAAACCCGAGGTTTTGATAAAGATTTGAGTGTTTTAGTTAAGTTAAATGTTTTCTCAGATAAAAGTTTTTCTTTTTCTCTTAAATCATTTGTTTTGAGGGATTTAGTTCTGGCCTATGATTTGGATTTATCTTGGTTGTTAACGTTAAAATATTTAAACTCATTAAAGGATTTTGGTTCGGTGGATTTGTTAAAAATTAATTCTGAATTTTTTTTGTCTTTATATAAAGCTTATTTAATTTATAATAATAATTTACAAACTAAAAATTTTACTTTTGAACAAGTTTTAAAAGTTTTTTTTTCTTATTTAAAATCTTATAATATATAATTTTTTTTATTTTATATATGAAAAATTCTTTTTATTTAAAAAAATATCTCTCTTTTTTAAAATTTAATTCGGATGGTTTGTCCTATAAAAGTGAATTTATAGAAATTCAATTTGCATTTTCTTCCTTTAGAGAAATTGAGGTCATTAGAGATTTAATAGCTGAGATAAATAAAAAATTTAATAAAAATATTATAGTTTTTAATTTTTTATCTAATTCATCTTTTTCTTCTAATAATTTATCCTCTTTTAATTTTTTGCTTTTTACTAAAAGTAAACCTGCTTTCTTTATTTTTTTAAATCTTTTATTTAGATTAAACGTTCAGTTTTCTATTATATCTATTAACTCTAGTGTTGATTTATTTTCTGTTAATTTTTTTAAATCAGTATTGAATAATAAGTTATTTTTAAATTCATCAAAAGATTTGTTAATTGCTAATTTTTCTAAAACTTTTTTATTTTTTTTAAAAAAAATAGAATTATTTAATTCTATTCGTTTTTTAAAGTTATTAAAAGTTTTAAGAAAGTAGAGAAATTTTTAAATTAGTTTAATTACACATAAAAATATGAAAACTCAAATTATTGAAGCTTTTTTTTCAAGAGAGTTATCAACCACCTTTAAATTTGGTAAAGTTGAACTTTTAAGTTCTAAATTTAATTTTGCTTCGCCTAAGCTTTTTGATAAAGTTAATAAAAAATTATTTAAAAATCATGATGCTATTATTTGCATAGATGGCCAAGATGCACATACCAGATTTTTTACGAATCAAGAATATAATACTTGGTTTTTGCCACATAATCAAAAATATATAGAATTTATTTCTAAAACAGTTACAGAGCACATTAATATTATTAAAAAAATACAGTCGCAAAAGTTAGTAACTAATCCTTCTTGAAAAACAGATATTGAGTCGATTAGAATTACTGAGCCAACTGATAATCTTATTGAGTATTTTTGAAATCATCGTGAAGAGATATTAGCAATTTGTCAATCAAATCCCATTCGTGCTTCGAGAGTTATAGAGATTATAGCTTATCTTCAAAATTCAGGTTTAAATTAAAGTAAAATATAAAAGTGATAAAAAATTTATGTTTTCTAACCAAGATGATAATAAATGGATAGATAAAGTTCAGTTTGATTTTCATTCTGAAAGGTTTTTAAGGTTTTTTTTTGATAAAGGTATAATTTTTTTAAGTTTTAAAATTGATTGTTCTTCTTTTTATTGATATGAGAAGCCACTTTCGGATGCTGATTTTTTAAAAGAGGCAAAGGGACTTGTTACATTAATTTTAAATAAAAATTATTGTTTAGATCGCATTAGTTTAGTAGAGTTTGCTTTTTTAAGTATAAAAAAAAATTCAAATTCAAACGGTTATTCGGTTTATATTCTTTTAGGTTATAGACCACTTTTTGAGTTTAATGAGAGCGTTTTATATAGATTAAAGGGTACTATTTTTAGTGATATTGATTGGGAAGTAGTTTTTATTGAGCATTTAGATTCTTACGATAAAGTTAATAATTTCTTTAAATTTATGGTAAGTGATATTAATAGGATTTATGATTTGTCTAATTTTTATATTCGTTCATTTAGAAGGAACAAAAATGCTTATATTCATGCTGAATTTGAGGATTTTTTATATAACGAGGTTGCCTCTCTTCCTTCATTTGAGCCCTTTTTAGAATCACAAAATCTTTATGCTATTCACGGGTGAGGTAATAATAAAGATGCTCATATAGAGGGTTTAAATCTTAGAATTCTTCAAGATCGGTCAGCAATTTTACTCAATCTTATAAGAATCTTTATGCAGGAGCATAAGATGTTTTTGCATAACGGAGTTATATTTCAGATTTGGGGTGAAAATTCTTTTATTAAGAAAGTTATAGAACTTGATAATTTTTTTCTTATCTCTGAGGAAATTGTTGGGTTTTTATTTCATAGGTTTCCTTACCAATTGGAACCTTCTACTCTTAGAACTCTCTTTTTGGAGTATTCATTTTCTTTTATTAATAAGGTTAAATTGTTTCCTTCTCTTTTGCCAGTATATAGTCAAATAAACTATTTATTTGAGCCGGTTGACTTAACTAATTTACTTGAATCGGTTACACAAGATTTTTCTGGAACTTTTGAGGGATGAGGTAAATTTGACAATGATCGCAATTTTATTAAATTTTAATCAATTTATTACTTTATAGGAGCAAATTTTTGGGTTGTATGCTCCAACCCCTATCCTCTATGCAGGGGTGATGGTATTAGTGTTATGGGTGGTATGTGCACGTATAGTTAGGTAGAATAATAGGAGAATATAAATAGATAGGAGGGGGGTTTGGGGGGAGACCCCCCCTCTGGCCTCCCTTTAAATTTAATTTATAAGAATCTATAAGGCTGTTTTCTTTTATTTGGTTATTTGTATATAAGTTTATTTGTCAATTTGTTTGTTTGATTTGATTATTTAACAGCCTAAATTTTTTTTTATCCATAATTTATTCTGGATAAACTATTAGAGAAAATATAACTTCATTAACGCATAGCTCAATGGTAGAGCAACGGCCTTTTAAGCCGCTGGTTCAGGGTTCAAGTCCCTGTGCGGTCATTTTTTTTTAAATAAACAAATTGCGTATAAACTTTTATATAATATCTTAATAAAATAAAGAAAACCTTAACTACGGCTCTTTTTAATAAAGTCAGAAGAGAAAATTCAGAGCTGCACACGTATTCATCATATTCTTACAAAAGAGTTAACAGTGCTTTTTCTAGAGCTATCTCTCCTCGTTTAGAGGATATTAATATAGTATTAATCTTTAATATTAAAACATATAAATTAAAGTAAATACAACATCAATAAAAATTTTAACATCTGATCAGAGAAATAATTATAACTCTCTAAAACAACTAATACAGCTAGTTACCTACGTCTCAAATTAAAGAAACTATTTATATATTTATAAAATTAAAAAATGATTACATTAAACCAATTATACAATAATCCAAGAAAACCAAAATTTCGTCCCAGTAAAGTATCAGCTTTTCCAAAAACACCGATGAGAAGGGGGGTTTGCGTAAAAGTTACAACAACTGCCCCAAGAAAACCTAATTCAGCTGTACGTAAAATAGCAAGAGTTCGGTTGACAAATGGGGCCCTTTTAACTGCTTATATACCTGGCCGTGGCCATAATCTACAAGAACATTCAGTCGTTCTTGTTCGAGGTGGTCGTGTCAAGGATTTACCAGGAGTACGTTATCATTTAATTCGTGGCAAACATGATTTTCTTTGAGAAGAGCGTGAGGTTAGAGCACGTAGACGTTCAAAATTTGGTGCTCCTAAACCCAAAAAGTCTTAATTTTTTTATTATATTCTTATTTAATTTTTTTAATTCATGAAAGTTAGTAAATTTTTTAAAAAATCATTTGGTTCTAAAAATTTTTCAAAAGCACAATCATCAAATGGGATTTATATAAAATTAATCTCTTCTTCCTTATCTAAAAAAGGAAACTGGCATACAATTTCTAAAAAATTTGAAAACCTCTCCTTAAAGTTTCGCCAATTAGCAGTATTAGGCAGTTTGAGTTATTCCTCTGTTTTTTATAATAAATCAAGCCAACTAATTAAGTCTCAAAATAAGAATATTGACCTTTTTAAGAAATTAGCAATTTTATTTTTTTCAAAATTAGGAAATCGCATTGTTTATTTAAATAAACAAACTCTATTTGACTCAAACTTTAACAAGCAACAAGAATTTCAGTCTTTCTCCTCTTTAAAAACTATTCATTCCCTTTTTCAACATATTTTAGTCTCAATTGAGTTAAAGAGCAAACGAAGAGGGGGGCGCGTTTTTTTAGTTCCTGTTCCGGTTAAGTCGGAAAAACGACGTCATTCGATTTTTATTCGTTGATTTAAAAAATCTTTATTAGAAAATACATCTGTTTCAATTAATAAAAGTATCAAAGATGAATTAAGTCAACTTCTTTTAGGGAAGGGTAAGTCGATGGATCGTTTAAATGAACTTGATAAGGCTATAAAATTAAATAGAGTTTTTTTAAGAAAAAGTCAAATTAAATTAATTTAAATCTAAAAAAATGTTATTAACCTTGATTTGAAAAAAGAAATCTTTAAAATATTTAATAAAAAGATCTATTAACTCGACTCCCGGTCGCGCAGGTTCTATTTTAACTAGACATAAAAAAGTTTTAATTAATAAAAGCAAGATTAGATTAATAAACACTAAACCATTTCTAGTTAATGATGTTGCCCAAATACTTAGAATTGAATATTCACCAAAACGTTCTGCTTTTGTAGGATTATTGCGGTTTTTAAAGTCTGGTTTTTTAAGTTATTCCTTAATTACAAATAATTCACAACCTGGTGATTTTATATATTTAAACCCCCCAATCGAAAAGATATCGAGTTTAGGTAATATTTTGTTAAATTCAAACAGGCGTGCTTCCGTTATTGCACCGTTGTATAAATTTCCCAAAGGCACAGTTTTAAGTAATATTTCAGCACGACCACTTGAAAAGTTTTCGCTTTGTTTAAGCGCGGGTGCAAAAGCGAAAATAAATGCTTTTTCGCCGGCGAAAAAGCAAGTAGAAATTTTAATGCCCTCTGGAAAAATTATTTATTTAAATTCTAATTGTTTTGGTTTATCCGGTTCAGCTTCCAATCCTAGCCATTTCTTGAACAAAAAAATTAAAGCTGGTCAAAGTTTTTATAAAGGTATACGACCAACAGTTAGGGGGGTTGCAATGAATCCGGTTGATCATCCGATGGGTGGAGGAGAGGGTAAATCATCAGGAGGAAGACCCTCAGTTTCTCGTTGGGGTAAGCTAACCAAAGGGGGTTATAAAACGATAACTAATTTAAAGTTAAAAAAGTTTAAAAAAATAAAAAAGCTCTTTTTAAAATAAAAAATGTTAAGATCTTTATATAAGTTACCTAACTTAAATTTAAAAAGTTCAGTTCTTCCGTTTAAGGGAAATTCAACTCGTTTTAAAACTTTATTGGCAAAAAGTTTTTTAAAAAAAAAACCAGATTTTGTTATAAATAAAATTTCTCAAACCATTTACCCTTCACTTTTAAATAAAAGAGCTGTTATTTATTGCGGTAACAACCTTAATTTGGTTTCATTTAAAAAATCAATGATAGGGTTGACTATTAAAAACTTTGCTCGAACAAAAAAAACAGGCTCTTCGATTCATATTGAAAAAAAATCAAAAAAAAAAAAATAATTTTTCAGTATGGTTTATTTTTATTTTGTTTTTGTTTTGATTGCGATTTATTTATACTTTTATAAGTTAAACTGTTTAATTTTTTTTATTAAATTTATCGCGTACCACCGTCTAGTTGTAGCTTATTATTTTTTAAATTTATTAGCTTTCTTTGTTGGACTTAGCGCTATATTATATTATCATAATATGAGTGCTGAAGATTTTATTAATGATTTTAGTGAGTTTAGGGTGTTATACGATATTTTTAAAAAAAAAATTTTACCAGAAATTTTCCCCGAATATTTTTAATTAAAAAATTAACATTTTTAAATGGGTCATCTTATTAATCCAATCTCTACACGTTTATCATTTTCAAGTTTTTGACTTTCAAGTTGAACTGATTATTCTTTAAAGTATTTTTCGTATAATTTAATGTTAGATAGCAGTTTGCGAAATTTTTTAGATTGAATGTTTGTTCATAGTTGATTTGCACAATCATTAACAAAAGTTGGAATATTTTTAAGCCATTATCGCTTTTTGAGAAGAGGTGATAAATTTCGAATTCATATTTTTTTAGTTTATAATTCTTCTCTTGTTTTAAAGTCTTCTTTTGTTGAAGCTGCTTTAAATTCATTACCAACTGATTGATCCTCAACTTGATTTAAAAAAAATCTTTATTTTAAGTCTAAAAATAGAAATTTTAAAACTTTTTTAAACATCGCAACTGCCCTATCAGCTAATAAAAATATCCTCAACTTTTCTAATTTAGTCAATTTATTTTCTGCATTTAATGGTGTTTTAAATAAACAAAAAAATGAGATTTTAGAGTCACAAAATTTTTCTAAAAAAGCTAATCGTTATGATCTAGTAAAGTCAAAAAATTTTAATGTTTATAAAAAAATAATTTTAAGCAAAACATTAGAAAGTCTTAATCTTTTTTTCTCTGAAATTTTATCATCTACTTTTAGCCAGTTTTTAACTAATTTAGAAAAAAACAAAAATAAAAAAATTTCATTTGGCATTAAATTTTTAGATAATTTTAATTTAATTAATCCACAATTTTTGGCAAGATTTATAGCTCGACGAGTTAGCTATGGTTTTCAACTTCAGCGAGTTTTAAAGCCACTTATTCGTGATCTTGTTACATTAATGTCTAAAAAAAAAAATAAAATAATTGGATTTAGAATTGCATGTTCCGGTCGTTTTGATAGAAAACAAATAGCTAGTTATATTTGACAAAAATTTGGTCCTGTTTCACTTAATAAGTTCTCCGCTAATGTTAATTATGGATTTTCAACCGCTTATTTAAAGTACGGGACCTGCGGAATTAAAGTTTGGGTGGCGTCTAAACATAATCCTTTAGTTTCACAATTCAAAAGTCGAAACGAATTCACTAATTTTATATCTAAAATAGGCTTTTTAAAAAAATCTAATTTAAGTTTATTGTACGATAAGATTTTTTTAAAAAATATTAGTATTGTCTTTGTTCTTTTTGAATTGTTTTTTGAGCTAAACAAATCATTAAATTTTAATGATTTTATTAGCTTTATTCTACCAAAAAATCATTTTAATAATTTTTATAATTTTAATTATTTTATAAAATGTTATTTACTTTTAGGTAGTTGAATTAAATATGAAAATAGGTTATTAGCGGCTTTAAAATAAAAAAAAATATAACTACATTTTTAGAATGTCTAATTTTTTTAATATACCTATAAAATTAAAATTTAAACGCTTTAGAAAGTCTGTAACTTTTTCAAATCAGCCAGAATTATCATTTAATCGTGCTGTTCAGCCTAATTCGGCTTGATTAAAAGCTATAACTCCTGGACGTCTTTCTTCGGCTCATCTAGAAGCAGCTCGAAAAGTCTTAAGACGAAAGTTAAGAAAAGTTGGAACAATTAATGCTTATGCTTTCCCTTTGACATCTATTACAAAAAAACCCTTAGCTGTTCGAATGGGTAAAGGGCGAGGTGCTGTAGATAGTTGAATTTTTCCAATTCGACCCGGTAGAGTCATTTTTGAAGTTTCAAACGCTCCGGCTAAGTTAGCGGCTGAGGCCCTATTTATGGCTAAAAAAAAGTTACCGGTTAGGTGTAAAGTTTTTATAAATAATGAGTTTTTTTAAAAAAATGTTAATTTTAATTGGTTCAAGAAATAAGGTAATTGATAACAGCGGGGGACTTTTTTCCGAATGCATTGAAATATATAAAGCGTCCAAGTATAGGGGCGCGGGTGTTGGTGATTTGATTTTAGTTACTTTAAAAAAAGTTGTTCCTAATAAGAAAATTAAAAAAGGTGATTTGGCGAAGGCTTTGGTTGTTAGAACTAGATCAAGTATAGTTCGTTACAGTTCGCATAGAATTTATACCAACGATTCAGCTGTTATTTTATTAAATAATAATACTCTTTTACCGCGAGCAAAGCGTATTCGATCTCTTGTTTTTTCTGAAATTCGAAAAAGTGGTGAAACTGGCCTTAAGGCTTTAGCTATTGCTCCTTTAATTGTTTAAAAAAAAATAATAAATTAATTAGTATTTAAAATGTTTAATAAATTTACTTATGATCAGAATTCAATAGTTTCGAGTAATAGTTTTTATTTGTTTTTTTCTTCATCAATACTATCAGCGGACATATTTAATCGTTTTTTTATTAAAAACGAGTTTTTTAGTTCAATTTTTACTAAAGGATTAAATCAAATTTTGGTCGAGTTCAATTTTAAATTGCCCTTTTTAAATAATTTTTCAAAATTTAAGAATAGAATTCATTTTTTGTTGTATTATCTTTTTTTTGAATTAGTTGTTGGCCAGAAACCGCAGGTTTGTTTAGTAAAAAATAAAATTTCTACCTTAGCATCATCAATCAAAAATAAACGAGATTTAAAAAAAATTCAAATTTTAGGATTATCGTCTGTTGGGCGGTTTAGTTTTCGCTCTTCTTTGGTAAGTTTTAATTCTATAATGGTTTTTCTTAATTTTATTATTTTTTTTTTAGCGAGTTTCTCTGATAAACGAATAACGAATTTTTCTAAATTAGTTCCTATAACTATCGAAACGTCTCAAACAGCCGTTACTGGTTTAATTAAAAATTTTTCAATTTTTAATTTTTTTAGTTTAATCGAAGATTTAAGTGGTAGCTCTATGGAGTTTATTTTTAAAATCAAACCTTTAAATGGTCGTTTTTTAAAAATAAATTTAATTGAAAAAATTTTGTTATTTTATAGTAATTCGATCGGCTTGTCAGTTGGTAATTCAAACTTTTTCAATTTGAGAAAAAATTCTTTTATATAGATTTATTTTCTAATTCATGAAAAAAAATTTATTTTTTAAAAACAAACTGGTTGTTAATCAAAAGCTAAAAAGCTTTGAAAGTTTAGTTTTAGCTAAATCTATTTCACAAAATTTTTGTTTGGGCTTGGATTACAAAAAAAAACTTAATGGTGTTTATTTGGCTTTATATTTTTTAAATAAAAAAAAAAAAAAGTCTGTTTCTAGTATAACTTCTCAATGCTTTTTGACTTGAAGAAGTGGCTCTACCTATTCGTTTTTTAGATTAACTAGGTTAACTTTACGCGAAAAGTTTTCTTTTGGGGAGATCAAAGGTTTAAGAAAATCAAGCTGATAGGCAGCAACAACTAAAATTGGTTAAAATTTATATATTAATAATTTTGTAGTATGGCGTTTGTTAATAACAGTTTAAATGCTCTGGTTTCTTCATTAAATAATACAATTTTATATTCAAGGCCGGTTGGTTCCGTAGTTTATTCAAATTTCAATTTTAAGATTTTATTGTTTTTAGCAGCTCGAGGTTATATTTCTTTTATAAAAATTTTTTCAAGTGGATCGGGTAATCTAATAAAGTTTAAAGTTAAAAAAAATGAAACAGGATTGCCGGTTTTTCATAAAGTTTTATGCCCATCAGTTTTAAGGGGCGGTTTACAGACAAAACATGTTAAATTTTGTTCGTATAAAAAGCTTTTGTCTTTGTTTTCTTCTGAGTTTGTTATTGTTTCGACTAATCGTGGATTAATGACATCAATGGAAGCGGCTCGTTTGTCCATTGGTGGTTTTATAGTTTTAGTTATTAAATAAATTTATTTTTTTTTTAATAAAAAATGAAAAAAACTACTATATTAAAATTAACAAACTTTAGTTTTTTATCAAGTTTATTAGCCTATAAAAAGAAGTTACTTTGTTCATCAATTTCTTTAATTAAGGGGAATGGGATTCTTTTTTCTTCTTTCGTTATTTTAAAAAAGATTAAAACAGCCGATACCATTAATCTAATACCGTCTTTAAATTTAGTTCCTATTAAACTTTTTGATTGCTTTAGTAATAAAAATATTTTTTCTTTATTAACTAATCAAATAAATGGCAAATTTTACTATCGTTTATTTTATAATTTAATTTTGGGGGGGTTTAGGTTTTGGTTTGAAGAATTGGAGTTGGTTGGTTTAGGTTACAGGTTGACTGTTAAAGGAAATACACTTCGTTTACGTCTTGGTTTTAGTCATGTTATTATTTTAACAATTCCAGAAGGAGTTTTTTTAATAAAAAGAAAAAAACGTTTATTGATTTATTCAACTAACAAATCAACTTTGACTTTTTTTGTTAGTTGGTTAGTTAGACTGCGAAAAATGAATGTTTATAAAATTAAAGGAATTAAGAAAAAGAATCAAGTTTTTAATCTTAAACCAGGTAAAAAAAGAGCTAAATAAAAAATTTTTTTGACTAATTTATGTTAAATTTATTGTTTAATTCTAATTTTCGTTCTTTTGAAAAATTAAATTTTGGGTTTGGTAAAAAAAATCGTCAACTTGTTTTTAATAAGTTTGGGGTTAATTCTAATTTTGATTTTAATCGATTTGGTTTTATTAACTTAAAAAAGGTTGATTTAATTTTTGCTCCGAGGATTGCTTCAGTTTTGAAGCAAGAACTGAGTCCTAACAATTATTCATTTAATTCCGGACTTCAAAAACAAATAATTAAAAATATTGAAATTTTAAAATCAAATCGTTCGTGGCGTGGTCTTCGTCATTTACAAAATTTACCAGTTCGGGGTCAGCGAACTAAAACCAACGCACGAACTCGTAAGGTTCGTCGTAAGTAAAAATATTTAATTACTATTTTATTAGAGGATTTTATTATGAAAAGAAGTTCGTTTAATAATTTTAAAACTTTTTTAAATACTAAATTTTGATTTTTTAATTCTTCTAAAGAGTTATCGTTTTCAGAATTGTCAAGGCAAATGACTTTAGCGGCCGAATTAAATTATAAACAACTTGACGCTGATTTTTTTAATTTAAATGATTTTAATTTTAATAGTAGTAGGCGTTTAAAAAATTTAAGTTTTATAAGGCTTTTACGTAAATTGAATAGTAATGGTCAGTTTAATCGTTTTTTTGCAACACCGGATTTGTTTTTAAAATTATCGAGGGTAAGGCGTTTTATTCGTTCAAATTATTTGGCTAGGCGTTATTGGTGGCAGTTGGCTCGTAAGTTTAGACCATTTTTGTCATTTAAAAAGTTTTTATCTGTTTTTAAAGTTGATTCAGATTGACGTTTTCCTTTCAAACAGAATCAGATGAATACTTTAAGTTTAAAAAATTCTCGTTTAAAATTTTTTAATTTAAATGAAAAAAAATCAAGGTTTTTATTTTTACCAAAACCGTTGTTTAAACGTTTAAAAGTTTTTCATTTTTTAAATAAAGGGTTTTGGCGTTCACTGGAGAGTCTTGTTAAAGTTACTGTTCGTTTTACTTTAAATAATTTGTTTGTTACTTTATCAGTTAATTCCGGTAAAAATCTTATTACTTTCTCAAGCGGTAGTGTTGGCTTTAAAGGAACAACAAAACTAACTAGTTATGCAATTGAGCGAGTTGCTTTAAATGTTTCAAAATTTTTAAGAAAACGACGTTTAAAAAGCCTTTATCTTGTTTTTAATTCAGGCGCCGTTGGTTATAAATCAAAAATTTTTATTGAAACTTTGATTTATAATTCTTTAATTGTAAAGTATTTAACAGTTAGTGATTCAGTTCCGCATAATGGTGTTCGAGCACGTAAAACAAAACGACGTTAAATAAAAGGATCGTGTTTTTTGTTTCTAAAAGATAAATTAAATCAATAATTTATACTATTTATATGTTACTTACTATATAATGTTTAAACTTTTAAGCTTAATTATTGAATCACAGTCTCAGCCTTTTTCTTCATTTTGAGTTTTTTCTTTTTCTAAGCCTAGTAAGTATCAATCAAAATTCAGAGAAAATTGATTTTTTTCACCTTATAGGTTTGATTTTTTTTTAGAAAAAAAAAATATAAAACATAGGTATAGAAATTTATTTGTTTTTTATAATTTTTATCCGATTCGGTCGATTTTTTTTGATTTATCAGTTTTTTTTAAACGCAAAAGGGCATTTAAAGATTGCTTTCCCATTTACATTGAATGATTGGTTGAAAGACCTTGATTTAAGTTTATTTTTAAGAAAGCTTTGCCCTCTTATGGCCTTACTGTAGGAATAATTTTTTTTCCTCTTATAGCAGGTTATGCAATGGCGTTTTTTCGTTACTATCAGTTATATTTTATAAGTTTTCTTAAAAAAAAAACTTGAGTTACTTTATTTTGATTTTTTTGAAAATCAGTTTTTGAAAAAATTGTTTTTTTTATTAGTTCACATTTATATATTTTATTTTTTTTATTTTTTTATTTTTTTTTAGTAATTTTGATTTTTTTTATTATTCTTAGCTTAAGTTTTTTTTTTTTTTATGTTATAAAAAAATTTTATTTTTTTATAATATTTAATAAAAGTTTTTTTGAGCGTGGTTTTATGTTATCTGAAAGTACTAATTTTAAATTAGGATTAAAAAATTCTTCTCGTTCGTTTTTTAATCCTGTTTTTTTAAATTGAAGATTATCGGGATTTTTATTGTGTCGTTATGCTAAAATTCTTGAGCGTTTTTTCTCTTATCAACCCCCGTTTAATTTACAAAATGAACCTTTGTTTGTTGATTTTGTTGGCGTACGTGGTTCAGGTTGATTGAAGTTTAATTCTTTTTATAGTAGAGTTTTAATTTTTCAAACTTTTTTGCCTAGTGTTGTTGGATTTTACAAAAAATTTAAAATAAATAGATGGCGCTTACTACCGTTTAGTTTTTGTTGGTTTTCTAATGTAACTCGTCGTACTAAAAAATTTCGTTGTATGCGATTTTATAGTAAAAATTTTATTTTATATCAGCCTTTTGGGGAAAGATTTTTGCAAAAATCTTTCCCGTTTATCTATAATTCAGTAGTTCTTTTTTATTTAAAAAGTTTTATTCATTATGGTTCGTTTAATTCCTTTTTAGAGCCAGTTGTATTGAAGTCACAACCATGATGGATTTATAGAGAACGTTTTTTATATTTTTTTTATGTTCGTTGATTTTTTTTTTATTTTTTTAGTTTACATGCTTTGGAACGTCCATTTAGAGGTAACCTTATAAGACTTTATAGACCAACTGTTCGAAGGCTCTTTTTATATGATATTTTTGAGTGATTTGTAGCTTTTAGGTTAAAAACAACTAGATTGTTTAATCGACATCCTATGAGTAATGTTTTATTTTCAAAAACAGCTCTTCTTTATACAAATTTATGGATTTGAGTTTTTTGTTGTTTAGAGGCCTTTTCTTGGTTTATTTTTTTTCCAATTAGATGAAGTTTTAAAGTCAAAAAAAATAGATTTTTTTGATTGTTTAGTTTAATTATTTTAATTTTTGTTTGTTTGATGCTTTTAAATTAAAAAAAAATTTAGTTTAATAAAAAAGCGCTCAGCGCGTATTTTAATGGTAGAATACCAGCTTGTCGAGCTGGAAGGTGCGGGTTCAACTCCTGTCGCGTGCGTATTTTTTTTTTGATTTTGGGCTTGGCCGGACTCGAACCGACATTTTGATCACTATGAATGATCCGTTCTACCATTAAACTACAAGATTTTAAGGTGTGTGGCCGGACTCGAACCGACATAAACTGGAACCACAATCCAGGAATTTACCTATTAAAATACACATTTTATTTTTTTTGGAAGAGGTTGGATTCGAACCAACGTTTATCTTTCGAGACAAGCTTTACAGGCTTGCGCCATAGTCCACTCGGCCACTCTTTATTTCTTTAAAAGAAATAAAGAGTATTTTTTTTTAAAGAAAATTTAAATTGGTCTGGCGGAATTGGTAGACGCATCAGTTTAAGGTGCTGATTTCTTTTGAAGTACGAGTTCAACTCTCGTGACCTTTATAGTTTAGGCCTGGCGGAATTGGTAGACGCACTGATTTTAGGTGTCAGTTTTTTTACAAAAGTACGAGTTCAACTCTCGTGGCCTTTATTATTTTTTATAAACTTTGGGTGAGTTGTGTTATCTAATAATTAAAGTATTTTTAAAATTTTTTATATGAAACAAAACGAATCACGTTTTTATTTAATGATTATTTTTTTTGTTCTTGGTCTTTTAATAGCTAGTTCAATTGTTGATTCTAAGTTTGTTGATGGAGAGATAATTTATACAGCTACTTTTTCAATAGTGGTTATAATAATTTTTTTTCAACTTCAATCATCTAATTTACTTTCTAGTGATGTTCGTTATTCTACTTTTGCAGTTTTTTGAGAAGAATCTAATAATTTAGAAAATTTATTAATTGAGCTACATGGAGTTTACAAAAATTTAATAAAAACTATTTTATTGAGCTTTACAGCTGTAATTTTATTAAGAAAAGCATTAATTTTAATTTCTTCTTCAAATTATTCTTATAAAATAAGTGTAAAACTTTTAAATTCTATTATTTTAAGAAATAAGCATTTACCTTTACAATAAGAAAAATGAATATTGAGTTACTTTTTTTAATTTGTTACTTATTAAATGCTTTGGTACTTTCAGTTGTTTTATTTTTAGCAACTTTTAATTTATATTCATCTTCTCCTGATTTAGAGAAGTTTTCAACTTATGAGTGTGGTTTTATGCCGTTAAGCAATGCTCGTAGTCGCTTTGATATTAAATTTTATGTTGTTGCGATTTTATTTATTGTTTTTGATATTGAAATTGCTTTTCTTTTTCCATGAATTGTTGTTGCCAAACAATTAAATGGATTTGAGACTCTAGGGGTAGCTATTTTTTTGATTGTTTTAACAATTGGATTTATTCATGAATGGGCTTCTGGTGCTCTTTATTGACATTAAACTTTTAGTTTTATAATTTTATTAAAATACAATGAAAATCTTTCTTTTTCAACCATTTGAGCAGTTTGAAATTTTTATTATTAATTTATTACCTATTTCATTCTGATCTTTTATTCCTTTTACAAATTATTTATTTTATTTAATCTATGTTACTTTTATTGTTTTTTTTTTGTTTGTTTTAGTTGAAAAATTTAATCCTTATAAGTTGGTTGCTTATAGATGACAATTGTTTTTAGAAAAATTTTATTTGTTTATTTTTGAGTTAGTTTACCAACAAGTAGGTTTTATTGGTCAGCGTTTTGTTCCAACTTTTTTTACTTTGTTCACTTTTATATTAACTGCTAATTTAGTTGGACTTGTACCTTTTAGTTTTACATTAACTAGCCATATTGTTTTAACTTTTACCTTAAGTTTTTCTATTTTTTTAGGCTTAACAATTTTAGCAATAATTTATCAGCCAAATTTTTTTGCTTTATTTATTCCAAGAGGTGTTCCATCTGTTTTAATTCCTTTTTTATTTGTAATTGAGATTATTTCTTACACTTCAAGAACTTTTAGTTTAGCTATTCGATTATTTGCAAATATGATGTCTGGTCACGTTTTACTTTATATTTTAACTGGTTTTTGTGCTTATATTTTTAATGATCTTCATTTTTTATTAGGTAAAATTATTTTTATTATTCCTTTTGCTCTTATATTAGCTATTACTGCTTTGGAGATGGGGATAGCATTTTTACAAGCATACGTTTTTTGTGTTTTAGTAAGCATTTATTTGTGTGATGTTTATAGTGCTGGCCACTAACCTAGGGTAGAGACAGAATTGAACTGTCATTTTCAGTTTTGCAAACCGACGTATTTACCTTTATACGATCTATCTAAATTTTATGCTACTGGACTTGAACCAGTACTCTTTTTTAAGAATTAGATTTTGAGTCTAATGCGTCTACCAATTCCGCCAAGCAATTTAAATTTTTCTCTTCGTCTAACGGTTAGGACATCGGCTTTTCACGCCGATAATGTCGGTTCAATTCCGACAGGGGACAAGTTTTATACACATTTTTATAAGTGTATTATTTTCTTTATAAAGTAATAATAATAGTTTTAAAATAAATGATAACTATAACTTTTTTTTTTAGAGGAGCTTTAACTTCTAAGCCTTATGCATTTTTGGCAAGACCTTGAGAATTTAAATCGGTTGATTCTATTGATGTTTTTGATTCGTTTGGTTCTAATATTAGGGTTGATGTAAGGGGTGACAAAATTTTGAGAATTTTGCCAAGGTCAAATGATGTTATTAACGAAGATTGAATTTCAGATCGTATTCGTTTTATTTGTGATTCTGCTCGTTTACAAAGGTTAGATTTACCTTTTTTAAAATCTAATGATGAAATTTTTAAACTTACGTGGAGTCAAGTTTTTCAATTTTTGAATTTTTCAAATTTTTTTTTTTCTAAGTTTTCGGATGTTTTTAAACAATTAAATTTAAATTATAAACACACATTTTATAATTTAAATTTAATAAAAGGGGCTTTTATAGATCTTGAAGCAGCTGGTTTAATATTTCGTTTTAATTCAAATTTTTTTTTTAAGAATGTTAACTATTTGGGACTTTTAAATACAAATGGTGTTTTGGGTTTAGATCGTACTAATTTTATTTTTTATAAAAGTTTAGAAACTTTGTCATCTTTTAGTAATATTGTTTTAGTTGGTTTAAATCTTAAACTTATTTCGCCAGTTTTTAGTATTCGATTAAGAAACTTAGTAAAAACGGGTGTTGACGTTTATAATTTTGGTTATTCGAGTTTTCAAAATTCATTTTGTGATGTTGGTTCGTTTGAGGATTTTTTTAAACTTTTAAAAGGTAAACATTGACTTTCTGGTCGTTTGCTGCGTGGTAAAACTTTTTTTTTATTTGGTGAAGGTTTTAATTTTAATAATTTAATTGCTTCAATTTTTAATAAAATGAAAATAAATTTTAATTTATTTAGCTCAGATTGCTCAATTTTAAATTTAAAGGAGTTTATGAACTGTGAGAGTTTTAAGTTTAAAAATGCTAATAATTTAATTTCTTCAAGTTTTATTCATACAAATTGTTCCACTACAACATTATTAGATTTAAATTATTTATTTAAAAATAAGCTAATATCGAAGTCCTTTAAAGTTGCATTAATCTCACATGGAGGTATTTCGGCTGAGATTTCGGATTTTTTGATACCAATCTCATCGTCATTTGAGCAATCTAAATATTATTTAAATATTTTAGGTTTAAAACAAAAAACTCGTTTATGCTTGGCTTCACCTAATAATGTTTTAGACCACTCGGATGTTATAAATTTATTTTATTTGTATTCCTTAATAGCTTTTTTAAAAAATTTAGATAAGTCAATTTTAAAAGTTAAGTTGCTAATTTTTTTAAATTATTTAGCTTTGTTTTATTTAAACGAATCTAAAAAAGATTTTTGAAAATTTATAAATTTTTTTTTTGATTTAGTTTCTTCAAACACTAATTCTTCTATTTTTTTATCACGTTTAGTAGGTTCTGCGTTTGCTGATTTAAATTTTTTAAAAAATAATTTATTATTTGAAAACAATTTTTTTGCAGGTTTAAATTTTAAAACTTATTTATTGCCTTTAAAAGTTAATAAATCAATGCCTTGAACAGCGTCTTCTTTTTTAAATCCTAATTTTTACCAAAACGATGAAATTTCTTTTTCATCATCGACTTTAACAAATGCATCTAAGCGTTTGATTTTAAAATCTTCATTTTTTTAAAAAACTAATAAAATTTAAATAAAAATTTATTCTTTCTTACTTTTTTAATTGTATGGCATTTTTCAAACCTATTTATTTTTTATTATTCTTTTTAGTTTTTGGAATTTTTTTTAAATTTAGTCTTTTTAATTTATTAGTTGGATTTTTTATTTTATATTTTAGTTTTTTTGTTGCTTTTAGCCAAAGTATTGTTATGTCAGTTTTGTCTTTAATTGCTTTAGCAACGACTTTTTCGTTTACTTTATTTGGTTATGGGGCTAGTTTTTTAGCGGTTTTATATTTAGCGGTTTACATTGGTGCGGTAGCAGTTTTTTTTTTATTTGTTGTTATGATGACTGATTTAAGCGATGAGGAGTCGTTAAAAAATAAAAA
>Ga0272446_1000920_pt1 | contig 44777 bp, 44 predicted proteins | sample YNPCB0061_FD_194587 | JGI IMG/M metagenome (GOLD analysis project Ga0272446, IMG submission 194587) | Hot spring microbial mat communities from Yellowstone National Park, WY, United States - YNP-CB-006-1 | ecosystem: Environmental > Aquatic > Thermal springs > Hot (42-90C) > Sediment | place...
CACATGCACCTTGCGCCCGCGCAGCGTTTCCGTTCCCTGATAGGTGAACCGCGCGGAATCGCCGAGATAGATGCTCTTGGCGTGCAGCGCGAAGTCGCCCGTGCCGATCGCGCCTCCGCCCACCATGTCCCGCAGTTCGCGCTCCTCGAACCGCGGCGATCCGGGCCAGGCATACAACTCCTTGCCTTCTACCAGCGCCACCTCCAGCCGGATGTTGTCGACGAAGCGGTACCGCTTGGCGCCCGGCAGCCGCTGCGAGCGCTCGATCGTCTGCACGCAGGTGAAGTTGGGCAGGCGGGAGAGGTTTTCACTCACCACGTTGCGGATCCGCGCCAGCAGAATCGTCTCCGCGCTGAGCGGCTTCATCGGGTCGTAAAGCTCCTGCGCCGCGCCCAGCACGCAGAAGAAGAATGCCGCTAGCCCCCGCCTCATGACTCAAGTATAGGAACACCGGCCTCTGGTATCATCGTCTCTGCCATGCCGGTCAAAGTCACTGTCTTCAACAACGGCCCCATTCGCATTGAAGGCGACCCCGGCGAGTTTGTCATCTGCGACGCCCAAGGCAAGGAGTTCGGCCTCGCCGGGCGCCGCGTGATCTCCCTCTGCCGCTGCGGCCTCAGCGCGAACAAGCCGTTCTGCGACGGCACGCACGGACGCCAGGGCTTTCAGAGCGTCTGCGAAGCGCGCGAACTGCCTCCGCCCGCGCCCAAGCCCTGACCGGGCGCCGCCCGGGCTCTCGCCATGGATCTTCGCAAGCGGCCCTGGGGCGGCTATCTGCGCTCCTGGCTCTGGACCATTCCGGCCGCCAGCCTGGTCACGGCGGCTCTCATCACTCTCGCGGTCGCCACTTCCCCGCTGGCGCCATCCGGCCCCTGGCAGACGCGGCTTTACAGGTTGTGGGCGCGCGCCGTGCTCGCGATTTTTGGCGCCCGGGTGCGCGTCACCGGCGCCGGCCGTCTCCCGGCAGGCGGCCATTATGTGTTCGTCTCCAACCACCTGTCGCTGGCCGACACGCCCGTCATGCTGCACGCCCTGCCGGTTCCCTTCAAGTTTCTCGCCAAGCGCGAACTGCTCCGGGTCCCGTTCATCGGCTGGTATCTGCGCCGCGCCGGCCACCTCACCGTGGACCGCCGCTCGGTTCGCTCCTCGATCGAGAGCCTACAGGAAGCCGCGCGGCTCATCCGGGAACATTCTCTCTCGGTTCTGATTTTTGCCGAAGGCCGCCGCAGCCCTGACGGCGCGCTGCAACCCTTCAAGGACGGCGCCGCCTGGCTGGCCATCGAATCGGGCGCGGAGGCCGTGCCCGTCGCCATCAAAGGCACGGATGCCGTGCTTCCCGCCAGGGACTCCTGCATCCTGCCCGGGGAAGTGGCAGTCCGCATCGGCGAGCCCGTATCCCCCGCCGGATTCACGCTGCAGGACCGCGCCGCCTTCACCCGGCTGCTCGAAGACCGCGTCCGCGCGCTGCTCTCCGCCCCGCTTGACGGCCAGGACCGCCCCTCCGCGTAGACACCCATGCCCGAGCGCGCTCTGCGCATGTTGATAGAATGAACGCTTGCCGTTCCCGCGGCCTGTGGAGGCAGTGTGAAGTTGTTCGCCATGTTGCTCCGTTTCTTCAGCTATCTTTTCTCCCTCGTTTTCGGTCTCTTCATAGCCGGTGTTGCAGCGGTGCTCCTGATCAGCGGCGCCTCGAACTACCGCTTCGACATGGTGCCCTGGGTGAAAGGCGAAGCCGTGCTCCTGGTGTTGTTGACTGCCGGACTGGCGGGCGCACTGGCGGCTGTGCTTGCGCTTCTGGGCAAATGGAAGCCCCTGTTGGTGGTCTTCACCTTTGCCTGTCTCGCCCTGCTCGTCTACGGCTTCTTCGTCAGCCCCGTGTACCGGTTCTACTCGGCAGACCAGGCGAAATCCGTGGCGTGGCTCGCCTTCGCCGCGCTGGGGGCTTTCGTGGGCTCGCTGATGCAGTACTATCCCGGCGCGCGGCGGCGCTGACCCGCATGGGCGGCATCGCCCCCCCGGTTCAGCTCGGCAGGCCTGCTGCGGCGTGCAATACCTCGGGCTCGTCGCGGCCCAGCGCGCGGCGCGCCATGGTGAGGGCGAGGATCGGGAAATACTGGCTGTAAAGCGTATAGCGCAAGTAGAAGACGTTGGGGAAGCCGGTGCCCGTAGCCAGGTCTTCCTTCCACGTGCCGTTGGGCTGCTGCGTCTCGATCAGAAACTCGAGGCCGCGCCGCACGCCGTCATAGTAGGACTCGCCTGCGGCGAGAAGCCCGAGCAAGGCCCACGCTGTTTGGGAAGGCGTGCTCGGCGCGGGCACAAAACGGTCCTCCAGATAACTGGCGCAACTCTCGCCCCACCCGCCGTCCGGATTCTGCACGGCAGCCAGCCATCGAGCCGCTTTGCGCACCGCCTCCTGCACGTTGGGCGCTCCGGAGTATTTCAGGCTGCGCATGGCGAGAAACGCGCCATAGATGTAATCCACGCCCCAGCGCCCGTACCAGCTTCCGTTCCGCTCCTGCGTCTTCAGCAGGTATTCCACGCCGCGGCGCACCGCCGGGTGCGAATACGCCAGCCCGCGGCGGCACAAGGATTCCAGCACGCGCCCGGTAATGTCCGGGCACGTGGGATCCAGCATCGCGTTGTGGTCGGCGAAGGGGACCTTGTTCAGCAACTGCCAGTCGTTGTCGACGTCGAACGCCGCCCACCCGCCGTCCTTGGACTGCATGCCGACCAGCCAGTTCACGGCGCGCCGCTCGCAGCGCGCCTGCGCCTCAGGATCGCTGCCGCGGGCATGCAGCAGCGCCAGCAGCACCATCGCCGTGTCGTCGATGTCCGGGTAGTGCTCGTTGGCGAACTCGAATGCCCAGCCGGAAGGCTCCAGGTCCGGGCGCTTCACGCTCCAGTCTCCTTTGCGCCGCACTTCGCGGGCGATCAGCCAGTCGGCGGCGCGGCGGAGCCGCTCCTCCGGCGCCTGCCCCATCTCGCCTAAAGCAAACGCGGCGTAAGCGGTATCCCAAACAGGCGAGAAGCAGGGCTGGAAGTAGAGGTCTTCTTCCCGCTCGGTGAGCAAGGACTCGAACTGCCGGATGGCGTCGGTCAGATCCGGGTGGTCGCGCGGATATCCGAGCGCATCCAGAGCCATGACCAGATACATCATCGACGGGTAGATGGCGCCCAGCCCCTCGCTGTAGCGGGTGTGATCGAGCATCCACTTCTCCGCGGCGCGGATGGCGGCGCTCTTCACGCGCGCGTTGCCGCGGTCCTGCCAGATCTTCAAACCGCGGTCGATGCCGTAAAACAGGAAAGAGAGCTTGTCCCGGCGCGGCAGGCGGAAGCTCTTTCCCGGGGCTATGATCTCCTCCAGATGGAAGCCCGGCGGCACGGGACGCGTGCCGCCGCGCGCCTGCACGATCGACAAAGGCACGACAATCGCGCGGGTCCACGACGACATCTCGTACAGCACGCCGCCCGGCAGCAGCACCAGCTCAGGCGGGATCGTGGGCACGTGCTCGCGGGGATAAAGGCCGAACAGGCTGAGATTGATCTTGACGTAGCTGTTGGCCGCCTGCACGCCCCCCAGCCGCAGGATGCACTCCCGCAGCCGTGTCATCTCCGGGCGTGCCGGATCGATGCCGGCCAGTTTCAGGGCGGCATAAGCCTTCACGCTCGCGCTCGGGTCCGCCGGTCCCCCGGGGTAGATGTCGAAGCCGCCGTCCGGCAGTTGCCGCTTCAGAATGGCGCGCGCCGCCTTCTCGATGCGGCCCCTGGTGGGAGGATTCCATCCGGCCGAATCCGGCGGATACAGCCACAACTGCAGCAGAATGTAATCCGACTCCAGCGTGGTGTCCGCCAGCAGATCGCCGCACCAATACCCTTCCGGCTTCTGCATCTCCAGCAGCGCCGCGCCGGCCCTGTGCAACGTCTGCGTGCAAGCCTGCGCCAGGCTCTGTCTTGTGGCCGCCGCCACAGAGACAGTCCGCCGGGTCACCCGGCGGTTCACTTGTTCAAACCAGACTGAATCCATAGGCGGGTCTCCGGGCCGAAAACTCCATTGTCCGTCATCAGCCTTCCTTGGGGGAACGGCCTTGAAGGCGTGCTAAAATGGGTCGTTTAGCTCCGGAGAATGTTGTGGATCGTCTGACCAGGCACGAGTTGAAGACCGACAAGTTTGTCGAAGAGGTCGGTCAAACCGTCCATTTCCTCGAAGAACACCGGCAGGCTGTGATCCGTTACGGATCCATTGCCTTGGCTCTGCTGGTCATCGCCGCCGCCGCTTATGGCTACTTGCGAACCAAGCACGCTGAGCGGCAGGCCGCGCTCAGCCGCGTGCTGGAAACATACAACACCCCCATCATGGATCCGCCGCCTGCCGAAATGGTCGCCTTCCGGACCGAGAAGGACAGAAGCGACGCGGTGGTGAAGGGCTGCAACGAGATCATCAGCAAGCATGCCGGCAGCGAGGAAGCCGCCGTAGCCACCATGATCCTGGGCAATCTGGCCGCCGATCAGGGGGATCTGGACTCCGCGGAGAGGTACTACAAACAGGCCGCCGAAAAGGCGGGCCGCGATTTCGCATCCTTGGCCCGCTATTCCCTGGCCCAGTTGTACGCCTCGCAGGGCAAGCAGGCCGAAGCGGAAAAGATCCTCCGCTCCCTGGCCGACAAGCCCACCACGCTGGTCACCCGGGAGCAGGCTCAGCTCGAATTGGCCCGCGTCCTCTCCCGGAACAACCCCGAGGAAGCGCGCAAGATCGCCGGCCCGCTCGCCAACAAGACCGGAGCGGTGGGCCGCGCCGCTGTCAACCTCCTCGCGGACATCAACCGCAAGCTGGGGTCGTGATTCTCTCCAGGCTCCGCTTCCCCCTCCAGGCATCGAGGGGACGCCGTTACCCGGAGCCGCCGCATCCCTATCGCAACGAGTTCCAGCGCGACAGGGACCGCATTGTTCACGCCCGCGCCTTCCGCAGGCTTGAGGACAAAACGCAGGTCTTCAGCGAGCGCCTCAGCGATCACTTCCGCAACCGCCTCACCCACACCATCGAGGTGGCCCAGATCGCCCGCACCGTGGCCTCCGTCCTGGGCCTCGACGAGGATTTCACGGAAGCGCTCGCTCTGGCCCACGACATCGGGCATCCTCCTTTCGGCCACGCCGGCGAAGAAGCCCTGGATGCGCAAATGCGCCTCTACGGGGAGCGGTTCGAACACAACGTCAACGCGCTCCGCCTGGTCGACAGCTTCGAGCAGCGCTATGCCGCATTCCCCGGCCTCAACCTGACTTTCGAAGTGCGCGAGGGCATTGTGAAACACTCGCGCGATATTGAACCCGGCCAGCACCCGGAACTCGACGAGTTCCTGCCCGGACTGCGCCCCCCGCTGGAAGCGCAGCTCATCGACCTGGCCGACGAGGTCGCCTACAACACGGCCGATCTCGACGACGGCTGGAGCGCCGGCCTGTTCACCATGGAACAGATCGAGGCCGAGGTCCCAGGCTACCGCGAGATCGCCGCCGAAACCCGCCGGCTCTTCCCGCATGCGGCGGAGCGCGCCCTGTTCCTCGAGTCGCAGCGGCGGCTCATCGATTGCCTCGCCACCGCGCTCATTGAGGGCACCGCCGCCCGCGCCTCAGAGGCCGGAGCCGAAACCGCGGACGACGTCCGCCGCCTGCCCCGCCTGGCGGCCATGACGCCGGCGGCCGCGGAGACCAACCGCTCCCTGAAACGGTTTCTTTTCACCCATCTCTATTCCATCCCCATGCTGGCCGAGGAGCGCCGCAAGGCCGTGGAACAAATCGGCGCGCTGTTTCAGTTCTTCATGAATCACGCCGGGGAATTGCCGGAGAATCACCAGAAAAGGCTGTCTGATTTTTCCTTGCACCGGGTGGTTTGCGACTACATTTCCGGAATGACGGACGGGTATTTCCGCCGCACTTGCCTCCGCCTGCTCGGCTGACCCGGCGCCGCGCTCTCAGCCCTTTCCCTCGTCCTCTTCGTGCAGGCTCATCACTTCCGCCCGCCGGACGCCGTACACACGCTCCAGAATCCGGCACAGCTCGGCGGCAAACCGCCTCGCATTTTCGCTTTCATCCAGGTCCGCTTCCACTTTCAGATAAATTTGCACGGCGCTCATCGATCGAATGATACGATGAAAGCAATGTCCCGCGCCAAGTGCCATTTGTGCGAATCCCGCCCTCCCCGCCGGGCCTGTCCGGCCCTCGGGCGCGATATCTGCGCCGTTTGCTGCGGAGAGCAGCGGGAGGAATCCATCGACTGCCTTCTGGACTGCCCGCACCTGCGCGAAGCGCGGCTCCACGAGAAACCGCCGGAACGCGACCCCAAAACCCTGCCCAACAGCGACATCGAGGTCACCGAGCGCTTCCTCGCCGAAAACGAGCCGCTCGTGATCTTCGCGGCAAGAGTGCTCGCCGTCGCCGCCCTGCAAACTCCCGGCGCCGTCGACTCCGACCTCCGGGATGCGCTCGACTCGCTCGCCCGCACCTACCGCACCGCGTCGAGCGGCCTCATCTACGAAAGCCGCCCTGCCAACCGCATCGCCGACGCGATCGTCGAACGCTTCCAGAAAGAGATCGCCGATTTCCGCGAACGCGTGGCGCAGCAGACGGGCGTGCACAGCGTCCGCGATCAGGACCTGCTCGGGTCGCTCGTCTTCTGGCAGCGGATGGAATGGCAGCGAAACAACGGGCGCCGCAAAGGCCGCGCGTTTCTGGAAAGCCTGATCAGCCTTCTCCCCCCGCCTCAGCCGGAGAATCGCCCGCTCGCCTGAAGCATCACACAAGCAGAGTCCTATGGAGGCCCGGCTTGTCGGTTATCAGGACATCGGCCCGGAAGTGCGCCACTTCGTGTTCGAGGCAGTGGGGGTGGAAACGCTCGCGGCGCAGCCTGGCCAGTTCGTCTCCTTCACGGGCGCGGTGAACGGGAAACGAGTCACCCGCCCCTATTCCCTTGCCGGGCTGCCGCAGGGCAACCGGTTCGAGCTCTGCCTGAATCGCGTAAAGGAGGGCCTGTTCTCGCCCTGGCTGTTTGAACTTCAGCCCGGCGGCACGGTGGCCATGCAGGGGCCGCTCGGCTATTTCACGCCGAGGCGCCCTTTCCGGGATGCCGTTTTCGTGGCCACCGGCACGGGCGTTGCGCCGTTCCGCGCGTTTCTGCAGTCGGAAGATGTGCTTTCGAGCGGCGCGCTCATCACGCTGCTGTTCGGAGCCCGCTATGAGGAATCCCTGCTGTACCGGGCCGAGTTCGAGCAACTCGAAAACCGCCTGCCCGGCTTCCGCTACCTGCCCACGCTCACCCGCCCGCCGGCGCACTGGCGGGGACGCACGGGACGCGTGCAGGCGCATTTGGACGAAGCCCTCGCCGGCCGCGCCGGCATCGACGTTTACATCTGCGGCCTGAAGGAAATGGTGGAAGACGTCCGCCGCATGCTGAAAGAGCGCGGTTTCCCGCGCCAGCAGATCATCGCCGAGAAATACGACTAGAATCGAGACTGATGGAGAGTCATCCCCGGCGCGCGCTCCTCGTGTTGGCCGCCGGCGCATTTGTTTTCGCGGCGGCCGTTGCGGCGGGTCTGCGCCTCGTCCCGGAACCCCGCACGCAGTTGGACTATCTCGTCATCGGCTCCCTGGCGACATTTCTCATGCTCGGCGCCGTGTTCGGGTTGATCCTCATGTTCTGGGTGAAACCGCGCGAATTTCTCGCGCAGCGCCGCAGGAAGCGGGCAAGCCCGCAGCAAACGCCGCCCCAGTGAGCCGGCGGCAGCCGCCCTTTACGCGGCGCGCTCCAGCGTCACGCGGGCGAGAATTTCGCGCGTCTGCTCCAGCGTGGCGAAGCTGACGCCCGGCAGCCGCGCCGAAGCCGTGCCCGCGGCGACGCCCCACTGCAGGGCCTCGGGGCGCGTGGCGTCATTGGTGAGCGCCCAGACAAACGCGGCCGCCAGCGCGTCGCCTGCGCCGATCGGGCACAACGCCTCCACACGCGGCGGCGCCGCTTCCCACACCGAGCCATCCTCGAACGCCCCCACGGCTCCCCTCGCCCCGAGCGAGAGAACCACGTTGCGCGCCCCCATGCCGCGGAGCCGTTCCGCAGCCTCCTGGAAGTGCGCGCGCGTCAGCAGGGCGCGGCTCAGCAGCCGCTCCGCCTCCTGCTGGTTCGGCGTCACCACCGTCGGGTGCGCGTCCATGGCGGCTTCCAGCGCCCCTTCGTCCGCGTCCAGCAACGTCCGTACGCCGGCCTCTTCGGCCGCGCGGATCAGCCGTGCATAGAAATCCGCCGGAACGCCCGGCGGCAGCGACCCGCACAACATCAGCCACTGGGCGCCGCGAAGTTTCGACCTCACGGTCTTTTCCAGGCGCGCCACCTCGGACGCGCTCAGCTCCGGGCCGATCTCGTTCAGCTTGATCGCCAGCCCGTGCTTGTCCGCAATCGTCAGGTTGGTGCGAATCTCGCTGCGCACGCGCACCAACTCGCAGGGGAAGCCGCAGCAACCCAGAAACTCTTCCAGTTGCCGGCCCGCCTTGCCGCCGCAGACGGCGATGGCGAGCGTCTTGCCGCCAAACGCGTGGATCACGCAAGATGCATTGATCCCGCGGCCCCCCGCGGCCATCCGCGTGTCGAGAATATAGGCCCGGTCGTCGAACACAAGCCGGTCCACGGTCACGTTGCGGTCGATGGCGGGATTGGCTGTCAGCGTGAGGATCAACGCCTCATTTTATCGTGAATGCATGCCGGGTGTTAATCTGGGCATTTGAAACGCCATCCGCAATTCTGGGCCTACGCGGCCCTGATTTCGGTCTGTTTTTTCTGGGGCACCACTTATCTGGGCATCCGCATGGCGCTCGAGATGTGGCCCCCGATGACGCTCGTCTCCTTGCGCTTCCTTCTCTCCGGCGGCATTCTCATGGGCGGGGCGCTGCTGCTCAAAGCGGAGATTCCCCGCGGGCGCGAACTCGCGCTCACCGCGCTCTACGGCGTCGTCATCCTCGGCGTCGGCAACGGCGCGCTGGTGCTGGCCGAAACGTGGATCCCCAGCGGGCTGGCTGCTCTCATCATCACCGTGAGCCCTTTCTGGATGGTCGGGCTCAACGCGGTTCTGCCGCCCCGCGAGCCGCTCCATCCGCCTACGCTCCTGGGCATGGCCATCGGCTTGGCCGGCGCGGTTCTGCTGGTGGGACCGGGCGCCATGGCGGGCGGCGGCGCCGGCGCAGCCATGCTGAAAGGCGCGCTCATTCTGCAATTGGGCTGCGTGAGCTGGTCTCTCGGGTCCCTGCTGCAGAAGCGGCTGCCCACCCGGTCCCATCCCGTTGTCTCCGGCGGCGTCCAACAACTGGCGGCCGGACTCGCTTTCATCCCTGCGTCGCTTCTCTTCCCCGGAGAAATCCACTTTTCCGGCCGCGGCCTCGGCGCGCTGCTGTACCTCGTCGTGTTCGGCTCCATCGTCGGCTACTCGAGCTACATCGTCGCGCTGGAGCGGCTTCCGGTGGCGGTGGTGTCCATCTACAACTACATCAACCCCGTGGTGGCGGTGATCCTCGGCTGGGTTTTCTACCGCGAGCCGTTCGGCTGGCGCGAGGCCGCCGCCATGCTCGTCATCTTCGCCGGAGTCGCACTCGTCAAACGCGTGCAGGCAAGCCGCTGAGGCCTATTGCCGCCGGCTGCGCAGACGCGCGCCCAACACGCCGCCGAGCGAGCAAAAGATCGTCAGAAACAGGAATTGGAACACCAGCCCCGCGATCACCGTCAGCGCGAACGTCTTCGGGTCCGCGAGCAGTTGGCGCAGCCGCTCCAGGGAATCCGCCGGCAGGTTCATCCGCGACAGGCTCTCCTCGTAAGCCTTCACCAGCTCGCCGCTGGCCGACAGCAACGCCATGCCGGCCGTAAAGAAGACCGTCGCGATCACAAACGTGAAGATGCCCGTGATCCAGCCCACGCGCGCGCCTTCCACCGCCGACAGCGGCTCTCCGGTGCGCCGCATGTAGAGCACGGCGGCATAGAAACCGCCGCCGATCAGCAACAGCGGCATCAGCAGCGACGCGCCTGCCATCGCGCTCAGGATGGAGGCCAGTTGCACGAGCACTGCCGCGAGGAAGCCCACCCGCACGGCAGTCTGGTTCTGAAAGGAGGCCGGCGCCGGTTCGGCCGCCGGCGGCAAGGGCGGAGGCTCGCTCGCAGGCGCTTCTTCGCCAAGCGCCTCCTCGCGCTCTTCGGCCGTCAGCTTGCGCACAGGACGCCCGCAACGGTGGCAGAACAGCGCGTCCTCCGCCAGCCTGGCGCCGCAGGTGCAGAATGTGTCCACTGATTTCAGTTTCCCGTACCGCGCCCCGCAGGGGCAAGAAACCGCGCGGCCGGATTATTCTGGAAGCGGATCATGAAAGCCTCCACAGTGCTCGTGTTGAACGACCCGGCGGCGCACTATTTGAAGTGGCTGCAGGATCTGCCCCCGGAAACCCGCATCGCTGCCGGCGCTGATCCCGAAGCGTTCCGGCAGGCGGCGCCGGAGGCCGATGTCATGCTCGTCGGGGCCGTGCCGCGCGAACTCGTGCAAGCCGTCTTCGCCATGGCGCCGCGCCTGCAGTGGGTGCATGTGATGTGGGCGGGGCTGGACACGCTGCTCTTCCCCGAGCTGGTGGAGAGCCCCGTGCTGTTGACCAACGGCCGCGGCGTCTTCGCGCGTTCGCTGGCGGAATTCGTTATCGCCGGCATGCTTTGGTTCGCCAAGGACCTTCGCCGCATGCGCCGGCAGCAGCGGGAGCAGAAGTGGGAGAAGTTTGTCGTCGAGGAGCTGCACGGCCAGAGGCTCGGCATCATCGGGCACGGCTCCATCGGGCGCGCCGTTGCCGCGCTGGCCACCGCGTTCGGCATGAAAGTGGTCGGCGTCGGCCGCACCTCGCCGCGCGAGGAATTCGACGAGGTGATCGAAACCAGCGATTTCATCCTCGCCAGCGCGCCTCTCACTCCCGAAACGCGCGGGCTGATCGGCGAGGCCGAATTCCGCCGCATGAAGCCTCACGCCGTTCTCATCAATGTCGGCCGCGGTCCGGTGGTCAGCGAAACCGCGTTAATTGAAGCCCTGCGCGAGGGGCGCATCCGCGGCGCGGTGCTCGACGTGTTCGACCAAGAGCCGCTGCCGGCAGGCCACCCGTTCTGGACGATGGACAATGTTCTGCTCAGCCCCCATTGCGCCGACAACACGCCCACGTGGCTCGATGAAGCCATGCAGCTTTTCGTCGAGAACTTCCTCCGCTACGCCAGCGGCGAGCCGTTGAGAAACATCGTCGACAAGAAGGCGGGCTACTGATGGAAGAGATCACCCTGGATGCCATCCGCCGGGCCGCCGCCCGCATCGCGCCGCTCGCGCAACGCACGCCGGTCTGGCGCTCCCGCAGCTTCGACGAGCGCGCCGGCTGCCAGGCGTTCTTCAAGTGCGAGAACCTCCAGAAAGGCGGGGCGTTCAAGATCCGCGGCGCGGCGAATTTCATTCTCTCGATCCCTGAACCGGACCGCCCGCGCGGCGTCGTGGCCTACTCCTCCGGCAATCACGCGCAAGCGGTGGCTATCGCGGCGCGCCACGCCGGCATGCCTGCCACGCTGGTCATGCCCCTCGACGCCCCGCGCCCCAAGCTGGAGGCCACCCGCGCGCATGGCGGGCGGATCATCCAGTACGACCGCCTGCGCGAGTCGCGCGAGGAGATCGGCCGCCGCATCTCTGCCGAAAGCGGCGCCACTCTGGTGCCGCCGTTCGACCACCCCTGGATCATCGCCGGCCAGGGCACGTGCGCTCTCGAGTTTCTCGAGCAGCAGCCGGATCTCGACGCCCTCGTCGTCTGCCTCGGCGGGGGCGGCTTGCTGGCCGGCTGCGCCATCGCCGCCAAGACCCTGCGCCCGGAGATTCGCATCTACGGCGTGGAGCCGGAGCTGGCCAACGATTACTGGCTGTCCCTGCGCCGCGGCGAGCCCGTCGAGATCGCTCCTCCGGCCACCATCGCCGACGGCTTGCGCACCACAAAACCGGGCCAGTGGAACTTTCCTGTCATCCAGAAGCTGGTGGAAGACGTGCTTCTCGTCACGGAAGAGGAAATCCGCGAGACAATGAAGTTCATTCTTTCCCGCATGAAGCTGGTCGTCGAGCCGAGCGGCGTTGTCGCCGCCGCCGCCGTGCTTGCCGGCAAGCTGCCGCAGCGCTTCGAGCGCGTGGGCATCGTTCTCAGCGGCGGCAACGTGGACCTGGATACGCTGGCCGGGCTCTGACCCCCTGCCCGGAAGGAAGTGCAGTCATGATCGACCGCCGCGCCTTTCTCGCCGCCTCCTGCGGAGCGCTGCTCGAAGCGCAGCCCGCAACAAGCAAGCCCAATTTTGTTTTTATCCTGGCCGACGACCTCGGCTGGCGGGATCTTGCCTGCTACGGCAACGAGCACCACTCGACGCCGCACATCGACCGGCTCGCCGCGGAAGGCGCCCGCTTCACCCACGCCTACGCCGCCTCGCCCGTCTGCTCGCCCACGCGGGCCAGCATCCTCACCGGACGCTGGCCCTCGCGCACCGGCATCACCGACTGGATTCCCGGCCGCCCCTCGCCGGAGCGCGGCCCGTTGCGGACGCCCGCCACGGCGCGCCAATTGAAACTGGAGGAAACCACTCTCGCCGAAGCGCTCCTCCAGGCGGGCTACCGCACCGCTTGCATCGGCAAGTGGCACCTCGGGGGGCAGGGATTCCTGCCCGGCGATCAGGGCTTCGGCCTCAACATCGGCGGCACGGAAAGCGGCAGCCCGCCGCGCAGCCCCCGCCCCTATTTCGGCCCGTTCGAGCTGCCGGGCCTCAAGGCCGGCGAGGGCGAATTTCTCACGGAAAAGCTGACGAACGAGGCCGTCCGCTTCATCGAACAAAACCGTCAGAATCCGTTTTTTCTCCTGCTGTCCCACTTCACCGTCCACATCCCGCTGGGCGCCCCGCAGGATCTTGTCGAAAAGCACCGCGCCCGGGCGCAGGGCCGGTACAACCCGGTGTATGCGGCCATGGTGGAAACGCTCGACTCGAGCGTCGGGCGCGTCCTCGAAGCGCTCGACCGCGCCGGCCTTTCCCGCAACACGGCCGTCGTGTTTTTCTCCGACAACGGCGGGCTCTGCTTCGAAGGGACCTCGAAGGAACGCGTCACGTCCAACGCCCCGTTGCGCGCCGGCAAGGGACACCTTTACGAAGGTGGCATCCGGGTGCCGTTCCTGCTGCGCTATCCCGGCGCTGCGCGCCCTGGTGCAACCATCGACACGCCCGTCTCGAGCGTCGACCTGTTTCCCACGCTGTGCGAGGCGGCCGGCCTCCGGGCCCGCGGCGCCGACGGCGTCAACCTTCTGCCTCTGCTGCGCGGCGAGCCGTTGCACCCGCGCCCTCTTTTCTGGCACTACCCGCACTATTCCAACCAGGGCGGCGAGCCCTCCAGCGCCATCCACGACGGAGACTGGAAGCTCATCGAGTTCTACCACGGCGGCCGGCGCGAGCTGTACAACCTCCGCAACGACTCCGGCGAATCCCGCAACCTCGCCTCCAGCCAGCAGGCCGTGGTCAAAAAGCTCAGCCTTGCCTTGCACCAGTGGCTCCGCCACACCGGCGCGCCTCTCCCGCAATCCAATCCCGATGCTGACCCGGCCTGGCCCGGCCTTGGCCTGACAGGCGCCGAGCCGCCCACCCCGGCGGACTGAGCTGCGCTGCGCCCGGTTTGAACGGATCGCCCCTGCGGTGATACTCTCAGCGGGAAGGAGTCCTCGATGACAGCATTGCGGCTGGGTGACGATATCGATGACTACTGCATCAAATGCAAGCGCGTCACCAATCACTCCATTCTCGCCATCATCGAAGGCGAACCCGCCAAGGTGCGCTGCCGCAGTTGCTACAACGAGGGCCCGTACCGCCGCTGCGTCGCGCCCCCGTCCAAGCGCGAGCTGCAAAAAGCGGCTCTGATGAAGCAGTTGCTCGAGCAGGCGCCCGCCGCCGCAGCGCCCTCTCCCGAACCGAAAGCGGCGAAAAGCCCCGCGCCGGGAGGCGCGAAAAGGCCTGTAAAAAAAGCTGCCCCGAAGAAAAAATCCTGATGCGGATTCGGCGCACAATGGCCGCGCCTCGGCCGCAGCGTTTCTGCGCATGGGCGCGCCGCCGGAAAGCAGTTCCTGCCTGACGCTCCGCAGACACGCGCCGCCTCGCGTCCGGCAATGGCATGATGGCTGCAAGCCATGCGCCGCAGAACGTTTCTCTCCATGCCCTCCGCCAGTCTTGCCGCCGCTCTCCAGCCGGGCGGCCCGCGCGCTGAAATCCGGCGGGAAATCGAATCCTTTGAGGGCGAAGTTTTTCTTTACGCCCGCAACCTCTCCACCGGCCAGTCCTTCGGCTGGCGGGAGGACGAGCGCGTCCGCACCGCCAGCACCATCAAGCTCCCGATCATGGCTGCCGTATTCGACAAAGTCCGAAAAGGACAAGCCCGGTGGGACGAGCGGATTGAGCTGCGGGATCAGGACAAAGTCTCCGGGTCCGGAGTGCTGCACGAGCTCTCTCACGGCGTGCGGCTTCCGTTGCGGGATCTGGTCCGCCTCATGATCGTCGTCAGCGACAACACGGCCACCAATCTGGTGCTGGACAGAATCACCGCCGACGCGGTCAACGATTTCCTGGATTCGCTGGGGCTCAGACAGACGCGCTCGCTGCGGAAGGTCCGCGGCGACGGCGCAGACCTCAAGGCGCCGTCGGGATGGAGCAAGGCGGGGATGCTCGAAGAAAACCGCCGCTTCGGGCTGGGCGTATCCACGTCCCGCGAGATGGTCGAGTTGCTGGCGCTGCTGGACCAGGGCAAAGTGGTTTCCCCCGCCGATTCGCGGGAAATGCTGGCCATTCTCGAGCGGCAGCAGTACAAGGACGGCATCGGCCGCAAGCTGTCGGAATACAAAGTCGCCAGCAAGAGCGGCGCCCTCGACGCGCTCCGCTCCGACGCAGGCATCGTCTATGCGCCGCGGGGAAAGATTGCCATGGCAATCACCGTGGACGGCATGAAAAAGGTCGACTACACGGAAGACAACGCCGGGCTGCTGTTGATCGCGCGTCTCGCCCGCCTGCTTGTGGACGCGCTGCTGCCGGAGGCCTGAACCGCGCTACTTGTCTTTCGCGATCGCGGCATATTGCGCGCCCGTGGCGCGCACGTAATCCTCCGGGCTCAACAGAACCTGAATGCCGCGGACCCCGGCCGACACCGAAATCCGGTCGTACAGTTGCGCGAGTTCGTCCAGGAACACGGGATACGCCTTCTTGCACGCCAGCGCGGTCACGCCTCCGCGCACATAGCCTGTGAGCGGCTGCACTTCTTTCAGCGGCACAACGTCGGCCCGCCTGCCTCCCGCCGCCCGCGCCAGCGCCTTCAGGTCCAGCTCCGCGTTGCCCGGGATCACCGCCAGGCACACGCCCGCCTCATCGGCCCGCGCCACCAGCGTCTTGAAAGTCTGCTCCAGGGGGAAGCCGATTTTCCGCGCCACGGACTCGGCGGAGAGATCGTCCGGGTCCGCCTCGTACGTCCGGGCCTCGTAGGCGATGCCCAGGCTGTCGAGCAGCCGCATGGCGTTGGTCTTCTGCACGGATTCCCTTTCGATGGTACACAAGGAATGATGCGGGTCAAGAAGTGCGTCCTCACCGCGGCCGCGCCCTCACAGCGGCGCCTGCCCCTCCAGATGCTCATCGACCGGGACGGCAGGGAGCGCAGCGTGCTCGCCATTCTTCTCGAAGAAGCCGCGCGCGCCGGCATGGAAGAGATCGCCGTGGTCGTCTGTCCCGGCGATGCGGAAGTCTACGCCTCCGCCGCTGGCGAACACGCCGCCCGCGTGCGTTTCATCGAGCAGCCCGAACCTCGCGGCTACGCCCACGCCCTGGCCTGCGCCCGGGATTTCACGGCGGGCGAACCCTTCCTGCACATGGTGGGCGACCATCTCTTCGTCAGCCATGACGGCAGCGGTTGCGCCGCCCGCCTCGTGGCGCTGGCGCAGCAAGAGGACTGCTCCATCTCGGCCGTGCAGCCTACGCGCGAAGGGCAACTGACGCAGTTCGGCGCCATCGGCGGCCAGCCCGTCCAGGGCAAGCCCGGCTTGTACCGCATTGATGCCGTGCTCGAGAAACCCACCCCCACGGAAGCCGAACAGAAGCTCTTTGTGCCCGGCTTGCGCGCCGGCCAGTATCTGTGTTTCTTCGGTCTACACGTGTTCACGCCCGCCGTCATGGATCTCGTGCAAGAGCTGCTGGCGGCTGCCCCCGGCCCCTCCTCGGTCTCGGCCGCGCTGGATCTGCTGGCCCGGTCCGAACGCTACCTCGCCCTGGAAATGCAGGACCGCCGCTACGACCTGGGCGCGCGCTTCGGCCTCCTGCACGCGCAGCTCGCCCTGGCGCTCTCCGGCTCGGACCGGGCCGAGATCCTCGCCTCGCTCGTCGAATTGCTCGCGCTCCAGCCGGGCAGCGCGGGAGGCCGGCCATGAGCCGCTTCATCCAGATCATTACGGCAGAAGACCCGGGCCTCCGCAACCAGCCGCTGGACTCCCTTTGCGCCGGCTTGCCGCTCGCCGGTCTCCTGGAAGAGTGCGCCGCGCTGGAAGAGTTCCGCCGCCGCTCGGAGAACCTCTACGAGCGCGTCCGTGCGCTCTTCTTCCTTCACGCCATCCACCGCTTCCACATCCCCGTGCGGGAGGGCGCGGCGGCCGAAGGCCGCATCCCCTTCCACGGCTACCTGCACCTGCTCGAACGCCGCTTCGAAGAGGCCATCCGCGAGTTTCTCTCCGAACAGCAGCGGCAAGGACCCAGCGCCGCGCTCTCCAGCGCCCTGGCCGCCGCTTACCGCAGCCTCGGTTTTCAGACCCTCGCCGATCAGGTCCGCCGCAGCGTGCGCAGCACTCGCGGCAACCAGTGGATGTTCCGCGCCGGCCACCCGCTCGACTCCCCGCTCCGCATCCGGCGCGAACTGCTCGCGCCGGACCCGGCCACCGGCTTGTTGCCTGTGCTGCGGGAAGCCACGCCCGTTCGCATGGATTTTTCGCACAGCGCGTGGAGCGACATTTTCTTCCTCGGCATGGATTACCCGGAAGGGGCGCGCGTCTTCAACACGTCCATCAACCTCGCCGTGCGCGGCTCGGGACAGCCTCGCCCGCCCGTCGAAGCCTCGTTCCGCATCATTGACGAACCCGTCCTCCGGCTGGTGAGCATCGATCTCGGCGCGACAGCGGACATCCGCAGCACGGCTGAAGTCTTCGACTTCGCCCGGGATTACCTCGGGCTGTTGAAGGCCGCTGTCATCGCTTCCGGCCTGGTCCCTTCCGGCATGGAAGGCAGCGGGCTCGACCTGGCGGGGTTGCTGGAAAGGCTCACCGGCAGCCGAAGCCGGGGCATCGAACTCGTCAGCCGCGTTCACGACATCCCCAAAGGCTCGCGGCTCGCCGTCTCCACCAGCCTGCTGGCCTGCCTGATCACGGTTTGCATGCGCGCCACCGGACAAGTGCGCCGGCTGACAGGGGAACTGGACGAACCGGAACGCCGCACCGTCGCCGCCCGCGCCATTCTCGGCGAGTGGCTCGGCGGCAGCGGCGGCGGCTGGCAGGACTCCGGCGGCGTATGGCCCGGCATGAAATTGATCGAAGGCGTCCCGTCGGGGCCCGGCGATGTCGAGTATGGCGTCAGCCGCGGCTGCCTGCTGCCGCGCCACCGGATCTTTCCGCTGGACGAGATTACCGCAGAAACGCGGCGCCAGCTCCAGCAGAGTCTCGTGCTGGTTCATGGCGGCATGGCGCAGGACGTCGGCCCGATTCTCGAAATGGTCACCGAGAAGTACCTGCTGCGCCTCGATGCCGAATGGCGCGCCCGCCTCGACGCGGGCCGCATTCTGGATGAAATCATCGCCTGCCTCAAGCGCGGCGACATCCGCGGGCTCGGCGCCTGCACGCACCGCAACTTTGAAGGCCCCATTCAAACGATCATTCCCTGGGCCGGCAATCACTACACCGATCTGCTCATCGGGGCCGCGCGCCGCGCTTTCGGCGAGTCTTTCTGGGGCTTCTGGATGCTGGGCGGCATGGCCGGAGGCGGCATGGGCTTCCTGCTCGCACCTGACACCGCGCCAGGCGCCCGCGACACGCTTGGCGAGTTGATGCTGGAGACCAAGCGGAAGCTTGAGCGCGGCGTGCCCTTCGCCATGGATCCCGTGGTGTACGATTTCTCGATCAACGAATACGGCACCATGGCGGAACTCCTCGCCGGCCCCGCCGCCTTGATGCCGCCCGGCTATTACACGCTGCGCGGCCCCGCGCTGCTGCGGCGCGAGGCCCGCGAGCTTTCCCTCGGCCAGCGCCGTGAACTCGAAGTGTTCGCCGCAGCCGCCCGCTCCCGCCCGGAATGGAGCGGCATGGCATATGCGTTGTTCGAGCGGCTGCTTCCGGGAACCGAGTCGGCTGCGGCCACCAGCCGGCAGGCGCTCGAAGAGCTTCTCGCCGCCAACGGGTTCGACCGCGTGCAGCATGAGAAGATCCGGGCCGACTTGCGCAGCGGCCGCATCGGACTGGCGCAAAACCGACTCCCCATCACCACAACCATCGAGAATGTGCGCGAGGGAGATGTCATCGATGCCCGCCGCGGCCTGTCCCCCGCGCTGGCGCGCCTCGGCGAGGAGGCGCTTGCCTCCGGGGCGCTGGCCATTGTCACCCTGGCAGGCGGCATGGGCACGCGCTGGACGCGCGGCGCCGGCGTCGTCAAGGCGCTCAACCCCTTCCTCCGCCTGCGCGGGCGCTGGCGCAATTTCATCGAAATTCATCTCGCCAAGAGCCGCCGCGCCCTTCGGCTCTGCGGCAGAGGCCCGGCGCACATCTTCACCACCAGCTTCATGACGCACGGCCCCGTGGAGGATTGGCTACGCCGCGAAAACCACTATGGCTACTCCGGCCGCGTCGCCCTGTCTCCCGGCCGCTCCATCGGCCTGCGGCTCATCCCCATGGCGCGCGACCTGCGCTTCGCCTGGGAGGAGATGCCGCAGCAGATGCTCGACGAGCAGAAGCAGAAAATGCGCGACAGCGCCCGCGCCGCGCTGATCCAATGGGCCGTCGCTTCCGGCGAGGGCGCCGATTACACGGACAACCTGCCGGAACAGTGCGTCCATCCGGTGGGGCACTGGTATGAGGTGCCCAACCTCTTGCTCAACGGCGCGCTGCGCCGGTTGCTCGACGAGCAGCCCGCCCTGCGCTACCTGTTGCTGCACAACATCGACACGCTCGGCGCGTGGGCCGACCCCGCGCTGCTCGGCCTCCACATTGAAAGCGGGGCGGCCATGACGTGCGAGGTCATCGGCCGCGAAATGGACGACCGCGGCGGCGGGCTGGCGCGTGTCGATGGCAAATTGCGGCTGGTCGAGGGGCTCGCGCTTCCGGAAGAGAAGCTCGAGTTCGAGCTGTCATATTACAACTCCAACACCATGTGGATCACCATCGACGCGCTGCTGGCCGTCTTCGGTCTGACGCGCGCCGCGCTCGCCGATGAAGTCCGCACACGCGAAGCCGTCCGCCGCGTGGCGGCGCGCATGCCCGCCTATGTGACGCTGAAAGACGTCAAGAAGCGTTGGGGCAAGGGGCAGGAAGACGTATTCCCCGTCAGCCAGTACGAGAAGCTCTGGGGCGACATGACCGCGCTGCCGGACTGGCATTGCGCCTACGTCGTGGTGGAACGCCGCCGCGGCCAGCAACTCAAGGAAGTGGCCCAGCTCGACGGCTGGCTGCGCGAAGGATCAGCCGCCTGGGTGGAACAGCTCTGCGAATTCTGACTCCGCGTCAGAACTGCGCGCGAACCACTTCGCCTTCCTTCAGCCCCTCGAGAATCGCCGTCTGCACGCCGTTCGACAGGCCCGCCTTCACCTCGCGCTTCTCGAAGCCCTTCTCCGTGCGCACGAAGACAAACTGCTTGCCGTCCTGCTCGCCCACGGCGGCGGCAGGAACAAGCAATGCGTTCTCCTGCCGGTCCACCAGCACGTTGGCATGGGCGGAGAGATCCGGAATCACGCGCCGGTCAGGGTTCTCGATCACCACCTGCACGGGGATGTTCCGGATGTAATAGTTCTCGCGCCGGCTGCCCACGCCGATGGCGCCAAGGGAATAAACCTTGCCCCGGTACACCGCATCCGGGAAAGCGTCCAGCCCGATGATGGCTTCCTGCCCGATCCGCAACCGCGTCACTTCCGCCTGGTTCACCGTGCCTTCCACCATCATTTTTTCGGGATTGATGATCTTCATCACGGGCTGTCCCGGCCCCAGCCGGTCGCCTGCGGCCAGCGTCACCTGGTCGCCGCCGGGCCGGAACGTGGTCTGCAACACTACCATCCCCGCAATCGGGGAGCGGACCACCAGCTTCGTCAGGTCGCGCTCATGCCGTTGGACGTGGAGTTCCTCCATCTTCATGCCGATCTCGGCGTTGCGCAGATCCGCCGCGAGAGATTGCTCCGTCAGCGCCACCTCTGCCTGCATCTCCTTGTACGCTGCTTCAGCCTCTTCGAGCGCCAGCCGCAGCAATTCGCGGTCGATGTCCGTGCGCACATCCAGCGTCTTGTAGTCGAGCGCGGCCTTGTCCACTGCGGCTTTCGCCTGCCTGAGCGACTGCCGCAGATTCTCCATGCGGAGCTCGTTGTTCACTTTGCGCTTGGCGACGTCGTTCTGGCGGTCCTTCAGTCCGTCGACCGTGTCGTCCAGGTGGTCCTTCATGCTCTGCGGGTCGAACTCAAGCACCAACTCGCCCGGCTGCACCATCTTGCCCGCATCCGCCAGCGCCAGGATGATCAGCGGACCCGCATCCGGTCCGCTCAGCCGCGGCGCCGTGATGTTGACAAAATCTTTCGCGGTGGTCGAGCCGGAGACCCGCAGACGAACGTCCAGACTGCCTCGCTGCACCGTCGCCGTCCGCGTGGCGGCAAGCACTGACTGCGCCGCGCCGGTCTGCCGATCCGCCCGCAAATAGAGCCATGCGCCCGCGCCGGCCGCGGCCAGCGCGGCCAGGATCAGCAGCGGACGCGCCAACGAAGGCTTGGGACGCAGCGGCGTTTCGGGCGCTTGCCCCGGTCCTGTCGAGGGCGCTGGTTGAGTCATCGCCGGCATGGAGACACAGAATTCCTTTCCAGATCTTAGACGCGCTCTACCCGAAAAAGGCGCATAAGCGTGGGCCCCGGGTTACATCCCGGCGTCCGCGTCAACCGCGCCGCCGCCTCTGTTCAAACTCCCAGGCGGTGCCGACCATCGCCTCCAGCGTCTCATATTGCGGCCGCCAACCCAGCGTTTTCTGCAGCTTGGAACTGTCCGCCACCAGCACCGCCGCATCGCCTTCCCGCCGCGGGCCGAACCGGAACGGCACCGGGATCCCGGTGGCCTTCTCCGCCGCACGGATCACCTCCAGCACCGAATACCCCCGCCCGGTGCCCGCATTGAACACGCCGCTCCCTCCGCCCCCCAGCAGATGATCCAACGCCCGCACATGCGCCGACGCCAGATCGGACACATGGATGTAGTCGCGAATGCAGGTGCCGTCCGGCGTGGGGTAGTCGTCGCCATACACGGTCAGCGGCTCGCCGGTTTTCACCGCCCTCAGAATCAGGGGAATGAGGTGCGTCTCCGGCTGGTGCTCCTCCCCGATGCCGTACCGCGGCTCCGCCCCGCACGCGTTAAAGTAACGCAGACAGACGCTGCGAAGCCCGGACGTGGCATCCAGCCATTCCAGAATCCGCTCCACCATCCGCTTCGACTCGCCGTAGGGGTTCTTCGGTCGCAGCGGCGCGTCCTCGGGTATCGGAGTGGCCTCCGGATCCCCGTAAACCGCCGCGGTCGAACTGAACACCAGCCGCCGCACACCATACCGGCGCATCATTTCGAAAAGCGACACGGACCCGCCCACATTGTTCCGGAAGTATCTCTCCGGCTCCTGCATGCTCTCGCCGACGGCGATCAGCGCCGCGAAATGGATCACCGCATCGAAACCGTGCGCCGCGAACAGCGCATCCAGCGAAGCCGTGTCGTGCAGGTTGATGATGTGCAGGCGCCCCTTGGGGACGTTGTGCGCGTAGCCTTTGCTCAGATCGTCCAGCACCTGGACGTCGTGCCCTTCTTCCAGCAGAAGCCGGGCGGTGTGCGCGCCGATATAACCGGCGCCTCCGGTGACAAGAATTTGGGCCATGGACGCGAATCGAGGGAAGCAGGCCGCACAGGCGCTGCTCCCCTCCAGCGTACCAGACCGTCTGCTGATTCAGCGTTTCAGAGCGCTTTCTCGATGGCCGCGATCAGCTCCGGCGCATCGGGCTTCACGCCCGGCTCGAACCTGCCGATCACCTTGCCATCCTTGCCCACGAGGAACTTCGTGAAGTTCCACTTCACATCGCCCCCGGCCGCGGACGTCAGGTACTGATAGAGCGGCGTCATATCGCTGCCCTTCACGGACACCTTCGACATCATCGGAAACGTGACGTCGTAGTTCCTCTTGCAGAACTCCTTGATCTCGGCTTCCGTCCCCGGCTCCTGCCCGCCGAAGTTGTTGGCCGGCACGCCGATGAGGACAAGCCCCCGGTCCTTGTACTTCCGGTAGAGCTGCTCGAGCCCCGCATACTGCGGCGTGTATCCGCACCGGCTGGCCACGTTGACGATCAGCACCACCTTGCCCTGGTACTGCTTCAACGGCGCAGGCGCGCCGTCGATCGTCTTCATCGTGAATTCATAAATAGAGGACGCGGCAAGGGCGGACATGGCGATAAGCAACGCTCCTGTAAGCAAGAATCTGCGTTTCATGACCAATTGGATGAGCCAGCCCCCGCCCGGATGCAGAAACCCGCCGCGCCCAAGCCCCTGGCTATTTCAGCCAGACCTGGTGCCGCCCCGGCGGGAAGAACTTCAACTCCCGCCTTTCGCCCGCCATCACGGCGATCGCCCTCGCCCGGCTCTCGTATTCCAAACGCCACATGCCGTGGACCTGCTCGAGCTTCAGCACATGGCCGTTGAAATCCTCGATCACCGGCGGCAGAGGTCCGTTGCATGGAGCCACCCTCCGCCGCCCCGCAGGCAGCAGCAAACGGCCGTGGCTCCACAGCGGCCAAGGCTGTCCGTCCACCAGGGCGCAACCCTGCCACGCCACCGCCACCGGGCGATCCGATTCCACCTCCAGCCCTCCCTCCCCAAGCTCGCTCACCCGCGCCACCGCTGCCGCGGCGCCTGCCAGCCTCCAGTCCGGTCCCAGGATCGAGTTCTCGAAATAAATCGCCACCTGCGGGAAAGACTTCGCCGCCCAGTGCAGAAGCTGGAACAGCTCCCCGCCGGTCTGCTGCTTGGTCGGATACACATCCTGGTAGCGCTCCACGATGTTGATGTCCGCGCCCAGCATCACGCCCGGCTGCGTGATCGCCGCATAGCGCCGCGCCAGTTCGGCATAGCGTTCCGGGCCCAGGTTCCAGATCGTGGCGGGGTCTTCCACCAGGAACGCTGCTCCGAAGCGCGCCGCTTCGGGCAACAACGCCGCCGCGTCCGCTCCCAGGTTATCCCGCATCGCCTTGTCGAACCGGTCATCGACGTGCGTCAACACCACGTCCAGCCCGCCGCGCTCCTCCGCCATGCGGCGCACTTTCCCGAGCCAATCCACTTGCAGCCGGTGAGCCAACCGCGCGCGGTATTCCAGAAATTGCCGCATCGGCGCCGCGTCCCGGGCGTGGTAAACGGCGGAAGCCGGCTTGTAGAAGTCCGCCGGGTCGATGCCCGTCTCCTGCTCGAATTCCCGCCGGACGCGCTCGTTGAATGGCGTGAATCGCGCCGGGTTCAGGTAGCCTTCCAGCGACTCGAAGTACAGCTCCGCCAGATTCACGCCGTCCCAGTCAAACCGCGTCAGCAGCCCGTGCAACCCTTTTTCCACTGCCGCTGCGCAGTCGGGGTCCGCCAGGTTCATCAGCTTCCGCCAGTCCAGATGAGCATCCTGTCCGGTAGCGGTCTTCTCCCGCCATTGCGGGTTTGCTTCCCAAAACACCTCGCTCACATGCGGAAACTCGATCCACGCATAGACGTGGATCGCCCGCCGGTGGCAAGCGTCCACCAGGTTCCGCAGCCAGGCGTCGCGTGCTTCATCCGGCTCCCAGTAATGCCACGCCGCCACATGCAGCGCGCCGAGGCCGGCGCCCCTCCAGCGATCCGCCAGATATTCCGGGTCCGCCCTCAGGCGGTACGACGAGTCGAAGAACGCCCACAAGCCGCGCGTGGATGCACGCGGCTCCAGCCCCAGCTCCACCAGTGCCTGCGCCAGGTAAGGGTAGCGCTCGTAGCCCTTCTCGCCGATTCCCGTCGCCGTCCAGAAAACCACCTTGCCCCCGTCGCGGAACCCCGCCGCCAGTGGCGCTCCTGTCCAGCGCTCCCGCGTGAACACCGTCGCCCGCTCGGGCACACGAAACCGCGCCACGGTTGCCGGCTTTTCCCAGACAATTTGCAGGGACGGCAGAAACGTGTCGGTCAGGCTCCGCACTTCCACGCGCCCGCCCTCGGGCACAAAGCCCGCTGCGCGCGCTTCAGCCGAGTCGCCCTCCAGCAACACCAACCTCGACCTGTCGAGCCCTGCCGCTTCCAGCACCCGGTTCCAGCCCCCGCTTGCGGGAGCGCCAAGGCACGCCAGCAGAATCAGTCCGGTGTTAATACCTCGTCCGCGCATACCAAATGCCCGTTCGGAAATCCCAGTAGTTCGGCCCCCAAGGGTTCGCTTCGTTCCGTAAATGCGCCCCCCGCACGAATTCCGCCCGCCAGCTCATGCCCTGCGGCAACGCCGGAGACAGCATTCTGAGCCCGAGCCCGGCCTCCACGAAGTTGCCCCAATACTCGCCGCGCCGGTCCCCGGTGGCGTTCCACACGCCGTACACTTGCCACTGCGTGCCGCCCGGCGCTGGCGCGAAGGTGTACCCCGTGCGGTTCTGCACATACAGCAGCATGTTGCGGCGGAACCGCGACGCGTAAACGCCGTCCAGGTTCGTCTCGTGGAACACGCCTCCTTCCCTGCCCCCAAGAAGCCGCCCCCAGCCCTTGAGCACGGACACGCCGCCGCGAGCATCCCACCGCCACCGCGGCTCGTAGAACCGCTGTTCGCCATACGCCCAGGACCGCCCTGCCTCAAACCAGGCGAACGTGGTCCGGTGCAGCGCGCGGCTCGCGCCCACCGCCGCGATCAGGCTCTTCTCGCTCAGGTACAGAGGCAACAGCGCCTGCGCCGCCTGCCGCGCGCCCGCCGAGTCCCCGACAAACCGCAGCGACACATAGGGCTCCACCGGCAGCCACGGCAGCCGCCACTGCCCTTTCACCTGGCCGAAGGCGAAGGCGCCCTGCCAGCGCGTCGAGAGGAACGGGATTACCCACGCCTCGGTCCGGAACCGGCTGTACTTGGGCTTCAGCGCCAGATAGCCCTCCCTGGCCCGTTCAGCGATATCGGCGTCCCGGGCGCGCCGCGCCATCGCGAACCAGCGCAGCGCCTCCTCGTCGCGTTGCAGCAGGTTCGCCGTCACGCCCAGCAGGTACTGCGCCCGAGCGTTATCCGGCTCCTCTTCCACCGCCTTGCGGAAATAGCGGTAGGCGTCGTTCAGGTAACTGCCGGCCAGCGACCTCTCTCCCATTTCGATCGCCGGCAAGGGCGCCGCTGCGAGCACCGACGGCTCCGCCGGAACCGCCGGAACGGCCAGCACCGCCACTTCCTCGCGCGCCGGTTCGCCTTGCAACATCTCCCGCGCCATCTCGCTCACTCGCGTCGAACCCTGCTTCCACGCCGTCGCCAGCGCCGCCCTCGCCTTGTCCTGTTGCCCCAGTTCCCGCCACACCCGGGCCAGATGAAGCAGTAGCTCGAGTTTCTGCGGGCGCAGCTTCCAGGCCAGCTCGTAATGCTCGGCCGCCAGCGCCAGTTCGTCGCGCGTCTCGGCCAATTGCGCCAGCTCTTCGTGCGCCGACCACTGCTGCGGCGCGCGCCGTACCGCCTCGCTCCACCGCTGGATGCCCTCCCGCAGCGGCCGGTCGACATTCTCGAACGCCTCTTCCGCCGCCCGGCGCACCGCCTCCTGCTTCGCCCCTGCCCGCAGCATATGGAAGGTACGCCGCGCTTCCTGGGCCCGCTTTGTCTCGTAACACAGATAGGCGTATTCCAGCGCCGACTGCTCATCCCCAGGATCTTCCCGCCGCAGGCGGTCAAACTGGTCCCGCGCCGCCTCCCGGTCGCCCCGCCGCAACAGCGTGTAGGCCAGATCCTTGCGCACTTGCCGCAGACCCGGTTCGGCTTGCAGCGCCCGCTCAAACGCCGCCACGGCCGCATCGTAGTCGCGCGCGCGCAACGCGGCATATCCGCGGTCCGCCTCTTCCGCCGCCGGGTTCGCCAAAGCCAGCGCCAGAACCACAATCGCCGTCATACATGAATTAGGTGGCCCCGCGCCGGAAGAAATCTCACCCCTCCGCTCAACGGCTACCATGGAGGCATATGCCCGCCTTCCACGGATTCGACTACCTGCTCATCGACTCCCTGCTCAGCGACGAGGAGAAGCTCGTCCGGCAAACCACCCGGCAGTGGGTGGAAGACCGCGTCATCCCCGTCATCAAGGACTGCTACAACCAGGGCCGCTTCCCCGCCGAGCTGATCCCCGAGATGGGCGAAATGGGCTTCCTCGGCGCCAACCTCGAAGGCTACGGCGCCGCCGGCATGACCAACGTCGAGTACGGCCTCATCATGCAGGAACTGGAGCGCGGCGACTCCGGACTCCGCAGTTTCGCCTCCGTGCAGGGCGCTCTTGTCATGTACCCGATCTTCACCTTCGGCAGCGAAGAACAGAAGCAGAAATACCTGCCGAAACTCGCCGCCGGCGAGTTGATCGGCTGCTTCGGGCTCACCGAACCCGGCTTTGGCTCCAACCCAGGCGGCATGACCACCACCGCCGTGCGCGACGGCGGCGACTGGGTGCTCGACGGTGAAAAGACCTGGATCACCAACGGGACCGCCGCCCATCTGGCCGTCGTCTGGGCGCGGACCTCAGAGGGCATTCGCGGCTTCCTCGTCGAACAAGGCACGCCCGGCTACCGCGCCTCCGACATCCATGGCAAGCTCTCCATGCGCGCCTCGGTGACGTCCTCCCTCTCCTTCTCCTCTTGCCGCATCCCGGATTCCATGCGCCTGCCCGGCGCCGCCGGGTTGAAGGCCGCGCTGGCCTGTCTTTCGCAAGCGCGTTACGGCATCGGCTGGGGCGTGCTCGGCCCGGCCATGGAGTGTCTTGAAGTCGCGCGCCAGTATTCGATCGAGCGCAAGCAGTTCGACAACCGCCCCATCGCTTCCCACCAGCTTGTGCAGGAGAAGCTCGCCTGGATGGCCACGGAAATCACCAAGGGCCAGTTGCTCGCCCTGCATTGCGGCCGGCTCAAGGACCAGGGCAGGCTCGATTTCGCCCACATCTCCATGCTCAAGCGCAACAACGTCGCCATCGCCCTCGAGTGCGCCCGCCTGGCGCGCGACCTGCTCGGCGCCAACGGCATCGTCGATGACTACCCCGTCATGCGCCACCTCTGCAATCTGGAAACCGTCAAGACCTACGAAGGCACCGATCACATCCACGCCCTCGTCATCGGGGAAAGACTCACGGGCATCGCCGCCTACAAGTAAGATTGAAGTCTGGAGATTCGCGTATGAAACGCCGGAATTGCCTCGCGTTCCTTCCGCTGTTCGCCCTGGCCTGCACCGCGCGCCGCGAACCGAAGTTCGACTACGGCGAACCCAAACAGCGCTACCAGCTCCGCGGCAAGGTCTTGCGCCTCCGCCCCGAGGCCCGCGTGGCTTCCATCGAGCACGAGAAGATCGAAGGCTGGATGGATGCCATGACGATGGAGTTCCCCATCCCCAGGGAAGAGGATTTCGCCAAACTCAAGGAAGGCGCCGTCATCCGCGCCACGGTCAATGTCAACGACCTGAATTACTGGCTCACCGGCATCACTGTGGAGTAACCCATCATGCGCCACGCCGCGCTCGCCGCCCTGCTCTCGCTGTCGCTGCTGCCGGCGCAGACCCGGCAGAAGGCTCCTCCAAGCTGGGACCAGGTCTACCTCAACCCCGACGCCCGCGTGCCCGTCAACCCCAGCGCCCTGGTGCTGGAAACCACCGCCAATCTTCCGTCCGGGGCCGCGCTCGACGCCGGCATGGGCAATGGCCGCAACGCCATTTATCTGGCGCGGAAAGGCTGGAAGGTCACTGGCGTCGATCTCTCCGAAGCCGCTGTGCGCCGCGCCCGCGAGGAGGCCGCGCGGCTCAAGGTGGAGTTCGATGCCCGCGTCGGCGACGTCGAGAAAATGGAATTGCCGCGCGCCTCCTACGATCTCATCCTGTGCCTCTACACCGAGCCGCTCGCCGTGCGCGCCGCGCGCAAGTTCATCGACGCCCTCAAGCCTGGCGGCCTGCTGCTCATCGAAGGGCGCCACATCGAGGCGCTCGCTCTGGCTTCGGCTGCTTACACCGTCACCGGCTTCCACGACAACCAGCTCCTCCACATCTACGAGCGCCTTCGCATCCTGCGTTACGAAGACCGCCAAATGCCCCCCGAATGGGGCAACGACGCTTACGACGCCCGCACCCGCATTGTCCGCCTCGTAGCCCAGAAACGTTGACCCGATCCGCGCCCAAGGGCCAACTCGCAGCCAAACATACTGGCCGTTTGAACACGGCCCGCACCCAATGGCTGTCAGTCCCCTCATCCCTGCGGAGACAACCCTCCCCCCTGTGCACTTGCGATTTTTCCCTCGCGCTTGCGCGAGGGCCCCAACCGTGCCCCGCTGTCCCTGCGAATTATTCTTTGTTTGCAAGTTTCCCCTCTGCGCTTGCGGTTTTCCCCTCGCGCTCGCGCGAGGGCCCCAACCGTGCTCCCCGCGCAGAGACTCACAAACGCACTCCAAGTTCAGCCACATCCCGAGGAAAAGCCGGCAGAAAACAGAGCCTCAAAGGACCAGCCCAAGTGGGGAGCCCCCGGCCAAAGGCCGGGGGGAAATCCGTGGATTGAACGGCGCGAAGACAACTGGTATTCCCCTCGCGCTCGCGCGAGGGCCCCAACCGATCCCCGCTGTCCCTGCGAATTATTCTTTGTTTGCAAGTTTCCCCTCTGCACTTGCGGTTTTCCCCTCGCGCTTGCGCGAGAGCCCCAACCATGCCCCGCTGTCCCTGCGAATTATTCTTTGTTTGCAAGTTTCCCCTCTGCACTTGCGATTTTCCCCTCGCGCTTGCGCGAGGGCCTCAACCGTGCCCTCTCATGGCCGCTCACAACCGCGTTTCCCGTTTGCTGTGCCCTGGGAAAATGCAGAGGCAGCACCGCACAAAACAGCGCCCCCAAGCGGGAAGCCCCCGGCCAAGGCCGGGGGGAAATCCATGGATTGCAAGGCGCGAAGGCAACTGGTATTCCCCTCGCGCTCGCGCGAGGGCCCCAACCATGCCCCGCTGTCCCTGCGAATTATTCTTTGTTTGCAAGTTTCCCCTCTGCACTTGCGATTTTCCCCTCGCGCTTGCGCGCGGGGGCCCCAACCGTGCTCTCCGCGCGGCCACTCACAAACGCGATTCGCTTTCGGCCAAGGCCCGAGGGAATTCGCGGGAAGAGCGCAGAAACTTGGAAACAGCCCAGGAGGGGAGCCCCCGGCCAAGGCCGGGGGGAAATCCATGGATTGCAAGGCGCGAAGATAACTGGTATTCCCCTCGCGCTTGCGCGAGGGCCCCAACCATGCCCCGCTGTCCCTGCGAATTATTCTTTGTTTGCAAGTTTCCCCTCTGCACTTGCGATTTTCCCCTCGCGCTCGCGCGAGGGCCTCAACCGTGCCCTCTCATGGCCGCTCACAACCGCGTTTCCCGTTTGCTGTGCCCTGGGGAAATGCAGAGGCAGCACCGCACGAAATAGCGCCCCCAAGCGGGAAGCCCCCGGCCAAGGCCGGGGGGAAATCCATGGATTGAACGGCGCGAAGACAACTGGTATTCCCCTCGCGCTTGCGCGAGGGCCCCAACCGTGCCCCGCTGTCCCTGCGAATTATTCTTTGTTTGCAAGTTTCCCCTCTGCACTTGCGGTTTTCCCCTCGCGCTTGCGCGAGGGCCAGTCCGCCCGGGCGGCCCCCTGTTCCTCCTCGGCCAGTTCGCGCAGCCTCAAGGCGTTCCGCACCGCGCATCCTTCGGCGTCGTTGTTGAAGTAGGCATACACATCCAGCCCTTCTGCAAGCCACGCGCCGATCCGCTGCGCCCACTCCCGCAACCGGGCATCGGAGTAACTGGAAGCGAACATCGCCCCGGGGCCATGGAACCGCAGATAGGCAAACGGCGGCGAGGCCGCCAGCGGCGCACGCGGATACCGGGACGAATCCGCCGCCACCATGGCTGCGCCGTGCGCCCGCAACACCTCCAGCGCCTTCCCTTCAAACCAGGAGGCATGCCGGAACTCGAAGGCCAGCCGCGGCGTCTCGCCGAAAGCTGCCGCATGCTGCTCGAGGAACCCCTCCAGCAAATCCCTCCGGAAGCGGAACGACGGCGGAAACTGCAACAGCACGGGTCCGAGCTTGTCCTCCAGCGCCATCGCGCTTGAAACAAATTCCCTCCATCGCGTTTCCACGCCCTCCAGCCGCATCTCATGCGTGATCGAGCGGTGCGCCTTTACCGCGAAGACAAACCCCTCCGGCGCCGCCGCCGCCTGCTTGCGGAACGTCGCCTCTTTCTGCATGCGGTAAAAGGTCGCGTTCAATTCCACCGTGGGGAACACGCGCGCGTACACCGCCAGATACTCCGCAAGCTTGGCTTCCGGAGGATACAGGATGCCGCGCCAGTGGGCGTAAGACCACCCGGAAGTCCCGATTCGAAGCATGCCGCCGCCCTGCCTCATGACGGCCTTTCGCTTCTCCTATCCTCGCCCTGCGGCGCGGCCGCCGCCAGCCCCCTCCGATGTGCGCGGCGGACGAGCCGCGCGGCCGCCCCCGGCGCACGAAAAACGCCGGCCGGAGGCCCCTCGCGGGGCTTCCGGCCGGCATGCCACAGGGTCCGCCTCAGGAGGATCCTTGCTCTGAACCAGATCCCGGAAGGTGCGTGGCTCTGTTCAGCAAAGCAGTCCGCCGTGGCCCAGGCACGCGATCTCCCAACCCGAAACCCGGTACCGGGCCAACAAAGGAGGGAGAACCAGATCGACGACGTTCGGCTTCGCCGAGCGGAAACAGCCCGGCGCCGAAACAATCGGAATGGAATCCTTGTAGCCCAGCATCAGCAGATTGCCGGGCTCCACCGGCGCCAGATACCGCTCCAGGTGAGCGCCCAGTTTGAGCATCGCCCGCCCGATCACGTCCTCCGGGCCGGCAGGCGCCGTGGTCGAGGCCACCACCACCACGTCGGGACTCATCCGCAGCAGGTGGCCCAGCGCTTTCGCCACCTCCGCCTCGTGTTCCGTGCACGAGAGCCGGTACCGCGGCTGGATGCCGAGGCGCGCCAGGCGCTGCTTCACCACCGGCTCGAACATCACCCGGGCCCGCTCCCCGTCGTAATGGTCGCTGTACAACAGCGCCAGCGAAGGGTTCCGCACCGGCCGCGCCTGCAGCAGCGGCCCGCGCTCGCCCAATGTACCCAAAATCACTTCCAGTTCCTGCCGCGACACCGCGAACGGCGCGCTCTTTACCGTGGCGATCCGGTCTCCGGCCCGCGCGAAGCTGAAATTGGCAGCCGTGGCGATCACCACCGACGAGGTGCAATTGATCTGCCGGAGCAAGTCATCGTCCACCAGCACGCACACGTCTTCCGTGGCGTGGAGATTGGCCCGCCCGCCTGCCGCCGGCCGCACTTCCGCCGACCCGCATGCCATCGCCGTAGCGGTTTGCAGCACGGCCTCGTCCTCGGCGACTTCGCCCTCTTCCAGTTCGGTCACCCAAACTGTCCTCAGCCCTTCCATCTCCAGCAGTTGCACGTCCTCCTCGCTCAGGACGTGCCCTTTGGACAGCAGCTTCTTCCCGCCGGGGCGGAAAATCGTGCAGCAGAGAACCCTGCCGTGGGCCTGGCGAACGTCGATCGTCTGGGCGCGCATGGAACCTCCTCGGCCGCACCGCCCAATCCGAGGTTCGACAGCGAACGGCGCGGCCGCCATTCACGCCAGAGTAGTGCCGGTTGCCTCGGAAAAATCTCAGGGATATTTGGTACTCGTGGTACCTGCAGTTCCATGCCGGCCTGCGGAAGCCGCCCGGCGCCCGCCTAATTGCCTCGAAACACTGGGATCCGGATCAGTTCGTCGGCGTCTGCATCGGCCGCCGGCCCCAGCCGTTCCGCCTCCGGCTTCAGCCACTTCAGCACCGCAATCTCGTCGCAAGCCTGGAACTTCGGGCACCGCAGACAGTCCTTCCATGCCTTCAGCGGCAAGGCGCTGCGATCCACCTGGCGGTAGCCGAGCCGAGTGAAGAACTCGGGCGCATAAGTGAACGCAAAGACCAGGTCGAGATCATAGCTTCGCGCCTCGGCATCCAGCGCTTCCATCAGCAGGCGCCCGATGCCCGCCCCTTTCAGCGTCGCGTCAACCGCCAGCGAACGCACCTCGGCCATTGTCGGACCGTAAAAATGCAGAGCGGCGCAGCCATGCACCCTGTCGCCGGAAACCGCCACCGTGAAATCCCGGATGTTCTCCGCCAGTTCCATGCCGTTGCGCGGCAGCATCAGGCCTTGCGCGGCATACCCGTTGATCAGCCGCAGGATGCCCGCAATGTCGCCCATGCGCGCCTTGCGCAGCGTCACTCCTCGTCCTCCTCTTCCTCGTCCTCCGGCGCCCAGTTCCAGCTCAGAAGCGTGCCCGCCGCCTCTCCTGCCGTCAGCCGGTCGAGGATGCCCGGCGCGGCGCCGGGCGCGATCACCACTTCGGAAACGCCCTGGTCCACCGCCTCGCAGGCGGCTTCCAGCTTGGCCTGCATGCCGCCCGTCGCCACGCCGCTCGCAATCAGCTTCTTTGCATCGTCCGGCGTCAGATGCGACAGGATCGCCCCGCCTGGCCCGCGCACGCCTTCCACGTCGGTCAGGAACAGCAATCGGTCGGCATCGAACGCAATCGCCAGCGCGGAGGCCATCTGATCGGCATTCACATTGTAAATGTTGCCGTCCGCGTCGCCCGCCACGCACGCCACCACCGGCAGAAAGCTCGCGTCGCAGAGCACCTCCAGCAGTTCCCCGTTCACCCGCGTGATGCGCCCTACCGCGCCCAGATCCTCCTTCATCGGCCGCGCTTCGGCCAGCTTCGCGTCCACGCCGCTCAGCCCTACCGCCGGCGCGCCTTCCGCCACCAGCGCGGCTACCAGCTGCTTGTTCACGCTGCCTGCGAACACCTTCAGCACCGCGTCCAGCACCTCCGGCGTGGTCACCCGCAGCCCGTTCACAAACCGGCTCTCCACCCCGCGCTCTTCGAGGAATTTCGTCATCTGCTTGCCGCCCCCGTGAACAATCACAGGCTGCAAGCCCGCCGGCAGCGAGGCTATCTGCGACGCCAGCGCCTTCAGCGTCTTCGGCTGGTCCAACAGCGTCCCGCCCAGCTTGATCACTACGCGCATGACAATCCCTCCGTCTCGGCAAGCCCCAGCATCAGGTTCAGGTTCTGCACCGCCTGCCCGGCGGCCCCTTTGCCGAGGTTGTCAATGCAGACTACCACGACCGCGCGCCGCGTCGCATCCTCCACGCGGAACCCGATCAGACACAGGTTGGTGTGCTGCACCGGGCGCAGATCCGGCACGGCGCCCGGCGGGTACAGCTTCACGAAAGGCTCCTGCGCGTACGCCGCCTGATACGCCTCCAGCAGCCGCTCCTCGCTTGCCCCCTCGCGCGTCCGAAAATAAATCGTCTCCAGAATCCCGCGGTGCACCGGCAGCAGGTGCGCTGTGAAGCTGAACTCGCTTTCCTCCAGTCCGCTGTTCAGCAACACCTCCGGCACATGCCGGTGGCCCAGAATCGAATACGCGCTGAAGTTCTCCGTCACCTCGCAGAAGCTCGTCTTCAGCGACGGCTTCCGACCCGCGCCGCTGACGCCGCTCTTGGCGTCGCACACCACCCCGTGCGCGCGGTCGATCAGGCCCGCCTCCACCAGCGGCCGCAAAGCCAGATTCGCCGCCGTAGGGTAACAGCCCGGGTTCGCCACCAGCCGCGCGCCCCGCACCTGCCCGCGGTAAAACTCCGGCAGCCCGTAGACAGCTTCTTCGAGCAGCGCCGGCTGCGTGTGCTCTTCCTTGTACCAGCGCCGGTACCGCTCCACCGTCCGCAGCCGGAACGCCCCGCTCAGGTCGATCACTTTCACGCCCGCATCGAGTAACTCCGGCGCGAGTTGCATGCTCACGTCCGCCGGCGTTGCCAGCAGCACGGCCTCGAGACCCGCCTCGCGCGCCGCTTCCGCCGTGGCCGCGATCCGCTCCGGCCCCTGCCAGCCCAGCGGGTGCACCTCCGGCGCCGCATCCGAACGGTGCTCCATCAGCACCGGCGCCACGCGCGGGTGCGCCGCCAGGATCTTCACCAGCTCCATCCCGCTGTAGCCGCGGAATCCCACGATGCCGGCACGAATCTTCATGGTATGGTTATTTATTCACCTCAATGAATAATTATAACAGAACAGCTACAGCCATCCCTGCCTCCCGCGCGGCCTGCCCGCTCTATTGCTGCTCGGAAACCGAGCGTTCCGCCAGGTCGCCGATCACCGGCAGGCGGATGTCCTCGCCGGCGTTCACGCGCACCATCATGTAAATCCACAGGCAGAGGACAGCCAGCTTCATCGCCCCGCCGGCGAACTTCAGGGCGGGCGTATAGCCGGTCATGGGGCCGAACACCCAGTCGGCAAACAGCCACACGACGAACAGGTACAGCCCCTGAAACGCGTGAAAGCGAATGAGGCGCTCCGTCCGGTACCGCTCCGAGGCCAGCACGATGATGCTCATGATCCAGCCCGCCAGCGGCACGTAGCACAGCAGCGCCGCGCGCCGGGACGGCATCCGCGCCAGGAAGTCTTCGGCCCGGCCGGTTCCGCCGCCCGAAGCCTCGTCCGGTCCGCGCGGCGGTGGCATTCCGCCACGCTGCGGCGCGCCGCAGGAGGGGCAGTAGAGCGCCTGCTCGTCCACCTGCGTGCCGCACTGGGTGCAGAAGGGCATTTCTTGTTTCCCGTAGTGTACTACGAGGTTCTTGTAACAGAAGTTCCCTGCCCGGGCGGCATGATACTATGCCGGCATGCCGCGCCTTGTCGCTTTGCTCTTTGCATCCCTCCTCGCTACCGCTCTGGCGGGGCAGCCGCTGCGCATGGTCTTCATCGACACCGAAGGCGGCCAGGCCACGCTGATCCTGACGCCCCGCGGCGAGTCTCTGCTCGTCGATGCGGGCTTCCCGGGCAACAACGGGCGGGACTCGGACCGCATCGTCGCCGCGGCGAAGCGGCTGGGGCTCCAGCGCATCGACTGGCTGCTGGTGACGCACTATCATCTCGATCACGTCGGCGGCGTGCCGGAGCTGGCGGCCAAGTTCCCCGTCGGCTCGTTCATCGATCACGGGGACAACACGGAGACTTCGCGCCAGGCCAAAGAGCTGGAAGAAGCCTACCGCAAGGTGCTCGCCACCGGCGCCAAGCGCCTCTCCGTCAAGCCGGGCGACGTGCTCCCTCTCAAAGACGTCCGCATCGAGATTGTCGCCGCCCGGGGCGGGCGGATCGCCAAACCGGTGAAGGGCGGCGGGCAGAAGAACCCGCTGTGCCCGGATGCGGAACGCAAAGCCGATGACCCCACGGAAAACGCCCGCTCCATCGGCTTCGTGCTCACCTTCGGCCGGTTCCGCTTTGTCGATCTCGCCGACCTGACCTGGAACAAAGAGCTCGAGCTTGCCTGCCCCGAGCACCTCATTGGCCCGGTGGATCTCTACCTCACCACCCACCACGGTCTCGACCAAAGCGGCTGCCCGCAGATCGTCCACGGCATGCGCCCGCGCGTGGCCATCATGAACAACGGCGCGCGCAAAGGCGGCTCGCCCGCCGCCTGGCGCGTCGTCTCCTCCTCGCCGGGCCTTGAGGACCTCTGGCAGCTTCACTACTCGCTCGCCGGCGGCGCGGAGGCCAACGTCGCCGGGGAGCGCATCGCCAATGTCGAGGAGAAATGCCGGGGCTTCGGCATCGAAGTCGAGGCTGCGCGCGACCGGGTCATCACCGTCCGCAACCAGCGCAACGGCTTTTCGAAAACCTACCGGCCCTGAGCCCCTCTCCCGCTAAAATAAAAAGCGCACGCCTGCGGGCGTGAGCATGCTTCTCTCAAGTTCTGTCTATTTCGTCTTCCTGGCCGGGGTCTATCTCCTCTACTGGCCGCTCAGGAGGTGGCGCGCCGCCTCGGTGGCCGTGCTATTGTTCGCCAACCTGTTCTTCTACGCCAAGTGGGACCTGCACTACCTGGCTCTGATCCCGGCGGCGGCGTTTCTCGACTACCTCATCGGGCTGGGCCTCGGCGCGTGGCAAAGGCAGGCCTTGCGCCGCCTTCTGGTCGCCGTCAGCGTCGCCATGAATGTCGGGCTGCTGGCCGCGTTCAAGTACATGCCGTTCTTCCTCGGCGCGTGGGCCGCGGCCGCCGGCGGCAAACCGCCGGAATGGCATTGGGTTTTCCCGCTCGGCCTCTCTTTTTATTGCTTCCAGGCGATGACCTACACCATCGACCTGTACCGCCGCGACGGCAAGCCCGTGCGCAGCCTGCTCGTCCACATGGCCTCGGTCACCTTCTTCCCCACCACCCTCAGCGGCCCCATCACCCGCGTGCTGGCGCTGGCCCCGCAGCTTGAGAAGCAGGACAAGACCCTCTCCGCCGAAGACAGCGGCCGCGCCTTCTGGCGCATCGGGCTCGGGCTGATGAAGAAATTCCTCATCGCCGATTATCTGGCGGAGAACCTCGTCAACCGCGTCTTCGACACCCCCGGCCTGTACACAGGGATGGAAACGCTCGTCGGCGTCTACGCCTACGCCGTGCAGCTCTATTACGATTTCTCCGGCTATACCGACATTGCCATCGGCAGCGCCGCGCTGCTCGGCATCCGGCTGCCGGAAAATTTTAACCGGCCGTATCTGGCGCTGAATATCAGCGAATTCTGGCGCCGCTGGCACATCAGCCTTTCCAATTGGCTGCGCGATTATCTCTATTTTTCCCTCCCCGGCTTGCGCTCGAAATGGAAATGGCCCACATATTTCAACCTGTTCATCACCATGCTGCTCGGCGGGCTCTGGCACGGCCCCAACTGGACGTTTGTGGTCTGGGGCGCGCTGCACGGCCTGGCCCTGGCCGTCCACCACGGGTTCCGCGCGGCCCGCGGCAACCCGCCGCCCGGCCCCTGGCCCGCGCGCCTCGCAAGCCGCCTGCTGACGGCGCATTTCGTCATCTTCGCGTGGGTCTTCTTCCGCGCCTCGTCGCTGGAGAACGCCAGGGAGGTGCTCGCCAGGATCGAGTCCCTCACCGTGAGCTTCGCCAACGTCTCCATTCCGGTCGCCGTGGTGATGGCCATCGCGATCGCGGCCCATTATCTGCCGAAGCGTTGGGCCGAGTGGTGCGCCTCGCTCTATGTCCGGGCGCCGTTCTACGCGCAGGCGGCGGCGCTGGCGCTCCTCGTGCTCGCCATCGAATACGTCTCCATTACGGGCGCGGCGCCGTTCCTGTACACGCAGTTCTGAGGCAACCATGAGATCGCCCTGGCCCCGGAAGCCCCTCGCCGTCATGGCCGCTTTCGCGCTCATCATCACGCTTCCGCAGTACATTCCCCAGTGGTACAACTGGCGCGTCTATGAGTGGCCCTCGGCCGCGTCCCTGTTCGATTTCCAACCCCGGGCGCGCAGCGCCGCGCCGGTGGAAGAGGAACTGGAGCGCCTGCGCCCGGCCGCCGTCCAGCCGGAACAGAACCCGCTGAAGATCGCCGACCCGCACGGCGCCATGGATGCCTTCTACGCCAGCCTGTTGCGCACCGAGCGCGGCGAACCCGGCGCCGTCACGCGCATTCTCCACTACGGCGACTCGCCCGTCACGGCCGACCTGATCACCGCCGACGTGCGCGCCCTGCTGCAGGAGCGCTTCGGCGACGCGGGCCACGGGGCCTACCTCATTGCCAAGCCCTGGGCCTGGTATGGCCATCGCGGCCTCGATGTCCAGGCCGACGGGTGGCGCGCCGATCCCGCCACGTTGCGCGGACAAAAGGACGGCTGGTACGGCCTCGGCGGCGTCAGCTTCACGGGCGGCGTCGGCGCCTTCAGCCGCCTCCGCCTCAAGAAGCCCGGCCACTCCCGCTTGACCCTTTCTTACGTGGCCCAGCCGGCCGGCGGCGAACTCGTCATCCAGGCAGGCGAGATCGAGGTGGGCGTGCTCGATACGTCCGCCGAAGCAACCGCCGCAGCCCGGAAATCCTTCGATATCCCGCCGGAGACGCAGCAAATCGAGCTGCGGGTCACTCGCGGCCCCGTGCGGCTGTTCCAGGTGGAACTGTTCAAGCCCAACCCGGGCGTCGTCTATGACAGCATCGGCCTCAACGGCACATGGGCCGGCGTGCTCGCCTGGCATATGAACGCCCGCCATTGGGCCGGCGAGTTGCGCCAGGCCCGCCCCAGCCTCGTCATCATCCATTACGGCACCAACGAAAGCGGCTACCGCAGCTACATCGACGGCGCTTATCCCAGAGACGTGCGCGAGATCATCTCCCGCGTCCGCAACGCCGTCCCGGAAGCTTCCATCCTCATCATGAGCCCCATGGATCGCGGTGCGCGCGAAGCCGGCGGCGCCATCGGCACCATGCCGGCCATCCCCCATCTCGTGGCCGTCCAGGCCAAGCTGGCCGCCGAAAGCCGCTGCGCCTTCTTCAACACCTTCGAGGCCATGGGCGGCCCCGGCACCATGGGCAAGTGGTACATGGCCGAGCCGCGCCTCGTCAGCGCCGACTTCATCCATCCCCTCCCCGCCGGAGGGCGCATCGTGGGCACACTGCTCTACAATGCCCTTATGGACGGCTACAACGCCTACAAGCTGCGCCTGCTCCGCCAAACCGCGTCCGCGGACCGCCAGCCAAGGACGGTCAAGCCGTAAATGAGGATGCTTCTCCGTGCAGCCTTGCCGGCTCTGATTCTCTGCGCCGTTCCGCTGCTTCCGCAGACTTCTTCAACCCAATCCCCCGCCTCTTCGGCCGGGAAACCCGCCGGAAAAACCCGCGCTAGGCGCCGCCCCGCCGTCCCCAAGCCGCCTCCGGTTTCCCCGCAGGCCCGGGCCGAAGCCGCCGCCACCGTCGAGTCCCGTGTGAAACTGGCCCCCGAAACCGGCATCGAAAACGCCGCCGCCATGGTGCCGCTCTACGAGCAGATCTATCGGCTTGAAAACCACGCCGAAAACGGCCAGCCGCTGCGCGTGCTCCAGTTCGGCGATTCCCACACCGCCGCCGACGACTGGCCCGGCCAGTTGCGCGCCCGTTTCCAGCAGCGCTTCGGCTCCGGCGGCCCGGGCTTCGTCCAGGCGGGCCGCCCCTACGCGGGCTTCCGCCGTCTCGACGTCAAGTCGTCCATGTCCCGCGGCTGGCAGACCCTCGGCGGCGTCCGCGGCGGCGACGGATTCGACGGCATCGCCGGCGTCAGCCTCGCCGCTTCGAAGGCGGGCGAGACCCTCTCGCTCGAAGCCGAAGGGGAAGTGCTCGAGTTCTTCTACTGGAACCAGCCCGGCGGCGGCTCGTTCCTGCTCGAAGACAACGGCGCGCCGCTCGGCGAAGTCTCCACCGAAGGCCCCCTGGGCCCTGGCTATTTCCGCGCCGAGCTGCCGCAAGGCTCGCACGCGCTCTCGCTGCGCACGCTCACCGATGCCCCGGTCCGCGTCTTCGGCTGGGTGCTCGAACGCCGCGGCGGCATCACCTGGGAGACCCTCGGCCTCAACGGCGCACAAGCCGACCTGCTCCTCAAGCAGGATCCCGCGCTGCTCAAAGACCACATCGCCCGCCGCAACCCCGCCCTCATCCTCGTCGCCTACGGCACCAACGAGTCCCGCCGCAGGGATTGGACCGCCGAATCCTACCAGCAGGCTCTCGACGCCGTCCTGCGCTTGCTGCGCGAAGCCGCGCCGGTCGCCAGCATCCTCGTCGTCGGCGCCCCGGACCAGTTCATCCGCACACGGCGCTCCACCGTGCCGCCGTCCGGCACGGACCAGATTCTCGAGGCGCAGCGCCAGGCCGCTCTCGGCCACCGCTGCGCCTTCTGGAACCTCCGCTCCGCCATGGGAGGCCCGGGCTCCATGAAGGAATGGGTCCGCGCCGGCCTCGCCCAGGGCGACTACGTCCACCTCACCGCCGCCGGCTACCGCCTCGTCGGCGACACCCTGTACGAGCTCGTGATGGGCCAGTACGGCATTTTCGTGACAATCCGCAATAAAATCATGGGAGACAATGGCCATGGATCGCCGGTCAAAACTCATTGAGATCATGAAAAACGTAACCAAAAAAGACATTGATATCTCGCCGGAAGATTCGCTGTTTGAATCCGGTATTCTTGATTCCTTCGCCCTTCCCGACCTCGTCAGCGCCCTGGAGCAGGAATTCTCCATTTCAATCCCCGACTCCGACCTCAATCCGCGGAAATTCGACTCCATCCGGCGCATCGAAGAGTACCTGGACTCGAGGAGCTGATCCGGCATGGCTTTTATCAAGGAATTCGGCTGCTGGCTCCCACGGCGCACCGTCACCAGCGAGGAGGCCGGCGCCTGGGTCGGCTCGGACGCCGAGTGGGTGAAGAACGTCTCCGGCATTGAAGAACGCCGCTTTGCGGAGGAAACGGACACCGTCGCCGACCTGGCCGCCCGCGCCGGCTCGGATTGCCTCGCACGCGCGGGAATCGAGGCCAAAGATCTCGGCATGATTCTGCTCGCCAGCGGCACCGGCGGCCGCGCTTTCCCCGGCCCCGCCTGCTCTGCGGCGCGGCTGTTGGGAGCGGAAGGCGTTCCGGCTCTCGACGTGCCCATGGCCAGCGCCGGCTCCCTGTTCGCCCTGTCTCTGGCCTCGCGCCTCGCCGCGCAGCTCGGCCCCATCCTTGTCATCGGCGCCGAGATCATGTCCCGCATCGTGTTGCGCGAGCCGCGCGAGCGCGGCGTGGCAGTTCTCTTCGGCGACGGCGCCGGCGCCTGCCTCGTGACGCCCGATCCCGGCCCGGCCGAAATCATCGATTCCGTCCTCGCCTCCGATGGAACCTATGCCGAGGACCTGATGCTCGAGAACGGCGCGCCCCTCAAAATGAACGGCCGCAGCGTCATCCTTCAGGCATCCCGCAAGATCCCCGCCGCCATCCGCGCCGTGCTTGAACGCCATTCGATCGGGCCCGCCGCCGTGCAGGTCTTCCTCATGCACCAGGCCAACCAGAACCTCCTCGACAAGATCGCCGCCACCCTCGGCGTCCCCGCGGAGCGCTTCTTTTCCAACATCCGCCGCTACGGCAACACCTCTTCCGCCTCCCTGCTCATCGCTGCCTGCGAGTGGTTCCGCGCCGAGGGCTTCCGCCCCGGCGCCCCGGTGGTCTTTGCGGCATTTGGCGCCGGCTTCCATTGGGGAGCGCTCCTGGCCCGCGGCGCCGGAGCCTGATTCTTCCCCTCCCCGTGTTGCATCATGAAGAGCATGAGCAAGCGCTGGGCCCGCTGGGCTCTCATCGCCGTCGTGGTCGTCTTCGCAGGAATGCAGGCGGTCCGTCCGGAAAAAACCAATCCGCCGGTGAACCCCGGGCACACTCTCGCCGCGCAGTACGAGGCGCCCGCTGACGTCACGCGCATCCTGGAGCGCGCCTGCGGCGACTGCCACTCCCACCGCACCCGCTGGCCATGGTACAGCCAACTCGCTCCCGCTTCCTGGCTGCTCGCCGATCATGTCAAAGACGGGCGCCGCCATTTCAACATGGACGATTTCACTGAAGAGATGTCGCTCAAGGACGTCTGCCAGGAGATCCGCGTCGGCTCCATGCCGCCCAAGAGCTATCTTCTGCTTCACCCGGAAGGGAAGCTCTCCGGCGCGGAAATCCAGACCGTCTGCGCCTGGACGCAAAGCGCCCGCCCCCGCTGACCCCGCTGCTCTGCGGACGCCCCTGCGTTTGCGCGAAACTGCGAAAGGAGGCCTGATTCAGAATGCCGGAAGCCAAACCCAAGCGCATGGTGCACTGCGTCAAGTTCGGACGCGAAATGGAGGGCCTGGACGAGGCGCCCTTCGACAACCATCCGCTCGGTCAGAAAATCTATGAGAACGTCTCCAAGGAAGCCTGGCGCATGTGGGTCGAGCACATGAAGATGATCATGAACGAGTACCGCTTGAACCTCGGCACCCGCGAAGCCCAGGAGTTCCTGCTCAAACAGATGGAGCAGTACTTCTTCGGCGAAGGCGCCCAGCTCCCGCCCGACTACGTCCCGCCGCAGCACTGACCGGCCGCAAGTTGGATCGCTGTCGGCGGCGGCGTCCGCCGCTCCCGCCCGCTATTGTTCATCCCGCCCCCGGACGCCGGATGCCGCCGGAGTGTCAAAAGATAGCTTTCAGCCCGAACTGGATCTGCCGCGGAGCGTTCGCCTGTGACGTGATGACGCCGAAAGAGCTGGATGTGACGCTCGTATTCGGGTTGCCAAACCGCGGGGTGTTGAACGCATTCAGGAATTCGCTGCGGAACTGGATCTTGACGCGCTCCAGAGGGACGAACTCCTTGAACAGCGACAGGTCCCAGTTGTAGCTGCCGTCGTTCCGCACATCGGGCAGCCGCGGACCTGTGTTGCCGAACGTGAAAGCAGCCGGCTGGGTGAACACGGAAGTGTCGAAGTACCGGTTGAGCCGCTCCTGGACCGGACCGCTGAGCCGCGCGCTCTTGCCGTTGTTGTTGGCGCGGATCGCTTGGTTGAAGATGCCCGCGTTGTTTGAAGCCGAGATGCCGATGGGCGTGCCGGTGGACAGATTCACCAGCCCGTTGAACTGCCAGCGCCCGATAGCGAGGTCGAGCCACTTCGGCATGTTGCCGCCCCAGTGGCGCCCACGGCCCCACGGCAGTTCGTACACGCCCGCAATCACCGCGCGATGGGCAAGATCGATGTCTGACAGCGCCCGGTCGGCGCGGATATTGTAGCTGTCCTGGTGGCTCATCCCGTCGTCGATCGACTTGGCCCACGTGTAGGCCAGTTGCATCTGGAGCCCCTTGGAGAAGCGCTTGTTGGCGCTGACCTGGAGGGAATGGTAGAACGAACTCGCCCCGATGGAGTAGATCGGGATGATGTCGGTGAATTGCGGGTATGGCCGCAGCAGTTGGGCGCGCGTCGTCCTGGGGCCACTCAGCACGCCGCCCGAAAACTTGCCATAAAAGGGGTTGTCGACTTGCTGGTTGAGCGCCGATCCCAAGGCCATGTATTTCGGGTCGAGTTGGTTCAGGCTCAGTCCGCCTTCGTCGTTCCGGTGCAGGTGGAAGCCGCGGGTGTGCACATAGGCCGCCTCAAGCAGCGTATCGAAGGGCAGCTCGCGCTGGATGTTGAAGTTGATCTGCAATGTCCTCGGGGAAAAGATGTCTGTCGTTGTGGCCTCGATGCGGTTGCCAAACTGCGTCAGCACGCCCAGAGAAGATCCGGAGGGCCGGGCGATCCCCCTCGGGAACGGGTCCCGCAGCAGATAGTTCGGGTTGATGCCGTCGAGCGTGGCCACCCACGAATCATCCACGCGGAAGCCCATTGTGCCGATCGTGCCCGCGGCCGCCTGCTGCGACGGCCCGTAGATGTGGGCGTAGCCGACGCGCATCACCGTCTTTGGCAGGAATTGCCAGCTCAGGCCGATGCGCGGCGCCCAGTTGTTCTTGTCGGCCCTGAATTGGGTTCGCGGCCGGCCGTCAACGCCGACGAAAACCAGGCCGCCAGTGACATCCGGCACAACCTGAGAAACGGGCGTGGCCACGAACGGGTCGAAGTAATTCGTCCGGTTGTACCGCTCGGTTCTCGGCGTATCCATGTCCCAGCGCAGGCCGAGTGACAGCACCAGCTTCGGCGTCACCCGCCAGTCGTCGTTGAAGTAGCCGGCGATGTAGAAGCTTTGCGTGGCGACGTTCTTGTAGTTGGCTTGCAGCGACCCGCCTGCGCCCGTGCCCATCAGCAACGAAGCGAAGCCGTTGCCTGCCGTGGCGCTGGACTGGTTCGGATTCGGCCCTTGCGTCATTCCACGCGTAAAGCTGTAGCTGGTGGCGCTGCGCGCTTCAAACACGTTGACCCGCATCATGCGCAAGTCCGTTCCGGTTTTCAGCGTGTGCTTGCCTTTTGTCTTGCTGACGCTGGCAACGGCTGTGTATGTCATGAAGCCGTTGTTGCGGTGGTCCCCGCCGCCCAGGCTCCGGTAATCGGCCACGCTGAAGGCCGGGAACAGCCAGCGGTCTACGGCGGTGTCGATGTATTTCGGCAGCCCGAGGCTCGAGGGCTGGAAGCCCAGCGACTGGTTGGCGTAGACATACAGCGTCCGCGCCAGCCCCGCGCGCGCGTTGAGCACCGTCGTGGGATTCAGCGTGTTGGTGTAATCGATCACCGCGCCGTGGACATGGTCCTCCTGGTTGATGGCGCCCTGCCCCGCAAAGATCTCTTTCGGGAAAAACTGCGTGGCCTTGTCGTCATTCAGCCGTGTCGAATACCTTCCGAAGATGCGCTGGGTCGGGCTGATCACATGGTCGATGCGGTAGTCCGACATCGTCATGTCCAGCGGCTTCGACCCGCTCATCGCCCAGTTGTTCTGATTGTTGGACTGC
>Ga0272446_1000921_pt1 | contig 44769 bp, 27 predicted proteins | sample YNPCB0061_FD_194587 | JGI IMG/M metagenome (GOLD analysis project Ga0272446, IMG submission 194587) | Hot spring microbial mat communities from Yellowstone National Park, WY, United States - YNP-CB-006-1 | ecosystem: Environmental > Aquatic > Thermal springs > Hot (42-90C) > Sediment | place...
GCAACTCACCCAGTGCTTGGCCCGTCTGACGCAACTGGCCAGTCAGATGCAAACCTTACAGATCGTCGAACGCTTTGAGCATGAACTAGGCAAAGTGCAACAGCGTCTAGCAGCCATTCCTGCCGACCTGGAAGCACGAGTGGTCGCGTCGCGCGAGACGTTTCGCCGACTGGATGAACAGACCCGGCTGCTTCCCTCCTTAGAGCGATTTTTCCGTTATCGCCAAGAGTTGCGGCTTACTCAAGACCGCATTGCCGACTACCAACACGAACTGCAACGGCTGCACCAAGAGGGGAAAGCTCTGGCCCAGAGTGTCGAACAAGCCAATGAACGCTTGAAACACGCCGAAGCAACCAAAGCCCAGGCGGCCGAACACGACACCGAAGCCCGCACCCACTACCGCCAGGCCAAAGCGGAACTCGATGAGCTTTCCCAAATCGATGGGGCACGCGTCTGTCGGCAGTGTGGTCAACCGCTCAGCGCTCAGCACCTGGAGGCAGAAAAAAGTCGCCGCGGCAACCGGCTGCGCGAGGCGGAGGAGATCGGTCGCCGCTGTAAAGCCCAACTCGAGCAGGCAAACGAAGCCTGGAAGCGAGCCAAGTTGGCCTGGGAACAACTCACGCAACAACACGAGCAGACCCGTGAAGCCTACCGCAGCCAACGCGATGCCTTGCAAAATGCCGAACGCGAACGCACTCGCTTACGCCAGGAATGTGCCAGCCTCTACCGCGATCTTCCGTCTGAAGTGGCGGCTCGCATCTGTCCTCAGCCTCTGGACGACTGGACCCAGAGCGTTTGGCCGTCGTCTGCCGATTTGGAAGCTCTACGAGTTGAGGCTCACGCCCTGGACAAAGCTCGCCGTGACCTCGAACAAGCCGAGAAGCTCCTGCGTGAACGCCAGGCGCTCCTTAGCGAACAGGAAAGCGTCCTCGACCGCCTGCAGCCTTACCGAGCTGCCTTGCCTGCGGACCGTGCCGCCCTACGCAGCGAACATAGCCGCTTTCAAAGCGAACAACATCTGTTTCATCAACAAGTCGATGCCGCTCGCGCTGCCATCGATACCGCCGAGCGTGAGGTAGCCAAACTACAACGAGAACGGGACGAGGCTCAGGCGGAACTGCATCGCACCGAGGGTGATCTACGCAACGAAGAACTACTCCAGAACAACGCTCGTCGCGAAATCCACCGCCTCACCCGCGAACTGCCCGAAACCTGGCGTCCCCTGGCTGAGTCCAGCGGCCTAGCGGCGATTTCGCAATGGCAAGGAGAACTGCGTGCCTTGGAAAACGAAGGCACCGAAGAACGAGGCCGTGAACTGGATTATTACCGATCTCATGTCGATACCATCCATCAGGAGGTGATCGACTTGGAACGTCAGCAGCACAACTACCCCGAGGAAGCACGTCAGCCCGAGGCCAACCTGATCGCCCAGTGGCGTGAGGCACAAAACCAGCAAGATCGCCTCGACGAAGAACTCCGCTCCGCTCAGCAAGAACTCGCTCTGCTGGAGGACCGTCATCGGCAACGCCAAGCCATTGTTGCCGAACTCAAATCCCTCGAAGGCAAACTGCAAATCGCACGCACCCTCGCTGAGTTGCTCGGCCGCGAACGGCTGCAACTCTTTCTCGTGCGCCAAGCCGAACGGCAAGTCGTCGAATACGCCAATGCCGTGCTGGATCGCCTCTCGGGCGGCCAGCTGTATTTGAAACTTTCTGGTGAAGCAGACGGCGAGGGCACCTCATCCAAGGCGTTAGCCCTCGAAGCCTACAACCGCGCCACCGGCGAGCGCCCTATCAACGTCGCCTTTCTCAGTGGCAGCCAGAAATTCCGTGTCGCCGTCAGCTTGGCCTTGGCCATTGGCCAATATGCCAGCGTCCAGCAACGACCGATTGAAAGCGTCATCATTGACGAAGGTTTTGGTTGCTTGGATACGCAAGGCCGACAAGTGATGATACAGGAACTTCAAAACCTACGCAGTCAAATGAAATGTATCCTGCTCGTGAGTCATCAAGAAGAATTTGCAGAAGCATTTACGGATGGATACCAATTCCGTCTGGAAAATGGTGCCACACGCGTGAGCCGATTCCAACGTTAAGCCGCTTTCGACGCTAAGCAGCACTCACTGCTCGGGCGAAGAGAGGCGGAGTCGTTCCTGAACGCGGGCCAGGGCTTCCTCGCGGGTGTGGATTTCGCCCTCCAGCTGAGCCTCACGGATCTCGCTGAGCAGTTGCTTAAACAGCGGCCCTGACTGGAGGCCCAACGCCAGCAGATCCTTCCCCGTCAGCAGGGGGGGTGGGTTCAGGCTTCCCTCCCGTTGCCAAACGCTGCGCTGGGCTTGAGCGAATTGGGCCTGACGGACGAAGCCTTGGGCGCGTGTGAACTCCAGCAACTCTTCCGCTCCCGGATGATTCATCAATATTTTGAGATGCGCATTTCTTAGCTTATCTGCTACTTGCAAAGTATCGGCATGCGTCACGAGCCATTCTAATCTTTCGCGTTCCTCGTTGCTCAGACGTAATCGTTGGGCAATTCGCCGGGCTACCGCCGCTCCCAACGGATGCAGCAGAGCGGCCAAGGCCAGAGAAAAACTCGGCTGCGCTAGACGCTCCAGCAACGGCAAAGTGGCCCCATTCCACTCCGGCAGGATGACCGCAGCTAAACCGGACTCCTGCAGGAGCCGAAACGCTCGTATCCGATGGGGATCAGCAACCATTTTACGCAATTCATCCTGGATGCGTTCGGCGCTGACCCCCTGACCCAACGTCGCTGCTCGCTGACGGATGGCCTGCCAAGTGGCTGGTTCGATGGTGCATTCAAACCGTGCCGCCAGCCGTATCGCTCGCAGCAGCCGCAGTCGGTCCTCGGCAAAGCGTTGGTAGGGGTCGCCGATGGCCCGCAGGATGCGGCGTTGCAGGTCGTCGCGACCGCCGACAAAATCAATCACCTTATCGCGCAAGGGATCGTAAAACATGCCGTTGATCGTGAAATCGCGGCGGAGAGCATCCTCGTGCGCACTGCTGAAAACGACTTGATCAGGATGACGACCATCGCTGTAGGTGCCGTCGCGACGAAAGGTAGCGACCTGCACACGCAACGGCTTGGGGCCAAGCACTTCCACGACGCCAAAAGCCTGGCCAACGCTCAGACTGCGGGGAAACAAACTGCGTACTTCCTCGGGTAAAGCCGCGGTGGCAATATCGTAATCCTTGGGCACTAGCCCCAGCAACTCATCGCGAACGCAGCCGCCAGCAAACAGGGCTTCGTGGCCAGCTTCTTGCAACTGGCGCACCACTTCCCGGGCGAAATCGCGTTCAGACAACGATCGGCTCCTGCTGATCCCCTGCAGGCGGGGGAACCGGTTCGAGTGGTTTGACCCAAAATAAGAGCATGTTTCGTCCATAAGTGCGCACATCCCAAACAGCACGATCGGGCAAACGCTGGATCAGCTCGCACTCTTCTAATTGCAACACCAGGACTCCTCCCGGAGCCATCCGCTTCATCAAAGTGCCGACCAGGCTAAGAAACTCCTCGGGGCGTTGTTGCAGATCGGCAAACGGCGGACTGAGGAACAAAGTGGCCGGCTCCGTTTGCGTGGGCGTCCAGCGATCGGCCCAGCGGTAAGCATCAGCCCGAATAACTCGACCCTGCTCGGAGACGTTGAAACGTTTTAAATGTTTTTCGATGCCATCGATCAGACGAAAATCCCGTTCGATGAACAACGTGCGTGAGGCACCGCGGCTGATGGCCTCCAACCCCACCACTCCGGTGCCGGCAAAAATATCGTAAAACGGCCGCTCGGGAACGGCATTGCCAAGGATGCTGAACAACGCCTCGCGGGTTCGCTGGGGCGTCGGCCGCATCGCCTCATTTACCTCACACTGGATTTTTCGACCACGCAGAGAGCCAGCCACGATGCGGATTTCGGTGCGCATGGTTGGTGTAAGAAATCGACCTCGGACGACGTTGTACAACTGCGATTATTATAGCTTCCGAGCAACAGGTGGGACGACAGCAACTCCGCTTGATGGCATCACCCGTCGTACCGGCGTCAAGAAAATGGACAACAGATGATCATAAGAATATTCAAGTTGCTCGGCGGAAAAGCATTCGCGGGTAGATAAAACAACCGCAATAACATAGCGACTGCTCATTTCTTCAACTCAGGAAGCATCTCTTTCGGTGGCGGCAGCTGCCGTGGCTCCTCTTTTTTGCCATCGCGTCCCTTGGCCGTCGGCTTGGCTAGGTCAAACGCTTCTTCGGCGGCTTGGCCACTGCTGGGGTAGCGTTGCGGCTGTCCTGCGGTGCGAATGGCTCGCGGATAAAGTGCCTCCCAGCAACCGACCGGACCCGCCGCCCCGAACTGCTCCTCCAAAAAGATCAGCCCGTGCGTCTCCAAAATGGTACCCGTGGCTCGCTCCAAATTGGCCAACGCCGTGTTGTAATTCGTCAACGCCTGGGCCTCGGCACTGACGGCGTTGCCCCAATCATTGAGAGCTTGCAAAACATTGAGATAAATCACGATGCCTTGCTTCTCGCGAGCAATCTGAAAATTGAGATTGTCCAGTGCGGCCGCACGCAAATCTTTGTTGATGCGATACTGCTCATAGGCGTTGTCCAGGTCACGACTAATCTCGGCGAGTTGATGAATGGCTTGATGCAGCGATTGATCCAAGTTGGCTTGATCGCGTTCGAGAATCAATTGTGCCTGTCGCACTCGTGCCCGTGCCTCCCGCACTCCTAGCGGCACACTGAAATTCACTCCAATGGTAAAGTCGGTGAATTGCCCGTGGCCGCTGGCCAGATATTGGCCGTTGGGTGTTTCACCGGTCAGGCCATTCCAGCGATAAGAGGTGAAGCCATCGAGGCGAGGCCAGGTGCGGTTTTCGGCCAGCAGCAAGCGTTGGGCGTCGGCCTGGAGGATGAGTTTGAACTCGACGACATCGGGGCGATGGCGTTCCGCCAGACGAACGAGGGCGTCCCAATCGCGTTGGAAAGCTTGAGTAGTCGGGGCGGTGGTGGGCACCAGAGTGCGATGGTCCTCGGGCGGTAGCCCCAGCAGGTTTCGCAGCGCCCCTTCTCGAGCCAGCACAATCGCTTTGGCCTGCACCAGTGCGACGCGAAACTGCTTGAGCGCCACCTTCTTCTGCGAATAGCTACCCGTATCAGCCAAACCGACCTTGCGGCGAGCCTCTTCGCGGAGGAAATCGTTTTCGGCGAGTTCGAACTGATTTTGCCTAGCCCACAGCTCGGTACGGGCTTGCACGAGCGCCCAGTAGCCCTCGATGACCCCGCGAACCATCTCTTGGACGGCATCTTTGTATTGGAAGAAAGAGCGTTCGGTGTCGATACGAGCGATGACGATGGGGGCAGCATTGACAGGCAGGCCCGCACCTTGCAGAAACGGTTGTGTATAACTGAACTCAAAAAGAGGGCGATTGGCTGGATTGAGCAACTGTGAGCCGGGCACTGCATTGGCCACTCGGTTGGGATTCTCCAACCAACGCAACGCGGCCGTGCCGCCCCAAAGATTGGTTTGCTCCAGCGAGGTTTCGGCGCGGAAGCCGTCGATCCGCGTGCCGGCCAGCGACACCAACTCCGGTGCAAAGGGATCGAATCGAGCCAACGGAGTATCGGTGCGCTCAAAGAGTTGACGATTGCTCAAGACGGGATCAAACCGGGCACGCTCGACATCGATCTGCGTATTCGTTATCGCCACATCGTAGATGGTCCGGCCACTCGACGAGGCCGACAACCCCGTCAGGACACGCACGACGTTGGCATGGACCAAGGCGATGCGGATCGCCTCGTCGAGCGACAATTCCCACGTCTGCGTTTGTCCTGGTTCACGCACCGTGCGGGGCGGTGGGACAGCCGGCAGCCGTACACTCGGCAAATCCTGCGGCTCGCGTTTGTCGATCTGGCGTTGTTCGGGCAAGAGCAACTGCTGCACCACCGCGGGGGATCGGCCCAAACAGCCACACACCAGCACCGGTACAAGCAACAGGAGTGGGCGCGGCATCACGCGGAAGTCTCCACGACGGGTGCGGGTTGGACCGGGGAGGGAGGCTCATCAAGCCGAGCCCGTTGCTGTAGCACGCGGGCTGCTTCTTCAATGTCGGTGGTGTCGATGGCAATTTGCCCATCGATCAGAACCACCGCACGATCGGCTTGTCGAGCGACCGCCAGATCGTGCGTCACCAGAATTACCGTTAAGCCATCGCGTTGGTTCAGTTCGCGAAAAAAGGCCATAATCTCGCGGCTGGTGCGGGTGTCGAGGTTGCCAGTCGGCTCGTCGCACAACAAAATGGGCGGCGCGTTGACCAAGGCGCGGGCGATGGCCACGCGTTGTTGCTGACCACCTGAGAGTTGATTGGGTTTGTGATCCAGCCGTTCGCCTAGTCCGACCTTGGCCAGCAGTTCGGCGGCACGTTGGCGGCGTTGTGAGCGGGGAAAGTCGCGATTGTACAAAAGCGGAGCTTCGACATTTTCCAGGGCCGTGGTTCGCGACAGCAGGTTGAAACTCTGAAACACGAAGCCGATCCGCCGCGTCCGCATCTGGGCCAGCTGATCGCGGTTGAGCCCCGCGACCTCTTCGCCGGCAAGTTTGTAGCTACCCGAGGTGGGCCGATCCAGGCAGCCAAGCATGTTCATCAGAGTGGACTTTCCTGACCCTGATGGGCCAATCAGTGCAACAAATTCCCCTTCGTGGATGGTAAGACTCACGCCGCGTAAGGCGTGGACCTTCACCTCGCCTAGATCGTAGGTTTTGACCAGATTACGAATTTCAATCAATGCCATCGCGGGAACCTCCGCAAGAATTGTATCGGTTAATTAGTTTGTGTGGGTTAAATCAGATCTGCCGCTTGTGCCGCGGCGGACGCTTGGCGTTGGGTTTGCTAAAGTGAAAAGACCGGTCCGCTACCCCTCTCCCGCGGGCACGGAGATGCTCTGTCCCGAAAAGTGAGAGACCCCGAGATCATGACTCGTCGTTTTCGTAGTTTTGTTGTCCAACCGCGTTTGCCTGATCGTCTCGCTGCCCTGCACAAGCTCGCCTACAACCTGTGGATCGCCTGGAATCCCGAGGCGACGGCCTTGTTTCGCCGCATCGACCGCGACTTGTGGAAGGAAACCGACCATAGCCCGGTGAAGATGCTCAGCCGGGTGCCGCAGGCCCGCTATGAACAGTTGGCCCGAGATGAGGGGTTCCTGGCCTTTCTTGATCGAGTCGAGGCCAATTTTGATGCCTACATGAACACACGCTCGACATGGTTTAGCGAGAATTATTCGGGTCCACCTCTTACGATTGCTTATTTCAGTGCCGAATTTGGCTTGCATGAAAGTGTGCCGGTCTATTCTGGTGGTCTGGGGGTGTTGTCCGGCGACCACCTCAAAAGTGCTAGCGACCTGGGCCTGCCGCTCGTGGGAGTTGGCCTGATGTACCGCGAGGGCTACTTCCGCCAATACCTCACGGTAGATGGCTGGCAACAAGAACGCTACCCCGAGAACGACTTTTTCCATCTGCCGCTCGTGGCCGAACCGAACCAGGCAGGTGAAGCACTGACCGTTAGCGTGCCGTTGGCCAACCGCGAAGTCGTAGCACGCGTATGGCGCATTCAAGTCGGACGTGTGCCGTTGTATTTGCTCGATACCAATCTGCCGGTCAACAGCCCCGAGGATCGAGGCATCACGGGTCGCTTGTATGGTGGTGATCACGACATGCGAATTCGTCAGGAGATCATCCTGGGGATCGGCGGCGTACGAGCGTTGCGCGCCCTGGGCCAGCCCCCCACTGTCTGCCACATGAATGAGGGACATTCGGCGTTTTGCGGCCTGGAGCGGATTCGCGAGTTGATCGAAACCACCAACTGCGATTTTGCCACCGCCCGCGAGGCGGTGACGGCCGGCACTGTGTTCACGACGCATACGCCGGTGCCTGCGGGCAATGATGTGTTTGCGCCACAACTGGTCGAGCATTATCTGTCTAGTTATCCGGCACAACTGAAAATCAGCCGCGACGAATTGCTGAATCTGGGGCGGCAGCGACCCGGAGATAGCCACGAAGGCTTCAGTATGACGGTCCTGGCGCTGCGGTTGAGTGCCAGCAGCAACGGAGTCAGTCAATTACATGGTCATGTGTCACGCAAGATGTGGCAAGCGCTTTGGCCCGATTTTCCTATCGACGAGGTGCCGATCACCAGTGTGACCAACGGCGTGCACACGCCCAGCTGGGTGTCGCCGGATCTGGCCGAGCTTTACAACCGCTATCTGGGGGAACGGTGGCACAAACGACCGCAAGAGCCGGTCGCCTGGCAGCGGGTCGAGACGATCCCCGATAGCGAGTTGTGGCGGATTCACGAGCGGCGGCGCGAGCGGCTGGTGGCCTTTGCACGGGACCGCTTGCGTAAACAGTTGCTGGCTCGTGGAGCCTTGCCTGCAGAAGTAGCTCAGGCCGACGAAGTGCTGGACCCCAAGGCCCTAACGGTAGGCTTTGCCCGACGCTTTGCGACCTACAAGCGGGGCAACCTGATCTTCCGCGACGTGGAACGGCTGCTGGCGATTTTGTCCAACAAGGAGCGGCCGGTGCAACTCATCTATGCTGGCAAAGCGCACCCCAAAGACAGCGGCGGCAAAGAGTTGATTGCCGAGATTATGCAGTTTGCCCGCCGAGCGGAATTTCGCCGACGCATGGTTTTTCTCGAGGATTACGACATCAACGTTTGTCGCTATCTGGTGCAAGGTGTGGATGTATGGTTGAACAATCCGCGGCGACCGCTGGAGGCCAGCGGCACCAGTGGCATGAAGGTGGCAGCCAACGGTGGGTTGAATCTGTCGATCCTCGATGGCTGGTGGTGCGAGGGCTACGCGGGGGACAACGGCTTTGCCATCGGAGCCGGCGAGGAATACAGCGACACGGCCTACCAAGATCAGGTGGAAGGCCGAGCCGCCCTGGACATTCTCGAACGCGAGATTGTGCCGCTGTTTTACACACGCGGCAATGACGATGTGCCGCATGGCTGGGTGCGGATGATGAAGCGGGCCATCGTCTCTTTGGCTCCCGTCTACAGCACCGGCCGGATGGTTGCGGAATATGCCACACGCATCTATTTGCCCAGTGCCGAGCGTTGGGGCCGGCTCATGGCCAACGAGCTAGAGCGAGCCAGCGAGTTGGCGACCTGGCGGCTGAGCGTGCGTCGCAACTGGGGGTCGCTGAAAGTGCGGGAGGTACGCCTGGTGGGCCCCGAGCCACGTCAAGTCGGCGACCTGCTCCGCGTACAAGCGCGTATCGATTTGGGCCAGCTGACTCCCAACGATATTTTGGTCGAGTTGTTCTACGGCAGCGTGGACAACGAGGGAGACATACCACGGCCTCAGACGGCGGTTATGAAGCTACAAGAGAGATCAGGGAGTGAATATCTCTATGAGGGGACTGTAGAATGTAAGTCGAGCGGACAGCAGGGCTACGGCGTGCGTATCTTGCCCAACCATGCCGATCTGCCCCATCCGCGCGAGCCGGGTCTGATCTGTTGGGGTTAGAACCCGCTTGACCGCCGTCCAGCAGAAAAGCAACGCAGCGAAGCAGCGAACGCCGCGTTGGCTCCAAGCAGGTTTAGCTCCGAGCAAGTTATTTGTCTTCGATCTCGGCCAAGGCTTTGAACGGGGTGCCCTCGACATATTCGAGAAAGGCCCCCCCACCGGTGCTGACGTGGGTCATCTGGCCGGCCAAGCCGAACTCTTCGACAGCCTCGGCGGTTTCGCCGCCGCCCACCACGGTGACGGCGTCAGCCTGAGCTAGGGCGGTAGCGATGCTATGCGTGCCTTTGCTGTAGGGTTCGTCCTCGAATTTGCCCATCGGACCGTTCCAAACCACGGTGGCCGCCTGTGCGATTTCTACCCGATACAGGGCAATGGTTTTAGGGCCGATGTCCACACCGGCCAGGCCGTCGGGGATTTCGCCATCTACCACTTGAATCGAATCGAATGCTTTGATGTCTGTCACGGCCAGATGATCCACAGGTAAAATAATCTTGTCTTTGCCCAGTTCGAGAATCTCTTGTGCCATCTGCACCGGAGTCTTCTGCCCCTCCTTGGCTTTGGTCTCGCAGAAGGAGTTGCCGACGTTTTTCCCCTGGGCCTTGAGAAACAGATAGGTCATGGCCCCGCCGATGAGAACCTTATCGACGCGTGCCAGTAAGCTTTTGATGAAGCCCACCTTGTCGCTGACTTTGGCCCCGCCGAGTAGCCCGACCATCGGCCGCTTCGGATTGCTGAGGAGTTCGTCGAGAATCTCCAGTTCCCTAGCGACCAGCAGGCCGACCACCCGGGGTTTGCCAGCCTGTTTGCAGGCAGCGGGCACGGCGACCATACTGGCATCGGAGCGGTGACAGGTGCCAAAGGCGTCGTTGACGTAGACATCGGCGAGATTGGCCAACTGCTGCGCGAAGTCTTTGTCTTTGGCTTTTTCACCGGGATGAAAGCGGAGGTTTTCCAGGAGCAGGACCTCACCCGGCTGGAGGGCCTCGGCGGCGTGCTGGACTTGTAGGCCAACCACATCGTCGAGCTTGCGGACGGGTCGGCCGAGCTTCTCCGCGAGACGAACGGCAACGCGATCCATGCTCAGGCGAGCATTTTTACTGCGAAACTCGGGGCTCTGCGGTTCGCCATCGGGTTGGCCGAGATGACTCATGACGATGAGGGAGGCCCCGCGATCTAGCAGACTTTGCAGGGTAGGCAAGGCTGCGACGATACGGCGGTCGTTGCTGATGTGGCCGGCCTCATCCAGAGGCACGTTAAAATCGACGCGGACCAGAACCCGTTTCCCGGTGAGATCCGGCAGATCGGCGATCGTTTTCTTTGGCATGGTTCGTCTCGGGGAAAAGGGATGTCACCACGCAACACACGGAAAACACGGACAAAGACAGAATTCAAAGATGAGATATTGTTTGAATCATGTTTCTTGTCTGTGTTTTTTATGTATATTTCGTGGGTCATGAGAATGATTATCCTTGTTTACTGATCATGTACTTGAGCAGATCGACACAACGATTGGAGTAGCCCCACTCGTTGTCGTACCAGCTAACGAGCTTGAAAAAGCGGTCGTTGAGTTCGATGCCGCTGCCGGCATCAAAGATGCTCGAGTGCGGATCGTGGATGAAGTCGCTGCTGACCACCTCGTCCTCGGTGTAGGCCAGGATGCCTTTGAGGTAGGTTTCGCTGGCTTTTTTCATGGCGGTGCAAATCTCTTTGTAGCTGGTCGACTTGGTGGTCTTGACCGTGAGATCGACCACACTGACCGTTGCCGTCGGCACGCGGAAGGCCATACCCGTGAGCTTGCCCTTAACCTCGGGGCAGACCAGAGCCACCGCTTTGGCCGCCCCCGTGGTGCTGGGGATGATGTTCTGAGCCGCGGCGCGACCGCCCTTCCAGTCTTTGCGGGACGGACCATCGACCGTTTTTTGCGTGGCCGTGTAGGCATGCACGGTGGTCATCAACCCCTCGTCGATGCCAAAGCCTTCCTTGAGCAGCACATGCACGAGCGGGGCTAGGCAGTTGGTGGTGCAGCTGGCGTTGCTGATGAGGTGATGCGTCGCCGGATCATATTTGTCGTGGTTGACGCCCATCACGACGGTGAGGTCTTCTCCCTTGGCCGGCGCGCTGATGATCACCTTCTTGCAGCCGGCGGTGAGGTGGCCTTTGGCCTTTTCGGCCTCGGTGAATAGGCCGGTCGATTCGATGACGTAATCGACGCCCAGTTCTTTCCAGGGCAGGGCGTGCGGCCCTTCCTTGACGGCCAGGCAACGGATCTTGTGGCCATCGACGAGGAGAATATCATCTTCGGCGGCCCCAGGCGAGCGTTCGGTAGCGACACTGCCGTGGAAGCGGCCCTGGACCGAGTCGTATTTGACGAGATAGGCGAGGTTGTCGGCCGGGACCAAATCGTTGACGGCGACGACATCCAGTTGTTTGCCCAGCAGTCCCTGTTCGACCAGTGCGCGGAACACCAGGCGACCGATGCGCCCAAACCCATTGATTCCGACCTTGACCATTTCTTGCTCTCTCCTCCTCGACGGAAACCGGCCAACAATGGCCGCTCGCGAATCCAGCATCTACGACATACACTATGGCCCAAGAGCCAGTTGGCGAGGGCGAGCAAGGGAAAAGACAACCATGAGCAAAACCATACGCGTGGCAGTGACCGGAGCAGCGGGCCAGGTGGCCTATGGGTTAATCGGACGGATCGCCTCGGGGGAAGTGTTTGGGCCGGACACCAAGATCATTCTCCAATTATTGGAGATCCCGCTCAACCCCGAGTTGAAGGCAAAAGAGCCAACGCGTCGCCAGCCGATCGAAGTCCTGGAAGGGCTAGCGATGGAACTCGAAGATTGCTCCTATGCCACTCTGCAAGAAATCGTGATTACCGATGATCCGCTCCAAGCGTTCGATGGCGTCAACTGGGCGTTGCTCGTCGGTTCGTTTCCGCGTAAGGCCGGCATGGAACGCAAGGATCTGCTGGAGATCAACGGCAAGATTTTCGTCGGCCAGGGGCGGGCCTTGGCGGCGCGGGCGGCCTCGGACGTGCGCATCGTGGTGGTCGGCAACCCCTGCAACACCAACTGCTTGACGGCCTATCAGAACGGCAAGGACATCCCTGCGGAGCGCTGGACGGCCCTGACCCGCCTGGACCACAACCGCGCCCGCACGCAGTTGGCCAAGAAAGCCGGCGTGCCCAATGATGCGGTGACTCGGGTGACGATCTGGGGCAACCACTCCGCGACGCAGTATCCCGATTTTAGCAACGCCCGGATCAACGGTCGGCCGGCCCCGGAGGTGATTGGCGACCGCGACTGGCTGGAAAATACCTTTGTGCCCATGATCCAAACACGCGGCGCGGCTGTCATCGCAGCCCGTGGCTCGTCGTCGGCCTGGAGCGCGGCCAACGGCACCGTGGACCACATCAAGAGCCTTCTGCACCCCACCCCAGCTGAGGACTGGACCAGTTTGGCCGTGGTCTCCAAGGGGGAGTACGGCGTGACGCCGGGGTTGGTGTTCAGCTACCCGTGCCAGACGGATGGCCAAGGCAACTACACGGTCATCGAGAACGTGCCGTTGGATGAGTTTGGCAAGGCCAAATTCCAGATCACGCACAACGAATTACTCGAAGAAAAAGAAGCGGTCAAAGCTCTCATCGGCGGGTGAGAGCCGCGCCCCGGTCTGATGAAACCATTGCTCACCTTTCCTCTATGAGGTGCTGTTTGTGGCTGAGTGGTCGCCTTTGAGTGCCGAGCAAATCGATAAGCCGGCCTGTTTTTACCTGGGGCAAGAGTATGATCTGGATGCCCGGCAGGTCAAGCCGGATCGCCCCGTGATGTATGAGGCGCGGTATCTCACCACGCACGGCGTGGTCGTCGGCATGACCGGCAGCGGCAAGACCGGCCTGAGCATTACCTTGCTCGAAGAGGCGGCCATCGATGGCATTCCGGCAGTGATCATCGACCCCAAAGGCGACCTGACCAATCTGCTGTTGCAGTTTCCCGAGTTGCGGCCGGCGGACTTCGCGGCCTGGCTGCATCCCGAGGATGCCCGACAAAAAAGCCTGAGCGTCGAGCAGTATGCCGCCCAATTGGCCGAGCGTTGGCGGCAGGGGTTACTGGAGAGCGGCCAGGAGGTGTCGCGCATTCGCGAGTTGTCCGCGGCCGTGGATTATCGCGTCTACACGCCCGGCAGCGAGGCGGGGCTGTCGCTGTCGATCTTGCGCAATTTTGCCGCCCCCAAAGGTCTGCCGCTGGAAGATCTCACCCACAAAGTCAACGCCACAGTGACGGCGTTGCTGGGTCTAGGAGGCATCGAGGGTGACCCTGTTCAATCGCGTGAGCATGTGTTGCTGGCTCAGATCATCCTCGATGCCTGGCAAAAAGGCCGCGACCTCGACCTGCCCATGCTGGTTCAGGAGATTCCCAAGCCCGCTCTTACCACCGTCGGGGCGTACAACTTAGAGACGTTCTTCCCAGCCAAGGAGCGGGTGCGTTTCGCCTCGCAGCTCAACAACGTCATTGCCTCGCCCATGTTCGCCATCTGGTCCCGGGGCGAGCCGCTCGATCTGGGGTCCATGCTCTACCGTGGGGGTCGGCCACAACATCTCATTTTTAGCGTGGCCCACTTAGACGATCAGCAGCGGATGTTCTTCATCACTCTGCTGCTGGAAGAGATGCTCGCCTGGACGCGTCGGCAGGCCGGCACCACCAACCTGCGCGCGCTGCTGTATTTCGATGAGGTGTACGGCTATCTGCCGCCGCATCCAGGCAATCCGCCCAGCAAGGCACCGCTGATGACGCTGCTGAAACAGGCACGGGCCTTTGGGGTCGGGGTGCTGTTGGCGACGCAGAACCCCGTTGATCTCGACTACAAGGCCCTCTCCAACGCCGGCACCTGGTTCGTGGGCAAATTGCAGACCGAACGCGACAAGGCCCGGCTGCTCGATGGCCTGGAGAGCGTGGCGGCGGAGTATGGCACGCTGACGGATCGGGTGTATCTGGAACGCGTCATCTCGTCACTGGGTAGCCGGGTGTTTCTGCTGCACAACATCAACACCAACAAGCCGATGTTGTTCCAGACCCGCTGGGCCTTGTCGTTTCTGCGTGGCCCGATGACGCGCGAAGAGATCAGCCGTATCGTCGCCCCCATTCGCGAACGTGATCAACTCGGGGCCGTCACTGCTCGGGTGGCCTGCAACCATTGTGGAGCCGAACTGCCTGCCGGCGTGGGCCGCAAATGTCCGTTTTGTGGTAAAAACCCCTGGGAACGAAGCGAGGCAGCCGACGCCCCGCTGGCCCCCGTGGCCCAGTTGGCCCAAGCCGCCCTTCCCGCTGCTTCGGCTACACCAGTGGCGGCAAGTCCCCGAAGTAATCGGCATCAACCGCCCGTGCTGCCTGCCGACGTGACCCAGTTTTACATCCCCGTGGCCGGAACACAGCCCGGACGCCAACTGCAATATCAAGCCTGGGTGCTGGGCTTTGCCGAAGTCGTCTATGCCTACGACCGACGCACCGGGGCCGAGCATCGTGAGGTGATTCGCCGCCTGGCCCAGGCTCCCTCGACCGGCCATCCCGTCGATTGGGAGACGGCCTATCCGCTCGCGGTGGAACCCAAGGCGCGACCCGAAGCAGGCGCTTTGTGGGCCGATGTGCCCGAGACGCTGGATACCGGCCGCAAGCTCAAAGCGCTGGAAAAAGCGTTTACCGAGTGGTTGGCCTCGACGCAAAAACTCTCGCTGTGGGAGAATCGCGAGCTGGGGCTGATTAGCATTCCCGGCGAAAGCGAGGCCGCCTTCCGCGAACGCTGTATACAGGAGGCCAACGCTCAGTGCGACCAAGCGATTCAACTCGAAGAGGTCAAGTTTGGCCCACGCATCGAAGCGGCCAAAAACTTTACCGGCAGAGGCCGCGACGACAAAATCGCCAAGCTCGAGGGCGACCTTCAGGCCAAACGTGACGAGATTACCGAGAAGTATCGCCGCTACCGCGATGCGGTCGTCGCTGTCCAGCTCAAACCGCGCAAGGCCGACATCCGCGTGACCCATTTCGGCTTGGCCTGGACGCCGTTCTGGGTCTGAGTGGCCCCATCGCCTAGACGGGCAGCGTCCGCACTTGCAAGCCTAGCACCAGATAAATCGCCCCGCTGAAGATCAGTTCGATGCCGATAAACAGGCCCAAAATAAACAGCCCCGCCTCGGGCATCTGCAGCAAAATCGTCACTCCCAACAGCACACTGACCAAACCATGCGCCAGCACCCAGCCCCAGGCACGGAAGCGGCTCGTCAGAGCCGCGATCACCCGAAATAACCCCCCCACCAACAAAAACGCCGTCAGCATCAGCGTATAAACGACGGCGGCATCAGCCGGCTCACGAATGCACAAGGTGCCGGCCACCAGTTGCAAGACACCCAGCAAGAGCGTGAGGAAAAAGCCACCCCAACCACCGATGAAAAAGGCACTGCCCACGGTCAGCACGCCGCCAAAAATCAGCAACACGCCGAAGACCCACATAAACGCCTTGGTGACAAACGGGGCATAAACAAGGGCGGCCAGCCCCAACGCCATCAGCCCCAGCCCCAACAGCACAAACCACCACCACGCCGCCTTGAGTTCCTGCAAATCCTCGGTGATGGTCGGCGCGAGCCGCCGCCGCGGAAACCTAGACAAGGGAGCAGAAGACGAAGGCCATTCACTACTCATCCTCACAACTCCGTTTAGGTCTGATTGTCGATGCGAAGCAAACTAACCCCGTTGATCTATGGAGACGCTTTGCTATCAACAAGGTAGCGTTGTCCTGGCAGGCTCCCCCTCAGGGGGGCGAGCGTGCGCCTTGACCGGGGCTAACCCTCTTAGCGAACCATTCACAGACCGCTCACTTACCGCAACCTCAACCGCAACATTCGGAGGTGATGAGCCGATGGCCCAGATGTTCCCCGAACGCTTGCCTCGTGGAGCCAGCAAAGGCGAAGAACGTCTCTTTGCTTTGTTGCAGCAGCTGCCAGACAACTACCTGGCCTACTACGAACCCCTGGCCGGCCCCGGGGTGATGGGGTTTCTGGTGCTGGCCCCGGATCGCGGCGTCCTGTTGCTCGTGGTGCAGGGCTGGCACCCCGCGGATTTGCTCGACGGCGATAGTCAGTGGATTCGCCTCAGACAACGGGGCGTGGAACGTCGGGAACGTAATCCTCTGCTACAACTCCAGGAACGCCTTGCCGCCTGTCTGGACGCTTGTCGCCAAGGCTCGGCTCTGATCCGTACCGCCTTGCTGCACGCCGAGGACCCACAAGGCGGGCCGTGGCGACTCTCTTTTGCCACGGTGGTTGTCTTGGCCAACATCACTGCCGAGCAATGGCAACGGCACACCGCGAGCAATCCCCAAGCCCAGACGATGTTTCCCGAGCGTTGGCTGGTGACGCGGGACGAACTGTTGCGTTGGGAAACCCTGGATGCGACGGCCTTTCACCTGGAATTGGGCCGCTTCTTTCCGCCGCCCGCCGATCTGGTGCCACTCAGTGAGGAGCAAATCGAAGCGCTGCGGATTTTGTTTCACCCCGAGGTGCAGTTGGCCGGCTCGGCCGAGGCCACGGCGCTGGTTACGCTGGATAGGCAGCAAGAGCAGCACGCCCGAGCTGTGGGCCAGGGGCACCGTCTCATCTATGGTGTGGCTGGGTCGGGCAAGACCGTGCTGTTACTAGCTCGTGCCCGGCTGCTCAGCCAACAGCAGCCCGAGGCGACCCTTCTGGTGCTGTGTTTCAATGTGTCGCTGGCGGCGTATCTGCGGCAACAGCTCGAAGATTGCAAGAACGTTCACGTTTATCATTTCGATGCTTGGTGCAAAGCCAACGATGTCACCCGGTGTTGGGAACCCCCCGAGAGCCACGCCGAGTTGGGCCAACGGCTGTTGCAGCGACTCCAGGCGGGGCAGGGGGAGGCTCGGCGTTACGATGCGGTGCTAATCGACGAGGCCCAGGATTTCGACCCCGTGTGGTTCCGCTGTGTGCTAGAAGCAATGGCCGACCCCAATGATGGCGATTTGTTGATTGTGGGCGATCGGCATCAAGGATTCTATGGCGATCGCCAGATCGTCTGGAAAGAACTGGGGATTCATGCTCAGGGGCGTAGCATCTCGAAGAAGTTTGATCTGCACCGCAACTATCGCAACACGCGGGAGATTTTGACGTTGGCGGCGGCTTTTGCCCAGCCTGCCGAGACCGCCACGGACGACGAGGGGAGTTTTCTGCTCGTTCCGGTCGATCCTGCTCAAGCGGTTCGCAGCAATGGGGTGCGGCCGCTGCTGCTGACGGCTCGCGACCGCAGCCAGGAAACCGAGTGCGTTTTGGCATTGGTGGAGATGCTGCTGCAAGGCACCGATCCACGCTACCAACGCCTGCTCCCTGAGGAGATCGGCATCCTTTATCCCTGGCTGCCTAAAAAAGATGAGACATTGATGGATACGTTTCTTTCACGCCTACGCACTTTGGCTCCGGTGGTGCGCCTGACGCATGGCCGCGATCGCTATCGCGTTGGCGAGCCGGGCCTGAAGATTCAAACCATAGCCGGCTCCAAGGGGTTGCAGTATCGCGCCGTCATCCTCCTGTGGGCCGACCGCCTGCCCCGGCCGTTTGAGAACAGCGATCCAGCCGAGGACGGCCGGCTGATGTATGTGGCCCTAACACGAGCGCAGGACTATCTTTTCCTTACGCACAGCGAGCCGTCGCCTTTCCTGCAAAAGATCCAGACTTCGGGCCAATGCGACGTGTGCGGAGCGGCTATGTGGTTGCGCGCGGCAAGGTCCAGTGGAGAAAGCGTTTTACCGAGGAGCGAGCCATGAAGCGATCATTGGTCTTTGCGTTGCTGGTGCTATCGCCGGGTGCCGTCTGGGCTTGTCTGTGGGATTACGATACCCTGCGTCAGGAACGCGCCCGTTTTCCCTCGGCCCTGGAACTGATGACCGGCAAGTTTTTGCGTCATTCGCCGGCGTTTTATGAGTGGCGGGTTCGCGATCGGCTGGCCCGCTTGCAGGAGAACCCCGAGGACCTACGTTTGCGGGACGATTTGGCCGTCGCTTACCACAAGATCGGCCGCAACGATCAAGCCATCGGCATTTGTATTGAAATGTTACGCATGCAGCCTGGGCGATATGAGACGCTCTCCAACTTAGGCACGTTTTACATCCTCGATGGTGACCTGAAGAAGGGCCTGACCTTCATCGACCAAGCTCTGGAAATCAACCCCGACGCCCACTTCGGCCGCGAACGCTACCAGAAGTGGCTCGTGGAGTATGCCCTGACGTGTTCTCCGGAAGGAAATCTGCTGCTACCGCTCAATCAGGACCGTTACGGCGGTTTCGCCCGTTTCCTCAAGGAAAAGATCCAACCCTGGGATCTGGCAGCGAACCAGAAAGCCGTCCAGGCGGTGCTGGGGATGATGCGCTTTGCCAACCACGACAACCCGTTGCTGCTGGAAGCGCTGGGCGACCTGCTGATGGCTCAAGAGCATGACACCCTCTCGGGTGATGGCAACGCCGCCGATGCCAAGGCGCTGGCCACGCGGGCTTACCTGTTGGCGGCCTACCGCACCGAGGGCAAGACTGCCGAGGCGTACCGGCAGTTGGCCCAAGAAGCAGCCTCGCTGCAAGTCATCACCAAGGCCGGCGAAGCGGCTCTCCCGGAGATCGAGAAACGCCTCCAGCTTGAGTTGGCCGACGCTCAACAATGGTACGACGAGCTAGCGGCTAAGGAACGCGCCTGGATTGACGCCGGGGCCAATGTCGAGGCCGAGTACGACCGGCTGTACGACCGCGAGCCGCAAGCCCTGGACGACAGCACGCAGCCTGGATGGCGTTATCGCGTCCGCGACCTGTTGCTGGGGGGTGTGATCCTCGGGCTAGCGTTGTTAATCGTTGTCGTGCTTCTGGTTCGCCGAATGAGCAAGCAAGCGAGCCTTACGAATTCGTCGCATGCTGATGGGTGACAGCTTCTTATTCGTTACCCTGGAAGCCCCATTCCTCGCTAGCGCGATTCTTCACCTCGGGTGGGGGATCTTTCCCCCAGCCGGACATCAGCACGTCGCCGTAGTCCGTCAACACCAGCGAACCGCGGCGCAGGTCTTTCTCAAAGACGACCAAGGGCTTTTTGTTGACCAAGACGTAATACCAAGCATCCCGGCCGCGGTCCCGGCCACGCACCAGATAGATTTTTTTGCCCTCGACTCGTTTGGCCAGCGTGGTTTTGGACGAGGGACCGAGCATCGCGCGGGGACTAGATTCGTCGGCTGGCGGGGCGTTGAGCCAAGCCCGCAACGAATCGGGCAACCGGCTGGCCGGGACGTTCTTGGCGCACTCTTCTAACCAGCCCGGCCCCAAAGGCTCCAAAAGGCTGAGCATCTCATGCAGCAGTTCCTCCCCCCGTGCCTCGACCTCGTGCCACCAGGCAAATGCTTCGCCCCGCAGGCCGTCCCAGTTCAATACCGTCTTGAGTCGACGCAAGTCGCCGCGGAGTTGCCGCAGCCGCTCTTGCCACTGCCGTTCCCGTGCTTCGCCCTCGGCCAGACAGGCGGCCAGCTCCGGGCGTTGGTAGGCGGGCACCAGATAGGCGTAGAAAGGCGGCGTGTCGGGGGTGAAAATGGTGATCGGCGACCCAAGCAGCGGATGCACCGTCGGCCGAGCCACCTCATCGGGCAGCAGCACCGGCCGGGCCGCCGGACCCCGCGAGCGTGTTTGCGTCACTTGACCATCGGAGGTCTTGCTGATCGAGTGCGTCTCGCATACCACCGTGCAGGTGCCGGCTAGTTCCGAGGCCCATTTGGCATCCGCAGGCGACAACGCCCCACCAAAGAACAGCTTGGTCGAAAAACCATCGGCCACCGAAGCTGATGCCCCGTACAGATGCTCCAGTTGCCGCAGCGACTGCACGGCACCGGTGATGGCGACACCCCGACTACGCAGCGTGGCTAGGCGAGTCTCAAACTCGGGGAGTCGGCCACAGGCGCTGCCCAGTTCGTCGAGAATGACCGAGCAGGGGCGTTGGAGTCGGCCACCGGGCGATTCCATCGCTTCGTCGAGCAGAGCGCCCAGCAGCAAGGTGATAAAGAGGTTCGTCAGGGGGGTGAGTTGCTTGGCGTGGGCCTCGGGAATTTCCAAAATCAGTACGCCGCCTTCGCGGATTAGACCGCGCAGATCCAGTTCATCCGGGCCGGAGGTCGTGCGGGCGATCGCCTCGTCGGCGAACAGGGTCATTCGCATGGCACAGTCGGCGATGATACTCTGTTGCGTCACGTTGTTAGAGCCGTCCAGGTAGCGCCGCAACGCTGGATAGCGCTGCTCGAAACTGTTTTTGAACGGATGATGATCACTTAGCACTGCTAGATCGTAGGCGCTGTTGTCGATCACTTGCTTGGCCCGCGCCAGCGAACTGATCTCGCGTGGATCATCGGCCAACAGCCGCAGCACGTCGGCCAGCAAGTTGATAGACGAAAACAACCAGAAGGCTTCGTTGGTACGGCTCTCGCTAGCAGCATCCTCGACATTGGAGCAGACGGCGTGGGCAATCTCTAAAGCCAAATGGCGCGAAGCAATCCGCTGAGCGGGATTCCAGCGGTGCGTGGTCCGCGACGTGGATTTGAAGTTGACGACGCGAACGGGTTGATCGGGCCGATAGCGTCGGGCCAGCGCCTGCACATAGCCGGGCAACACCCCGCCCTTGGCGTCCAGGGCGATGAGGGTCCGCTGGGGGTCGGCGATGTCGGCGGCCAGTTGCGTCAGGATGAGCTTTTGCGTTTTGCCGCAGCCCGTGGAGCCAATCGCCAGGACATGACGTTCGCGCCAGTGCGGCGGCAGATGCAGGCCGGCATGCAGACAGGCGGCCAGACGCGAGCCATCGTCGGCGTCCTCGACAAGCAGGGTAGCCTCGGGAAGAAACAAGCTGCCCGGCTCGGGGCACCGTAGCAGTTCGGCCAGATCGCGCCGATTGGCCAACCGAGCGTTGCCATGAATTCCCGAAGCTAGCCGGGCGGGTCGCGAAGGAAGATCGCCCGGCCGCATCCACAAGGAAGGGTCGTTCCGCCAGTCATTTGTTGCCATGCAAGGCTCCCGCGAACAAGCCAGCCACGGAGGGTTTTTCTCTCGCAGCAGCTGCGAGCGAATCCCTCTCTGAAGATTCAACGAGGACGCCGGCCAGATTTTTTGCTCCAGGCTCGGGAGTGCCCTTTTATTCTACACGCGCCGATTGCCCCCAAGACAACCTCCGCTAAAATAATCCTCATGAAACTCATCCTCGCTATCATTCAACCCTCCAAACTCGAAGCCGTTAAGGAAGCCCTCAACAAGGTCGAGGTCTTCCGTTTGACCATTGTCGATGTCCAGGGGTTTGGCCGACAAAAGGGCCAAACCGAGACGTACCGCGGCCACGAACTAACGGTGAATCTGGTTCGCAAGGTGCAGCTGCAGATTGCCGTCAATGAGGATTTCGTCGAGCCGACTGTCAATGCCATCATCGAAGCGGGCCGCTCCAGTCCCGAGGGGCGGATCGGCGACGGCAAAATCTTTATTCTGCCGTTAGAAGATTGCATCCGCATCCGCACCGGCGAACGCGGTCCCGAGGCGATTTAATCTCTGCAGACCTTTGGAGAAGCCACCGTGGAGCCGATGATTATCCGCGACGTGACCGCGCTGACCCAGGAACGTTGGATCAACCTTTTTGCGGCCACGTTTGAGAATCGCGGCCATGTGGGGCGCTGGGTGTTTGCGTCGCGCAAGCAGCGTCCGCACGAGGAACGCCAAGCCGACGCGGTGATTCTGATACCGATCTTACGCAATCCCGGCGAGTCGGCCCGCTTGGTGGTCATCCGCGAATTTCGCGTGCCGGTGGGCGACTTTTGCATCGGCTTTCCCGCGGGCCTGATCGACCCCGGTGAAACCCTCGAAGACACCGCTCGCCGCGAACTTGCCGAGGAAACCGGGCTGACGCTTTTGGCTATCAAGCACCTGACCGCCCCGTTGCTGATGTCCAGCGGCCTGACGGACGAATCCGCCTGCTTGGCCTTTGTCGAGGTGACAGGCACCCCCCAGCCACAACCCGAACGTAGTGAGGCGTTGCAGGTTGAGTTGCTCGACTACGAGGCAGTCGTACGTCTCAGCCAAGACACGACGATACGCCTAGATGTGAAAGTATGGCTCATCCTGTGGATGATCCGCATGCAGGGGCGGATCGACTAGCTGCCGCTCCAGCAAAGGCCTCCCTGGCTCTTGGCCCTTGCTGAGGCGGCAGAGAAGGGCGGCTCACTTGGTCGGTTCGCTTTCCAGGAAGGCGAACAGGTCGGCGATTTCCTGCAAGGTCAACTCGTCCAGGAGCTTTTCAGGCATCACCGAAACCAGCGAGGCAAACTGCGCTTCGATGTCCTTCTTGCGCAGCGTCACCTTGGTGGCATCCTGCTGCAACACCGTTACCTCGTCGCCGTTGATGGCGACCAAGCCATCGAGACGCACGCCGCGCTTGGTGAGAATACTGGTGGAACGATACTGGTCGCTGATAACCTTCGAAGGATAGAGGATCGCCTCAAGGGTATCGGCCCGTTTGAAGCGTTTGGACAGCGTGGTGAGATCCGGGCCAACCCCTTCGCCCTCGTTGCCGTATTTATGGCACTTCAGGCAGGCGGCCTTTTCAAAGACGACGCGGCCTTTTTTGGCATTGCCGGTTTTGCCCGGGCCAGTGGTCAGATATGCCAACAGATCGGCATATTTGTATTTCGAGGCGGTGGTCGTCTCGCCCCCTAGACCGGGCAAGGCCGGCTCCTTGGGAAAGGCTTGAGCATACCACTTGGCCCAGGCCTTCAGTTCGTCCTCGGTCGTCTCGCCGCCAAACTGCCGATCCCCTGACCAGTGCCGCAGCAACTGCACCACCTTGGCGCGAGTGGGGCCTTTGAGTTTTGAGCCGACCAACAAGGCCGCTCGGTAAGCAGCCGCATCGTCCGGCTTGGGCTTGGCCTGGAGCTTTTGCAGAGCCTCTAAGCAGTCCAGAACGATCACTTGGTTGGGCATCTGCAGGCCGGCGAGCAACTCGGGCAGATATTCCGCGCGGGGATGCTCGATGACCGTCTTGAGCAAGGCGTCGTTCAGGGCCGTGAGCAACTCTTTGTGCCGCGGCAGCCCCGTCGTGCGCGATACCGTCTGCGTGGCTGTACGGAGTTCGGCCAATACGCCCTCATTGCGGTCGAGCGCCTGGCGTTGGGCCAGCACCAGATTGACCTGGGGCATCTCGGCGACCTTGGCCAAGAGTGCCTTACGAGCCGGCAGATCATAGGCCAGGAGCGTCTGGCGGAAGATGTTCTCCAGAAACGGCGTGAAGCTGTGGCCGCCTTTCCAGTCGCGCGTCGATTCGTACCAGGCAGCCAGCTGCGTCTGTTGCTCGGGCGTCCAGCCGTCGTGCAAGAAACGCAGGCAATAGAAGTAATGAATCTGTTGGGGGCGATCACTTTTTTCCTTTAAGAGCGCGTCGATTAGTTTGGCATGAACAGGTGTTTTGAGTATATCCATACGCCGGAAATGCGTCAGCAGAATCGCCAGCTCGCGATTGACCAGGGCGTTGGCCCGCGGAAACAGTTTATCGCATTCGCCGGCGATCGCTTGGACCTGCTTCTGCGGCGGGGTGGCGATGTGGCAGCAGGCCAACTGCACACAACGCAGCCAATCGACCCGGTCGCTCTCGCGGCTGGAGGTCGGCACCGAACGCGCCAAGCGCGAGAAGATAAGATCAGCGTACTTGTTGGCTTGGCCTGTTTTGCACAACGCCACGATCCCCTGCCAGGCGGCCTGGGCGTCGCTGTCTCCTTGGAGCCGTTCCACCCATTTGGCCGGGTCGATACGCTGGATCACCAGTCGGCCGGCCGTGCGTAGATAGGGATCAGCCGAGGCCAAGAGCGGCCAGACGGCTTCGACCTTGGGCTCGTAACCAAGGCGAATGAACGCTTCGCAGAGGCGGCGTTGCACAAAGGGCGACGCCTCGGAGGCGAGCTGCTTTTCGAGCAGGCGGGCATCGCTCGATGTCCCTTGCACGCCGATCAGCCACACCGCCTGGGACCGCACTTGCTCTTGTTTGTCGGCTAGCAGGTCATGCAGATTCTTGGTGTCGGCGCTCAGGCCGTGCGTCGGAATGGCCGTCAGGGCCGCGACACGCTGCTCCAGGGGGATTTTGTCGTTGCCGGCCAACTGGAGCAGAGCGGCCGCAACGGCTTGGGGCTTCCAGTTTTTAGTGGTCAGGAATGCGGCAACGCGAGCCCGAGCATAGGCCGATTGCGCCTGAGGCAGAGTCGCCAGACGAGCGGCAAACTCTTCGAGAGTATCGGCGGACAACTCGAAGGGCGGCGTAGGTTTCTCGGGCACGATGCGGAAGACGCCCCCCTGGGTGCCACGCCCGCCGAGGGTAAAGTAGATGCCGCCCTCGGGGCCAACCTCAACATCGGTAATGTTCATTGGCGTGCCGAAGCAGAGTTTCTCCACCTCGCCGCCGTAGGTCGCGCCCTGGATTTTCGGTAGCAAGGCATACAGCACGCCGATCGACCAGTCGGCCAAGAGGACCGCGCCGCGGTAGCGTGGGCCTAGGGCCTCGTGATCGTACACTGCCACGCCCACCGGCGAGCCGCGACCCGTCTCGTGCAAGGGGGGCAAGCTATCAAGATAGTAGTTGGGCGTGTTGGCCGCCCCCGTGCGCCAGAGGAAATCGGCACCGGGCGGACAATGGACGATACGCACCGCCCGATACCACGGCAGCCCCTCGTCCCATTCCATGTCGCTATCGAAGCTGAACAGTTCGCCCGCGCGGTTAAACGCCGCATCAAACTGGTTACGGAACCCTGCCGCGACCAGGCTGGGATTTTGGCCGTTGCGGTCCAAGCGCCAAATGGTGCCACCCGGAGCGCGGAGGCCGGCGGCGTGACCGCGGGCATCATCCAGGCGCGGCAACAGCACATCCTCGGTGCTGCCGGCCTGACCCTGATCGGGGCCTTGGCCGCCCGTCGGCCAACGCAGCAAGGGGGAATGGCTGGCCAACTGTTCCGGGTTCGGTGCCAGCCCCTTACCGATGCGTAGAAAAGCATGATTGCCGACCACGACATATAACCACCCGTCGGGGCCATGAATCACCGCGTGCGGGCCGTGCTCGCCCATGCCACCCTCGAAGCGGTGCAGTAATGTCACCTCGTCGATGCGGTCGGCTCCCTTGGTATCGCGGCAGCGGTACAAGCCGGTCCCCTGGGGGCCGTTGCCGACCAGGTACAGGTCATTGCCGATACAGCACATGCCGTGAGCGTTTTTGACTTGATCACAATACACACGCACCGACTGGAACACGCCCCGGGCGTCGGGCTTCTCGGCGATTAGGGTGCCCCCGCGTTCTTCGCTGAGCAAGAGCCGTCCTTTGGCATCGAAGGTCAGGTTGACAAGGGAAAACGGACCTCGATTGCCCGGGTTCTTGACGATCTCCTCGACCTTCAGGCCCTCGGGCACGGTGAAGCGACGCGGCCCAGCCTTGGTCGCCTGGCCGACCCACGGCCCCACCTTGCCATAGGTGCCCAGGACACGAACCGCACTCCATTTGCGATCGTCATATGTTTCGCTTTGCCAATCCTTGCCCGCGGTTTTGCTCGCCTTCCATTTGCCATCGCTCAGCAACACCTCGCCGCTCCGGCCATTGGGAACATAGCTGAGCTTGACCACAAGCCCGGCCGGCCCCCCCTGATTACGGGCCTGCACGGCCAGGACATTGGTGCCATGTTTGAGGTATTTTTGGACGTCGAATTTTTGCACGACTTCCCAGGAATCCCCTGAGCCGATCAGCGCGCCATTGACCCACACGGTGAAGCTGTCGTCGGCCGTGATTTCCAGTGTGGCCGAGTCAACCGGCTTGGGCACCGGGCGCTGAATGGTAAAGGAGCGGCGGAAGTACCGCACCTCGGCCGGGGCTTCGAGCAGCGGATTGCCTTCGTCCAGCCAAATCCATTGCGGCTCGGTAGCTTGCTGGGCCTGAAGCGGCCAAACCGCGAGAAACACCAAGAATACCAAAGCCAAGGGCAGCAACAGGAGAGAGAGCTTTCGCATCGAGCAATGGCTCCGAAATCGGGAGGTGGGCAGGATACAATCGTGTGTGATTGTAGCCGAAACCTGGCCCCATGGCGAGAGGAGAGCCGCCCAAGCTTTTCGGCTCGTTGGCGCGAGCCCTGGCTCGTACAATATGCTCTCGAAAGGCTTCTTCTCCCCCTGGGGTTCTCCTCATGCCTGATTGGAACGCGGCGCGGGCCGCGATGCTGCTCGATCCTACGGTGACCAACCTCAACACCGGATCGTTTGGTCCGCTGCCGCGTGTCGTGCGGGATCGCGTGACGGAGCTACGCGACCACCTGGCCGCTGAGCCGATGGACTTCCTGCTGCGTCGGCAACCGGAACTATTGTGGCAGGCGCGAGCGACGCTGGCTAGCTACTTGAATGTCGCGCCGGAGCGGCTGCTGTTTACGAGCAATGTGTCGGCAGCGATCAATCTGGTGGCCTCGTCGCTGGAGTTGCCGCCCGGCGGCGAGCTGCTGCTGACGGATCACGAATACCCGGCGATGGTCTGGTGCATGGAGCGGCTGGCACGGCGGCTGCGGCTAAGCTTGCGCACCTTTGCCTTGCCGACGCTGGCCGAGACGGCCGACGAAATCATCGAAGCGGCGACGCGGGCCATGACGCCGCGGACGCGGCTGTTTTTCTTTAGCCATGTGCTATCGCCGACGGGGCTAGTGCTGCCGGCGCGTGAGTTATGTGTCGAGGCCCGGCGGCGGGGCATTCTCACACTGATCGATGGTGCCCATGCCCCAGCTTTTCTGCCGCTGGACGTGTCGGCCGTGGGGGCCGACTTTTACGCGGCCAATGCGCACAAGTGGTTGCTGGCCCCGACGGGTTCGGGCTTTTTAGTCATCGGACCGGGGATGGAGGATCGCCTGGTGCCGTTTCATGTCAGTTGGGGCTGGCACAACCCGGCCAAGCAGCTCGACCAGCGCGATGAATACGGCAGTACGCCGCGTTTGCGTCGACTGGAGTTCGAGGGGACGCGGGACTGCTGCGCTTGGCTGGCGATTCCCGAGGCGATTGCCTTTCAGGCGGCCCTGGGTCCCGAGGCGATCCGTGCCCGCATGCGCGAGTTGGCCCTGCACTCACGCCGCTGTTTCGCTTGGCTCCACCCCGCGACGCCGTTCTCCGCCCAGCGCAGCGGAGCGATGGTGGCGTATGAGTTGCCCGAGGGGATCGACTCGCAGCAACTGCGTCAGCAGCTTTGGCAGATCCGCACCGAAATCAATGTCATCGACCGGCCCGAGCGGGTGCTGTTCCGCACCTCGACGCATTTCTATAACACTCACGAGGAACTCGATCGCTTGGCCGAACGCTTGCCGCTGTTGCTGGCACGAAGCCGGATGGGATGAGGTGTGTGGTGACTACAATACTCGCAGGAAGCGACCGCGGGAGAGAAAAGTTGGCCGTCGTTGCAAAGCGGATGCGAGCCGCGTATCTGGTGGAACCGGGGCGGGTGGAACTCCGCGACGTACCCGTGCCGGTGCCCGGCGAAGGACAAGTGCTAGTGCGTATCGAGCGAGCCCTGGCCGGTGGCACCGATCGCAAAGCCTTCCTCCGCGGCCACCCCAAAATTCCCATGCCTGGTCCGTTTGGCCATCGGTATGTCGGCACCATCGCGGCGGTGGGACCGGCCAGTACAGCCGATGGCTCGCGATGGGAAGTGGGCCAAGCCGTCATGGGCGTGCATAGTGCCCCGTGTCTGCAATGCGACTTGTGCCGACGCGGCCGACACAACCTATGCCCGCAGGTGATGCGGGAGAAGGCATTGGGAGCGTTCGGCGAATATCTGCTCATTCCTGCACCCGTGGCCCGGCAAAACCTGTTTGTGCGACCGGCGACGTTGGCATTGGAACAAGCGGCCCTGCTGGAGCCGGTCGCCTGCATTGTCCACGCCCTGGAGAGCATCTGCTGGCAAGGCGTGGAACGGGTGCTGATTCTGGGCTTAGGGGCGGTCGGGTTGCTCTTTGGTCAGTTGCTGCCGCTGTATACTCAGGCACAGCGCGTGGCAGCGGGGCGGCGACGCGAACGGGTCCAACTGGCTCGCGGCTGGGGGCTGCAACCCGTCTATGACCTCACCGAGACCCCCCTGGCCGATCTGTTGCCTGCCGACGAGCAATTTGATGTGGTGCTGGAATGCACCGGCAAAATGGAAGGCTGGCAAGAAGCGATGCGTCGCACCGCCCCGGGTGGACAAGTGCTGTTGTTCGGCGGCTTGCCACGCGGTACCGAGTTTGCCGTCGATACCTACCGCTTGCATTATGAAGAGGTCACACTACGCGGCAGCTTCCACTTCGCGCCGCGTGATGTGATTTTGGCCCGTGACTATCTGCTGCAGGGAGCTGTCGACCCTGTGGGACTCATCAGCGCCACTTACCCTCTTAGCCGGCTCGGCGAGGCTTTGCAACGGCTAGTGGTCGGCGATGGTGTCCAATTCGCTATTGACCCCAGCCAGTGAAAGCGGCCGTCGCTTTCGGGGCGACGGCCAACCTGGGCACACACCAAGCAGTCGTTCACTTTTTGGGCTTTTGGACCGGTTTGGCCTCGGCGGGCAACACAACCGCGGGAGCCGGCAGCGGCTTGGCTTCTTCGATGGCCGGTAGCGGAGCGATGGCACCCGGAGCGGGCACCGGCAGAATCTTCACGGGCGGCAACGGCACAGGGGCAGGCGCGGGCGCTGGCAGCGGCACGGGCACAGGTCGCACTCCCGGACGGATGATCCCGGTGTTGTTGGTGGCCGGGGGCATCACGATCAAGGTGTCGGGCTTGAGCGCCCCCAGCAGCGTTTCATCGAACGTACCGGTGACCACGACCACTAGCTTCGGGCTACGCAGCAGCTTCAGAGCCGCTTCGGCGTCTAGTTTCTTGCCGCCGGCCGTCTGGAACGTGGTGCCCTCGACGGGGTAGCGGATGGTTTGCTTTTCGGCCACCTCTTGGATTTTCTGCTTGGTGACTTGTACGGTGTTGCCATCGGGGGTGGTAATCGTTTCCGTGACGGGGACGGCTTTACGTAGGGTCATGGTCTGTTCGCTGACGAGCTTACCGTCCTTGACTTGCATGGTCAACAGCAACGGCGAGGCCGCCCTAACCCGTAGGGGACGACCACCGATCACCGGGGGAATGGCCGGCACGGCGATGGCAGGCGGGGCTTCGATGGCCACCTGAGCCGGGCCACACAGAATAGTACAGAGAACAAAGCTCAGCATCGTCACAACTCCGTGGGTGAGAGAAACAGAAAACACCCTATCAAAAACAAGACGAGAACGCCACCCTTGCGGATGGCGAAAAAAGTCGCAAGATCACCGTAGGGCCAAGATTCTGCTCCTCAGATGGTCCGAAGTTTGCTCACCGTTTGGAGAACTCTCCCATGCGACGACTGCTTGCCTATTTTGCCCTGGCTGTGGGCTGGACGGCTATCTGCCTAGTTGCTCAGGCCGACGAGATGCCTAATGTCCCCCCCCCTGGCTTCACCGCGCTGTTTGATGGCAAGACTCTTAAAGGCTGGAAAGTGCTGGGCGGCAAACCAGAAGCCTGGGTCGTCGATACCAAAGCGGGCACCTTTCACACGACCAAGGAAAGCGGCGGCTGGCTCATGAGCGAAAAGGAGTACGGCAACTTTGAACTACGCCTGCAATTCAAGGTGCCTCCGGGAGCCAACAGCGGCGTGGCTCTGCGTGCGCCGATGAAAGGCAACCCCGCCTATGAGGGCATGGAAATCCAGATTCTCGACGACGACGCCCCCATCCACAAAGGCATCCGCGACTGGCAACGCACCGGCAGTATTTATGGTGTGGTGCCCTCTTCCAGCCAGCCCAACAAGCCGCTGGGCGAGTGGAACAGCTATCGCATCGTTTGCAAGGGTAGCAAGATCACGGTGGAACTCAACGGCAAGGTCATCGTCGATGCCAACCTCGACGATTACAAGGCCAAGTATGCCAAGACGCATCCGGGACTGTTGCGTGACAAAGGGCATGTCGGCGTCCAGGACCACGGGGGCAAAATCGAGTTTCGCAACGTGTTTATCAAGGAACTCGACTAAGACGGACGCGTAGAGCGCGAGCTGGATCGCGGCCGTCTTCAAGGCAGTCGAGCAGAGGGCGAGGCATTGGGGCGGCCGAATTGTGATTGTACTACAGGGCAGGATGGGGTAGAAGGACGTGCGGGCGTGTAGGTCGCGTCCTGTCGTCGCCTGGCCGCTGGCCCGGTTGGACGGACCTCTCTAACTTCCGGGAGGAACGCATGACACCGTTTACCCGCTGCCCGCGCCTGTGGTCGCTGCTGCTCTTCTTGGGGCTGACGGCGCTACCGGGTATCACCCATGCCGACATCCTCTATGGCCTGACCGCCTCGCAATCGCTGATCCGCTTCCCCGGCAGCCAACCGGCTGACTTCACCACGATTGGCCCGCTGACGGGCGTGGTGGGCAATCAAACCGTGGTAGCCATCGACTTTCGGCCGCGCGATGGGGCGTTGTTTGCGTTGTCGTACAACGCCCAGACCGGCAACGCCCAGCTATATCGGGTCCATCGCGGCACGGGCCGACTTCAACCGATTGGGCCGAATTTGCCTTTTGAGCCGAGCTTGGTTCAGCGTTTTTCCATCGACTTTAACCCGGTCGATGGAACCCTGCGCGCGATCGGTGGCGGCGGGGGCAACTATCGCCTCGATGCCGATACGGGAACCCTCTTGAGTCGTGGCTCGGCTCCTTTTTCCAAGCCCGAACAGCCGGTTATCCTCTCCGGCACCGGCTTTACCAACAACTACCACGGGGCTAGCCAAACCACTCTGTACGCCTACAACTACCTCAGCGATCAGCTGGTGCGTTTTGTCGATCTGGACAGCGGCGAAATCCAGGTCGTGGGTCACTCCGGCCTGTACACCATGACTCCCTCGATGGGTTTTGACATCAGCAGCCGCACCGGACTGGCCTATCTCAATGCCGATAGCGACTTCTCGCAGAGCGACAATTTGTATAAGATCGACCTCAGCACCGGTCGCGCGACTTTGCTTGGCCCCATCGGTGTGCCCGTGACCGATATCTCCGTTCAGCCGGAAGCGGCCGATACGCTAGTAAGCGAAACGCCGATACCTGCCGCCTGGGTGCTGGTGGTGACGGCGTTGCCGGGGCTGTGGTGGCTACGACGCCAGCGAGACAATCCTTATGATGCTGCTGCTACCGAGTTGGCTACTGAGTTTGGCCGCGATCGATCCGGGGATGCCCCCAAGTGAAACGCAGAAACAAGCAACCATCCAGTATCTGCGCGAGTTGCAGATCGAAAAGGGGGCCTTCCGCGCCACGGCCAAGGGCAACGCTGGGCTGCGTTCCACCGTGGCTGCCGTCCGGGCTTTGGGCTATTTCGGCTCGGACGTGCCGCATTTCAAGGCGGTGACCGATTTCGTCCTCTCGTGTCAAGATGCCAAAACGGGGGGATTCGCGGACACACCTGGGGGCCAGCCCGACCCGATTGTCACCGCCGTCGCCCTGATGGGGTTGTCGGCTTTGAAGCTCAACGACGCCAAACGCCGTGACCGAGCCGTGGCTTGGATGGTGGCTCAGGCACGCAGCTTTGAAGAGATTCGCCTGGCGGCAGCTGGGTTGGAGGCGGCCGGGGTCCAGGGGCAACGCCACGCGGAATGGATCGCCGCCCTGCAAAAGGAGCAAAACGCCGACGGCACTTTTGGCAAGGGGGCAAGCCTGGCCTTGGAGACGGGCGGCAAAGTCGCCTGTTTGCTGCGGCTCGGGGCCACTCTGACCCCCTCCCAAAAGCACGCCATCGTCCAAGCGCTGGACAAAACCCAACAACGCGACGGCGGCTTCGCCGCCGCCGCTGGCCAACCCTCCGATCTCCCCACCACCTACCGCGTCCTGCGTACCTATCACCTGCTCGGCCGTAAGCCTGCCCGCACCGCCGAGCTGTACGCCTTTCTCGCCAAGTGTCGCAACGCCGACGGCGGCTATGGTGTCGCGCCGGGGCAAGGCTCCTCCGCCAGCGGCTGCTACATGGTGGGGATCATTCTTTCATGGCTCAGCAAATGATCGCTCACGTGGCCCTGGGAAGCAATCTCGGCGATCGTGCCGCCAACTTGCGTCGGGCCGTCGAGGCGTTACAACACCAAGGGGTGCAGATCGTCCGCCGCTCTTCGCTCTATGAAACCGCGCCCGTGGGAGGCCCCGAAGGCCAAGGGCCTTACCTCAATGCCGTCGTCGAGGTGCAAACCGAGCGCGACCCCGAGGCGTTGCTAGAGTTGCTGCTAAATATTGAGGCCGAGCTAGGTCGTCAACGCACGGAGTACCACGGCCCACGGACGTTGGATCTGGATCTATTGCTCATGGGCGCATGCGTTTATTCGTCGCCTACGCTGCGCTTGCCGCATCCGCGTCTACACGAACGCTTGTTTGTGCTGGAGCCTCTTGCCGAGATCGCCCCGGGGGCGGTGCATCCGGTGCTGGGCAAAACCATCGCCACCCTCAAGGCCGAATTGTTGGGGCTGGCCGTGTGGGGCACGGGGCCGGCTCGCGAACTAGCCGGCTTACGCGTCCTGGTGACCGGCTCGACCAGCGGTATCGGTCGGGCCATCGCCGTGGAATTGGCCAGCGCCGGCGCTTGGGTCATCGTCCACGGCCGACGCGACGGCTCCGAGGTTGTCGCCGAGGTCGAACGGCGTGGCGGGCGCGGCGTTTTTCTCGCGGCCGACTTACGCCATGCCGATGCCTGCGTGCGTTTGGCCGACGAGGCCTGGCAGGTGTTTGGGGCGCTGGAGGCGGTCGTCAATAATGCAGGGGCCGACACCTTGACCGGAGCGGCGGCCCGGTGGGATTTTGAGCAAAAACTCGAAGAACTCTGGCGTGTGGATGTGTTGGCGACGCTCACCCTCTCGCGGCATCTCGGGCAACGGATGAAAGCTCGGGGCCGGGGCACCGTGATCAACATGGGCTGGGATCAGGCCGAAACCGGCCTGGAGGGCGACTCCGGCGAACTCTTTGCCACCACCAAGGGGGCGATCATGGCGTTTAGCCGCTCGCTGGCATTGTCGTTGGCTCCTGAGGTGCGAGTGCATTGTCTGGCACCGGGTTGGATTCGCACTGCTTGGGGCCAAACCGCCCCCGAGGAATGGCACCAACGCGTCCTGCGCGAAACTCCTTTACGCCGTTGGGGCACTCCCGAGGATGTGGCGGCGGCGGCTCGCTGGCTGCTCTCGCCCCGGGCCGCTTATTTCGATGGTCAGATCGTTCGCGTCAACGGCGGAGCGATTCGCTAGATGACGTCTGGCTGCAAGGGGTTCACACGATGACTCACTTCGGAGATGGGGCGATGCAACTTCGGCCGGGACTCGTCGCCTTGGTGCTTCTGTTCGGTATGGCGGTTGCTTGGCCCCAGTCCGACAAAAAACCCCGCCGCGAGACCCACGTTGCCGGCAAATCCATCGCTGCCTGGACCGCCGAACTAGAGAAGGGCCAGCCCGAACCAGCCGTCCTGCGGGCGTTGATGCAGGCCGGCCCGGAGGCCAAACCGGCCATTGCCCCGCTGGTAAAACATCTCGAAGGCGAGGCCAACTTCACGCAAATGCTCGTCGTGTTGACCCTAGCCAAGATCGGCCCGGACGCTGTCCCCGCCCTACGCAAAGCGATGGACAGCCGCTCCGCCAACACCCGCGCTTTAGCCGCTCGCACCCTGGGATTGATCGGCGATTCGGCTGCTTTGCCCAGTTTGCTGGCCGCTCTGAGCGATCGCGACCCCAGCGTCCGCCGGGTGGCAGCGACGGCTCTGGGTCAGTTAGGCAACAAGGCGGCGGTCGGCTCGTTGAAGAAGTTGCTCGATGATACCGACGAGGAGACGCGGATCGAAGCAGCGGCCGCCCTGTGGAGCCTGGGCAACGACTCTAGCGGCTTGGTGGCTCTGCGTGTCGCCCTGAGTAGCAAAGAGGAATCGCTCCGCCTGCGGGCTTTGCAGATTCTTGCCGACATGGGGGCCAAGGCCCGTGCCGCCCGCGAGGAGGTTGCCAGTTGCCTCAAGGAGGAAGCACTGGCGGTGCGGCTGCAAGCCGCTCAGACGCATTACCGCCTGAGCGGCAGCAGTGGGCCGGCGTTAGCTGTTTTGCGGCAGGCCTTGAAAAAGAAAGACGACCGCCTCGACGCCGTCGCCGCCCTCACCGCCCTGGCCGACGATGCGGCCGCGGCGGCTTTGCTCCGCGAGTGGGCTAGCGATGCTGATGTTTCTATTCGTCGTGAGGTGGCCAGTGTCGGCTTGGTGAGCAAGGGTGTAGAGGATCGCGATGTCGCAGTGCGTTGGTGGAGCGCGTTGCATGCCGTGCAGCACAAGCCAGCCGCGGCTCAGCTTGACGAGTTGGTGCTGATTCTTCGCGAAGCTTGGCTTAGTGATGTCAACAAACAACCCCACGCCGAGCGGATTCTCAGCGTGCGTTCTCCCACGCGAGCCACCACGGCACTGCTCACTCTGGTGCGCGAGGGTTCGGCTCGGCTGCGGCTGGAGGCGATGCAGTTGCTCGCTCTGCCGGGACTTGATGCTCGGCCGGCCCTGGACACCATCCTTTCCCAACTCGCCAGCGACGACAAGTTCCTCCGCCGTGCCGCCGCCGAGGCTCTGGCAGCGATCGGCCCGGAATTGCTGCCCCGGCTACGAACGCTGCTGGACGACAACGACCCACGCGTCCGCGCAGCCGCCGCCCGTGCTGTCGCCTTCATCGGTGTGCCTGCTCGGCGTTTGGCTGACAAACTGCTGCAACGCCTGCAAGAGGGCGAACCGGCCGAATGCATTCAGGCGGCCCTGGCGTATTGGCGTGTCGAGGGGGTGTCCGAAGCTCCCTTGGCGGTTCTGGACTATTTGCTCAAAGATGTCGATCTCGACGAGCGTTGGGAAGCGGTAGAAGTCATCGGCCAGATCGCCAGCGAGGCCCAGCCGCCCATCAAGGGGCTGACCGAGGTGCTGGTGAATCTCTTGAAGGATCGCGATGCCCGCGTGCGTGCGATGGCCGCCCGTTGGTTGTGGCGGCGAGTCCGGCAGAGCAAACCGGTGGTGCCGCTGCTGCGCGACGTGCTGAGCGGACGGGATGTGCTAGCGCGACGCATCGCACTGGAGACGTTAGGCGAACTCGACGAGGAAGCCCGTCCCACGCCGTTGCTCGTCGCCGCCCTGCAAGAACGCGATCCCAACTTGCGCTTGGCAGCCATCGAGGGCCTGGCACGCGTCGGCGATAAGCAAGCGTTGCTGCAATCCCTGTCTGGCCCGGCCCGCACTGCCGAGGGAGCGCGGCTCGCTTTCGCGAGATTGGGCAAGGGCCAAGAAGCGGCTCAGTATCTCTCGGCTGTACAAAACAAAGACCAAGCGGAGCAAAAACGCTTAGCTGGGCTGCTGCTTTCCGCACAACCTTAAGAAATGTTGCTGTTTGAATCTCCATACGGCCACGGTGAGACACCGTGGAGATACCCGAACGCGACGCCGAAACAATCGCGGCCCGAGAAGCTTCAATGCGGCCACGGTGAGACACCGTGGAGATACTTATCCCGGAGGCGGTTTACACCCACGTCGGAAAAGTGCTTCAATGCGGCCACGGTGAGACACCGTGGAGATACTGAGGGTTTGAGGAGGTGGTTTTAGGAGGTGGTTTTAGGCTTCAATGCGGCCACGGTGAGACACCGTGGAGATACACTTCTGGGACACCACGTCCCTGGAAGAGCATGGGTACGCTTCAATGCGGCCACGGTGAGACACCGTGGAGATACTTAACTCCTTACGCCGGTCCAATCGCGCCAGGTACGCTTCAATGCGGCCACGGTGAGACACCGTGGAGATACCCAAGGTGCTGGTGGTAATTGCGGGCGGGGAATCGGCTTCAATGCGGCCACGGTGAGACACCGTGGAGATACCTAACAAAGGCAGGTTCGCAGGTGCCGCGGCTCTTGGAGGCTTCAATGCGGCCACGGTGAGACACCGTGGAGATACCCTCCCCTTGAGGTTAATGTAATGCCCAAGGGAAGGTGTACGCAAAACAAAACCCAAAAGAGAAGCTTCTCTTTTGGGTTTGATGTCGGATTCCAGCAGTCTAAGAATGACGGGGCGGCCGGAGTCGGCCTTCGCGAATCAACTGTTGCCGCCGCTGCGGTGTCAACAGATAGTCCACACAAGCAAACGGATGTTGCGGGGCGTCCGGATCAAAAATCTCTAAATCCGATGGCAAATATTTAGGTTGCCGCTCCAACTCCTCCGCATAGCGTTGCTCCTCCTCGCGAAACATCTTCAGGATCGGATCATTCGGATTCTCGTCAAAATCTTGTGTTTCCAAATTTTCACCCTCTTGCGTTTGGTTTGACGGTGGCGTTGCTAATCTCTCCAAAGCGTGTTGATGCCTTAGTTCATAAGGATAGGGTGCACCAACCCGCCGTGCAGTTCGAGTGCCTTCTTCCGGCCACAGTCCCCGATTTTTGAGGAATGCCGTCAACAGAGGCATACGAAGCCGGAAATGCTCTCGATCTACCTTACCATTATATACCAAGCGAATGGCTTCGGCAAAGCCCTCAGCCGATTTGGTTTGAGCGTATTGCGTCAAGCGTATCCCGGTCGGAAAGAACGGCTCAATCTCCCGGTGAAAGACTTCTTGAAACTCTGGAGATTCGCTGATTGCGCTTCAATGCGGCCACGGTGAGACACCGTGGAGATACGTAGAAACATGACTGGCCATCTGGACAGTAGCTAGAGGCTTCAATGCGGCCACGGTGAGACACCGTGGAGATACAATCGCCAGGCCGCACAGCGAGAGGTCGAGGCTATCGCTTCAATGCGGCCACGGTGAGACACCGTGGAGATACGGCGTAACGACGTATCCCGATGCCGTGGGAGAGCTAATCGCTTCAATGCGGCCACGGTGAGACACCGTGGAGATACTCCCAATCCCGCCCTTGCCGGGCGTACTCATGTGCGGCTTCAATGCGGCCACGGTGAGACACCGTGGAGATACCTCGGCGGCTATCGCGCTCTTGATCCGGCTCGGCAGCCACGCTTCAATGCGGCCACGGTGAGACACCGTGGAGATACGACAACGCCAGGTTGCGGGCGCGGGCCCGCTCCTTCGCTTCAATGCGGCCACGGTGAGACACCGTGGAGATACCGCACTCACTCCAGAGGGCCAGGTAGTGGCCTGGGGCTTCAATGCGGCCACGGTGAGACACCGTGGAGATACAGAGCGTCCTAGGCGTTGACGCTGTGCCAGACTCTGCTTCAATGCGGCCACGGTGAGACACCGTGGAGATACATTGAGCCATAATCGCTACTCCTCATGGAGATGGTGTTGCTTCAATGCGGCCACGGTGAGACACCGTGGAGATACTCTCATCCGCGGCTCCAACCGAGCTGGCAAAACCCTGCTTCAATGCGGCCACGGTGAGACACCGTGGAGATACAACTGGCCGCAGAGGAAATCTCTTTGCAGGAAATTGCTTCAATGCGGCCACGGTGAGACACCGTGGAGATACTGCGGGAGCCGACTATTCGGCCTACAACTTCGGGTATGGCTTCAATGCGGCCACGGTGAGACACCGTGGAGATACATGGCGAGACAGCTTCCGAGCGAGCGACCCGTCTACGCTTCAATGCGGCCACGGTGAGACACCGTGGAGATACCCCCGAGAGGAGGGGATTCTCCCCTCGGGGTAAAAGCTTCAATGCGGCCACGGTGAGACACCGTGGAGATACCACCATAACTCCAAATAGGTGCCCCAGTTTTGGCCAAGCTTCAATGCGGCCACGGTGAGACACCGTGGAGATACTGACCGCCGCTGGTGTAGACGCCGTTGCCGGAGGAGCCGTGCTTCAATGCGGCCACGGTGAGACACCGTGGAGATACCGTCAGAGCCAGAGAATGATCCCGGCCAGCAGCGATGGGCTTCAATGCGGCCACGGTGAGACACCGTGGAGATACTCAGCGACTTTGTCGGGTCCGACAGCGACAGCATCGGCTTCAATGCGGCCACGGTGAGACACCGTGGAGATACATCGCGAGCCGGAGTTCACCAGCATCTACGGTAGACAGGCTTCAATGCGGCCACGGTGAGACACCGTGGAGATACCGTCCGCGACTATCTTTTCTCGTAGTTTTCTCTATAGGCTTCAATGCGGCCACGGTGAGACACCGTGGAGATACGGAAACTCGAGGTGTGGGGAGACCGCTTCCGCATCCGCTTCAATGCGGCCACGGTGAGACACCGTGGAGATACCAGGAAAAGGGGTCGAGGAAGCAGCAGGAGTGGGCGGCTTCAATGCGGCCACGGTGAGACACCGTGGAGATACGGCCCGAGCTTCCTTGCTGCCCGTGGGGCAATCCTCAGCTTCAATGCGGCCACGGTGAGACACCGTGGAGATACCTACTCTTCCACCGCTGGAACTGCGAGGCCGTGGAAGCGCTTCAATGCGGCCACGGTGAGACACCGTGGAGATACGGCCATCCCGGCGTCGGGATTGACCGTCGATCAGGGCTTCAATGCGGCCACGGTGAGACACCGTGGAGATACAGACCGGGTGGGATTCTCTGTTCCGTCCGGCCTATGGGCTTCAATGCGGCCACGGTGAGACACCGTGGAGATACAATTGTACTCAATGAGAAGATTTTTGTATTCCCGCAGAGCTTCAATGCGGCCACGGTGAGACACCGTGGAGATACCGACGTGTTTGACAAGCCGCTAACGGATGCAGAAATTGCTTCAATGCGGCCACGGTGAGACACCGTGGAGATACACAAGCGGGGAACGACAGGCGTTGGTCTTAACTCCAGCTTCAATGCGGCCACGGTGAGACACCGTGGAGATACCTCGGCGGCTATCGCGCTCTTGATCCGGCTCGGCAGCCACGCTTCAATGCGGCCACGGTGAGACACCGTGGAGATACGAAGCCGTAGCGGTGTGGGCCAACACCCGGTGGTATTGCTTCAATGCGGCCACGGTGAGACACCGTGGAGATACATGAGCCTCCCGGCTAAGGCCCTCTGCCACGGTTCGGGCTTCAATGCGGCCACGGTGAGACACCGTGGAGATACCAGAACCCCGTGTAGGCCTTAAGGGCAGGCCGTGGGGTGGGCTTCAATGCGGCCACGGTGAGACACCGTGGAGATACGAGGCCTACCGGTGCTGGATAGCAACAGTACGATTGGCTTCAATGCGGCCACGGTGAGACACCGTGGAGATACTCGAATTTCTCTCGACGGGTAGGCAAAGCAACGTCGGCTTCAATGCGGCCACGGTGAGACACCGTGGAGATACAGCCGGCAAAGGTCCCGGTCAAGGGCAAGCCGTTCAAGCTTCAATGCGGCCACGGTGAGACACCGTGGAGATACCTGGAAGCCCTGGAACAAGGCGTCAAAGCGACCTTTTGCTTCAATGCGGCCACGGTGAGACACCGTGGAGATACAACCCGTTTGCCGGTTTCGCGGAAACGCCCCTGGAGGCTTCAATGCGGCCACGGTGAGACACCGTGGAGATACCTTTTGAGGGTCCGAGAGAATCAACCGTACCTGATAGCTTCAATGCGGCCACGGTGAGACACCGTGGAGATACCCGTCCTCTTGGATCAACGCCTGGAACAGTGGTGCCACGCTTCAATGCGGCCACGGTGAGACACCGTGGAGATACGTCTGTGTCTCTGTGCGGTGAGGCGTTGTCTTTGTGCTTCAATGCGGCCACGGTGAGACACCGTGGAGATACCTTCTACTCCCGCAAGAGAACGACTCAAGTACGAGAAGCTTCAATGCGGCCACGGTGAGACACCGTGGAGATACGGGGTTGGTTCTAGAGCCAGCTTGATGCGAGCCTGAGAGCTTCAATGCGGCCACGGTGAGACACCGTGGAGATACGAGAAGCTCGAACAACGCGAAAAGCAATGGGAAGAGGCTTCAATGCGGCCACGGTGAGACACCGTGGAGATACACAGCAACAGGCGTCCCCGAGTGCCAATCGTCACCCGGCTTCAATGCGGCCACGGTGAGACACCGTGGAGATACGTTGCGGGTGGTACGCTTTGAGGCTCGGGGAGGAAAGCTTCAATGCGGCCACGGTGAGACACCGTGGAGATACTCGGCAGTGGTCGGCGTAACGACATATCCCGTTGCCGAAGGAGCTTCAATGCGGCCACGGTGAGACACCGTGGAGATACCGGGGAATGTCAACGCCAACGTGGTCCAGATTGCCGGAGCTTCAATGCGGCCACGGTGAGACACCGTGGAGATACTCTCGATTGCCGTCCGTAGACGGCGAGTTGCCTTGTCGCTTCAATGCGGCCACGGTGAGACACCGTGGAGATACCTGGAGAAACGCTGCTAGCTCCACCTTGTCCCGCAAAGCTTCAATGCGGCCACGGTGAGACACCGTGGAGATACAGAAAAAGACCTTCATGTCCTCTTTTGGGAGAGAAAGAGGCTTCAATGCGGCCACGGTGAGACACCGTGGAGATACCTCGATCACGTCAACAACATTTTTTGACGTGGTTGTTGGCTTCAATGCGGCCACGGTGAGACACCGTGGAGATACCCAAGCGTCTCGGGATCAATCGAGTTTAGGCGAAGAGGCTTCAATGCGGCCACGGTGAGACACCGTGGAGATACTAGAAGACATGGCGGGTCAGTTAGGCCGTGTGTGGCGTGTGGCTTCAATGCGGCCACGGTGAGACACCGTGGAGATACAAGTTCATGTGGTTGGCTTTCCCCGTAATCGAAAAACGGCTTCAATGCGGCCACGGTGAGACACCGTGGAGATACAACCGATCTCCCCGTCCGTTGCTGGTAATCTTTTGGAGCTTCAATGCGGCCACGGTGAGACACCGTGGAGATACTCAGCTCCTAAGACAGTGTGTCGATTCGTCCGTTCTGCTTCAATGCGGCCACGGTGAGACACCGTGGAGATACGCCCTTTGGCCGGTGCAGGAGACCAGCCAACTCCAGGCTTCAATGCGGCCACGGTGAGACACCGTGGAGATACTAGGCCGGTGAGGAAGGAGGAAGGAGTGAATAGAGAGCTTCAATGCGGCCACGGTGAGACACCGTGGAGATACGGCAGCTCATGCGGTTTAACCGCAGTACCCCGGCGGAGCTTCAATGCGGCCACGGTGAGACACCGTGGAGATACCTCCATTGGGGCAAAACAATCCCCACGCCGCAGCTGTAGGCTTCAATGCGGCCACGGTGAGACACCGTGGAGATACCATGGACATCAACAAGGTCATCCTGATGGGGCGGGTGACGCTTCAATGCGGCCACGGTGAGACACCGTGGAGATACCATAGACGTGCGGGTCCTGACCCTCGCGAATCGTCTGCTTCAATGCGGCCACGGTGAGACACCGTGGAGATACCGGTGTGCCTTGGCCCTACACGGCTCCCAACGGAAAAACGGCTTCAATGCGGCCACGGTGAGACACCGTGGAGATACCTTCCTGAAACATCAGTAGCCCTAGCTGCTTGCCTCAGGCTTCAATGCGGCCACGGTGAGACACCGTGGAGATACCCGGGCAGCTCATGCGGTTTAACCTAGCCTCCCCGGCGGCTTCAATGCGGCCACGGTGAGACACCGTGGAGATACCGTTGACGCTGGCGTTGGGAAGCAAACTCTTCCCGGCTTCAATGCGGCCACGGTGAGACACCGTGGAGATACAAGTGCGAGGTTTGGTTGGGTTGCGTCTGCGCGGTTCTGGAGCTTCAATGCGGCCACGGTGAGACACCGTGGAGATACGTCGCCTTCGACGCGGCCACGGAAGGCTACCAGGATGCTTCAATGCGGCCACGGTGAGACACCGTGGAGATACCTAAAATGGCAATGTCCTTTGGGGGAGGAAACATGGAGCTTCAATGCGGCCACGGTGAGACACCGTGGAGATAACGCTATACCCGCTTTCTGCGGACAGCCCGCACAAGGTTAGCTTCAATGCGGCCACGGTGAGACACCGTGGAGATACGAAGCACCGAGCTACACCTCACCCTCCCTGGGAGGGGCTTCAATGCGGCCACGGTGAGACACCGTGGAGATACGGACGCCGCGGGAAGAAATTGATCGTCTGGCGAAGCGAGCTTCAATGCGGCCACGGTGAGACACCGTGGAGATACAACCTGGCTGGCAAGGCATTTTGACGATCGAGCTGTCGCTTCAATGCGGCCACGGTGAGACACCGTGGAGATACAAGGCTTGCTCTTGCCGGATGAGGCTTGCCAGGGCAGCTTCAATGCGGCCACGGTGAGACACCGTGGAGATACCAATCTCCCCCCACCGCAGCTGCGATGGGGGGCAAGGGCTTCAATGCGGCCACGGTGAGACACCGTGGAGATACGGTGGTGTGGCGTGGCAACCAGGTGCCCATGACGGCGCTTCAATGCGGCCACGGTGAGACACCGTGGAGATACCCACCCACTCCTTGACGAGACCGTCACCCGTCGGCACGGCTTCAATGCGGCCACGGTGAGACACCGTGGAGATACGAGGACGCCGGCTTTGAGCTGGCCGCCTTGTCGCTCCGCTTCAATGCGGCCACGGTGAGACACCGTGGAGATACCTTGTATCGCATGGGGTGCGCGTCCAGCCTGATCGAGGCTTCAATGCGGCCACGGTGAGACACCGTGGAGATACAAAGGAGGATTTATGTTAGGCGTATGGTGGGGCTTCCTCGCTTCAATGCGGCCACGGTGAGACACCGTGGAGATACAACAACGTGGGGTTGGTGCATCAGAGCGGCGGCAACGCTTCAATGCGGCCACGGTGAGACACCGTGGAGATACGACAACACCCCGCCAGCGTTCGCCCCGCTGGCTTGCGCTTCAATGCGGCCACGGTGAGACACCGTGGAGATACCAACCGCTGGAACGTGGACCGGATGTCCAACCAGGCTTCAATGCGGCCACGGTGAGACACCGTGGAGATACCGGCAACTGCACATTCCCCGGATGGCCCAAACCAAAGCTTCAATGCGGCCACGGTGAGACACCGTGGAGATACTCTGCTTCATCCGGCACCTCCACGGGCGAAGAGGGGCTTCAATGCGGCCACGGTGAGACACCGTGGAGATACGGTGTGGCCGCGTGGAGAACATCCTTCAGCGTAAGTGCTTCAATGCGGCCACGGTGAGACACCGTGGAGATACGCTTGCCGTGGTGTTGTTGTGTGTCGTGTTTCTTTCGCTTCAATGCGGCCACGGTGAGACACCGTGGAGATACCGTCTCCTTGACGATCCACACACGGCGTACTGATGAGGCTTCAATGCGGCCACGGTGAGACACCGTGGAGATACGGCGGAGCGCACGCCAAAGCGTCTGCCGCGCAACGCAGCTTCAATGCGGCCACGGTGAGACACCGTGGAGATACGGTCGCGCGTTGCGAGAGGTCGCACGCGACTGGAAAGCTTCAATGCGGCCACGGTGAGACACCGTGGAGATACCAGCTTTGGAATCCATCGTAGAGGAAGTGAAGCATAGGAGCTTCAATGCGGCCACGGTGAGACACCGTGGAGATACATCTCTCTCCCCGTTCGCAGTGGACTCCGGAGCATGCTGCTTCAATGCGGCCACGGTGAGACACCGTGGAGATACACTCCACCTCACGCCAAGTCAAGACAGCGATAAGGAGCTTCAATGCGGCCACGGTGAGACACCGTGGAGATACTCACCAACCTGACAAAAGGCTGGCTGACGCAGATGTTCCCAGCTTCAATGCGGCCACGGTGAGACACCGTGGAGATACCAATCCCCCAAAGAAAAACGCCCTCGACCGTGGAACCGCTTCAATGCGGCCACGGTGAGACACCGTGGAGATACAATCGCCTCGCGTGATCGATCAGCCGCCCATTGATGTGGCTTCAATGCGGCCACGGTGAGACACCGTGGAGATACGACTGGGCCTACGCCTTCGACTCGCTGCACGCTCTGGCAGCTTCAATGCGGCCACGGTGAGACACCGTGGAGATACCTAGAAGGCGTCTTTACGAGACGATGGATAAAGGGGTGGCTTCAATGCGGCCACGGTGAGACACCGTGGAGATACACGCCTTGGCGCGATGCCAGGATCGCCAGGCATAGCGGGCTTCAATGCGGCCACGGTGAGACACCGTGGAGATACCCTTAACCGGTTGGAACGTACGAGCCCCCCGGTTGGAGGCTTCAATGC
>Ga0272446_1000922_pt1 | contig 44759 bp, 43 predicted proteins | sample YNPCB0061_FD_194587 | JGI IMG/M metagenome (GOLD analysis project Ga0272446, IMG submission 194587) | Hot spring microbial mat communities from Yellowstone National Park, WY, United States - YNP-CB-006-1 | ecosystem: Environmental > Aquatic > Thermal springs > Hot (42-90C) > Sediment | place...
TATGATTATCGACATGGGCTTGGGCGCGGGCAGAAACGGCGGCAACATCATCTTTCAAGGCTCTCCAACCGAAATCCTTTCGCACCCGACATCGCTCACGGGCAAATACTTGCGACATCTCAACGCGGTTCCGCTTCCTGAAAAACGCCGCAAGGTCAATCTCAACCACGCGATTGAAATCATTGGCGCATTAGAAAACAACCTCAAAAACATTGACGTGAAATTTCCACTCGGCGTTTTGACATGCGTAACAGGCGTAAGCGGCAGCGGCAAATCAACGCTCGTGAATGATATTCTTTATCTTGGCATTGTGAAGCAGAAAGTCGGCACAGCGGAAAAAGTCGGCACGCATCGCGCCTTGAAGGGTATTGAAAAAATCTCAAAGGTTGAACTTGTCGACCAGTCGCCCATTGGCAGAACGAGCAGAAGCAATCCCGCCACTTATCTCAAAATTTTTGATGACATTCGCGCACTCTTCGCCCAAACCCAAGTCGCCAAACTCAAAGGCTGGGACGCGGGCTATTTTTCATTCAACATTCCGGGCGGACGGTGCGAAACATGTGCAGGCGAAGGCGTTATCACCGTTGAAATGCAATTCCTTGCTGATATTGAAACGCCGTGCGAAGACTGCAACGGCAAACGCTATAAGCCCTCAACGCTTGAAGCCACCTACAACGGCAAATCCATCGCCGATGTGCTTGAGATGACGATTGACGAAGCAATGGAATTTTTCAAAGACCAAAAGAACATCGTGAAGAAAATGAAAGTGCTGGTCGATGTCGGATTGGGCTACTTGCAACTCGGTCAATCGGGAAGCACGCTTTCAGGCGGCGAAGCCCAACGGCTCAAACTCGCCTATCACATTTCCAATACCGATTCACAAGATACCCTCTTCATTTTTGATGAACCCACCACAGGATTGCACTTCGATGACATTCAAAAACTGATTAAGTGCTTCAATCGCCTCATTGAAAACGGCAATGCGCTTGTTGTGATTGAACACAACCTTGATGTGATTAAACAAGCCGATTGGATAATCGATTTAGGTCCCGAAGCGGGAGAGAAAGGCGGCGAAGTGGTTGCGGTTGGCACGCCCGAAGAGGTTGCGAAGCATGAACGCTCGCTGACGGCGAAATATCTGCGCGAGTATTTGAGTTGAGCAACAAAATCGTAATTCGATGCCGCTTCATGATTTCAATGTTGCTCACGAATGAGGGTGCTTAACTTCTTGATAGCTTCATTGAAAGGTTCTGGCGGCAACTTACAACTGAACGCCGCTTTCCTTGCTCTCCAATCAAGGCTTTTGACTTGGTCAGATAAAATCGCGCCTTGAACTTCCAAACCGTCAGGTATCAAAACTTCAAACGGGTAGCCCTTAACTTGACTGGTGATGGGGCATAGCAAGGCTAATCCCACTTTTCGGTTATATGCCTTTGGAGATAAAACCAATGCGGGTCTGCGACCTGCTTGCTCATGTCCAGCTTTCGGATTGAAGGTCAACCAAACAATGTCGCCACTATCGGGGACGTAAGCCATGTCTTACCAAACTTCGTTGCCTGTTGAAATTCCTGTATCAACTTCGGTATGAAGATTATTTTTCGTAACGCCTGCAAGTAATTCGTCAAGCGTCCAACTTGGTGCGGTAACGGGCGTAACAACAAGTTTGCCTTTGACAAGGTGAATCTCGACCAGAGTGTTGTTTTCAAGTTGAGCGTCGAGAGCAAGGTTTTTGGGTATCCGCAAGGCAAGGCTATTGCCCCATTTCTGAACTTTTGTCGTCATATTGTTCTGTCGCGTTTGGTTTCTACAAAGAAGATACGCTTTTTCGCTATTTCTATATGTTTATCAGAACTGTTTTGAACGGCGGGTAAGTGAACAAAAGGGCGCAATCGTGCGCCCTTCGTCGTCTTATTCGTTGTTTTAGAGAGGCAAGTCATTACGCAATCGTGATGTTTTTATCGAGATAAACATCTTGAATGGCGTTGAGAATGGCGACACCTTCTTTCATCGGTTTTTGGAAGGCTTTGCGTCCTGAAATCAAGCCCATGCCACCGGCGCGTTTATTGATGACTGCGGTTTTGACGGCATCAAACAAATCGTTTTCGCCTGACGCGCCGCCCGAATTGATAAGTCCTGCTCTGCCCATGTAGCAGTTCAGCACTTGGTAGCGGCAGAGGTCGATGGGGTGGTCAGTAACGAGGTCGGTATACATTCGGCTATCGCTTTTTCCGTAAGGATTTTCCTTGGAGTTCAAGGCTTTGTAGCCGCCGTTGTTTTCAGGAAGTTTTTGCTTGATGATGTCGGCTTCAATCGTTACGCCCAAGTGATTGGCTTGCGCAGTGAGGTCGGCAGAGACGTGATAGTCTTTATCTTGCTTGAACGCGGGATTGCGCAAGTAGCACCAAAGAATCGTCGCCATGCCTAAATCGTGCGCTTGTTTGAAGGCTTCGGCGACTTCAATGATTTGGCGGCTGGATTCTTGTGAGCCGAAATAAATGGTTGCGCCAACCGCCACACAGCCCATATCAAATGCCATCTTGATATTGCCGAACATGATTTGGTCGAACTTGTTCGGATAAGTGAGAAACTCGTTGTGATTGATTTTGGCAATGAACGGAATTTTGTGTGCGTATTTTCGTGCCACGCTTCCAAGCACACCGAAGGTTGACGCAACGGCATTACAGCCACCTTCAATCGCTAATTTCACAATGTTTTCACCATCGAAATACATTGGGTTTTTGGCAAACGATGCGCCGCCTGAATGTTCAACGCCTTGATCGACGGGCAGAATCGAGAGATAGCCTGTGCCTGCAAGTCGCCCAGTGTTGAACAAGAGTTGCATGTTGCGAAGCACATTCGGATTGCGGTCGGAGCCAAGCCAGACACGGTCGATGAAGTCAGGACCGGGCAAGTGCAGATGCTCTTTGGAAACTTTGGCTTTGTGTTCAAGCAAGTCTTTGGCGTCTTTACCCAAGACTTCTTCAACGTCAATCGTTAGCGAGGATTCAAGTTCAGCGATGCTCATTTTTGTTACTGATTTGAAGGTTGAAAAAATGCGTTTCAAACAGGCTCGAATATAGCGATTCATGCGGCGGAAACGAACCGATGGATTGCGATGCGATTCTTCCCGCCAACGTGCGTATTTTCGGACAACTTCAATTCACTGAACCATGATTTTAGACACGCTCGACCGCGCCACGCGCTACTACACAACGCATCGGCTTTTTGAACAAGCCTTTACCTTTGCCAAATCATCTGACTTCAAAACGCTTCCTCTCGGCACGCACAAGCTTCAAGGCGAAACCCTCTTCGTCATTATCGCTGACGACCACGCACGCCCACACGACGCGAAACTCGAAGCCCATCGCAAATATATCGACATTCAACTCACGCTCGACGGTGCGTTTGACATCGGTTGGAAGCCGCTTCACCAATGCAAAACGATAGAAAAGCCCTACGATGAAGAAAACGATTTCATGCTCTTTGCCGACGCACCCGATTTTCACATGACGCTTGCGCCCGATACCTTCGCGATATTTTTTCCCGACGATGCCCACGCGCCTAACGCGCCAACGCAATTCGTCAAGAAAGCCATTTTCAAAGTTGCGGTTGAATGAAAAACGCTTCTGAATCGCTATCGGCAAAAGTTGAGTATGAGGCGTTGTTGGCAGATGCCGTTCCACACAGTCCGCTTTATCAATCGTGGCGGCGACTGGTGCGCAATCGCCTTGCGTTTGGCGGATTGATTCTGTTTGGCGTATTTGTGCTTCTCGCGCTCTTCGCGCCGCTTCTTGCACCGATGAACCCCAACGCACAGATTTACGAGTATGAAATCAAGCCGCCCTTCTTTCGCGGAAATCTTATTCTCAAAAAATCTGAAAACGCGGAGAGCGAAGCGTTCAAAGCCATTCCGATTCGCTCGTTTGAACAACAAGGCGACACGCTCTTTATCATTGATTTTGAAGGGCGTGCCGAGAAAATTCCAACAAGTGAACTTTTTGGCAAGCGTGAATCGGATTGGCACAAAACGCCGATTTATGTGATGGGAACAGACAAATACGGACGCGATGTCTTTTCTCGAATCATTTACGGTGCGCGTGTCTCGCTCTCGGTCGGCGCGATTGCCACAAGCATTTCGCTTGCGATTGGGCTGACGCTCGGCGCAGTTGCAGGATACTTTCGCGGCAAAGTTGATGCCGTCGTGATGTGGATTATGAATGTCGTTTGGTCGTTTCCTGAACTCTTGCTCGTGATTGCCATCAGCGTTGCCTTAGGGCGTGGATTTTGGCAAGTCTTTCTTGCGGTCGGATTAGCCTCGTGGGTGGATACGGCACGCATTGTGCGTGGGCAATTCTTCTCGCTTCGTGAGCGCGAATTTGTTGAAGCCACAAAGGCATTGGGGTTCAGCGCGGCACGCACAATTTTCAAACACATCTTGCCGAATACGCTCGGTCCTGTAACAGTGGTTGCAACCGCAGGCTTTGCAACGGCAATTATCGCCGAAGCCAGTCTCTCGTTTCTTGGGTTTGGCGTTCAGCCGCCAACGGCTTCGTGGGGGTCAATGTTGCGAGATGGCTACGCCTACATCGTGTCAGGCAACGGCTGGTGGCTCACAGTTTTTCCCGGACTGGCTATCATGCTTGCCGTGCTTGCCATTAACCTTTTGGGCGATGGACTTCGAGACGCATTAGATACGCGGTTGAAACCTTGACGCACGAACTAATGTTCCATTAAGGTCAATTATTAAACGAAAATTTAATGTTCATTAAACGCTTTCGCGCCTTCGCGCTTGCACTGCTCTTTGCCACTTCTGCCACTTATGTTCTGCACGCTCAACAAAATCTCTTCAACATTCCTTCTGGGGACATCACGCCAACGGGCGAGTGGTTCTATCAGCATCAACTTAATTTCTACGAAGTCGACGACCTTGAAACGAAAAGCCATTTCGTTTATGGCATTGCCGACGGGTGGGATATTGGCATCAAATACAAACTCAGTCCGCAATTTTTGTTGATGGGCGATTTTATTTCAGGAGACCATAAAAAATCGCAGACCGTTTTGGGCGGTGGGGTCAATGTCAATAATTACTTACAGGTGTTCGTCGGAAAGCTCTTTGATTTTCCAAACGGCGATTTGGACAGCGGCATTGTTCTTGAAATCAATCTCTATGGGTGGGATTTCAAGCGAGCGACTTCACATTAAATCTCTGAATTTTTCGGAGTTTCGTCAACTTTGACGGCTTCGGGCGGCGGCGTGCCTTCGCTTTGCGAAGCCGAAGGTTCAGGCTCGAAGATACGCTTATACCACACGAACATAATGCCCACGCCCGTTGAAATCGCCACATCGGCGATATTGAAAATTGGCCAGAGCGCAAGGTAATACGAGCCGATGTATCCGCGATACAAATCGAAGTAAATGAAGTCCACCACTTTGCCGTAGAGCGCGCGGTCGATGAGATTTCCGATTGCGCCGCCCAAAATGCACGCAAAGGCAAGCTTGTAGTAAATGTTATCGCGCCGAAGCGAATAGAGATAAATGCTAATGCCAATCGTCGCCAAAATCGAGAGCACCGTAACCACCACTTGTCCGCCTAAGTCAATTCCAAAAGCAATGCCTGTATTTTCGGTGAAAGTGAGTTTCAGCCAATCGCCGATAAGTGGAATTTGTCCAACAGGTTCGAGATATTGCTTTGCCCAATACTTCGTGAGTTGGTCAGCGATAACGATGGCGATAATGATGAGAACAATTTGCATAGAAAAAGTAAAGGTAGCGTTGAAGTCACAAGTTACGGCGCAAAGGCAAGGAAGCGAAATCCAAAGTCAGAACGTTTCCTTCGAGCAGTGAGCATTTACTCCGAGAGATTACTTCAAGAGCATCATGCGTTTGGTGTCGGTGAAGCCATTGGCTGTGAGCCGATAGAAGTAGGTGCCAGATGAAAGCGCAAGTTGCGAGGCGTTAAGCGTGTATTGATGCAAACCTGCGCTTTGCTTGGCGTTGACGAGCGTCGCCAGTTTTCTGCCCATCACATCAAAGAGTTCGAGTTTGACAGCCGAAGGCACTTCAAGTTGATAACTGATAATCGTGGTAGGATTAAACGGGTTCGGATAGTTTTGATGAAGCGCGTAGCCTTCGGGGCGTTGCGGGGTTTGTGTATCCGAAGTGTTCGGCTGTAAGTTGATGTCAATCGTAACAGAATCGCCGTTTTCAGGCACATTAATCGTGAGTGTATCGGTGCGATAGCCTGCGGCAGATACCACGAAGCGTTTGTTTGCGCCTTGCACGGTGCGGATTCGATAAACGCCTGCGCTGCTCGAGGTGCGCGTTTTGTTGTAATAATCAATCGCTCGAATTTGCGCTCCTGCAATGGGTTGTTCGGTTACAGCATCTTTGACAACGCCTCTCACAATGCCGGCGCGTGCGTTATTGAACTCGATCACCGAAAGTTTGCCTGTTGAATTTCCCACGCCGTTAATATCGCTGGCGATAATTTTGCCTGATGGATAAAACGGAAAAACGCCCCAACAGCCGTTGTAGCCCGCTGCCGTTGTGCTTCCGTAGGTGTTGTAGGCACCGACTTCAACCGGGTCGAGCGGTTCAGAGATGTCGACGATTTTTATGCCTTGTGTGTAGTAGGACATGATGATGTGCTTGCCGCGCACATAGGCGTTATGCACAACGGCATTTGGAGAGCCGACAGGAGATTTGTAAGTGGCGGCATTGACCACGATGTTGTTGTAATCGCGGGCATCGTGAACGCGCAAGATGTTCTGTCCACTTGGCGCGACTTCATCGGTGGTGAAGATGAACTTGCTATCGTCCGTTACCCAAACATTGTGCGTGCGTGCATCGCCAATGTTCGGCGCAGGATAAGTGAAAGTTCGAATCCGCACAGGGTTGGATTTATTGCTGACATTGACGATATCGACAAAGCCATCGTTGATGTTCGCAAGATACGCCGTATCGTTTTTGACATAGACATCATGCACATAGCGCGTGGCGTAGCGGCTCATCAGCACAGGGTTGGTTGGATTTGAGACATCGTAAATTGCCATGCCGCCGCTGTTGCCGAAGCCGACGGTTACTTGTCCGCCGCAGAGATAGATGTAGTTATCGGCTTCCCAAGCGTAGCCGGCTGATGTGCCGATGTTGTGTTGATTGTTGCCGCTTCCGCCCGTATCAAATTTTCGGACTAACCGCACGCTGTCGGGGTTGTTCGGGTCGGGCAAGAGGTCGACGATTTGCAAGCCGCCGCCAGTCGCTTCGGTGGTGATGTAGGCGTAGTGTCCAGAGGTTCGAATTTCTCGCCAGTCATTGCCGTTGTTCGTTGGGCTGTTGGATTGGGTTGGAATGAACGCCAGTTCGCGCAATTGTGGCGTGGTAATATCGACAATCGACGTGCCGTTGAAACAACCAAACAGTGCCAATTCGCGAAGTCGTGGCTGACCATTGACGATTACTGTATCAGAGTAGCCCCAGCACCCGGAGCCGGGATTGTTCGGATAAAGTCGTTGCCCGTAAAGCGTGGTGTTGTAAGTAAACCCTTGTGCAAGTGCGAGTGAGGAAAACAGCATTGATAAGAAGACCGTTGCGACGGCGTGCCGCAAAAAGAAGTAGAGCATTTTTGAGAAAGTTCCATTGAGATTGTGTTAAGAAACTACATGAATATACGGTTTCTTAAAAGACGTGCAACGGCAAAAATCTTCAAATCTGTTCACGAAGTTTGCTTTCATTGGAACAATAAAGGGCGACCCGTTTGGAATCGCGCTTTCATCTTGTCTTTCACCACTCACCTACAACCTATTGTGTTAATGTGCGGGCTTTGAGAAACTGCTTGAAGAAGAGGAGCGGAGACAAAGGAAATTTCTCATCAATTTGCAATCAGCCGTTGAAGGCATATCTTTTCGAAAATCGCTTTGTCCTGAGTTGCCCATTGCACGCTATTTCACAGGATTATGCAATACTCATCGACACAAAAAACCTTGCTCGAAAAAACGCGCACCAAACTGGCTTGGGTGAAAGAAGTGGCGGCTCAAAAAGCCAAAGAAGCTATTGAGACAATCGAGGAGTGCCTTTCAATCATTGCGCAACATCAAGACACGGCGGAGTGGAACGCACTAAAAGCCGAAGCCTATCACTATTTGAGCATTGCCCAAACAACCATCGCGAACTACGAGGAAGGCGTGCAATCAGCAAGAGCGGCACTCACGCTTTTTCACCAACTTGGCAACAAGATGATGATGGCATCGGTGTTGAACAATCTCGGTCGCATCGAATACTATCGCGCCAATTATCACAAAGCCCTCGATTTTTACAACGATAGCCTCACGCTTCGCCGCGAGTTAAATGACCCAAAAGGCATTGCCGCCGCGCTCAACAACATCGGATTAGTTTATTACTCGATTGAAAATCATGCCGACGCGCTCAAATGCTACGAAGAAAGCCTTACGATAAAGCGCGAGCTGAATGATAAAAAAGGCATGGCTTCAACGCTCAACAACATTGGCATGATTCATGTGCTATTGGGCGATTACTCCAAAGCGATTGAGTGCTACAAAGAAAGCCTGAATCTGCGAGACCCTTCAACAGAACTGCGTGAAATTGCCAATATCCAACTCAACATTGGCGAAGTCTATCTCTCGCTTGGCGATTATTACAGAGCGCGTCAAGTCTTTGAAGACAGTTTGAAGATGAGCCGAGAGGTGAACGATAAGCGGTTGGAATCCATCGCCCTGCGCGCGCTCGGCAATGTCTACCAAGAACTCAAAGAGCATGACACTGCGCTCTCATACTACCAAGACGCGCTGATACGCTTTGAAGAAATCGGGTTGCAAAACAGCATGGCCACCGCACTCGGCAACATCGCCAGCGTCTATGAAGCCAAAGGCAATTACGACCTTGCCTTCGAGTATTATCAACAGAGCCTTAAACGCTTGCGCGACCTCGGCGACCAAACCACGATTGTTCGCGTCATGGTGTTGATTGGAAAACTACTCATCGCGCAAAAAAACTATGACCTTGCCAAACACTATCTTAATGAGGCACTCGCTAACGGTGAAAAACTCTCCATGAAGCGTCAGTGCTATGAAGCCCACGAACAACTTGCCATTCTTCACGAACATCTTGGAGAATTTGAACTTGCCTTTTATGCCTATCGCAACTTCCACACGATTAAAGAGACGGTGTTCAACGAAGAGCAAGGCAAAAAAGTCGCTGTTCAACAAGCCTTATTCGAAAATGAGCAAGCCCGCAAGGAAGCCGACCGACATAAACAGCAAAGCATAGAACTTGCCAAAGCCCTCAAAGAAACCGAGCGTCTGAAAAAAATTGCCGAAGAAGCCAACGCCTTCAAGACCGAACTGCTTGGCATTGCGGCGCACGACCTCAAAAATCCGCTTCAATCCGTGATGGGCTTTGCGCAACTGATTCGCGAAAATCCAAAAGATGCTCAAAGAGCATGCACCGCCGCCGAAGCGATTGAACGCGCCTCTATGCGAATGTATAAACTCATTGAAGAGATGCTCAACAGTGTCAAAATTGAAGCAAGTGCTTTCAACCTGACAAAATCTCGAGCCAATGTTGCTGACTTGCTAAGTGCTGTTGTCGAGCATAACCGCCCAATCGCTGAAGCAAAACGGCAATCAATTCAACTGAATCTTGAAGAAAATTGCTTCGCTGAATTAGACGCAGAACGCATCAGTGAAGTCTTTGACAATCTCATCTCCAATGCCATCAAGTATTCCCCAATGGGAAAGCAAATCATGGTTACTTGTAAAAAGATGAACAACTCCAACCTTTTGATTGCAGTCAAAGATGAAGGACAAGGGCTAACAGAAGAGGACAAACAAAAAATGTTCGGAAAGTTTCAGCGGCTTTCTGCAGTGCCAACGGGCGGCGAAAGTTCAACGGGATTAGGATTAGCGATTGTCAAACAGTTGGTTGAATTGCATGGCGGAAAAGTGTGGGCAGAGTCAGAAGGCAAAGATAAAGGCGCGACCTTTTTCGTGGAATTGCCAACGGGTTAAGTTCTAACTCAACAACTTCAACAAACAATGTCAGTCAAAGAAACACTTGCCGCGCTGGGCGTGGCGTTGCCAGTGCCGCCGAAGCCGCTTGCGGCATATCTTCCTGCGGTTCAAGTTGGAAATTTGGTGTATTCATCGGGGCAGTTGCCGCTCGTTGATGGCGTGCTGATGTCAGGCGGCAGAGGCAAGGTTGGGCTTGCCGTTACGAAAGAATCGGCAAAACAAGCGGCGCGACAATGTGCCATCAACGCGTTGGCGGCAATGGCGGCCTGCGTCGGCGATGTCGAGAAGATTGAGCGCATCATCAAACTCACCGTCTTCGTTGCCAGCGAGAGAGGCTTCTCGGAACAGCCCTTTGTCGCAAATGGCGCATCCGAGTTTTTTCAAGAAGTCTTCGGAGAAAACGGTCGGCATGCGCGTAGTGCCGTCGGCGTTGCTGAACTGCCGCTCTTTGCGAGCGTGGAAGTGGAAGTCATTGCCAGTGTCAAGCCTTAATTGCTTCGCAGTTCATTGAGCAAGGCACGCTCAATTTCGGCTTCAAGAATCAGCGTCTCGAGGTTTTGTGTGATGGTTAATTCGCCGAGAATTTTTTTTATGGCTTGGCTTTGTCGCTGACTGAACTGCTTGGAAACCCATGCGGCAAGGCGAACCAATCCACCGGCAAAGAACGCACTGGTGCGCGAGTCGTAGTGCCAAATCGTCTCGACCGCAAGACCATCGGAAAACTGCGCACAAAGCGTGAGCCGCTCGACCTTGCTGATGTTGCCCGATGCTGAAAGTCCCTCGCTTGATGAAGTCAAGCCGCGCAAGGCTTCCATCGCCCATCGTGTTGAACCTAATGCAAGCCACAACTGCGATTTGTAGCGCACCTCATCAAGAAGCGGTTTCATCACGGTGTCGGCGGCGAAGAAACTTTCTTGGGGAGCGATATAGCGCGCAATCAACTCCACATCGTTGGACATGACAAGTTCTTTCGGCGAGATGAAACTCACCCATTGTTTGTCATCAAGCCGAAACGCCGCGTGCATCGGTGAAATCGGCTTCTTCTCTTTGGCGAAAAGTGGCAATGCCTTAAATGCGTTTGCAGTGTCAAAGGAAGCCAGAAGAACGGCAAAAGTAAGTTCAGGCGCATCGAGCCGATTGACGGCGGCGTAAATGAGCGTATCGGTGTCGCGTGTAAAGTTGAAATTCGCAACGCGCATCAATTTGCTAATAGTGCTTGAATCGGAAACGAGCGGTTTTGATTTGATGCTATCAGGAAGAAACGTGTTCCAAAAATCGGTTTGGCGAATCCCGCGAAGGTTGACGAACGCAATCACATTTGCGCCAAGCGGCAAGGCATCAAACTTTTTTTGCAAATACGGCGAGAGCGGTTCAGGGTCAGGGCGAGATGCAGGCAGATTGACAAGGAGCGCGAGCCACCCGAAAAACAGCACCACAACCGCCACAAATGTAATCGCACAGCCTCGATTGCGATTCGGAAAAATTCCGCCCGATGCATCACTACCCACAGGCAAATCAGGAAGTTGCTCTGGTGGAAGTTTGGACGGGTTTGAAGATGATTCTGACGAGGCGTTTGGCGTGTCACTCATAGTTACAACGGAAAGATTACGGCAAAACAACTTCATCGAAGATACAACTTCGCGCGGTTTGTAAAGAGCCTTGTGTGACGGTGCAAAAATCGGTAACCGTCCATGCATGTCTCCGCCGAAAAAAGTCAATGGAAATACTTAACTTCACACGCTTATTTTCAAAAACATTTCTCGGACGATGATGCCCTTCGACCTGCTCAAATACTACAACGACATGAACAAGTCGCGCATTTTGATGACATTCAAAGGTGCGATTTCACAAGAACTGTTAGTTGAATTGGGGTCGCTTGTCCGCAACCAACTTCAACACGACGACAAAATTCAGCGCATTTTCGCCGTCTTTGTTGAAATGGCGCAAAACATCTTGCACTACTCGGCGGAAAAAGATTTGCTCCAACACATCGGCAAGGAAGTCGGTGTCGGCGTTATCGTCATCAGCGAGCAGGAAGAGATGTATTCCATCAGTTCGGGAAATGCCGTAACCAAAGCCGATGCCGAGCGGCTCGAAGCACAATGCCGACACCTGAACGCGCTCACGAAAGAAGAGTTAAAAAAACTTTATCAAGAACGCCGTAAGCAGTCGCCCCCTGAAGGAAGCAAGGGCGCAGGTCTGGGGCTTATCGACATGGCGCGAAAATCCGATAAGCCGTTTGAGTTCAGTCTGCAACCGCTCACGAGCGACACATCATTTTTCATCTTGAACGTCAGCATTCATAAGACTGCGAAATAACCTCAAACTCGAATTCAGAACTTCTATGACGAATCTTATCATTGCTGAGACGAAGACTACGCCCAGCATCAACTTCGACGCACAAACTGGCGTGCTGAACATCGCCGGCGAATCGTATCCCGACTCCGCTCTGCAGTTCTATCAGCAAGTTCTCGATTGGCTCAATCAATACATTGCCACCACCACGCAACCTATCACCTTGAACTTCAAATTTTCTTACTTCAACACCAGCACGTCAAAGTGCATTTTGGATATGCTCAGCCTCTTGGAAGCGGCGTATGCCAAAGGTCGAGAGGTGGAAGTCACTTGGCACTATCGACAAGATGATGAAGATATGCAGGAAAGTGGCGAAGAGTTTGCGCAAGACATTAACTTGCCATTCAGCCTCTCTGCGTATTGATGAGTGTGAAGTGTCGGGCGTAGACAGTGTTCAAGGAATGCGCCCTTTGATGAACGACGATAAAACCAAGCGAAGCCTTGCCAAAGTCTCAGCGAGAAAAAACATTGCGCGAGCGAGATGCCGAAAGCGTCTTTCAAGCGGAAATGGAAGTTGCCAAACGGGCGCGTGAAATTGCCGCCCACTCCTCTATTTCCAAAAAAGACCTTCAAAAAGAATACGAGCGACTCATTGAACAATACGAGAAGTTGCTTCAACAGACCGCCAAAATTACGCGCATCAGCGATAGCACGCAGCTCAAATTGCGTCGCACCCAAGAAGCCCTAAACGCACTGAATGCTGAACTGGCGCGCGCCCTTAAAGTCGCCGAAGAGCAGCAACGCCGCGCCGAAGAAGCCAGCCGATTCAAAACCGAACTGCTCTCCATTGCCGCGCACGACCTCAAAAATCCGCTTCAATCCATCATCGGCTTTGCCGCCTTGATACAAGAAGTCACGGAAAATGCCGCTGAGGTGCAAGCATACTCGACCACGATTCAAAACGCCGCTCAACGTATGTTTAAGCTCATCAACGAACTCCTCAACACAACAGCGATTGATGCAGGTAAAATCACACTCAACCGATTTCCATGCAGCCTCGGCGAACTGGCTTCGATTGTGGTTGCCACCAATCTTCAACAAGCGAATCAAAAAGAACAACGCATTGATTTTTACGCCGAGCCCAACTGCATTGCCGAAGTCGATGCCGAGCGCATTCGCGAAGTCTTCGATAACCTTGTCAGCAATGCCATCAAATACAGCCCAATGGGTAAAACTATTTGGGTACGTGTCTTTCGAGACACATCAAGTGACCGCGAGGCAATGCCCGTTGTTCGCTTCACCGTGCGAGACGAAGGTCAAGGTTTGACCGAAGAAGATATGAAGAAGATATTCGGACGCTTTCAACGCCTTTCCGCTATACCAACAGGCGGCGAGTCTTCAACAGGATTAGGGCTGTCCATCGCCAAACAACTCGTCGAACTGCACGACGGAAAATTGTGGGCAGAATCGGAGGGAAAAAATAAGGGCGCAACCTTTATTGCTGAATTGCCCATCTTGCCGAAAAAAGGGTCTGAACTGGAATGACAACATCGCGCGTTGTATTACAAGGGCTATGGCTTCTATGCCTCTTCAACGCTTGGGCATGTGCCGAGCCTGATACGGAAGATGACCCGATTGAAAACTTCACACGCACCAATCAAAGCGGACAGATTTTAAGCGAAGACCCTAACGATTGGCGCATCGCCGCACGCTTCGCCGGCGAAGTCGAGTTGATTCAAGTCGCCTTCCCAAATCCCACGCGCAATGGACAGGTGCAACTGACCATTCAATTCTCCTCGACCGTCGGCTTGCCACGCATTGACTTTCTCGGCATCACGCGTGACGGCTTCCCTGTCAATTATCCCGTCATTCTTGAAACCGATACCAATGTCCCGAACTTCGGCGCGAAAACGTATCGGCTCGACCTCACGAAAATCTCTCCGAACCGCAACCTTGCCGACTTACGCGGACGGCTCTTCCGCGTGCGTGTCATTGATGCCGCCGGAAATATCATCACCTATGGCGACGTATTTATCGAGTAGGGTTTTTCATTCCGCACGCTTCGCCCTAATTTCAACACGCTAATTCAAACCACAACTGTCCTGTGCCAGACGTTCAACCATCGTTTCAGAGAAAGCCTAAACCGAGGCTCTCGCCGTCGGAATATGTTGAAGGGATTTTGAGCGGCAATCGAACCGTACTTTCACGGGCGATTACATTGGTGGAAAGCCAACGTCCTGACCATCAAGCGACTGCCGAAGAAGTTGTTGCGGCGTGCATGAAGCATAGTGGCAGTTCCATTCGCATTGGAATTACAGGCGTGCCGGGCGTAGGCAAAAGCACCTTCATCGAAGCCTTTGGATTGTCGCTCATTGAAGCCGGGCGGCGCGTCGCCGTCCTCGCGATTGACCCCACAAGCGAAAAATCAAAAGGAAGCATTTTGGGCGATAAAACTCGAATGGAAAAACTCTCAACGCATGAGCGGGCATTTATTCGCCCGTCGCCCTCGTCAGGTGCGCTCGGCGGCACTGCGCCCAAAACCCGCGAAGCCATGCTGCTTTGCGAAGCGGCAGGCTACAATGCCATCATCGTCGAAACGGTCGGTGTCGGTCAATCCGAAATCGCCGTCCACTCCATGACCGATTTCTTTTTGCTCCTCATGCTTGCAGGCGCGGGCGACGAACTGCAAGGCATCAAGCGCGGCATCATGGAAATGGCGGATTTGATTGCCATCAACAAAGCCGATGGCGCGAACCTCGTTAAAGCCAAACTCGCCCAACAAGAATATGAGCAAGCCTTGCATCTTTTTCCGCCCAATCCAAATGGCTGGCGACCGAAAACGCTGACCTGCTCGGCACTCATGGGAGACGGAATTTTAGAAATCCGCGAGGTAATTTTTGACTTCGAGAAAACCATGTCGGAAAATGGGTGGATAGCACGCAAGCGAGAAGCGCAAGCGGCGTATTGGCTTCGTCAAACAGTGGAGCATGAACTCTTGTCGCGCTTCTATGCGTCGGAACAAGTTAAAGCAAAACTGCACGAATTAGAACTGGCTGTGCGCAGAGGCGAGATAAGTCCGTTTCGCGCTGCCCAATCACTGCTCAAACTGTTTCCATGAGCGACCAAGTGCTGAATTGGCTTGATGAGAAGAGCAAGGCACGGTGATACATGGCTGAAAATAAAAAGGCGACTCAATCGAGCCGCCTTTTTGATTCGTAAGGGCTTGACCTAACTTACTTGCGTTTCTTACGCGGGGCTTTTGGCTCAATAAAGCGAAGCACTTTGAACTCGATGCGGCGGTTTTGCTCGCGACCGACTTCGGTGCTGTTGTCTGCCACAGGCTCTTTATCCCCAGCCCCTCTCACAACCATATTGCGTGCGGGCACTTTCTTCTTAACAAGGTAATTCTTCACGGCTTGCGCACGCTGACGAGAGAGCGCAAGGTTGCGGCGCGGATTGCCAACATTATCCGTGTGTCCTGAAATCTCCACAACCATATCGGGACGCTCCAAGAGTTCAGAAGCGATTTCATCTAACTTCGGATAATCGGCTTTATCAATCGTTGCTCGACCGCTGGCGAAATTAATCTTGTAAGCCAGTTTTTCACCAACCTTCAAGGTTTTAAGCGTTGGCGGTGGCGGTGGCGGTGGTGGCGGTGGCGGTGGCGGTGGCGGTGGAATGACCGTTACACTTGCCGTGCTATTAATTGTGCCGCCTTTGCCGATGGCGGTCAGCGTATAGGTTGTGGTTTGAGTGGGCGTAACCGTGCGTGAGCCGACGGTATCGACCATCTGTCCGTCGAGCATGACGGTATCAGCAAACATGACTGACCAAGAAAGCGTTGCCGATTTGCCTTGGTCAACCGAAGTCGGCGTTGCTGTGAAGGTAACGGACGGAGACGGCGGTGGTGGTGGCGGCGCGTAGTCGCCAAAATAAACATTAAGACCTAAAAGTCCGGTCAAAAGTGCAGAGTTCAAGCCGTCTCTGAAACGACTGGGCACAAAGGTGGAAGGGTTGGCTTCACGATAAGGAACAGCGGTCAATCGGTCGGCAAAGAAATAATTGTAAGCGACATTTGCATCAACACTGACTCTTTCTGCAATAAAGTATTCTGCGCCAAGACCGCCGACAACGCCTCCGAGCAGACTGTTATCTTTGTAAGGTGAAGAATTAGGAACGGGCGTGCCATTGACGCGAATTGTGGGTTCTGAGACACCGGGCAATTGAAGCGATCCTCCCGCAAAAATGTAGGGATTGAACGCACTCTTCGTGAGAAAATTATACTGCATCGTGAGATTTAAGCCGACAATGCCTGATCCCCCAACACCAATAATAGCATTGCCACCACCAGTAGCATCAACAGTTTTTTTGCCTGCGCCCGTGCCTTGATAAGCGGCTTGCAAGTTGAAATTGAATTCAGGCGCAAGGAAGAGTTTGAGCTTCAATGCGGCTAAATAGCCCAAATTGGTATCGTAGAAGTGAAACGGCTGATTGATGCCGCCCCCAATGCCGATACCAAATTTTGCGCCTTCGGAGTCGCCGCGTTCCCCTTGAATTTGTGCCGATGCACTTCTGAACAAGAGCAAAAGTGCCAAGCATAAAGTGGATAATGAGAAGTTTCTTCGCATGACTGTTCTGCTTAGGTTTAAGTTTTTAATTAAGAAAAGGTTGAAAAGAACAAGAACTTACTGTGCTACCTTTTTATCAACAATTGTTGCCATCAATTCGGCTTCGCAGACCAAATCGCCGCGCACAAAGGCTTGCGAGGTAAATTGGCACACATTGCGTCGTCGGCTTTTCATGTTGGATTCAATCACAAGTGTATCACCAGGTAGAACAGGTTTGCGAAAGCGGGCTTTGTCAATTCCCATAAAAAAGACGAGTTTCTCGTCCATATTTTCGTTGCCGTTAAGAAGCAAAATTCCTCCTGATTGCGCCATCGCTTCTAAAATAAGCACGCCCGGCATGACAGGATTGCCCGGAAAATGTCCCTGAAAAAACGGCTCATTAATCGTTACATTTTTAACTGCAACAATTTTTTCATCAAGCTTAAACTCAACGATTTTATCAATTAAGATAAATGGGTAACGATGCGGTAATATACGCTGAATGGCATTAGAATCGAAAACGACGCCTGCTTTTTTCTCGTGCTGAAATTTTCGGGCAAGTTTATTTTTCTCAACGAGTTTTCGGAGTTTTTTGACGAACGCTACATTGGCGGCATGTCCAGGACGAGCGGCTAAAATTTGGGCTTTAATCGGCATGCCGATAAGCGCAAGGTCGCCCATGAGGTCGAGCAATTTATGCCGAGCCGGCTCGTTCTTGAAGCGCAAGGTTTTGCCGTTGAGGATTCCATTTTCTCCAAGTTCCAACTTCATACCCGACTTGCTGATTTTTTGCGAGAGGTTATCGAGCTCGGGTTGAGACAAATGCTTGTCGATGATAACAATAGCGTTTTCAACATCGCCGCCTTTGATTAAGCCTTGATTCGCCAAATCAGCGACTTCCGAGAGAAAGCAAAACGTGCGTGCAGGGGCGTAATCTTTGACGAATTCTTCTTCAAGATTAAAAAGCCCTGTGTGTTGCGAGCCGAGCGCAGGATTGTTGTAATCAACCATAACCGTGATTCGGAAATCGTCGAGTGGGAGCGCAACAATATCGATTTGCTTTTCGGCATCGTGGAAATGCACGGTTTCATCAATCACCAAGTAGTTTTTGGGGGCGGATTGATTTTCAAAGCCAACTGCGGAAAGCGCGTCGGCAAACATCTTCGCGCTGCCATCGCAGACGGGCGGCTCAGGTCCAGTGAGTTCAATACGGCAGTTGTCAATTTGCAATCCGTAGAGCGACGCAAGCACGTGTTCAGTGGTGTGGACTTTTGCCTCGCCAACACCAATCGTGGTGCCGCGCCGAATATCAACCACATGGTCAATATCCGCAGGAATTTCAGGCGAGTTCGGCAGGTCGGTGCGCACAAAGCGGTAGCCGTAATCTTCAGGAGCTGGTTTGAAGGTAATCATGCACTCTTGCCCCGTGTGCAAGCCTGTGCCGAAAATCGAGACTTCTTTTTTAATCGTGCGTTGATAAATGAGCATGTGTATTTAGCGTTGTGGTTTGAAATTTACTTTACGCGCACCATCGTGCCATTTGAAAATCTAATGATATTCATCATTTGATTAACATTTTTCCCATCAAAAAAAACAGGAATATGATGCGTGTTCATTGGCGGCGCGTTACGCAGTGCGACGTTGAAGTCTGATGGTGAATTAGGCGAAAACACTGCGCGGAAGAGAAAATCCATCGCATCGTAGCCGAGCCAAAAGAAGGCATTAGGCTCTTCACCAAAGCGGGTTTTGTAGAGTGAAACTGCACGAGCAGTCGCCGAATTTTCAGCGAGTTGAAAATCGCTTGCGTAATAAAAATTGGTGAGCAGGTCGCGATTGTTGAGCAAGCGTTCATCGAGCCAATCCGATGAGCCAAGCAGCTCGCCGCGAATGTTGTAGAAGCGAAGTTGCGAGAGCGCAATCGCGACGGCTTCGGGCGAGGTCATCGGAAGATAAATCACATCAAACTGCGTGAGCGGATAGCCAAGTTCTTTATCAAAGGTAAGATTAAGCGGCGCAAGGGCTTTTGAAAAACTGCTGAACGATTCAGGGAGAAGGGCGAAGAGTTTGACCTCACCGTCGAGCGTTTCAAATGTATCCTTGAAGCCAATGCCCATGTCTTTGCCGTAGGTGCTGTCTTGCGCGAAAATGCAAGCCGTTTTCGCTTGGAGGTCTTGAACAGCGAAGCGAGCCATTGACGCGCCACGCGCTCGGTGTGTCGGGTTCAGTTGAAAACTTGTCGATGAAATTAGCGAAATGCGCTCATCGGTAGCAGTTGGGGTCAGCATGACCACGCCGCGTGCGCCGCAGTATTCCGAAACCGCAAGGGCTTCCTCGCTATACATCGGTCCTAAAATCACCTGCACCGAATCTTGCTCTATGAGCGACTTGGCTTGTGCCACAATGCCATCGGGACGCAATCCTGATGTGCTTCTTGCCGCAAGATGCACAAAGGCTCTTTGCGAGAGATGATTGGCATCATCTTTGGCGAGAATCGCTCCGACCATCAATTTTGAAGCTCCAATATCGCCTGAACCGTCAAAGGGGTGCAAGGCGGCAGGCAAAAGCACGCCGACACGCAAGCGTTTTGCGATGCCACTTTTGAGTTGCGTCGCTTGAAATTTCAAATCCGTAATGCGCTGTTGTTCATCGGTATCAAGCGTTGGAGTTTGCTCACGAAATTGCGTGAGTTCAGCGAGGGCGACATCGTAATTGCCATGATAGACGGCGCGTTCTGCGATTTGAAGCGCGAAAAGCACCCGCACCGTACGGTTTTGAATGGTCGGTAAAAGCGTGCGAAGCTCTTGTTCGGAAAGGTAAGCGTTAGCGAGAAGCACAAGGTAGCGATACGCTTTGCCTAAAAGAAGGTTCTCTGAATTTGAAATCGTCCAATCAGCAGGAATGAGAGCGATAAGTTGTTTGGCGGCATCAAGGACATGGTGCTGACGAGCCACAAGCACGGCTTTATCAAACAAAAGTTCAGAGCGAAGCGTGTTCGGCAAGGTGTTAGCCAGTGTGGCGTGCAGGGGTAAAACATCGCCGTAGCGTTCCAGTTGTATCAAAGTTTTAGCGTGCCAAAAGAGCGCGAGTGATTTCGGTTCATCGTTAGCTGTTTCTGCACAGGAAAGAAAGAGGCTATCGGCTTCGGCATATTGTTCGTTCTCGTAGCGCGCAATGGCTTGTTTGAAGCGTCGCTCCCAAGTGATTTGCGTGAGTTGCTTTTTGGACTCTTTGTCGACATTAAGCGTGCTTCCGCTTTGCTTCGGGATTTCTTCTTCAATGACTTTACGCTGTTTGCGTTGAGCAACGGCCTCGAGCCAAGAAGGTGTCAGAAAGAGCAGTAAAAGAATAAACAGTGATGTTTTTTGGATATGCCTCATAGTTCTCAAAATAACTATTCAAAATTCAGCCCGAAATGGCGTTGAACGGTTTCAAGCATAAAGGGGTGAATTTTTCCGTTAGAGGCGATGATATTGCCCGATTTCAAAAAATCACCGTTGCCTTTGAAGTCGGTAACCATGCCGCCGGCTTCTTTGACAATCAATGCGCCTGCGGCAATATCCCACGCATGGAGTTTCAGTTCCCAAAAGCCGTCGAAGCGACCGCAAGCCGTGTAGGCTAAATCGAGCGCGGCAGAGCCGGGGCGACGCAATCCTGCGCACTGCACAAGCATCTCTTTGAAAAGAGCCATCGACGGCTCTAAATGCTCGGTGAGTTTGTAAGGAAAGCCTGTTGCTAAAAGCAAGTGGTGCGGTCTGTAAGTGCGTGAGACGCGCACGCGCCGATTATTGAAATACGCGCCGCCGCCACGTTCCGCCGTAAAAAGCTCTTTGGAAATCGGCTGATAAATTGCGCCGCATAAAATTTCGTCACTCTCATTGACCAATGCAATGCTGATGGCGAAAAACGGAAAACTGTGAATGAAATTTAGCGTGCCATCGAGCGGGTCAATAATCCACCGTCGACCTGACGAGCCCTTCTCCAACGCGCCCTCTTCGGCGACAATGTCATCGTTTGGAAACTTCTTATGCAGAAACGTTACCGCTAACTCTTCGCACGTTTTATCAACTTCAGTTACAAAATCTTTCGGATTTTTTTGACGAATTTGCGCCGTGTTCAACAGTCCAAAATTTTTACGCGCGTACTTTCCGGCTAATTTAGCGGCGTTGATAGCGGCAATGAGTTCTTTAGTCATCAATGAAGGTTCTTTTCAAGTTAGCACAAGCGAAACCAACTGAATCAGGTTCGCGTTTTCGCGTGTAGATGGTTTTGCGAGATTAAATCTGCAAGAATAACAAAGTTACGACAATCGCAAACGATTTCGAGCAATCGGCAATTCCGCCCGGTTCAGTCCAACAACTAAATCATCATGTCGCACATAGACACACCGCTTATTGAAATTCAAAACATCAATCGCATCTACAATTCAGAAACCGCTCCTGTGAACGCGTTGAACGGTATCAGCATGACGATTTACGAGCGAACCTTTGTCTCGATTGTCGGTAAATCGGGAAGCGGAAAATCGACTCTGCTCAATCTCATCGGCGGAATGGACAAACCCACTTCGGGTGAAATTATCGTAAGGGGAAAGGTCGTCTCAAAAATGACCTCTTCGGAACTGGCGCGCTATCGGCGCACCGTTGTCGGCATGATTTTTCAATCGTTCAACTTGATTACGACCATGACCGCGCTTGACAATGTCGCCTTACCGCTCTTCTTTGCAGGCGTGCCTGAAAAAGTGCGCTTAGCGCAAGCGGCGAACATGCTTGAACAAGTTGGGCTCTCGCATCGCGCTTCGCATCGCCCAACGGAGCTCAGTGGAGGCGAACAACAGCGCGTCGCAATTGCTCGTGCCTTAGTCACCAATCCGCTCTTTATTTTAGCCGATGAGCCAACAGGCAACTTGGACTCTCGCACGACCGAAGAAATTGTCGCCTTGCTTCAACGCTTGCACCAACAAGGCAAAACGATTGTCATGATTACGCACGACCTCGCACTCGCCGAACAACTTTCTACGCGCATCATCACGCTCAAAGATGGCAATATCATTTCCGATGAACGCCACGAGCCGCAACTCCAAAGTGCAAAATGACACTCGCACAACGCCTTGCGCAGATTCCCACTGATGAACGATTTGGCATTGGGATTCTTTCAGGCACATCGGTCGACGGCATTGATATTGGCTTGACACGCCTTTCAGGAAGTTGCGAAACAACAGCGGTCGAACTGCTTGCCTTTCACACATACCCAATTCCAAAACACAGTCGCTCCCTAATTCTCAAAAATTGCAACGCAACAACGGCAACGCTTCCCGAACTCTCGCAACTGAATGTTCTTATTGCCGAACTCTTCGCCGATTGCATTCTTCGCTTCCTCAAACAGCATCGCCCGAAACGTGTTGATTTTATCGCATCACACGGACAAACCCTCTGGCACAATCCGCAACGCCAACGCATCGGAAAGTTTCGCATCGGCTCAACCTTTCAAGTAGGCGACGGCGCAATCATCGCACATCGAACAAGAATACTCACTATTTCAAATTTTCGCACCGCAGAATTTGCGTTTGGCAAAGACGGTGCGCCACTGGCTCCGTATCTCGATTTTCTTTTGTTCCGACACCCCAAGAAAAATCGCGTGCTTCTTAACATCGGCGGCATTTCAAATCTCACAGCACTTAAAGCCAACGCAAAAAAAGAAGACGTGATTTACTTCGACGCAGGCGCAGGCAACGTGCTGATTGATAAAGCCTCGCAACGCTTGTTCGGAAAGCCATTTGACCGAGAGGGAAAGTTTGCCGCAAAAGGTCAAGTGCATCAACGCTTGTTGGACGAGTGGCTGAAAGAGCCATTCTATCGCAAAAAGCCGCCAAAGTCCACAGGGCGCGAACTCTTTACCGACGCATATTTTGAACGACTGCTCGCCGACACGCACGCCCTCTCGCCCAACGATGTTATCGCTACGCTCACGGCACTCACCGTTCAAAGCCTTGCCGTTCAGATTAGAAAATTTGTGTTGCCGACTATGACCATTGATGAACTCATTGTGAGCGGCGGCGGCGCAAAAAACAACACCTTGATGCAGATGCTTGAATCAATGTTTCCGCAAACGCACGTCATCAAACAAGACGACCTCTTGGAAAATCCCATTCCTGCCAAAGCCAAAGAAGCCGTGCTGTTTGCTGTGTTGGGCAATGAACTCTTATCGGGCAAAAGTGCCTCCATGCAAACGCCCGCGCTGCTCGGCACGCTTGCGTTTCCGCCGTAGCGAAAAATTGTCTGAAAAGCATAAAGTAAGGTATGGTTTAAGAGACTTATCTTGTGAGAAATTGCAAGGGGAAAACAAAGGAAGAGGAACACATGACGGAACAACAACTTCTTGAACGCATTGCACTCAATCCCAAAGTCATGGCAGGCAAGCCCGTTATCAAGGGGACACGCTTGACCGTAGAATATGTGCTGAATTTGCTTGCTCATGGGGCGACAGTCGCAGAAATCCTTGAAGAATATCACGGGCTTACCTATGAAGATGTTCAGGCGTGTTTATTGTTTGCCGCAAAATCTCTTGCGAACACGACATTTGTGCCGTTGTCAGTGGAGTCTGCGTAAATGCGTTTTCTTGTAGATGAATGTACGGGTTCAGCGGTAGCACAGTGGTTGCGCATGCAGAAGCATGAGGTTTTTTCTGTGTATGAGGAGGCACGAGGCATAGATGACGATAAGTAATTGCGAAAGCGTTTGATGAAAATTGGATTTTAATCACAAATGATAAAGACTTTGGTGAGAAAATTTACCGAGAGCGATGTCCGCATAAGGGCGTTGTGCTTTTACGGCTGGAAGATGAACGAGCGGCGAATAAAATTGCGACTCTTCAACGATTGCTTGAAGGTTATGCACAGCAGTTATCAGACCAATTCGTAGTTGTGACAGAGAGTCAGGTTCGTTTTGCTCGCGTACGGTAGCGATTATCTCTGTTCCTGCTTTTACAAGGGCTTAATTTTTTCAACGTCATTTCAAAAAAACCGAAGGCACTTCTATCAAATAAATGACGCAAAAACAACTCGCGTTGCTCACGCCTATTTTAGCGATTCTCGTTGCATTCTTCATTGGCGGATTGCTCATTCTCTTCATTGGCGAAAATCCGATTGAGATTTACGGCAAGATGTTTGAGCGCACGCTCGGCACGCCTTACGGGTTCGGACAAGTCTTATATCGCACAACGCCACTCGTGCTGACAGGACTTGCCGTTGCGATTCCATTTCAAGCAGGACTCTTCAACATTGGCGGCGAAGGACAAGCGTTGGTGGGAACATTTGTGTGTGCGCTTGTCGGCGCGGCGATTCCTGCCACGATGCCATCGCTCTTGGTGCTTGGCGTGTGTCTATTGGCTTCGGCGATTGCAGGCGGAACTTGGGGCGCGATTGCAGGCGGCATGAAGGTGCGCTTCGGCGTAAATGAAGTCATCACAACCATTATGCTCAACTTCATTGCGTCGGCTCTCGTCGGCTATTTGCTCACGAATCACTTTGCTGTGCCTGCCACAGCACACACGGCGGAAATTGCGACATCGGCACGGCTTCCACGATTAGATGACTTCGGCGGATTTTTCCAACGCGCACCCGTGAATCTCGCGCTGTTCCTTTCGCTACTCACTGCGCTCGGCGCGTATTTTCTCGTCTTCAAAACAAAGTCGGGCTACGAACTGCGGGCGGTCGGCTTGAACATCGAAGCGGCGCGATATGCAGGCATCAATGTGAATTTACACGTGCTTGGCTCAATGACATTGGCAGGTGCGCTCGCAGGCTTGACAGCGGCAAATTATGTGATGGGCTACAAATTCTACTTCGAGTTCGGCGCAACATCGGGCGTTGGGTTTCTGGGCATTGCCGTTGCGATGCTTGCCAACGCGAACCCCGCGTGGATTGTGCTTTCCGCGTTTCTCTTTGGCGTGTTGGATTACGGCGGCTTAACCATCAACGCCTACGTTCCGAAAGAAATTTTTCTCATCATTCAAGCCCTTGTGATTCTCTTCATCATCGTAGCGCAAAAGTTCAACACTCGTGCGGTTGCTTCACAAGCGTAGTTAGCGATGGCGTGAGGTTTATTTCGCGCTCTCAATGCTGGCAAGCACAAACACATTGTTTTCCATCTTGCCTTTAACTTTCACTTTCAAGTCTTTTTCCTTTTTGAGTGCAATCAGGAAGTCTTTGGCTTTGTCGCTTCCTTTTGGGTCAAACTTGATAAACTTGCCGTCAGCATAAATGCCGAAGCCAGATTTTGCGCACGCCTCCATCAGGCAACATTCTTTCGTATGGTCTGCCGCCATTTTTACGCTTTCCATGCTTTCACCGCATTGGCAATCGGAGAGGTATCCAACGAGCGTGGTTTGCTTTTTAGGTTTCTTCGCTTCTTGGGCGAGCATAGGCGAAGCGGTGATGAAGAGCGCAAGTAGCGCGAAAAGAATTAGGTATTTGGGCATCGTTGAAAAAGTTTGCGTTGATAAAATCAGCGGTGAAAACGGCGTGCAATTTCAGAACGTTTCACTCATAATGACTTACTGCGCTCGCTCTTGACGAAGCATCTCAATATGCGGAATGCCGTCTTCATCATATTCATCGGAAATGCGCACGAAGCCGAAGCTGTTGTAGAACGCTTCAAGGTAAGCTTGCGCACTGATGCGAATAGGGGAGTTTGGATAAAGCGCGTTGAGTCTTGAAATGCTTTCTCGCATGAGGAGACGACCGTAGCCTTTTCCGCGTGCGCGTTGTGTCGTCAGCACGCGCCCGATAGACGCCTCTTCAAATTTGACTGTTGGCGGAATCAATCGAGCGTAAGCCAACAGGTCGCCGCGCTCATTTTGCAACACAAGATGATGCGCGTGTTCATCAATCCCATCTAAATCGAGATAGGCACAGCGTTGCTCTACAACGAAGACTTCGGCGCGCGCTTTGAGAATCTCGTAGAGGGCTTTTGGGGAGAGCTCCGAAAATAAGGCACAGTGCCATTGCATATGTTCTGTCGGTTTTACAGTAACTTCACGCTCAAACTTACTTTTGGTATGTCGCAAATTTCTTACAAAGCCAATCTCGATAAATTCTTGGATTCACTTACGCCGGAGCAAATGGTGTTTTTAGGCACGCTCATTGAGCGCGATATTGCCGCAAAGGATTTCGTGCAGCTCGATTTGCTCGCTACCTTGATGTATGAACGCATTAAGGACTATGATGTTCAAGACTTGCATGAGCGCACGCATCGGCAATTTTCCGACATCGTGATTACTTGAAGTTCCAACAAGAAAACTCACTGTTGCGCCGCTTTTCGAAGTCTATCCATCAAGGCTAAGCCGATGCCATGTTCAGGGACGCTTTGGCAGTAGATTGTGCCAAAGCCGTGTGCGTCGCAGTCGCGGAAGAAGGCGTAAAGAGAGCGGGCATAGTCGTTCAATCCTTCACAAATTTTTTGATAGGCAAATGGCTTCGGTGGCGGGCTTATGCCGATGAACGCATGGGCATAATCGACATCAGAAAAATCGTCAATCACTTTAACCGTTGCTTCGGGGGCGTAGTGGCGATACTTCATGCCCGGACTTTTCGGTGCGTGAGGCGTGTCGCTGGTGCCGAGTCGCGTTTCAGGCACAATGCGTTGAAGTTCCTCGAGAGAAATTGCCCCTGTGCGTAAGACAACAGGAGGCTCGATCGAGCAATCAACAACAGTGGATTCAAGCCCGAACTCGCTTTCACTGCCTTTCAAGATGCCTTCAATTTTTCCGTCAAAATCTTCCCGAACTGCTTTCCACGAGGTTGAACTTGGCTTGCCCGAAAGGTTCGCTGACGGTGCGGCGACAGGCGTGCCACACTCTTTGAGAAAGGCTTGTGTGAGTTTGAGCGAGGGCATTCGAATACCGATGGTGTCTAATCCAGCACTCACCACATCAGGCACATACTTGCTTTTGGGCAGAATAATGGTCAGCGCGCCGGGAAAAAACGCATCGATGAGTTGCTCCGCCGCACGCGGAATTTTTTTCACTAAAATCTCAAAGTCATGAAAATTTGCAACATGCGCAATCAAAGGGTTATCGGACGGACGACCTTTGGCGAGAAAAATTTTTTGAACATGCGCTTCATCAAACAAATTCGCCCCCAATCCATACACCGTCTCGGTTGGGAAGGCTACAATCCCGCCTTTCAGTAAAATTTGTGCGGCGATTTTAGGTGATGTTGTCAATTTTGTTTTCATCGATAAGACAAAAGCACTGCATTGACTTCGCCACTTCTCTTACCTGACTCGTAACACTACAAAACTAAAAGGTTTACGAAGAGTGCGAAATGAATTTTTATGCTTTATTGAGTTTCAGAGGCAGTATGTATGTATTGAATTCCTTGTGTGATGTAATGCGATTCAACCAAAACGGTTAATTGTAAGCATGACAAGCGTAGAAAGTAGGCATGTGGATTGACGAAAGGTCATCTATGAATTGAGTTGGCGAAGCAAGTTGAGCAAGGTGTCTTTGCTTGCCCGTGAAATTTCTCTGCCTTGAATGGGAAAGTTCGGCAAAGCACGTGCGTAGCGGCGAAGGTCTTGAACAGTCATTGCTTCAAGATGAGTTGGTAAGGTTTTTTCTGATGGATTGGGAGCGGAAGGCGATGCAGCAGATTGAGGTGATTGCACGGGTGAAATCGACGAGAGCGTGGCGATTGGGAATGGTGATGCCGATTGAGCTTGTGTGCGTGATTCAGGTTGTTGTGTCGTGCTTTGTGTTTTTTTACGCGGACGCACTTCGACATAAATCAGCTCGTCGTGCAAACTTGCATCGGGGCGAGGAATCACGTGAGCGGCAACGAGCGTTCCGACGCGCGCCGCCGCCACTCGCCCTGCATCAACAGCGGATTGAACGGCGGCAACTTGACCAACGACTTTCACGGTCATCAATCCGGCATCGGCTCGGTCAATCGAGATGAGTTTGACGTCAGCGGATTTGAGGGCGGCGTCGCAGGCTTCAATCGCGGCGACCAGCCCTCGTGTTTCAATCAATCCAACGGCAAGCTCTTCGCGCATAGGCAAGAAACCACGTTAAGAACGCTTGGGAAGGATACTTTCAACATCAGTATGCGGGCGAGGAATGACATGGACAGAAACCAACTCGCCAACTCGTTGCGCGGCTGCTGCACCCGCATCGGTCGCCGCCTTGACTGCACCGACATCGCCGCGCACCATGACGGTAACATAGCCGCCGCCAATCGCTTCTTTGCCAATGAGCTCAACTTTTGCGGCTTTGACCATGGCATCTGCCGCTTCAATTGCGCCGACTAACCCTTTGGTTTCTACCATGCCTAAGGCATCCATTGCCATATTGAAGTTCTCCAATTAAGTTTTTGAAAATGTAGTTGCGTGTTGAAGTTGAAATTACACGAAAAGCAAGCATTTGCAAAAAAGAAGGCAACCCAAATGAGTTGCCCGTAGAGCAAAGAGGTGGCGTGCTAATTCCAGTTGCGCAACACTTCAGCAAGCAAGCGAACCCCGAAGCCCGAACTGCCTTTTGCACCGTTTGAGCTCATTGAAAGAAAGGAAGGACCTGCAATATCCAAATGCGCCCACGCTTTATGGTCGCCGATGAATTTTTCGAGGAACTTTGCCGCCGTTACTGCTCCTGCACCTTTGCCGCCGGTGTTTTTGACATCAGCGACTTCGGATTTGATTTGCTTGTCGTAATCGTCCCAAAGCGGCATGCGCCACACCTTTTCGCCTGAGCGAAAGCCTGCCGTTGAAAGTTTTTCGGCGAGTTCATCATTGTTGCTGAACAGTCCCGCCGCGTGATAGCCGAGCGCGATAACGCAGGCACCGGTGAGCGTGGCAAGGTCGATGATGGCATCAGGCGAGTATTTTTCTATGGCATATGTGAGTGCATCAGCAAGAATAAGCCGTCCTTCGGCATCGGTGTTGTCGACTTCGACGGTGATGCCTGAATAGGTCGTTAGCACATCGCCCGGATTTTGAGCCGTGCCGCTGGGCTTGTTATCGGTTGCGGGAATAAAGCCAAGCACACGAATCGGGAGTTTGAGCCGTGCGGCGATTTCCACAGCCCCAATGACATCAGCCGCGCCCGACATATCGGACTTCATGTCGCCCATGTTGTCTGCGGGTTTAAGGGAAATGCCGCCCGTGTCGAAGGTAACGCCTTTCCCGACAATCGCAATGGTGGCTTTGGGTTTGCTGGTGGGGGTGTAATCCAAGATGGAAAAAGTGGGTGGCTCTGCGCTTCCTTTATTGACACCGAGCAATCCGCCCATGCGGAGTTCTTGAATTTTCTTTTTATCAAAGACGGTGACTTTGTAGCCGTATTTTTTGCCTGATGCTTTTGCCGCATTGGCAAGGTCGGTCGCAGTCATGTAGTTGCTGGGCGAATTGATGAGGTCGCGCACCATAGATTGTGCCGAGCCAATGACCTCGCCGACTTCCGCGCCTTTCTCGACAGCTTTGAGCGATGTGGCAGTCGTAATCAACACCAATTCTTTGAACTCAAACTTGGGTTCGCTTTTATGCTTTCTATCTTTCAGGGCTTGCACGCGGTCGGTTTTGAGTTTGTTGTAATCGTATAAACCTAATTCAAACCCTTCTACAACGGCTTGTGCAATGTAGGCTTCTTCTTCTTGAAGGTCGGCGGCGATTGCACTGACTTCGGTCAAGTCAATGCCGACTTTGGGCAGTTTCATCTCTCTGATTTTCGTGGCAAATGTTGCCGCACCTTTACGCACAGCATCGAGCGTGAACTTTTCACCCACACCAATAATGATGACACGCTTCGGATTGAAATTTTCTTTTTGCGGGTAGAGCGTCAAAATGTCGCCTTCGTTGGCTCTGAAATCGCCATTAAGCCCTGTGGCGACAACACCAGCAAGGGCGTTGAGAGCCGTTGCACTTTTCTCTTTTGAGGATTTTGGAATGAAAAACCCGACGGCTTCAAGCGCGTGGGAATTGAGTGATGCTTTCGATACGGAGACTTTCATTGTGATAGGTTGGTCTTGAAGTTGAGTTTAGTTGTTGGAAATGGTTAATAAAGTGATTGTATCGGCGGTTAGTTTTTCTACGGCTTGATGAAGTGGAAGCGGCACGGTGCAGCCTGCGGCGTTCTTATGTCCGCCTCCGCCGTATCGCATCGCGATTTCATTGACAGCTAAATCGCCGCGCGAGCGCATACTGACTTTGGTTCGTCCGTCAGGCAGTTCAATCAGCAAGAGACTAATGAGCGTGGTGGGAATGCCAACCATGTATTCAAGCAAGCGTTCTGTGTCGCTCAATTCCGCCTTGGTCTCAACGAGTATGGCTTGTGAGATAGGCATATAAGCAAGCCTGTTTTGACCCAAGAGTTTAATGTTCCCGACGCCGTAACTGATGAGCTTGAGCACATTTTCGTTGAGCGTGTTATAAATCTTCTCATAAATTTCCATTGGTGAAATGCCCGTCTCCAACAGTTCAGCGACAATGCGATGCACATGCGGCGTGGTTTTGGGAAGTTTGAACGAAGCGGTATCGGTCATGATGGCGGTGTAAAGTCCTGTGGCAGCAGTTTTATCAATCAGCGATTTGCCGTAGCATTCTTCCATTGCCTTGATGAGTTCGTAGGCAAGTTCGCCCGTTGCAGAAGCATATGAAAGGCACACCATCGCGTCGGCAAATTCTTCGGGGTGAAGGTGATGGTCAATGCACACCACCTTTTGCCCTTGTTTTTGTCGCTCCAAGACAATCGGCTTGATACCACGTGTTCTGCCGATGTGGTTCGTGTCAAGAAGTATGAACAAATCGGCTTGCTCTAATTTTGCTTTATGCTCGGCTGAATCTTCTTTGAAAATATGTGCATCGGCAAGGTAGGGCAGAAATTGATAGTTTTTCGGAATGCTTGTGGGATTGATGATACAGACCTCTTTGCCTAATTCGGTCAACACCGCATACATCGCAACTTCGCTCCCTAAACCGTCGCCGTCGGAGTTTTCGTGGGTTGAAAGCACGATGCGTGTCGCGTTTTCAATCAGTTCTAATACAGGTCTCCAAACGGAAGCCAGCGCAGGATTTTTAACCTTCACAAGCGGGTTTGACATAACCTTTCAACGATAAATTTTTCAAAACGAAATAGTAATTTATCACAAATCCACTTTTTTTCAATTAAGATTTTTTGTGCTACGAGAGTGCCGATTTTAAGCACCTTTAATTTTAAGCGCACGATTCAAGACTTTTTGCATCTTCACTTGTTCATCGAATTCAATACTCAAAATGAAATATCGATTCTTTTTGGTGGTGGGCTGTATGATGTTGGGCGCAAGTTGCGCACCGAAATCATCGCTCCCGAAAGTCGGCTACGCGCAAATGTTTGTTGATGCAACGCTCGACAAGGCGAAACAAGGATTTTTCGACGCGCTTAAAGAAGGCGGGTTTGAAAACGGTAAAAATATCCAAGTGATTGAGCGCAACGCACAAGGCGATAATGCCACGCTCAATCAAACAATAGAGTATTTCATTGCGGAAAAAGTCGCGCTGATTGCGACAAATCCAACGATTGCGACAATCGCCGCCGTGCAACGCACCAAAGAGATTCCGATTTGCATGATGGTCGCGCCGCGCCCTGATTTAGCAGGCTTGACGGACGAGCAGGGGAACGCGCCGCAAAATCTTTCAGGCACTTACGAAACCCTTGCTTACATCGACACAAGTGTCGCGCTCATTAAGCAAGTCTTTCCGAATGCGAAGCGCGTCGGCACGATTTACAACAGCAGTGAGCCCAACGCGGTGAATGCCGTTGGACGATTGCGCCAAACGTGTGAGCGGTTAGGCTTAACGCTTGTGGAGGCAGGCGCGGTGGCTTCCAACGAATCGCAACAAGTTGCGCTTTCACTTCTGGACCGAAACATCGATGTCTTTTTCGCGCTTCCCGACAACATCATTTTTTCAAGTTTTGAAACCATCTACCAAACACTCACGCCGAAGAAAATTCCAATCGTCTCGAGTGAAGCAGGCTTGGTCGAGCGCGGCGCGCTGATGGCTTACGGCGCGGATTTTTATGCATGGGGAAAACAAGCTGGCGAAAAAGCCGTGCGCATTCTGAAAGGCGAAAAGAATGTTCAACCTGACGAGGTCAAGATTCGTAAGCGCATTTACAACGAGAAAACCTTGCAAGAACTGGGACTATCCGTTCCAATCGGCTTTGAAAAGTCGTAATGCAACAGATTTCTCCGCGTAAATTCCTTACCTTTGAACAAAGAAGCGAGTGGTTCAATATCAATGCAGTAAGGAGTTCGCAGTATGTTTCTCTTTTATTTTAACCAATCGGCAATGTCAGGAGCAAGAAAAGTTCTCACCGAAGATACCTTAGGCAGTTTGCCTTCGCTGCGCTACGATGCCTACTACCATCAAATGCCTGACGGGACAGTCAAGCAAATCAATCCCTTTACAGGTCAAGAAGTGTGGGCGGTGCCGGGTCGTGGCAATAAACCCATCGACAACGACATTCCAAAGACGGCAAAACCCATTGAGCAAAAAGCAAAAGAGGACATCTGTTCCTTTTGCGAAACGCGCTACTTTGAAACGCCACCCGAAAAAGCCCGCGTCGTTCGCGAAGCAGACTCATGGCGCGCACACTATCAACTGCCTGCCTCGCAATACTTCAACTCGAAAGCCGAATTTCGCCGCACAGGCAATCTCTTCGAAATCGTCTCGCTCGACTACTGGCGCAAGAACTACGACTTCCGAATGACAAAGAAACAGTTGGAATGGAAAGAACGATACCTCTCTGAAACCGATGGCTTGAAGCACGTCTTGAACGTGATTGACTTCAAACTCTCACGCTCAGGCAAAACGGCGGAAGAAATTGCACGCATGAGCGTCGATGAAAAATTAGCAATGGCAGATGCTTTCTTCGGCGGAAGTCATGAACTCATCATCGCCTCGCGCCACTACAAGCCCAATGCGCAATACGACTGCGAACTGTTTAGCTCAGGCGAAATGACCCCCGAAGAGCATTATCAATACTTCCTTGCCACCATTGACGCACTCAAAGACATTTACGCCAACAATCGCTATGTGCGCTATGTGAGCGTGTTTCAAAATTGGCTCAAACCCGCAGGCGCATCATTTGACCACATTCACAAGCAACTTGTTGGATTGGATTCGTGGTCAATCTCGATAGAATCCCAAATTCAAATGGTGCGCAAAAGTCCGAACATTTTCAACGAATACGGTCCGAACATGGCGGCGCACTACAATTTGATTTTCGCAGAAAATGATTACGCCATCGCTTACGCCTCGATAGGTCAACGCTATCCGACGCTTGCGATTTATTCTAAATCCCTTCACTCGCGCCCGCAAGAGCATACCCCCGAAGAAGTAAAAGGTGTCAGCGATTTGGTTCATGCGTGCCACGTGGCAATGGGCAGTCAGATTTCATGCAATGAAGAGTGGTATTACACGCCGATTGATTCGGTCTATAATATGCCTTGGAAAGTGTTAATCAAGTGGCGCATCAACATTCCCGCCGGGTTTGAAGGAAACACAAGTATTTACATCAACCCGGTCAGTCCGATTCAACTGCGCGACAAAATGGTGCCACGCCTTTATGAAGTGCGCAATCAAGGCTTAATTGCCAAAGGCATCTCGATTGCCGAAGAGTGTGCGTGTAAGCCAAATTCGCTTCAGTATTATTTGCGATAATTGTGAATCCGATTGTAATTCTCTCTGGTGTGGGGCTGTGGAGTTCGCTCTATGATGAAATGAAGCGCAACCTTGCTGTAAGCATACCTCCTGAAAAAATCTTTATTGTCCCCGTTACTACGCTCGATTGGGTTGGCTTTCCGCCTTCACCTGAACGCTCAACCAATCGCATTATGAAGTGCCTTCACAAGACGATTCAAACCGTTGAGAACGCATTTCCCAATGAACCGATAACGCTCATTGCACACAGCGGCGGCGGAACAGTTGCCCTGATTTACTTACTCGGAAAATCTTTTCAAGGCGATGCTTACTCCAACAAGAGCATTAACAAACTTATCACGCTTGGCACGCCGTTCAAAAGCATTGAACGCTATGCTCAACTCAAAGCCGATTTCATTAATCAACACTTGACCAAAGATTTTTTTGAGCGTGTTGAAGTTATCTCGGTGGCAAGCTCCTTTCGCAAGGGCAATCCAAGCGGCACATTGCAAGAGCGCATGGCGTTTGAATTTTATCGCAACACGTTTGGAGACGGTAGTTCAGACGGCGATGGAATCGTACCGATTGAAGCCTGCACGCTTGACGGCGTAAAAAATGTGGTGATTGAAGGCGTAGAGCATTTGCCCGCGCCCTTTGCAACTTGGTATGGCGCAAAAGATGCCGTCGAGCAGTGGCAAGCCTTTCTGCTTCCAATATCTACTTATCAATTCAGTTAAAACGTGAGTTTGAAAGAATGGCGAGCGCAAATTGCACGGTTCAGCAATTTAGAGAACATTCTGATACTAATCGTGCCAAGAGCCGTTGGATTGCTGGCAAATGTGGCAAGCTCGATTTTAATCGTGCGCGGGTTGAGCGTTGAAGACGTGGGCGCATATACTTTGGTCGTGGGTTACTATATGCTCATGCTGGTGCTGTCGGATTTAGGCATCAACCAAACCGTCTTGCGCTATGCCTCAAAAGTGGCAACGCTTGAACAGGAACACACGCAGTTATTGAATTGGGGCGTGCGTCTGAAACTTTTGTCGCTCTGCGCTTTCGGATTGCTCTTTCTCCTGCTTGCGCCGATTGTAGCGGAATTTTGGGGAAACACATCGCTTGCGCCAATCATGCAACTCTCACTTCTGACGGGCGTTGCGAGTTCAATGCTCGCCATGCCGATTGTCTATTTTCAATCCAAACAAGCCTTTAAGCAAGTCGGCGTGCTTATCGCGATGCAATCGCTGTTTAACTTGTTGCCGCTGTTGTATTTGCAGGTCAGCGGTGCGTGGTCGCTCATGTCGGTGGTTGTGTCGGGTGTCGTGAGTTCGGGCTTGATTTTAGTGATTGGCATGATGATGATGCCGATAAAGACATATTGGAACACGGATACATTCAAACAATGCTTGACGGAGCCGAAGTCGATTGTGATTGCGCCGATTAAGCGCGAGTTTAACAGTGAGACGGAATTTCTTTCGCCCACGCGCTACTTGCTTTTCATCATACCGGCAGGACTTTTATCTGCACTTGCATCTCGTGTTGATGTATGGTTAATGGGATACTTTTTAACGAAATCCGAAATCGGCGTTTATGGCATGGCGCAGCGTGTTGCGTTGCCGTTGATGGCGGTAAGTGAATCGGTTGACGGTGCGCTCTCACCTGTGGCATCAGCAATTAAGGAGCGAGAGCGTGTCGGAAGTTTTTTGAAATCGTCTCTGCTAACGGTGGGCGGAGTCATGGCGATGGGGTTGCTCTATGCCGCACTTGTGCCGCAAGTTGTGCCTGTGCTGTTCGGCGAGGCATATCAAAGCGGTGTGTGGGTAACAAGCCTGCTCTGCTTGCGCCTTGTTGTTGGAATGGCATCATCGCCGTTTACTTGGATTGCTTACAATTTTGATTACGCCAAAGTGCAGTGGGCAGTGCGCATCGTTCAACTCGGCGTGATGATTGCACTCAATTTGGTATTGCTTTCACACTGGGGTATTTTTGCGCCCGCAACCGCATGGGTAGTGTTTGAACTGATTGGAATCGTAAGTGCTATCGGATTTTTGTTTCTCTCACTTCAAAAAAGTGGCATAAGTCAGTCCTAAAACGAATATGATTGAATCCTTAGAAAACACCTCTATCCTCAATCGAGCGTATTTTTTACGACTTGAGCAAGAAGTATTGAGTGCGGGTGAGTCGCTTCTTGATGTCGGTTGCGGTGCAAGTTCGCCGATTCGATTCTTCTCAAAAAAAATTAAATATGCCGTAGGCGTAGATGGATTTTTGCCGTCGATCGAACAAAGTCGCGCCAATCAGATTCATCACGATTACAAGCAAGCTAACTTACTCGATATTGATACGGTCTTTGAGCCAAAGTCTTTTGACGTGGTTTTAGCGTCCGATGTGATTGAACACTTTGAAAAAGAAGATGGCTTGAAGTTGTTAGAGAAGATGGAAAAAATCGCACGAAAAAAAGTCATCGTCTTTACGCCCAATGGCTTTCAGCCGCAAGGTGAATTTGACAACAACGCCTATCAAATGCACCGATCAGGTTGGACGGTTGAGGAAATGCGAATGCTTGGATTCAAGGTTGAAGGAATGATGGGGCTCAAACCCTTGCGTGGTGAATTTGGCGAGGTTAAGTGGAAACCGAAACTCTTTTGGCACCGCGTCTCCGTTTTGACGCAACCCTTTGTGCGAAACGCACCGTCACTTGCGTATCAACTGCTCTGCGTCAAAACGCTATCATGAACCTCGAAGAGATTGCCCCGAATGTCGCAATTCTACTCCTCAACTGGAACGGCTATCAAGATACGCTGGAATGTTTAGACAGTCTCTGCAGTCTCACTTATCCAAACTTCAACATCATTCTTTGCGACAACGGCTCTTCGGATAACTCAATTCAACACTTTGAACAGTGGGCGAAAGGGCGTACTGTTTCACACTGTCGGCTTGTGAGGCAAGATGCCGAAAGCGCAACTCACCCTGTTCAAGAAAAACTCATCATCATTGAAAACCAAGCCAATCTTGGCTTCGCAGGCGGCAACAATGTGGGACTGCGTTTCGCGCTCACGCAACCGTTCAAGTATGTGTGGCTTCTCAATACCGATACAACCGTCGAACCTGATGCGCTCACGAAACTTGTCGCCGAAGTCGAAGCGAATCCAAAAATCGGAATGTGCGGCTCAACCTTGCTTTACTACCACGCGCCTGACACGATTCAAACACTTGGTGGCGGAAGCATTAATCGATACACAGGTGCGCCTCAACACATTTGCTCTTTTCAAAAACTCCAACAACCTATTTTACAAGCAGAAATCTTGAAGCGAATGGACTATGTGATGGGTGCATCAATGCTTGTTACACGCAAGTTTTTGGAAGAAATCGGCTTGATGGAAGAGCGGTATTTCCTTTACTATGAAGAAATCGACTGGGCGGAGCGCGCCAAGGGCAAGTTCGAACTTGGCTATGCACCTGAAAGCATTGTCTATCACAAGGAAGGCAGAAGCGTGGGCAATCAGCCGAAAGCGTATAGCGATATGTCGGTGTATTATATGACGCGAAGCCGCGTAAGGTTTATGCGAAAATTCTTTCCGAGAGCATTACCGATTGTCTATGCACGATTGCTTCTTTCTGTTGTAGGACAATGCGCAAAAGGAAAGTTCAACCAAACAAAAGCAATTTGGAAAGGATTGCGCGATGCCTAACAAATCACAGAAAGCACAAGTTGTGACACGCTTTGCCATGAAGCCTCTCGCTGTTTTTCTTGAATCCCTTGTGAAAGGTCATCGCTGTTGATTTGCTGGGTTGAAAGCCTTTCAAAAAAGGTTGCCCATTCAGCAGGCGTGTTGTTTGGAATCAGAATGCCGTCGTGGTTGTGCGTGATGAGTGAGCGAAATGCAGGCGTTCCCGAAGCGGCAACAGGCACGCCGTAAGTTCGCGCCCATTGTAACACACCGCTTGCCGCAATCACAGGGGGCGCATCGTAAGGCAAGGCAAGAAAATCAATCTCGCTCAAAAAATGCGGAATCTCGTCATCAGCAAGAAAATCGCCGAAGGTGATGTGTTCAGCTAATCCTGCACGAGTAACTTTTTCTCTTTGGCTGTCAAGATACGGTTGATACTGCGCCAACGCACGACCGCGAATGATAAGTTTTGGTATGTGAGCCTTCTTGTTGGAGTTAAGCAGCAAAAGTGCCGCATCAATGAGGAGATGCAAACCCTTGTTCGGCGTGATAAATCCAAAGAAGCCAACTTTTGCAGGCACGGCGAAGTCTTTTCGTCGTTCAGGGAGCGGCTCATCAAGATAAAGCAGATGTGGTAGAACAAGCACGGGAAAATTTCGGCGTAATAAGCGTTGCAATCGGTATTGTAGCGCGTCGCGTCCAACGGTGGTGAGGCAGAGAAAGGTGTCATTTGGTTGCAGCGCATGCCATAGTATCAAAGGCTCAAAAGCGAGATTAAACGCCCGCCGAAACGCACGAAGCGGAAAAGACTTTCCGAACTGCTCCAAAAACTTAAACGGCGAATGCACAAAACGCGGCGAATCGTGAATCGTAATGAACCGCTTGAAGTCAGGACGATTGTGCTTTTGAACTCGAAGCGCACGAAAAATCTCGCCTTCATTCACACCCAGTTCTGCCCAAACGATTGCACCTTTCGGAAATGTAGAGAGCCTCGCAAGAAATTCGCTTGCATCAACACGGATTAGTGATAATGACGGTGCATATTTCGTTAAAGCCGCGTGAAGCGTATCGGCATAAGACGCAATACCTGTGCGGCTTGTATCTTTTGGCGCAAGGTGAATGAAAGGAATCTTGGACACGTTTTTCAGAAATGACAACAGCATTATTTTGCAAAGTTACAACGCAAACCATCACACACTTGAAACAAAAATCTTGCCTGTTACTTTTCTTGTTAGGCTTTTCTCTCTCGGTGATGGCGCAATCGCTGACACCTGTTGGTCAAGGCGGCGTGTATCTCGAACTCAATCACTGGATTTACGACTTTCTTCAACGCCAATACATCAAGGGTAATTTGAAGCAGGTCTATCTTGATGCGCGTCCGGTGGCGCGTGTAGAACTTGCGAAGTATGTGGCGGAACTTGCCGAGAATCGCAATCGGCTCAACCCCGTCGAGCGTGAGCAAGTGAACTTCTGCTTGCGTGAGTTTAGCGATGAACTCAAACGCTTGGAAGCGCAGAAAGCCACGCCAACGCCCGATGCGTTTTACAAAACTGAAATTGAGCGCGTCTTTGCGCCTGTGCAATCGCTCATTCCGAACTTCACTTTCGAGAATGGTCGCAACTTGCTTGCCGTGGATTCCGATGACTTCACCGCAAATTTTGATTTCGTTGCCGGAAGCACGTTTCGGCGTGGCAACTTGGATTCATCAGATTTTCAACGAGAAGACAGGCTCACCAATGGCGCAATGGTTTGGGGCAGAATCGGCGAGCGTGTGGACTATTACATCAACCTTCGTGATAACGCACTTCGCACAAACTACGAGTTTCCGAGAGAAGTCTTCGCACTTCCGCGCTACGGCTTTGCATTGAGCCGACAGTTCGGCTTCGCCTATCACGACGAAACGGTTGCCTATCTGAAAGTCTCAACCCAGCATTTTGAAATCGCTTACGGCAAATTCTCAAACCAATGGGGCGCAGGCAAAACCGGTAGTTTGATTTTATCTGATTACGCCACTTCCTACAACCAACTGCTCTTGCGGCTTAAAATTTGGAAACTCAAATACACCAGCGTTTTCGCTGAACTCATTGATTACGAGTATCGAACAAACTTGAGCATTCCTCAAAACAAAAAGTATTTTGCCGCACATCGTTTAGACATTCAATTTCACCCGAACATTAACTTTGGCTTGTATGAGAGCGTCATCATTGCAGGCAGAGGCTTCGATATTGGCTATTTGAACCCGATTATGTTTTATCGCTCAATGGAGCATTACTACGGCAGTCCCGACAACGCGGCAATCGGTGCAGATTTCAACTGGCGCATTGTGCCAACGCTCTCGCTCTACGGTCAAATTTTCATCGATGATTTAACCACAAGCAAAATCGGCACAGGCTTTTGGGGAAATAAATTCGCTTACCTTTCAGGCATTTACATCGTTGACCCGTTTGAGATTCAAAACATTGATTTTCGGATTGAATACGCCCGCATTGACCCCTACACTTACACGCGAAGTGCAACTCGACCACAAGACAACGCCACCGCTTATTTGCATTACAACACACCACTCGGATACTTCACGCCGCCGAACTCCGATTACCTTTTGCTTGAAGCACGATACCGCTTCACGAAGCAACTAATTGCATCGGTGAGTTATTCGCGCTATCGACACGGCGCAAATCCTGATTCGCTCACGAATGTTGGCGGAGATATTTTGCTGAGCCGCCGCCCTGAACTCGATTCGGAGTTTGTGCGATTTTTAGGTGGCGCACTCGGCACTCGACAAGAACTGCGTGCCAGTTTAAGTTTTGAACTTATCCGAAATTTGTTTTTGAACGGATGGATAAGTTATCAAGGCTCGCGAAATTTCTTCGTTCAAAGTCGCAATCGGCGTGAAAATTTTTCGGGAATGATTTGGTATTTAGGAGCAGAACTCAACATTTAAGATGAAACGCATCGCAGTCATCGCCACAAGTTTGTTCGTGATTCTTTTCACGTTAGGAATCTTGTTCGAGGTAGAAAATCTCTCGCGGATTGCATTTGTGTATTTGCTCACGGCACTGGGTCTGTTCACGCTCAACTATGTGGAATCGCAACGTGCGGTGAAAGAAAGCATCAGCGTTTTGGTGAAACCGCTGGGCGCAGTGCTGTTGATGTTCACGGTCTATGATGTGCTTTCGCTCTTGCCTGCCATCTTTGAAATGAAAACGCTTGAACACCCGTTGCCAAAAGAGGTTGTCGAGAAAACCATTTGGCTGTTTCTTGTTGGAATCATCTGCTTTTGGGTTGGATTTTTTCTGAACTTCGGAAATGCAGTCGCCAATTCAATCGCCACAGGATTTGCACGACAATTCAGTTTTGAGCCGTCGGCAATCGTGCAAGTCTCAAAAGGCTACTTGGCGTTAGCGATTGTGCTGTATGTGCTGACGGTTTGGACGGCGGGCTACGCCACACCCATTCAAGCCGCATTGGATATGAGCGAATTTCGACGCAAGGCTTTTTCGCTTGGCGCAAGCACGGCAATCGCAACCTTCATGGGCTTCGCTTTGATGATTCCTAAAACGCTCTTCTTTGCCTTTCTTGCCAATGCAAAGCATCGGTTTGAACAATCGCAATGGAAATTTTGGATAGCCTTCTTTGTGATTGAGTCAGCGATTTGGGTGAGTTTCGGTATTCGCGGGAACTTCGTGCTGACGGGCTTTCTTGGGATTGTGATGTGGTATCAACGATATCGAAAAATTCCTGTGCTGACGATTGCCATGTTAGCACTCTTGTTGGGCGGCGTTGTGGCGTTGCTTGGCGAAGTGCGCGATGTGTTAGCCCTTTCAACATCGGAACGTGCGGCATTAGAGCGCGTGCGCGACCAACTCAATCTCTCGTGGTATGAAATCGCCTTTGGAACGGTGCTCAAACGATTAGACGCGCTTCAACGCTTCGGCGAAATCGTCGAAGGTTTTTCAACCATCTACTCCGACAACGATTTGCTCTACGGCAAAGGCACGCTTGGCGACCTTATCGCCTACATTCCGCGACTGTTACTGCCGTTTGAAAAACCTTATCAATCCACCTACTACTTTATGGAAATGTTCTATCCAAAACTTCTCTCGATTTTCAGTTTTGAGATGTCAATTTTCGGCGAAGGTTATATCAACTTTGGTGCGCTCGGCACGTGTCTGACGCTCTTCGTGTTCGGCATTTTTATTCGCGTGCTGAATGAACTGTTCCGTGAAGCGCGGTTGCTTGATAACAGCAAATTTTACTTTTGGTATTTCCTCTTATTCTTCCCAACATTTTTGCTGGTCAATCAAGGCTTGACGGGCGGGTTTCCGAACTTTGTGCTGACAATAGTTTGGGGTGCGATTGCATTAAGCATACTCTCTCGTCAATCTTCACGACTGATTGCAACGCCGAGCGCAAGTAAAACCTCAATCGCATAGCCACACCCATGCACATTGCCGTCGACGCGCTCTTGCTCAAAAATCAAAATAGCGGAACAGGATTCTACACGCATCACTTGCTTTCTGCGATTGCGAAACTCCCCGCGAAACATTCCTTCACGATTTTTCTTGGCGAGCATTATCGCTTTGCTGATGACTTCCTTGCGCCCAATATCACCTTGCGAAAAATCGCTGTGCGAAACAGCCTGCACCGAATTGTGTGGGAGCAACTCTCGCTGGTGCGCGAGCTCAATCGCTTGAAGCCTGATTTACTCTTCTGCCCATTTTTCATCAAGCCGATTTTCTACAAAGGCAAAACTGTGATAACCATGCACGACCTTTATCACCGCGTTGTGCCAAAGGCGATTCGTTGGGATAGGCGGCTGTATCGGCGCGTCTTTATTGACCAATCCACTGTTCAAGCGTATCACATTATCGCCATTTCTGAACTCACCAAAGCCGATACGATTGCCGAGTATCACATTCCCGAAGAAAAAATTAGCGTCGTCTATAACGGCATTGATGAGGCATTTCGCATGCGCACAAGTGATGAAGCGAGAAAAGCTGTGCTGAACAAGCTAAAAATTCCGTTCAATGAATTTTTGCTTTCGGTGAGCACACAGCATCGGAATAAAAATTTCGCGCAACTGCTCGAAGCCATTTGGAAATTGAAACAGCAAGGCAAAATGTTTCCGCTTGTGATTGCAGGAAACAAAGGCGATGACTCCGAGCGATTGAGCCAGTTAGTTAAATTGTATGAACTTGGCGAGTTAGTTCAATTTGTTGGATTTGTGGGCAATGATGAGTTGCCTGCGCTGTATCAATCGGCGAAAATCTTTGTGTTTCCAAGCCTTTACGAGGGGTTTGGGATTCCGCTTGTGGAAGCGATGGCGAGCGGCGTTCCGACAATCTATGCCAATCGCGGCGCACTGCCCGAAATCTCAAACCAGTCGGGTATTGCGTTTGAAACTACCGAAGAATTGATGAACGCGATTGAAGAACTTTGGCATAACGCCAATCTCCGACAAACGCTCCTTGAGAAAGGAATTGAACGCGCAAAACTTTTTTCGTGGAACGAAGCGGCACGCGCAACACTCGCGGTATTTGAAAAACTGTAACTCACTATGTCATCAACACGCACGCGCAAAACGATTGCGCTCGTCTCCAATACGGCTTGGTATCTCTACAACCTTCGGCTCGGCGTGATTCACTTCTTGCAGTCCAAAGGGTTCGAGATTCTTGCGATTGCGCCAAATGACGACTTCATGAAACTGCTCGAACAAGAAAACTGCAAGACCGTTGCGATTGAAATGGACAGACGCGGCACGAATCCGCTATCTGACGTGGCTTTGATGTTTCGCTTACGCAAGATTTATCAAGTGCATAAGCCCGACTTTATCATTCACTACACGATTAAGCCGAATGTGTATGGCTCGCTTGCGGCGAAGTTGGCAGGTATTCCGTCGATTGCCGTTGTGAGCGGATTGGGCTATGCGTTTAGCGGGCGAGGGTGGCTGTATCAAATCGCAACGCGCCTTATGAAAACAGCATTTGCGTTTGCCAAAGAAGTTTGGTTTGTCAATAAAGACGACCGCGAACTCTTGCTTCAAGCGAATATTGTGAGCAAAGAAAAAACGGTGCAGTTGCCAGGCGAAGGCATCAACACGGAAAAATTCGCACCGATTCCGAAAACAGTATCAAGCGAAAAATTCATCTTCCTAATGAGCGCACGGCTTTTGTGGGAAAAAGGTGTCGGCGTGTTCGTTGAAGCGGCACGGCAACTCAAACCCAAGTATCCGCAAGCCGAATTTCAACTCTTGGGATTTTTAACCGATGACGAAACGACTGGCGTAACCAAAGCGCAAGTCGAGAAATGGGAGGCAGAAGGCATTGTGAAATATCTTGGCATAACAAGCAACGTGATTCCCTTTCTTGCCAACGCCGATTGCATCGTGCTTCCATCGTTTTATCGCGAAGGTGTGCCGCGTGCGCTCTTGGAGCCTGCAAGCATGGCGAAACCGATTATCACAACGGATAATGTCGGTTGCCGTGATGTGGTCGAAGATGGCGTTACAGGCTTTTTGGTCAAACCCAACAACAATGCTGACTTGACCGAAAAAATGGAACGCATGCTCAATCTTTCCGAAGCAGAGCGGCGCGAGATGGGAAGCAAATCGCGAGAGAAAGTCATTCGCGAATTTGATGAGCGATGGGTCTTGAAAGAATACGACGCAATGCTCACGCGAGTTGGGTTAGCGTAGCACGCTTGCGCTCCGCCACAACCTCTAAAAAGCCTTTGAGCAAGTTTCGTGAAAACGCATTGTCGCGTCCTTCAAGCCACATCCGTTCAGGGTGCCACTGCACAAGGAAAATTGGGCGGTCATCTTCGGATTCCATTGCTTCAACAATGCCATCAGGAGAACGGCTGACAACCGAAAGTCCTTTTCCAATCGCTTTCGCCGCTTGATGATGGCGCGTGCTGACTTCGCCTTCACGCTCGCCAATCATTCTGCCAAGTTTTGATTTAGGGTCAAGCGTGAGCAAATGATAATTGCTTTCTTCAGCACCTTTGGCTTCGTGAATGTGTGAATCTGTTTCTTGCCCAATATCCAAAATCAGTGAGCCGCCCATTGCTACATTGACAAGTTGTAAGCCACGACAAATGCCAAGCACAGGCACGCCTTGCTCAATGCTTGCTTTCGCCAATGTAAGTTCCATTTCATCGCGCTGTGGAACAGAGCGAACACGGAATTTTTCAAGGTCAGTTTTTGAAAGATGAAAGCCGAAAAATGACGGTTCAACATCAGGACCGCCCGAAAACAAAATCGCATCAAGGCGTTTGAGCGTATCGAGATTTTTTGATTTTAATTCTTCGAGCGACTCGCCTTCGTAAAAAAGCTTCACGCATTCAATTTCATAGCCGAAGGCTTCACCGCTTTTGAGCCAAGCGATGTATTCATCGGTTTTGGTTTCGTAGGGCGGAAGGGCTTTGCGCGTGTAGTCAGTAACGCCAATTGTGAGTTTCATTTTCGGAATAACGGTTGCGTGTTGAAGTAAAAAGTTA
>Ga0272446_1000923_pt1 | contig 44741 bp, 37 predicted proteins | sample YNPCB0061_FD_194587 | JGI IMG/M metagenome (GOLD analysis project Ga0272446, IMG submission 194587) | Hot spring microbial mat communities from Yellowstone National Park, WY, United States - YNP-CB-006-1 | ecosystem: Environmental > Aquatic > Thermal springs > Hot (42-90C) > Sediment | place...
TGCCTACTGTCGGGGGCGAAGTGTTTTTTGATGATTCTTTTACGCACAATCCTTTGGTAAATGCCTTCTCGGCAGGTGTCGTGAAAACCGATAAAATTGCTCGTGCTATTGCTTCGGGGGTAGGCAATCCAGTGTATATTGTTGGCTCGGCTACGGGTAAAGATGGCGTTGGTGGGGCGGCTTTTGCTTCAAAAGACCTTACAGGCGAAAGCATCAAAGATTTGCCTGCCGTGCAAGTGGGCGACCCTTTTCAAGAAAAATTGCTCTTAGAGGCAACCTTAGAGGCTATCGCAACAGGCTCCGTGGTAGGCGTGCAAGATATGGGAGCGGCAGGCATCATCTGCTCTACTTCCGAAATGAGTGCCAAAGGAGGCGTAGGAATGGATATTCATTTGGATAAAGTGCCGTTGCGTCAGGAAAATATGCAACCCTTCGAAATTCTCATTTCCGAGTCGCAGGAAAGAATGCTTTTGGTGGTAGAAAAAGGCAAAGAAACCGAAATAGAAGCCATTTTTGCAAAATGGGATTTGAATTGTAGCCAAATCGGGGAGGTTACAGATACAGGAATTTTGCGTTTTATGGTTTTAGGCGACACGGTAGCCAAAGTGCCTGCCAAAAGTTTGGTACTTGGTGGCGGTGCCCCCGTGTATGTGCGTGAGTACAAAGAACCCGCTTATTTTGCCAAATATCAGCAATTTGACATCAACCACATTCCCGACCTAAAAGATAGCGAAATTCCCAAAATAGCCAAATTCTTGCTTGCTCACCCAAATATTTGTTCCAAAAAATGGGTGTACGAACAATACGACTCAATGGTAGGCACTGCCAATCAGACGACCAACGCCCCCTCTGATGCCGCCGTGGTCTTGATAAAAGAAACAGGCAAATCAATCGTAATTACCGTTGACTGCAGTTCGCGTTATGTACATAGCAACCCCGAAGAAGGAACAGCTATTGCCGTTGCCGAAGCCGCCCGAAATATCGTGTGCAGTGGTGGTGAGCCTGTCGCTATCACGAATTGTCTCAATTTTGGCAATCCCTACAACCCCGAGGTATATTGGCAGTTTGTGGGAGCTATCAAAGGAATGACAAAAGCCTGCCGAAAATTCGGAACGCCCGTAACAGGCGGAAATGTGAGTTTTTACAATCAGTCCAAGATTGAGAACAAAGAAATTCCTGTGTTTCCTACGCCTACTATCGGTATGCTGGGACTTTTAGAAAACCAAGCCCACCGAATGACCTTAGATTTTAAAGCCATCGGCGATTGGATTTATCTGATTGGCGAGCCTAAAAACTGCATTTCTTGCTCAGAATACCTCTATTCTTACTTAGGGGTAAAAGAATCGCCTACACCTCGCTTCAATCTTGATGATGAATTTGCTTTGCAAGAAGTTATCAAGCAACTCATCAGAAATCACTTAATTAGTTCGGCTCACGACCTCTCTGATGGGGGGTTATTCGTTGCCCTTGCCGAATCGGCTATGCCTCGCAGTTTGGGATTCAGTGTTGCTACCGACCCGCTTTATCGCAAAGACGCCTACCTTTTTGGCGAAAGCCAAAGCCGTGTGTTGGTTTCGGTAAGTAGCAAAGCTCGTGATACTATCAAGTTTGAAAAATTTATGGAAGGCAAAGGTATTCCATACAGATTTTTGGGAAAAGTAACCGCAGGCGACTACGAAATCAATGGAAAAAAAATTATCAGTAGCAAAGATGCCAAAAAAATCTATGAAAATAGCCTTGCCGATAAAATGAAAAGCTAAAACTAAAGAAAAAGTACAAACATCTTTGTTTGCTTAAAAAAGATTACTACCTTTGCGTTTCCAAAAACTAAGAAGAATGACTAAGATTAAACAATTTGAAGAAAAAGCTAAGAAAAAAGCCCAAGAACAAGCCGAAAATGCAAAAATCGAGAAAGTAGAGGCTGAAAATAGCATTTTGGAAAATCCCGTAGCCGTTTTTGACCAAACCGAAGAGTTTTTTAAGAAAAATCAAAAATGGATTAGCTTAGGATTGATTGCACTTATAGTTGCTCTTGGAGGATATTTTGGGTTCAGGTACTACATCAACGAGCAAGAAAAAGAAGCCGCTGCCAAATTATTTCCTGCCGAGCATTTCTTGCGTTTAGATTCTCTCAGCAAAGTCTTGAAAGGAGAAGGCAAATATCTTTCTGCCAAAAAAGTAGCCGAAGCATACAGCATCACCCAAACAGGTAAATTGGCTCGTCTTTATACAGGCATAGCCCTGATGAGAGAAGGGAAGTTTAAGGAAGCTATTACGCAATTAGAACAATTTAGTTCCGACGATAAACTCGTGCAAGGCAGAGCGTACTGCCTGTTAGGAGATGCGTATATGGAACTCAATAAATTAGATGATGCTATTAGCTACTATCGCAAAGCCGCAAATTATTATCGCAATCAGTTTTATACACCAATGTATTTGAGTAAGTTAGCCTTAGCTTACGAACTGAAAGGTGATAAAAAAATGGCTATCAATACTTATGATGAAATCATTGATGAATTTTACAACTCCCAAGAGCGAACCAACGCTCAAAAATACAAGGCTCGTTTAGAAGCATCTATGGAAAAGTAATTTGTTGAAAGCTCTCTGAAATAGAGAGCTTTTTTATTGTATTTACAAAGCATTGAAAGCATTGCTTTTCAAGCAAAAGTTTTCTACCTTTGCACCTTTAAAAACCAGCCCTTTATTTATGAATGTTCGTAACATTGCCATTATTGCTCACGTAGACCACGGAAAGACCACTTTGGTAGATAAAATTATCCACTCTGCCAAACTTTTTAGAGAAAACCAACAATTTGACGACCTCATCTTAGACAACAACGAGCTCGAAAGAGAACGAGGTATTACGATTGTTTCCAAAAATGTTTCTATTCGCTATAAAGATACAAAAATCAATATCATTGATACGCCCGGACACGCCGATTTTGGTGGTGAGGTGGAGAGAGTACTTAAAATGGCTGATGGTGTATTGCTTTTAGTTGATGCTTTTGAAGGTCCGATGCCCCAAACTCGCTTTGTTCTTACAAAAGCTATTCAGTTGGGTTTGAAGCCTGTGGTAGTTATCAACAAAGTAGATAAACCCAACTGCCGCCCCGATGAAGTACACGAAGCAGTTTTTGACCTAATGTTCAATTTGGGGGCTACGGAAGACCAATTGGATTTTGTAACGCTTTATGGCTCAGCCAAACAAGGCTGGATGAACTACGATTGGAAAACCCCAACCGACAACATTATTCCTCTGCTCGATACTATCATTCAGGTTATTCCGCCACCCAAAATCAGTGAAGGTTCCTTGCAAATGCAAATTACCTCTTTAGACTATTCAAGTTTTGTAGGGCGTATTGCCATTGGGCGTGTGTATAGAGGAGTTATCAAGCCCAACACGCAAATAGCACTTTGTAAAGCCGACGGCTCGGTAAAAAAAATGCGTATTAAAGAAGTACAAACTTTTGAAGGTTTGGGGAAAGTTAGTGTGGAAGAAGTACAAGCAGGTGATATTTGTGCAGTAATAGGTTTAGACGAATTTGAGATTGGCGATACCATTGCCGATGCCGAAAATCCCGAAGCCTTACCTCGTATTGCTATCGACGAGCCTACGATGAGTATGCTTTTCACTATCAACAATTCACCTTTTTTTGGTAAAGAAGGTAAATTTGTTACATCTCGTCATCTCAGAGATAGATTGCTGAAAGAAACGGAGAAAAATTTGGCTCTGCGGGTAGAATTTACAGATAGGGAGGATACATTTATTGTCTATGGACGAGGAATTTTGCATCTTTCAATCCTCATAGAAACGATGCGGAGAGAAGGCTATGAGTTGCAAGTAGGGCAACCACGCGTACTCTTCAAAGAAATAGACGGACAAAAACACGAACCTATCGAAACACTCGTGGTTGATGTACCCGAAAACGTAGCTGGTAAAGTGATTGAACTGGCTACCCAACGCAAAGGAGAGTTACAGATTATGGAGCCAAAAGGTGATTTACAACATTTAGAGTTTAAAATACCCTCTCGTGGCTTGATTGGCTTACGTAATTTGGTGCTTACCGCCACGCAAGGCGAAGCTGTAATGACGCATCGTTTTATGAGTTACGAACCTTACAAAGGCGATATTCCTGAGCGTACCAGTGGCTCGCTGATTTCAAAAGATACAGGACCCGCTACGGCTTATTCTATTGATAAATTGCAAGACAGAGGAAGGTTTTTCATTGACCCGGGCGAAGAAGTCTATGGAGGGCAAATTATTGGCGAGCATACTCGCGGCTCCGACTTGGTAGTCAATGTTCAGACTGCTAAAAAACTTACTAATGTGCGTGCTTCGGGTAGTGATGAAAATGTAAAAATCGCCCCCAAAGTGCAGTTTTCACTCGAAGAGGCTATGGAGTATATCCAAAAAGATGAATATGTAGAAATCACTCCGCAGGCAATCCGTATGCGTAAAATTTACTTAGACGAAAACGAAAGAAAAAGAATGGAGAAGTAAATGAAATGTATTCAAGCTCTTTCAAGTTCTTTGGAAGAGCTTAAATGCTTTTTACTCATAAAGGCTCATTATACAAAATCTCTCTTACTCTATCCCAAGTTAAGTGATTAGACACAAGAGACAAGAGGCAAGAGACAAGACAAAAAATTGTCTATTAGTATTTTGCCTCAGTAAAAGTGTCCTTTTAATTTTGTGGAACTACTTAATTCACATTAGTTAGAAAAAAGTGCTTTTGTGTTTTTCTATACATTGAGCGAAGAAGTCAGTGAGCATACTTTGTACAGAAAAGCATATTTTTTGAAGAAGTCATTTTGTTCAGATATAATTCAAAAAAGTTAAACGAAAATATATTTTTTTTGTAAAATCCTGAAAAACAAAATTTTATTTTGCTTCTAATGTCTTGCCTCTTGTGTCTAATTACCTATTCCTTACCTTATTTAGAACTATTAAAAATAAACTCCCTTTGTTGCTTTCTATTGCTCTAATCCGTACATTTGAAACTAAAACAATTTTGCTTTACGTTTTGTAAATAATAAAACTTTTAAACAATTTCCTAAAAAATCAAAAAATTATGGCAACCGCAACAATTACAAAAAACTGGCTTGTAGATATGCTCACCAGCACTCTTGGTAGAAAGCTCATTATGGCTCTTACAGGGCTTTTCTTAATTTTGTTTCTGGTCGTGCATTTGTTAGGTAATTTACAATTACTCAAAAATGATGGAGGTGAAGCCTTCAATCGTTATGCCGATTTTATGGGGCATAATCCACTTATCCAAACTATTTCTATTGGTAATTTTTTTTTCATTGCTTTACACATTGTAACAAGTATTTTGCTTACGCTCAAAAATCGCTCAGCTCGCCCTATACAGTATGCTTACAGCAATATGGGCAAAAGTAGCTCGTGGGCATCAAGAAATATGATGCTATTGGGTACTATAGTGCTGATTTTCTTGGTAGTACATTTGCAAGCATTTTGGGCAAAATCTAAGTTTGGGGGCTTGAACAATACTACCCTTGATGGCAAAAGCGTACACAATTTGTACGAAGCTACGCAGATAGCCTTTGCCGAAAGTTGGATTGTCGCCTTGTATGTACTTTCTATGATAGGGCTTGCTTTTCACTTGTTTCACGGCTTCAAAAGTTCTTTTCAGACTTTGGGCATAAACCATAAGAAATACAGCCCACTTATTCATCACATCGGGATAGCTTTTGCTGTATTCGTACCTGCCGCTTACGCTTGTATTCCTGTGCTGATGTTTTTAAAACAAGAAAGTAATGCTCCCATTGCCTTAGGGGTTTCGGCGGTAGCTGCCTTGGTAATTTCTTGGAGTATCAAACCCAGAGAAGGCAAAAAGATGAGTGAAGGTGGAGCAGGATAAAAAATATATCAAAACATTAAGTACTTAGACATTAGTTTTAGATGTTAGTACTTAGACAAAATATTGTTTTTCAGATTTTTACAAAATACAAGTGTCCGTTTAATTTTGTGAAATTACTTAACATTTACAAACGATTTTTTCTTTTTGAAATACAAAAAACAGCAATAATATGAAATTAGATGCAAAAATTCCAGAAGGTTCGCTTGCCGAGAAGTGGGACAGACACAAGTTTAACTTGAAACTTGTTAATCCTGCCAACAAACGTAAATATGAAATTATTGTAGTAGGTACAGGTTTAGCAGGTGCTTCGGCAGCGGCTACACTCGCCGAATTAGGTTACAATGTAAAGGCTTTTTGCTTTCAGGATAGCCCCCGTCGTGCTCACTCCATAGCGGCACAAGGTGGTATCAATGCCGCCAAAAACTATAAAAACGATGGCGATAGCGTATATCGCTTGTTTTACGACACCATAAAAGGTGGGGATTACAGAGCCAGAGAAGCAAACGTATATCGTTTGGCACAGGTTTCGGTGAATATCATTGACCAATGCGTTGCTCAAGGTGTGCCTTTTGCACGCGAATATGGCGGGCTTTTGGATAATCGCTCCTTTGGTGGGGCTCAGGTGTCGCGTACTTTCTATGCCAAAGGACAAACAGGACAACAATTACTCTTAGGAGCATATCAGGCTCTTAGCAGGCAAATTGCAGCAGGAAAAGTACGAATGTTCACGCGTACCGAGCTAATGGACGTAGTAGTGGAAGGTGGTAGATGTCGTGGTATCATTACCCGAAACCTCATTACAGGAGAAATAGAAAGTCATTCAGCTCACGCTGTACTGCTCTGCACAGGTGGTTATGGCAATGTATTTTTCCTTTCCACTAATGCTATGGGGTCAAATGGCTCGGCGGCGTGGCGGGCTCACAAACGCGGTGCTTTGTTTGCTAATCCTTGTTTTACGCAAATTCACCCTACTTGTATCCCTGTATCAGGCGACTATCAGTCTAAACTGACTTTGATGTCCGAATCATTACGTAATGATGGACGCGTGTGGGTGCCCAAAACCATAGAAGATGCCGAAGCTATCCGTAAAGGTATCAAATCTCCAAAAGACATCAAAGAAGAAGACAGAGATTATTTCTTAGAAAGAAAATACCCCTCTTTTGGCAATCTTGTACCTCGTGATGTAGCTTCGCGTAATGCTAAATATGTTTGCGACGAAGGCAGAGGCGTGAGCCAAACAGGTTTGGCGGTGTATTTAGATTTTGCCGATGCTATCAAACGCGACGGAAAAGCCGTAATTGAAGCCAAATACGGTAATTTATTTGATATGTATCAACAAATCACCGACCAGAACCCCTACGAAGTGCCTATGATGATTTACCCTGCCGTACATTATACTATGGGCGGTTTGTGGGTTGATTACAACTTGATGACAACCATTGAAGGTTTGTATGCTCTTGGCGAGGCGAATTTCTCAGACCACGGTGCTAACCGCTTAGGTGCTTCGGCTCTGATGCAAGGTTTAGCTGACGGATATTTTGTTATCCCTTATACCATAGGCGATTATTTGGCTACCATTGGTGCAAGCGAAAAACTTCCCGCCGACCACCCCGCCTTCGAAAAAGCCAAAAATGAAGTCAAAGACCGTATTCAAAAAATTCTTTCTATCAATGGAAAACGCACCGTTGATGAAATTCACAGAGATTTAGGTAAAATTATGTGGGATTACTGCGGTATGTCTCGCAATGCCGAAGGCTTAAAATATGCCAAAGGTAAAATCAGAGAATTGCGTGAAGAGTTCTGGAATAACGTAAAGGTTACAGGTACAAACGAGGAGTTTAATCAAACCCTCGAAAAAGCCTATCGCGTTGCTGATTTCTTGGAATTGGGCGAATTGATGGTTGATGATGCCTTGAACAGAAATGAATCTTGTGGCGGACACTTCCGCGAAGAGTACCAATACGAAGGTGAAGCCAAACGCGACGACGAAAATTACGCCTACGTAGCCGCTTGGGAATATAAAGGCGATAATCAACCTGAAGTTTTGCATAAAGAAGAACTCATCTTCGAAAATGTAAAACTTACGCAAAGAAGCTATAAGTAATTGTTTGTTCTGAACTTTTGGAAAGCCTAAAACTTTCCAAAAGTTTTTTAATACATAAGTGCCTTGTAAGTAAGCGTAAAGAATGGAAACCTTCGTAAAAATATCCCCCCAAGAGTATTTTGAGCAATTAGCCAAAAGTGAGGTCAAATTAGAGTACCACGCAGGCGAAATCGTTGCTATGGCGGGGGCTTCGTTTAATCATAATTTTATAGTGTCCAACATAATTATGGAGTTAGGCACTTGCCTCAAAAAAAATAAATGCAAAGTTTTGCCCAGTGATATTCTTGTTAAACTTCCCATTTGCGAAAAATATGTATTTCCTGATGTAACAATAGTTTGCGAGGAAGTTCAGAAAGAAAAACATCGTGGTTTGGACGTGCTGCTCAATCCTACAATTGTGATAGAAGTGCTTTCTATGAGCACCGCAGCCAAAGACAGCAACGAGAAAATGGAGTGTTATTTTATCTTAGAAAGTTTGCAGGAATATTGGCTTGTAGATAGCGAAAGCGTATCGGTAAAAAGCTACAAACGCAACCCCGAAAATGATTGGATTTTGCATTTATCTAAAAATCCTGATGAAGTGCTGAAAATTGGTCAGTGTGAGGTTTTGCTCAAAGATATTTATTTGAAAACTGATTTGCTATAATGGAAACACTCGTAAAAATATCACCTCAAGAATATTTTGAGCAATTAGCCAAAAGTGAGGTAAAACTAGAATACCACGCAGGCGAAGTGGTTGCTATGGCAGGGGCGAGTGAAAATCATAACCTAATTGTTGTAAATCTAATCAATGAGCTTGCAAACTGCCTCAAATATAAAAATTGCAAGGTGTATCCAAGTGATATGCTTTTGAAACTTCCCATTTGCGAAAAATACGTATATCCTGATATAACAATAATTTGCAGCAAGGTACAGAAAGAAAAATATCGTGGTTTAGATGTATTGCTCAATCCTACAATTGTGATAGAAGTGCTTTCTATGAGCACCGCAGCCAAAGACAGCAACGAGAAAATGGAGTGTTATTTTATCTTAGAAAGTTTGCAGGAATATTGGCTTGTAGATAGCGAAAGCGTATCGGTAAAAAGCTACAAACGCAACCCCGAAAATGATTGGATTTTGCATTTATCTAAAAATCCTGATGAAGTGCTGAAAATTGGTCAGTGTGAGGTTTTGCTCAAAGATATTTATTTGAAAACTGATTTGCTATAATGGAAACACTCGTAAAAATATCACCTCAAGAATATTTTGAGCAATTAGCCAAAAGTGAAGTAAAATTAGAATACCACGCAGGCGAAATTGTGGCTATGGCGGGGGCTTCAAGAAACCATAATATTTTGGTCTCCAATTTTATTTTTGAGCTCAATAATTGTTTGAGATACAAAAAGTGTTCCATATTTCCGAGCGATATGCTTGTGAAACTCTCAAAATGTAAAAAATATGTATTTCCAGATGTAACAATAGTTTGTGAGGAAGAAAAATATGAAAAATACAAAGGCTTAGACGTTTTACTGAACCCTACGATTATTATTGAGGTGCTATCAACAAGCACCTCCGCCTATGATAGCAACGAGAAAATGGAGTGTTACTTTACCTTGGAGAGTTTGCAGGAATATTGGCTCATAGATAGCGAAAGCGTATCGGTGAAAAGTTACAAACGTACTACCGAAAACGATTGGATTTTGCATTTAAGTAAAAACCCTGATGAAGTGCTGAAAATTGGAGAGTGTGAAGTATTGCTCAAAGATATTTACCTGAAAACAGATTTGTTGTAATGGAAACGCTCGTAAAAATATCCCCCCAAGAGTATTTTGAGCAATTAGCCAAAAGTGAGGTCAAATTAGAGTATCACGCAGGCGAAATTGTGGCTATGGCGGGGGCTTCAAAAAATCATAATCTTTTAGTGGCTAACATCTTGGGAGAGCTTTATCCTTGTCTTAAACACAAGAATTGTGTCCTTTTGCCCAGCGATATACTTATCAAGTTGCCTGTATGTGAAAAATATGTATTTCCAGACATAGCAATAGTTTGCAAAGAAGCAAAGTATGAAAAAAGCCGAGGTTTAGACGTTCTGCTCAACCCTACGATTATTATTGAGGTGCTATCAGCAAGCACTGCAGCCAAAGACAGCAACGAGAAAATGGAGTGTTACTTTACCTTAGAAAGTTTGCAGGAATATTGGCTCATAGATAGCGAAAGCGTATCGGTGAAAAGCTACAAACGCAACCCCGAAAATGATTGGATTTTGCATTTGAGTAAAAATCCTAACGAAATGTTAAAAATTGGTGAGTGTGAAGTGCCGCTCAAAGATATTTACCTGAAAACGGATTTGCTATGATAGAGAAAGGCTTTGATACATTAGACCTCAACAAACAATACTCTTACGCCGATTACCTGCTTTGGCGTTTTGAGGAGCATTTGGAGCTAATCAAAGGCAAGGTGTTCAGAATGTCACCTGCCCCCAATGTAAAACATCAAAGAACAGCTTCTAACTTGCATTTCATTTTCAAAAAGTATTTTTCTAAGAAAAAATCTAAATGTCAAGTCTTTTTTGCCCCTTTTGATGTACGTTTGTTGGATACAAAGAAGTCTGTAAAATCGGATAAAGAGATCTTTTCAGTAGTGCAACCTGACTTGTGCATTATTTGTGATAAAAACAAATTAGATGAACAAGGTTGCCTTGGTTCGCCCGATTTGATTGTGGAAATTCTCTCAAAAGGAAACTCTAAAAAAGAAATGAAAATCAAATACGAACTTTACGAGGAAAACAGCGTGGTAGAGTATTGGGTGATTTATCCTTATGAAGAAATTTTACAGCAATTTGTTCTCAATGAACAAGGAAAATATTATCTTTACAAAACTTACGTAACCGACGATACAGCCAGTTCGTATCTCTTCCCTGATTTGAAAATAAGTTTGGAACAAGTTTTTGAAGAATAAACTACAATGAAAAGCCTTGACACCTTAGACCTTACCCAAACCTATTCTTACGCCGATTACCTGCTTTGGCGTTTTGAGGAGCATTTGGAGTTAATCAAAGGCAAGGTTTTCAGAATGTCGCCTGCCCCAAACGTAAAACATCAAAGAATCTCTTTAAATTTAACACTATTATTTGGAAATTTTCTAAAAAAAGAAAAAAGTTCGTGCAGTTTATTTACTGCTCCGTTTGATGTGCGTTTGTTGGATAAAAGGAAGTCTGTAAAATCGGATAAAGAGATTTTTTCAGTAGTGCAACCTGACTTGTGCATTATTTGTGATAAAAACAAATTAGACGAGCAAGGTTGCCTTGGTTCGCCTGATTTGATTGTGGAAATTCTCTCAAAAGGAAATTCCAAGAAAGAGATGAAAATCAAATACGAACTTTACGAGGAAAACAGCGTGGCAGAGTATTGGGTAATTTATCCTTATGAAGAAATTTTACAGCAATTTGTTCTCAATGAACAAGGAAAATATTATCTTTACAAAACTTACGTAACCGACGATACCGCCAGTTCGTATCTCTTCCCCGATTTGAAAGTCAGTTTGGAAGAAGTTTTTGAAGAATAAAATAGTGCTATGAATATGAAAAAATATGTATTCTTTTTATTGATATGTTTATTTACCTTGAATGCTTTTGCACAAAAAACACCTACTGCTCAAAGTGTATTGGACAAAGCATTCAAACAGGCTAAAAAACAAAATAAAAAAGTTTTTCTCATCTTTCACGCTTCGTGGTGCGGTTGGTGCAAGAGAATGGAAAAAGCTATTTTAGATAAAAATTGTAAAGATTTTTTTGAGAAAAACTACATCATTACTTATCTTACGGTGTTGGAAAGCCCTGCCAACAAGTCTTTGGAAAATCAGGGTGCTTCTGAAGTTATGGAAAAGTATGGAGGTGAAGGGCAAGGCTTACCTTATTGGGTAATTTTAGATAAAAATGGCTCAATGCTTGAAGATTCCAAAGATAAGGGCGAAAATATAGGTTGTCCCGCAGAGTCTTTTGAAGTAGATGCCTTTATCGAAAAACTCAAAAAAACCTCAAATATTACCAATGATGATATAAAAAACATACGAAGTAGGTTTTTGGCAAATAAAAATTAGCTTAAACATTTTCACTACACAAAAAATTATAAATGTAAAGTACACTTCGCAAAATTTTTCATATAAAAATAAAACTTCCAAAATTATATGGCAGGCAATAGTAATCAAAAAATGAACTTGACGCTAAAAGTCTGGCGACAAAAAAACAGAAACGACAAAGGCAGAATGGTAGAATACAAAGTAACTGCCTCACCTGATATGTCTTTTTTGGAAATGCTTGATGTACTCAACGAAGATTTGCTTCGTAAAGGTGAAGAACCTATCGCCTTCGACCACGATTGTCGTGAGGGTATTTGTGGAATGTGTAGCCTCTACATCAATGGGCAACCCCACGGACCTAAACAGACTACTACGTGCCAACTGCATATGCGTAGTTTCAAAGATGGCGACACTATCTACATTGAACCTTGGAGAGCCAAAGCCTTCCCCGTTATCAAAGATTTGGCAGTAGATAGAAGTGCCTTTGACCGTATCATTCAGGCAGGGGGATACATTTCGGTCAATACAGGTGTAACCGTCGATGCCAACGAAATTCCTATTCCTAAAAGTGCCGCCAGTGAAGCTATGGACGCGGCCACTTGTATCGGTTGTGGTGCTTGCGTAGCTTCTTGTAAAAATGCTTCGGCAATGCTCTTTGTTTCAGCTAAAATTGCTCACTTGGGCTTGCTCCCACAAGGACAACCCGAACGCTACCGTCGCGTACAAAAAATGATTGCCCAAATGGACGCCGAAGGCTTCGGTGCTTGTACCAATACGGGTGCTTGCGAGGCTCAATGCCCCAAAGGTATTTCTATCCGAAATATCGCAAGAATGAATCGCGACTACTACTTGGCAAAAGTAGCCGCTGAAGAAGAATTAGTTTAAAGAAAATTATACTCAATCAAAAGTGGTTTTGAAGAGAATTTCAAGTTTATGACCTTAAAAAGTCCCTTTCTCCTTTGGAGAAAGGGATTTAGGGATTGAGGTTTAGAAAAACCAATTTATTTTGAGTATAAATAAAAACCAAATGCCATTCTATACAGAGTGGCATTTTTTGTTTTTCAGCAAAAGTTTTAGGGCAGTTTGCTTGCTCAATAAGCAAAAATAATTTATTATTGAAATCCGAAATAAAATATTTGTCTAAAACAACTTTCACAAAAATATGTCGGGACAAAAACCATACAGAGCCATTATGCTCATTGATGACAATGAGATAGACAACCTCATCAACCAGAAAATTATTGAAGCCTCCAATATCTGCGACTACATCTTTACGCACACGGGCGGAAAAAGTGCCATTGAGTTTCTGAAAAATATTGAAAAAATCGCACCACTTACAGGCAATCAGGGATTACCCGAACTGATTTTCTTAGATATCGATATGCCCCTAATGGATGGCTTCCAGTTCCTTGATGAATTTGAAACCCTCAGCCCCACCACCAAAGAATATTGCAAAATCGTGATGCTTACTTCTTCAATCAATCCGCAAGATATGAGTAGGTCAAAAAAGTATCATTACGTAAAAAAATACATCAACAAACCACTTTCACCCGAAAGCCTTAAAAAATTAGAAATTTAAACGCCATTTAGTAGCTATTTAAACGCCATTTAAAAGTGTTTTTTTCGCTGATTGTGCCTGTCTATAATCGCCCCGACGAGGTAAGAGAACTCTTAGAAAGTATAGAAAAGCAGGTTTTTGATAGGCAGAAAATCTCTTTTGAAGTTTTAATAATTGAAGACGGCTCAACGCTGAAAGCAGAAGAAGTTGTAAAAAATTTTGCTCAAAATTTTGATATTCGGTATTTTTCCAAAGAAAATACAGGGCAAGGATTTAGCCGAAATTATGCCTTTGAGCGTGCCAAAGGTGATTATTTTATCATTCTCGACTCGGATTGTCTTTTGCCACCGCATTACCTACAAACTATTTATGACTACCTACAACATACGCCCTTAGATGCCTTTGGGGGGGCTGACGCCGCTCACGAAAGTTTTACCGATACCCAAAAAGCCATTAGCTACGCTATGACCTCGCTGTTCTCAACAGGAGGTATCAGAGGCAACAAACGTTCTGCTGAAAAATTCAGACCTCGTAGCTTTAATATGGGACTTTCAAGAAAAGTTTGGGAAACCGTGGGAGGCTTTGCTATTACGAGAATGGGCGAAGATATTGAATTTAGCATCAGAATTGAAAAAGCAGGCTTCAAGGTAGGATTTATTCCCAATGCCTTCGTGTATCATAAACGCAGAACAAATTTCCGACAGTTCTACAAACAATTACATTTCTTCGGCAGAGGTAGAATCAATATTTGGCGTTACCACCCCGAAGAACTGAAATTAGTACATTGTTTTCCTGCCGCTTTTGTGCTGTTTCTGGTAAGTATTCCGTTGGGATTTTTGCTAAATGCAGGTTTGGGAGTTCTGATGATTTCAGTCTTAGGGCTTTATTTGGGATTGATTTTTGTAGATGCTTTTTTCAAGACAAAAAATCTGAAAATTGCCATAATGGCTCTTGGGGCGGTGTTGGTACAACTGACAGCCTATGGCGTAGGTTTCCTGACAGAAATTTTTAAGCCGCTGAAAAAATAAAAATCCGTTTTACTCCAACAAAAGAGCTGTCTGCTCAGCTACCAATGTACCAATGGCAACTCCCATTCCGTTCAGGGCAAGCCCTAAGGCAATGTTTGAGCTACACAATTCCACAATAGGCTCACGATTGGGCGTATAAGCCATAATCCCTGCCCAAGTCATTGCAATTTCGTAAGGCGTGTGAGGCAAAATTAGTGTTTGTAGTTTTTCTTCAAGATTAGCGATAATCTTCGGTGTGGTTTGCAGTTCGGTAGTAGTTTCGCCTTCAAAATCAAAATTTCTGCCTCCGCCAAAAAGTAATTGATTTTTACCTACATTTCTGAAATAATAAAATCCCTCGTCAAAATGAAAATTACCCTTTATTCGTAAGTTTTTAATGGGTTTTGTTACCAAAACTTGCCCCCTACCCGGCTTGATAGGCAAAGAAAGTAATTGATTGGCAAAGGCATTGGTACAAATTGCTACCTTTTTGGCAATAAATTCAATTTCCTGATTTACAAGAACTTCTACTTTGTTGCCAAAATCTTTGAACTGCCCCACATTGCAACCATTGAATATTTTTACTCCTTTCTTTTGTACATAATTCTGCAAACTACTGATGAGCTTTCCTGTATGCAGTTGCCCTTCGTATTTATTGAAAATCAGTTTTTTAGCTTTATCCGAAAAGCCAAAATCTTTGATTTTGTTGTCATCTTGTACCGAAAAAACATCTTCTCCGAAAATAGGTTTGAGCAATTTATTGAGATGAGCAATTTTTTTGTTGAGGTTGTCAAAATTTTTTAGTAAGATTTCGTGGCTACCTGTCTGTACGAAGCCTGTTTTGGTGTCAGAAAGTCTCGCTCTGAGTTTTTGCAAACCTTGCCAACGCCTTTGCACCAAAGTCAGCATAGCTTCCTCACCAATGGTGTCTATTTCAGCAAGTAGTTCCGTAGGATTACCAAAACAAGCAAAGCCCGCATTTTTGGTACTTGCCCCCGCAGGAAAAATACCACGTTCTAAAATAGCAATTTTTCTGCGTGGATAGCGTTCGGCAAGGCTTGCCGCCACCGAAAGCCCTACCAATCCTCCACCAACTATCAGGTAATCGTACTTTACGAAAGATTCTTTTTCCCAATAACTAAGCATATTACATTTTTTTGTACTTGGCAGGTACTTTGAAAGGAAACTCCAAAGGTCTTTCAGAGATTTTTGTTTTTTTGTGGTCAATATCCAAACTAATTCTGAAATTCCCTTGTCTGTTGTAGTAATTGAGTTTTACCTTGTTGTTTTCAGGAAATAAGCCATTGCCAAGTGTAATGAAATTGCTGTATAAAAGTTCCATTTCACTGCCTCGTTGTTTGTCTTTGGCGTAGAGTTTTTCTAATTGCAAGTTTTCTTTGTTGAGGAAATTATCTATACCTAAAAAACCTTCTTCCTGCCTGATGATGTAATGCGTACTATCTCTAAAAACTTTTTGTGTATCAAACTTTTCAATAGGCATTTCTCCTATCAGAATAGCCTGCACCAAATTGTAGTTTAGCTCAAAGCCATATTCTTGGCTCAAATCTTTGAACGAGAAACTTCTGTATGTTTTTTCTTGATAATCAATTACTTGAATAGAAACTTTTGAAATCAGTATTCGCAAACCTTCTACGCCAATATTAGCACGCATCGAGAGCCAAATGAGGCTATCTTTTCGGATACGCATACCTACTTTAAATTTAGCATCATTTGAGCCATCAGAAAAATCAATTTTGGTATCGGAAGAAATATAATTGAAAGCTAATTTTGCAGGAAGTTTAGGTAATTTGATAGTATCTATTTTAGGGGTTTCATTTTGAATAGGATTTTCAATTACGATAGGTGCTTTGATTTTATGAGTTTTTTTGCAAGAAACAGCAAAAACAATAAGCAACAAAAAAACTATATTCTTCCGAAATATTGGGGTCATTAGACTTGATATTTTAGGGCTTTTACAAAAATTTTTGGCTTGACCTCACCCTAAATCCCTCTCCTTTGGAGAGGGACTTTTCTGAAAAACTTTTTACTTCATTCCTTTGAGAAAAAGCATTACTACGCCTGTAATTAGTACGTTGAGGATAGAAAGAGGCAATAAACCTTTCCAACCGAGGTTCATCAGTTGGTCGTAACGGAAGCGAGGGAGCGTCCAACGTACCCACATAAAGAAAAACACAAAAAATAATGCCTTGCCAAACAAAGCCCCTACTCCAATAAGTGTAGCAATATTTTGCCCTGCATTTGCGGCTACCCAAGTCATAAAGGGATAGTTGTAACCACCGAAATAAAGCACCGAAATCATCACAGACGAAATAAACATATTGATATATTCGGCAAAGAGGTAAAAACCGAGTTTCATACTGCTGTATTCGGTATGATACCCTCCGATAAGTTCGGTTTCACACTCAGGCAGGTCAAAAGGAGTGCGGTTACACTCGGCAAAGGCACAGGTAAGAAATATCACAAAGCCCAAAGGTTGCAGAAACACAAACCATACATCTTGTTGAGCATCAACAATTTCACGTAAAGAAAGTGAGCCTACCATCATCACAATCGCAATGATAGAAAGCCCCATAGCAAGCTCGTAGCTGATATTTTGCGAAGCGGCTCTAATTGCTCCGAGCAAAGAAAATTTGTTGTTTGAAGCCCAGCCACCTATCATAATCCCATACACACCCAAAGCCACCACCGCAAAAACATACAGCACACCAATATTCGCATCAACGCCTTGAATGTTGAATTTTTTACCAAAAAGCTCCATCTCACCACCAAAAGGCACAACAGCACTTGTCATCGTAGCCGCCAGCATTGCCGCCGATGGACCCAGTATAAATAACCACTTATTTGCCTGCGAAGGGATAAAATCTTCTTTGAAAAACATTTTACCTGCATCAGCGATAGGCTGTAACAAGCCGAAGGGACCCGCTCTGTTCGGTCCGATACGGTCTTGGATAAAAGCCGCTACCTTGCGTTCGGCATAGGTAGAGTAAGTGGCTATCAGCAATGTAATGCCAAAAATGAGCAAAATAATTACGCCCTTGATGAGCAAAAGTGTAATATCCATACGTATTGCTATTTAGCTTGCAATTTGGTAAAAAAAATTTGGTTTTAGAAATTTTTTAGGAAAAGTTCTTGCAAAATTACAAACCTCTAAACAACCGCAAGCTATCCCAAGGAATACGACTTAGCACCAAAACCAAAGCAATGCTATAAAAAATAGCCGATTTTTTGTGTTTTTGCAAATCGGTAGGGGCTTTTTTGGTAAGACTTCTGCCTACTTGTGCCAAAATGACTGCCAAAATCATTACGCTAAAATGCTCTACTGCCCAATAACGCAATTCAGCGTTTTTCATCACAGCTCCCATTCCTGATGTATTGATAGCATTTAGCCCCATAGGACTAAGCACGAAATACAAAAGCAACCCCAGTAGCAGTTGTAAGTGCATTGAGCCTACAAAAGACGCTCCTAAAATGTTATCTTGTTTATCAAAAGATTTTTTGCCTACCCAGCCTGATACAGCCTTAGCAATAACAATCAGAGCCAAAACAAGCACCAACCAACGTGTCCAAGAGTGAATGTTGCGAGTGAGAACGTAAAAGATACTTTCCATTTTGTTTAAATTATTTTATGTCTGGCTAATCAACACGCCAAATTAGAAAAAGTTTGTAATTATATCAAAAATCTCTGCTGAGATTACAACTTTAACAAAGAAAGTTTGTATTTGTATCGTTTTTTTCATTAGCTTTGAAAAAAGCATATTTTTTATGAGCCAAACAGCTACCAAATCTCATTTTTCTTGGGTTTCGCTTGCAGAGGTGTTTCGTTTATTTTTATTTCTTGATGCTGAGCAGTCTAAAATATTATTTACAAGACGCTTACAAGGACAAAAAACTGCCCCAGATTGGCTACATAAATTAGATTTACTTGCTCGTTTTGATGCCCACGCTGATAACGCTCGGCTTACTTCTACTATTTTAGGTACACTAAGCATTATTTTAGTGGTAGTATGTATTGTTATTGATGTAAATTCGTATGAAAAGCAAGCCATCTGGGGGACTTTGGGAAAAATATTCATTTTTCTTACCTTTTTATCGGCATTTTTATATTTCTTGCTAAAAAAAATTGACTTAGAAAATCGCCTACGTTATTTCGTATATCCACTCATCAAAATCCTTATGCAAGAAGGCAAACCCAATGCACTTATTGATTTGCATTTGGAACTAAAACCTATCAAAAGCAAAGCATACAAAACTGCTGTACGCCGCAACAAACCTGTCTCTGCGTTTCGTAAATTTACTAATTGGGCAGCTCTGATTAGCTTTATTACTTTTGTTGTGCTTGCTCTCGTCTTGGCTTTATCTGATAGCAGATTTTTGCAAGATATGTTGGCTTACTCCCTTTTTGCCTTGATAGGCTCACTGGTTTTGATGTTTTTTGCATTTATGTTTCGCTCTTATCCTATAATCGTAACTACTATCTACACTTATCCTTGGCTTAGTTTTTCGGCTCGTATGGCTGATGATACACTTCTTTCGGTGGCTTTTACCGACACGCTTCTACATATATCAAAAACCCGAACCAATGCAAGAGGCAAAATAAAAACTAAAACTAAAGAAACACTCAAACGAGTGATTGCTCTTACTATTGGATTTGATAAAGATAATTATATCTTCCATAGCCAAGCACCTCAAAACAATAAAATTACAGGAGCAAAAGTGGTCGTCAAACCTAATGAGAAAAGACATACCTTCAAGATACAGCAAAAAAAGAAACTAAACACTCATTTTGAACCAAGATTAGACCTGTTCTTGGATTTGGTTGGCAAAGCATATCAAGGAATGAAACAAGCAAGTTGAAAATACAAATGATTGAAATTTCTAAGAAAAAGGCTTTTTTCCCTATTTCGCTAGAGCTAAGAGCTTATTTACAAAAATTTGAACGCAACACCCAGCTACCTATTTGTTACGATGACCTGTTGCGTTATACCGATGCCTTTCCTGTTTTGGACAAAAAAGGAAAAGATACCCTCTGGAATGCCGTTATCTACCCACAATCAATGATGGCTGAACTTGACAAAGCCCTCACGCTCGTGTATGCAATCCTGAAAACCGATGGCGATACTTCGGTAATGGAACATCTGCACGTTGATAGAATTGACTACTGCGTCTTTGGTAATTCTAACCCTTTTCGTATCAAGATTATCAATAATTTCAACGACAATTACGACTATTTCTACGTAAAACGTGCCGATGCCTCACGTATCTACGGCTTAGAACTTGAACATCTGCTTTCGCCTAATCGTATCAATTTTTTGGTGCATAAAGAAACGCTCATAGAAGAACATATCGCAGGTATCCCCGGCGACTCGTTTATAGAAACGTATCTCCAACGCCCCGAAGTCAATCGTGTGCGAATTGCCAAAGAATTTGTAAAATTTAATGAAAGATGCTTCATTCGTTTGTTGGGCGATATGCGTGCCTACAACTATGTGGTAGATATTACCCCCGATTTTGATAACGAACAATATCGCGTCAGGGCTATCGATTTTGACCAACAATCTTACGAAGGCAAACGCAAAATGTATTTGCCTCAATTTTTCAAAGAAAACAATCCTATCGTAGAGTTGTGCTTGAAGTACGTAAATGCCGAAACTGCCAAACAATACCAGCAAGAAGAACGTACCCTGATGGCTCGTAGGCTCAAATCGGCAAGGTATAGGGTAAAAGATTTGATTGATGCGATGCGTAAAGATACGCTTTCCACTCCCGAAAAAATTAAACAACTCAAATTTGAACTTGCTGAGTATCACCAAAATAAAGATTTTTTAAAGTGTCGAACAATGGGCGATATTGTCCGAATGAACCTAAAAGTATTCCTTACTAAACCGCTGAAAAAAGACCAAGCAAGAAATGAAAAAATTTTTTAGTCTTTCTGCCATTGCTTTGCTGGCGGCACTGGGGCTTTGTGTGGGATTTTGGACGCAATTTGGTGTAATTACGAGCTTTCTAAGTTTTGCCTTGCTGTGGCAAACCGAGAAATATTTTCAAGCATATTTTTCTAAAAAGAAAATCAGCATTTGGCTTTTTTGGGCATTTTTTTTATTCGCTTGGAACGTAATGGCTACGTGGTGGGTACGTATCACGGGGGCATTGTGGGTGATTAGTACCGCCAACACGCTCGTGATGCTTGTGCCTGTGGGGCTGTGGCTTTGGTTACGAAAAAAAATTGCTACAAATTACGAAACTCTGTTGTTTGTCATGTTGTGGCTTAGTTTTGAGTTTTTGCATCATCGTTGGCAACTGACGTGGGTGTGGCTTACATTGGGCAATTTGTTTTTGTATCAAAACTCTTGGGTACAATGGTACGAATACACAGGTGTTTTGGGGGGAAGTTTGTGGATTTTACTAACTAATGTATTGATTTTTAATTTTTTTCAGAAAAAAACCATTGTCAATCTTGTTTGGGTAGGTCTTTGGCTACTTGTGCCGATAGGTATTTCTTACGTAATGCTTTGGCAATACAAACCAGAGCCAAAAGGCACTTTGGAAGTAGTTTTAGTTCAGCCTAACATCAATCCTTTTACTGAAAAATTTTCTGATACGCCTCATTTTATTCCATTCAAAGAGCAAACAAAAATTTTACTGAATTTGAGCGAGCAGTTCATCACGCAGAAAACTGATTTGCTTGTTTTTCCCGAAACTGCCTTTGACGAAAATTTTGATGAACGCATTGTTCCGAAATACGATAACATCAAACGTTTAGATAGTTTTCAGAAAAAATATGCTATTCCTGTAATTTTTGGGGCTTCAACGCGTGCATTTACAGCAACGAAAACTTCTCCTACAAGTCAGTATGCTGAAAATGTACGTTCTTTTTATGAGGAGTTTAATGTAGCCTACCTGAAAAAAGAAGATACGCTTCAATTTTACAAAAAAATCATCTTGGTACCGGGTGTTGAAACTATCCCTTTTCCCGAATACACTATTTTTCTGAAAGATTTTATTAGCGATATTGGGGCTTCGTTTTTTTTGCTGGGGGTTGGCAAAGAACAAACTATTTTTCACGTAAAAAATGCCCGCATAGCTCCTATTATTTGCTACGAGTCGATGTATGGCGAATTTGTAGGTGAGTTTGTGAAAAAAGGGGTAAACTTGCTTTGTACGCTCACTAACGACGGCTGGCTCGGCGATACCGATTGGCAACAACATCACTTGTATTTGGGGGCTTTGCGTTGTATAGAAACTCGCAGAGAAATGTTACATTGCTCAAATATGGGGGCTTCGGCAGTGATTTCTGCCAAAGGCGAAATCTTAAAAGAAATTCCCTACAATCAAAGAACTGCCTTACGCTTTGAAAGAGTAATTTTGCAAAACGAAATAACCTTTTACACCTTGTACGGAGATTACATTGGCAGAGGTTCGCTTATTGGGCTAATGATTTGGATAATTTTAGTAATGCTTAAAAAGTTACTGAAAAATGGTCATATTATCATACCAACCAAAAGGGGAAACTCAAGATACATTGGTAAATCAAGCAAGAGTTAGGGGTTAATCTTGTATCTAATTACTTAGCGAGTCTTCATTATCTTCTTTTTCGCTTTCCTCAATGTATTCGTCTTCACTTTTTTTATGTTTTTGGCTGTCAAAAGAAAGCAACAACGCAGGCAAAATAGTGAGGTTGGTGAGCATTGCCACAAATAACGTAGAAGCACTCAGAAGCCCCAGAGAAACTGTCCCCTGAAATTCGGAAAAAATGAAGATACTGAAACCCGCCATTAGCACAACGGAGGTGTAAATCATACTCAAACCTGTTTCTTTGATGCTTGTAATAACTGCGTGAATATGGTCGGAGTCTTTGTCTAATTGCAGTCTATAATGAGCTAAAAAGTGAATGGTATCATCTACTGCGATGCCCAAAACAATACTAAATACTATCATCGTACTGGGTTTAAGGGGGATTCCTAAAAAGCCCATTAAACCTGCTGTGGCAATCATTGGGATAATATTGGGAATAAGTGAAATAATAATGAGCCGAAGACTTGTAAAAATAAGTCCGTTGGCAAAGCCTATCAAAATAACAGCAATCAGAATACTTGAAAATAAATTGTTGATAAGGTAAGAATTTCCCTTTGCAAAAATGGGCATTGTACCTGTTACTTGTACTTCTACGCTTTTGTCAAACATTTTTTCTATGGTAGGCTTAATATTGTTGGCGAGCATTTCTTTCATCTTGATAGAACCCATATCAGCAACTTTAAACGAAATTCTCATTCTTTGCTCCAAAGAGTCTACAAAATACTTGGCAAGGTCGTTTTGGGTGTCCTCAACAGGCTTGGAAACATATCGCTGAAAGAATACCCAATTTCGGCTATCGGGGAGAGCATAAAAATTTGTATCGCCATTGAAATACACCTGATTGGCACTTTTCAGATAATCAATAATAGAAAGCGGTTTTCCTATTTCAGGCAATTTAGAAAGTTCTATTTCCAAAGAGTCGGCTTTTGCCAAAATCCCTCTTTTACGCAAACCTTTGGGCTTTTTGGTATCAATAACCACTTCTAAAGGCATTACCCCCGAAAAATTATCTTCAAAAAACTTCAAATCGCTTCTCACGCCACTTGTTTCGGGCAGGTCATCAACCAAATAAGCCAAAGGTTTGAGCATTGTCATTCCCCAAAGCCCTAAGCCTACTACCAAGGTATTTGCGACATACACCCACTTTTTGTGTTTCAGAGCCAAACGTACCAAAAAGTCTAAAAAAGTTTTCAGATAGCGTATCTCCAAATGCTTGATAGAACGCACCGAAGGCGAAGGCAAATACGAGTAAATAATAGCCACCAAACAAATACTTAAAAAAAATGTAGCCAAAATGCTCAAACTCATCACCGTTCCAAATTCCGAAAGCAAATCTACATCTCCGAAGGCAAAAACTACAAAACCTGCGGCAGTGGTAAGGTTAGCAATGATAGTTACCAAGCCAATTTCTAATAGCATTTGCTTGATAGAGTGAATTTTATCTTGTTTTTTGATAAATTCTTGTTGGTATTTGTTGATGAGATAAACGCAATTCGGAACGGCAATCACTACCAAAATAGGAGGCATTAAGCCCGTAAGAGCCGTTATTTGATAGCCCAAAAGGTGCATCAGCCCCATAGACCAAATCACGGCGGCGGCAATTACGCTCAAAGCTACTACCAAAGGTTGCCAAGAACGAAAAAAGAATAATATCACCAAACCTGTTGCTATGATAGAAATGCCCAAAAACATCTGTAATTCGTCTTTCACCTTGCCCGTAACGATGCTACGCACATAGGGCAAACCGCCAAAATGTACTTTTATACCTGTTTCCTGCTCAAATTTTTTTGCCAAATTGATGATTTGAGGGGTAAGTTTGAGGCGTTTGGCAGAGTTAAGGTATTCTTTGGTGATAGTGATACCAATAATGGTGGCGTCATTATTTTTGTTGAATAGTTGCCCTTCGTAGAGTTTAATATTTTTGATAGTTTTCAAGCCTTTGTCTAATTCTTCTTGACTTTGAGGCATCTGTGGAAATATCGCTTTTGTGTAAAAACGTTTGAGAGAGTCATCTTTCAAAATTTCTTTGAGTACAGCAAAGGAAAGCACTTGTCTTACCCCTTCAATTTTTTGCAAATCATTACAAAGTTGGTAGTATTTCTGAAAGTTAGCCAATTCATAAAGTTTTTTATCATTTACTCCTATCACAAATACGTTTCCGTCTTCGCCAAAGGTTTTTTTAAAGTCCCGAAAAATAATCATATCGGGGTCGCTTTCGGGGACAACAGGCGTATATTCGTATTTAAGCGTGATTTTTGTAGCAAAAAATGCCATCAGAAGTGTAGAGGCAATAATACATATCAGAATAGGCAAACGATATTTCAGGATACTATTTGCAAATTTTGTCCAAATTTGCTTTACAGAGCGAAGTCTTCGTAGAAATGCTTGCATTTATGTTTTGTTCAAGAGCTAACTGACAAGGGAAAAACGTGTGCAATTTAAAGGAAAATTTTGTGAAAAAATGCAATTTGTCGGTAAATTAAGATTTCTGAAAAATGCAATGTAAAAAAGCATTTACTTACAACTTTTAGCTGTATCTTTGTCTTGCTACTTGTTTTTTCATTACCTTGCAACAATTCGGAGTTTGAGCAGGTTAATTATACCTTGAAGCATAAAAAAGACATCAACCCTTAGTTTATGAGCAAAAAAGTTATTGTTATTGGAGCGGGCTTCGCAGGACTTTCGGCGGCTACTACCTTAGCCGATAAAGGCTTAGAAGTAATACTTTTAGAAAAGAACGAAAGTGCAGGCGGTAGAGCCAGAGTGTTTCGTGCCGAAGGCTTTACCTTCGATATGGGACCGAGCTGGTACTGGATGCCTGATGTTTTTGAGCGTTATTTTGAGCGTTTTGGCAAAAAAGTAAGCGATTATTACACCCTCCAACGCTTAGAACCCTCTTACAGAGTTTGTTTTGGTGAAAATGATTTTGTCAATATTCCTGCCAAAATGCAGGAACTTGAACAACTTTTTGAAAGCTACGAAAAAGGCAGTAGTAAAAAATTACAAGAATTTTTGGCTCAATCAGCCTATAAGTACGAGGTAGGTATCAATAAACTTGTCTATAAGCCGAGCCGTTCGGTCTGGGAATTCTTGGATACGAAATTACTGCTCGATATGGTACGAATGAATATTTTTGAGTCGTTTCATAAGCATATCCGTAGATACTTTAAGCACGAAAAACTTATCAAACTGATGGAGTTTCCGATTTTATTTTTGGGAGCAATTCCACAAAATACGCCTGCTCTTTACAGCCTGATGAATTATGCCGATATAAGTCTGGGGACTTGGTATCCCAAAGGTGGTATGTACAAAGTAGTAGAAGCAATGGTAGCACTTGCCGAAGAAAAAGGCGTGAAAATACTTTACAATCAGGAGGTTAAGCAAATAGAAATCACTAACAGCAGAGCCAAAAAAGTAATTACGCAAAATGCCACTTACCAAGCCGATGCCGTAGTGGCAGGAGCCGATTATCACCACATAGACCAAGAAGTTTTAGCACCTGCCTACCGCAATTATACCGAAAGCTATTGGCAAAAACGTACTATGTCGCCTTCTTCGCTTATTTTTTATTTGGGAATAAACAAAAAACTCAAAAATTTAGAACACCACACTCTATTTTTTGATGAAGATTTTAGCTTACATTCTCACGAAATTTATGTTGAGCCTAAATGGCCGACGAAACCTTTGTTTTATGTTTCTGTACCCTCCAAAACAGACGCTACCGTAGCCCCCGAAGGAATGGAAAACGTATTTATCCTTATTCCCGTGGCGGTTGGTTTGGAAGATAGCGAGCAAATTAGAGAACACTACTACAATTTGGTAATGGATAGGTTTGAAAAACTTACAGGGCAGAAGATTTGCGATGCTGTAATTTTCAAGCGTAGTTATGCTCATAAAGAATTCAGTGCCGATTACCATTCATTTAAAGGAAACGCCTACGGCTTGGCAAATACACTGATGCAAACGGCTATCTTGAAACCAAGTCTAAAAAGCAAAAAAGTTAAAAATTTGTATTTTACAGGTCAACTGACCGTCCCTGGTCCGGGCGTGCCACCTTCAATTATTTCGGGACAGGTAGTCGCACAAGAACTCATCAAAGAATTACGATAAACAATGACTGCATTTATACTCAAAAATGAGTGGTTTTACACTTTTCTGTACGTTGAGCGTAGCCGAAACGTACAGAAAAGCAAGTTTTCTCAAAACTTTTTACAAAAACCACTTTTGAATGAGTATAAAAATCTGATATTTGGATTTTTAAGTTTATGCCTACTTAGCACTTGCAAACCTTCCGAATGTTTTTTTGCAAATGGAAATATCAAAAAAGAATTTCGTCAAGTAGGTTTTTTTCATAAACTTTTTGTCTATGATAATATCAGCGTAGAACTTGTAGAAGGCGAAGAAGTTTGGATTGAAGCAGGCGAAAACCTTTTGCCACTGCTACAAACCGAATTACAAGCCGATAGCTCGCTTGTTTTGCGTAATAAAGCCAAATGCAATTGGCTTAGGAGTTACAATACTCCCATAAAAATTTATGTAGGAGCTAAAAATTTAAGTTATATTCGTTGGGAGAGTTACGGAAAATTGGAAAGTAAAATACAAATTCCTGTGGCTTATTTGCAAGTAGAAGTTTTAGGCGTAAATGCCCTTGTGGATTTGAACTTGCAAGCAATAGGTGTTTTTCTTTTTGCTAATGTAGGAGCAGATTTCAAAGTATCAGGAAAAACCTCGGATTTGGGTATATTTATGATGAATTATAGCCGTGCAGATGCTCTCAACTTAGAAAGCCAACAAGCCAACATCAGACAAGAAAGTAGCAATCATATTTGGGTAAATGCTACGCAAAAAATTGAAGGTAGCATCAGTGGTTATGGCAATATTTTTTACAAAACGCACCCCAACGCCTCGGTGAATATTTCTGCTACTTCTTCGGGACGAGCAGTCGCTCTGCCTTAAAAGGCAATAGCTTAATTGAAAAAACAAACTCCAAATAACATCTCTCAAAAATTATCGTTATATTGTCGGAAAATTTCTTCAAAAAAAAATCACTTTTTCAATGAAACTTAAAACAATCTGTTCTGTGGCTTTGCTCGCTTGCAGTTTTGCGGCACAAGCACAAAAAAAAGAAAAATCGCCTGAAAATTGGTTTAATTTGGACCCTACACAAGATAATGTAAGGGGAGTAAGCACCGAAAGAACCTACGCCGAATTGCTCAAAGGCAAACAAGGACGCACCATCATCGTTGCCGTAATTGATTCAGGCGTAGATATTACTCACGAAGACCTGCAAGGTAAAATTTGGGTAAATACCAAAGAAATTCCCAACAATGGCAAAGATGATGATGGCAATGGCTTCGTCGATGATATCAATGGTTGGAACTTCATTGGTGGTAAAAATGGAAAAAATGTCCATCAAGATTCCTACGAACTCACACGCGAGTATGTACGCCTAAGCAAAAAATTTGGTAAAAAATCTAAACCCAATGACCCCGAGTTTGCCTACTTTGAAAAAATAAAAAAAGAACTGGAACAGAAAAAAGCCGAAAAACAAGAAGAAAAAAATCAACTACAAGAGTATTACGATGCTATCGGCATAGTTCGGAAAGCTTTGGGCGATAAGCCTCTCACACTTGAAAACCTAAAAACCATAGAAACCAATGATAAAAAAGTAGAAGATGCCAAAAATAAAGTATTTTTCTTGTATATGATGGCAAGCCCCGAAGAATTGGAAGAATACTACACCAAAGGCATCAAAAATGCTTTGGAATATGGCTATAATGAAAAATTTGACACCCGAAAAATCGTAGGTGATAATCCCAAAAAGCTAAGAGAAAAAGGCTATGGCAATAACGACGTAAAAGGACCTGATGCCTTCCACGGCACTCACGTAGCGGGTATCATTGCCGCCAATCGTGATAACAATTTGGGTATAAAAGGCGTAGCCAATAATGTACTCATTATGCCTATCCGTGCCGTTCCCGATGGCGACGAACGCGACAAAGATATTGCCAATGCCATTTACTATGCCGTAGATAACGGTGCCCACATTATCAATATGAGTTTCGGAAAGGCTTATTCGCCTAACAAAGCCTTCGTAGATGAAGCCGTAAAATATGCCGAATCCAAGGGTGTTCTGCTCATACACGCCGCAGGTAACGATGCTAAGGATTTAGAAGTAGAGCCTAATTTCCCTAACCGAACTTATGCCGATACCAAAAAAGAGGCAAGTAATTGGCTTGAAATAGGTGCTTCCAGTTGGCACAGCAACAACAGTCAGTTTGTAGCTAATTTCTCTAACTACGGCAAAACCAAAGTTGATGTATTTGCCCCCGGTGTTGATATTTATTCCACTGTTCCCGATAAAAATACCTACAAATATGCCAGCGGAACAAGTATGGCTGCCCCTGCTACTGCGGGTGTTGCCGCTCTGATTATGTCGTATTATCCTACGCTTACCGCCGTGCAAGTAAAAGAAATTCTGATGAAGTCTTCTATCAAGTACAACCAAAACATCAACAAACCCGGTGAAAAGGAAAATACCAATACCAAACTATCCGATTTGTGTATTACAGGAGGCATCATCAATGCTTATGAAGCTATAAAAATGGCTGAAGAAATGAGCAAAAAGTAAAATTACAAAATCATCTGCTCAAAAAAGATGTCCAAAAATGTGCTTGCTTTTAACGAATGTGCCTGTTGGTTGAGCGGAGCCGAAACCAACAGGCACATTCGTTAAACCAACAGGCACAACTGAATAGTTCTATCTGTCAAGATTTTTCTTCTTTGCTCTCATAGCTACGAATAGGGTGGCGTTTGAAAGGCTTATTTTCGTCAAAAAGTTTGCGATAAGTTACGTGTTTTTTGCAAACTTCAAATTCTAAGTTTCGCATTAGTTTGAGCATCGGAGGGTTAAAATCACCTATCCAGTTCAGTTCTAAATCGGTGTAGGGAAAATCGGATTTCATTGTTTCGCGTTCCAAGCAAACCGAAAGAGCCGCATCAAGTCCTTTGGCGTGATGTGACTTAGCAACGCCAAAAGCCACGCCCAACACACGCGTACAAGAGCCTCGCCAACGATGATACACAAATTTTAATTTGCCTATCAAGTCTAATTTTCCATTTACATACTTAAAAATCTGATTGAGTTCGGGTAAAAATACACCAAATGCAACAGGCTCGCCTAAATGATAACCAAATGTGATAAGCCTTTCATCAATGATTGGTTTCATTTTTTGCATAATTTTTTCGGCTTCTTCTTTGGTCATCTCGGTTAGTCCTTCGGCAAGGGCAAAACTCTTGTTGTAGATTTGCCTGAAATCTTCGGCATATTTGGCTAAATTGTTTAAACGGATATTTTCAAAATGATAGGTGGGGTCATTGAATATTCTATTAGCTTTCTGATGCACCTTTTCGCTCAATCCATACACTTTTCTGAAAAAAGTAAACTGATTGAAATAGACTTGAAAGCCATATTTTTCGAAAAAATCTTTGTAATACGGAAAATTGTAGTTTTGTTGATAGTTGGGTTCTCTATCAAAACCCTCTACCAAAAGCCCCCAAAATTTATCTCTGCCCCCAAAATTGATAGAGCCGTCCATTGCTTCACAGCCACGAGCCACGAGCCAATTCTTACAAGCATCAAAGAGCATAAAAGCCGCTTTTTCATCTTCTATACACTCAAAAAAACCCATTCCACCAGTAGGCTGTTCGTTGTTTTTGAGTTTAGTTTTTTCATTCACGAAAACAGCTACTCTGCCGATGGTTTCGTTTGCTTCATTGATGAGTAAAAAACGCGTACATTCACCGTGTTTGAAGGTTGGATTTTTGTTTTTATCAAAAACATTTCTTACATCTTCTTCCAAAGGAGCTATCCATTGCTTCACGTTAGCGTACAATCGTTTTGGCAAAGCAAAAAATTCTTTTTCGTGTTGAGGCGTACTTACTTCTATTATCTTCATAAGAGTAGGGAAATTAGCAAATACAAGCTACAAAATTAGCAAATTTTTGTCAGGCACAAACAATTCTTTGGCTAAGTGGTTTTTTTGTGAAAACATTGTAATTGTATGGCAAAAAACTTTCTGATTATTGGTGGTTCTTCGGGTATCGGTTTGGCTACTACTCGGAAACTCGTTTCCGAAGATAACCAGGTTTGGGTTGCTTCTCGCAATAGCGACACGCTCAAAGACCTACCCGTAGAGCATATTGCTTGGGACGTAAGTCAGCCCGTAGGCACACGCTTCGAGGCATTACCCGAACTACACGGTTTGGTGTATTGTCCCGGTACAATCAATCTCAAACCTTTTCATCGCCTTAGCCGCGAGGAGTTCCAGCACGACCTCAATATCAATTTGTTCGGAGCAATAGATACTCTACAAAGTACCTTCAAACAACTAAAAAATGCCAAAGGGGCAAGTGTAGTGCTATTCAGCACAGTAGCTTCTACCTTAGGAATGAATTTTCATTCATCTATTGCTACTGCCAAAAGTGCCGTAGAAGGTTTGGCAAAATCCTTAGCCGCCGAATGGGCAAGTAGTGCTATACGCGTCAATGTAGTTGCTCCTTCGCTTACCGATACGCCTCTTGCCAGCAAATTGCTTTCGGATAACGACAAGAAAGAAGCCGCAGGCAAACGTCATCCTCTTGGCAGGGTAGGCACTGCCGAAGATGTTGCCGAAGTAGTTTGCTTTTTACTTTCCGACAAAGCCAGTTGGATTACAGGGCAAATCATAGGCGTAGATGGCGGAATGGGAACGCTCAAACCCTAAAAGCAACAAGCATCTACGTAGCTAAAAATCAGGCTGGCAGCAAGGCGAGCCGTCCTGCCGTCGTAGTCAAATTTGGGATTGAGTTCTGCTACATCAAAAGCAATTACTTTCCCCGATTTGGCTATGAAACCAAGCAAATTGCTTACAATAGTTGGGTAAATACCCAATCCATTCAAGGCACTTACTCCCGGAGCATAGGCAGCCGAAAAGACATCTAAGCAGATGCTCACATACAAAAAATCTTTGTCTGTAATAAATTCTGAAAGTTTCTGATATATCTCCTCAATGAACATAAAATCCATTTTTTCGGAAGAGATATACGAAACGCCCCACTCCTGAGCCGTCTGAAACAATTTGGGCGTATTGCTTACTCTTTGCACTCCTAACACCATATAGCTAAAAGGCAAATTGTTTTTTTTCAAGTCTTTGGCTATATTTAGAAAAGATGTACCAGAGTTGGGTTTGTCCTGAACAGAAATTCGCATATCAAAGTGAGCATCAAAATTGATGATACCGAGTTTGGCTTTTTTTTCTATGAGCAGATTTTTGATACCCAAGTAATGCCCGAGAGCGATTTCGTGTCCGCCACCAAGTAGAATAGTTTTGTAATCAGCCTGTAAGATTTTTGCAACCATTTTTCCCAAATCTTCCTGAGCATCTTCCAAAAACTCTCCCAAACAAAAAACATCTCCTACATCAGTTATAGTAACGTTTTCTTCAAAATGCCAAGGCAAATTGGAGAGATGAGTACGCAGTGAAGTAGGGGCTTCTGCCGCCCCCAGACGTCCTTGATTACGCCTCACACCCTCATCAGAACAAAAGCCAACAATAGCGAAATTTACTGAATGAGGAGAGCGATTAGGCAAATTTAAACTTTCATTAGCTTCTATTAACTCTACCTTCTGATGCCAACGAAGTCCGTCTTTTCCGTCTAATATATCTTCCCTACCTTTCCAATTTTTTTTATCTGGTCTGCGATACATATCATCAAGTGTTTTGTAGCAACAATGTAATAAAATCTTTCTGTCTGTGCAAGCAAAAACCTCAAAATTCAACCTATCATCAGTAAAAAATAAAAAAACCTCCAAGAGGTAAAATCTTGGAGGTTTGACAAAAGTAAGTGGTTTTACTTAACTTTTTCTTTTTTAGTTCTACGCTTCGTGCTTGAAACTTCCTCTACTTCTTCCTTAGACTGCACCACTAACTTCTGATACTTTCTAAAGCCTGTACCCGCAGGAACAAGATGTCCTACAATTACGTTTTCCTTCAAACCGAGTAGGTCATCCATTTTTCCTCTTATGGCGGCCTCACTAAGCACTTTGGTTGTTTCTTGGAAAGAAGCCGCCGAGATAAAGCTATCTGTATCCAAAGAAGCCTGTGTAATTCCTTGTAGAGTAGGCTGCGAAACAGCAGGTTGTGCATCACGAACCTTCACAAGTTTTTTGTCTTGTCTTCTCAGATAAGAGTTTTCGTCTCTTAGCTCACGAGCGGTAATAGGTTGTCCTAATTTGAAACGCATAGAATCGCCTGTATCTTCTACAATTTTAAGCTCCATAATGCGGTCGTTTTCTCTACGGAAAGCCCATTTATCTACCACTTGTCCGGGCAAAAAGTCTGTATCACCTGCATCAATTACCTCTACTTTCTGCATCATTTGTCGTACAATTACCTCAATGTGTTTGTCATTGATTTTTACCCCTTGCAAACGATATACTTCTTGTATTTCATTCACTAAGTATTCTTGCACGGCAGTAGGTCCTTTGATGGAGAGAATATCGCTAGGCGTGATGGCACCATCGGAAAGGGGCATACCTGCTCTTACAAAATCTCCGTCTTGTACCAAAATATGCTTGGAGAGCGGCACCATATACTTTTTGATTACGCCATCTTTCGACTCAATAGTAATTTCTCGGTTGCCACGTTTCACAGCCCCATAACTTACAACGCCATCAATAGCACTCACAATAGCAGGGTTGGAAGGGTTGCGAGCCTCAAAAAGTTCAGTTACACGAGGCAAACCACCCGTAATATCTCTTGTTTTTCCGATAGCTCTTGGCAATTTGGCAAGCACTTGTCCTGCCTTAATGGTTTTGCCTTCCTCCACAGCTAACCTCGCCCCAACAGGGATATTGTAAACTTTTTCTTCCCCTTTTGCAGGTTTCACAATAATTGCAGGGTTTTTGGTTTTATCTTTCGTTTCAATGATTACTTTTTCGCGGAAACCAGTTTGTTCGTCTGCCTCTTCCTTGTAAGTAACGCCCTCCTCTATTGCATCATAAGCGATAACTCCATCAACCTCCGAAAGTATTACGGCATTGTAGGGGTCCCAGTCGCAAAGCACTTGTCCTTTTTCTACCATATCACCTGTTTTTACCTTCAAGAAAGCCCCATAAGGCATATGATTAGAGATAAGTACCTTACCTGTTTTGGGTTCTACGACTTTTACTTCCGAAGAACGTGTAATCACGATTTCAATAGGATTGCCCTCATTGTCGGTGGATTTTACGGTACGTAAATTTTCAAAATCAATCTGACCTGCAAATTTAGCTTTTACCGAAGCATCAACGGCAATGTTGGAGGCGGCACCTCCTACGTGGAATGTACGAAGTGTAAGTTGCGTACCCGGTTCTCCGATAGATTGGGCGGCGATTACACCCAAAGCCTCTCCTATATCTACAATTCTACCTGTTGCCAAGTTTCTGCCGTAGCATTTCCTACAAATACCTCTACGTGTTTCACAGGTGAGTACCGAACGAATTTCTACCTCCTCAATGCTGGTTTGGTCAATACGTTCGGCAATGGCTTCTGTAATTTCCTCTCCCGAAGCTACAATCAGCTCTTCGGTAAGCGGGTCATATACATCGTGTAGCGATACTCTACCCAAAATACGTTCTGCCAAAGGTTCTACGATGTCTTCATTATCTTTAAGAGCCGAAACCGTAATACCACGAAGCGTGCCGCAGTCTTCTTCTACTACAATTACATCTTGGGCAACATCAACCAAACGACGAGTGAGGTAGCCTGCATCAGCCGTTTTGAGGGCTGTATCTGCCAGACCTTTTCTTGCACCGTGTGTAGAAATGAAATACTCCAAAACATCTAATCCTTCTTTGAAATTAGAGAGAATGGGGTTTTCAATAATTTCTCCTGCCGAACCTTGTACGTTTTTCTGTGGTTTTGCCATTAACCCACGCATACCGCCCAACTGACGAATTTGCTCCTTAGAACCTCTTGCCCCCGAGTCCATCATCATAAATACGGAGTTAAAGCCGTCTTTGTCGTTGGTCATATCGGAAATTAGCTTGGCAGTGAGTTTGTTATTTACCCTTGTCCAAGTATCAATTACCTGATTGTAGCGTTCGTTGTCGGTGATAAAGCCCATCATATAGTTCTGACGGATTTCTTCGATTTCGGCTTTAGCCTCGCTAATCAAGTCGTCTTTGTCGTCGGGAATTAAAATATCATTCAAACCGATAGATAAACCTCCCTTGTAGGCAGACTGGAAACCTAAATCTTTGATGTCATCAAGGAACTTGGCAGTTTTAGCCATACCAGCCGTTTTAAACACCAAGCCAATCGCTTGCTGAATTTTTTTCTTAGTGAGCAGTTCGTTGATAAAGCCTACTTCTTCGGGTACGCATCTATGGTTAAAAATTACTCTACCTGCTACGGTATCAATGATTTTCTCAACGAGTTGGTCGCCTTCTCTCACTTTTGTTTTTACTTTGATAAAGGCGTGTTTAGAGAGTTTGCCCTCGTCAATGGCAATTACCACCTCTTCGGCACTATAAAAGGTTTTTCCTTCTCCTAAATCTCCTTTTCTGCCTTTGGTGATGTAGTACAGCCCCAAAACCATATCTTGGGAAGGAACGGTAATAGGAGCACCATTAGCAGGGTTAAGGATATTGTGCGAGGCGAGCATCAGCATCGAAGCCTCTAAAATAGCTTCTTGCCCAAGCGGTACGTGGACAGCCATTTGGTCGCCATCGAAGTCGGCATTGAAAGCCGTACAGACTAATGGGTGCAACTGAATAGCTTTGCCCTCGATGAGTTTAGGCTGAAACGCCTGAATACCCAAGCGGTGCAAAGTTGGGGCACGGTTCAGCAGAATGGGGTGTCCTTTCAACACATTTTCCAAAATATCCCACACTACGGGGTCTTTTCTATCAACGATTTTCTTAGCCGATTTTACGGTTTTTACGATACCTCTTTCAATCAATTTTCTGATGATGAAAGGTTTGAATAGCTCGGCAGCCATATCTTTGGGCAAACCACACTCGTGGAGTTTGAGTTCGGGACCTACCACGATTACCGAACGTCCCGAATAATCCACACGCTTACCAAGCAAGTTCTGACGGAAACGCCCTTGCTTCCCTTTGAGCATATCCGAAAGAGATTTCAAAGCCCTGTTGCCATCGGCACGTACTGCATTTACTTTGCGTGAGTTATCGAACAAGCTATCAACAGCTTCTTGAAGCATACGTTTTTCGTTACGCAAAATCACTTCGGGGGCTTTGATTTCTATAAGTCTTTTCAGGCGGTTGTTACGGATAATTACCCTTCTGTACAGGTCGTTGAGGTCAGAGGTGGCAAAACGTCCGCCATCTAAGGGTACTAATGGACGTAATTCGGGTGGAATGACAGGTACCATACGAATTATCATCCATTCGGGTTTGTTTTCCACTTTTGACTCTTGGAAAGCACGCACTACTTTCAAGCGTTTGAGTGCCTCTGCCTTACGCTGTTGGGAGTTGTCGGTTGCGGCTTGGTGGCGAAGTTCGTAAGCCAATTTATCCAAACCTGTTGGGCTATTGGGGATTTCGTTGCCTTGGGCATCTTTTTCTCTTTCCGAAAGACGTTTCAAAAGCATTTCCAAAGCCTCTGCCCCCATTTTAGCAATAAACTTGTTGGGGTCTTCGTCGGGTAATAATTGATTTTCCCTTGGCAATTTATCTAAGATGTCTAAATATTCATCTTCGGTGAGGAAATCCAAATAAGAACTACCATTTCTACCCTCTTCGGCAACAATACCCGGCTGAATAACCACATAACGCTCGTAATAAATCACTTGGTCTAATTTCTTGGTAGGCAAGCCGAGCAAATAACCTATTTTATTGGGCAAAGAACGGAAATACCATATATGAGCCACAGGCACAACTAATTCGATGTGTCCCATACGCTCTCTACGAACTTTCTTTTCGGTTACTTCTACGCCACAGCGGTCGCAGATAATTCCTTTGTAACGAATACGCTTATATTTGCCGCAATGGCATTCATAGTCTTTGACGGGACCGAAAATTCTTTCGCAAAACAAACCTCCCATTTCGGGTTTGTAGGTACGGTAGTTAATCGTTTCGGGCTGAGTTACCTCGCCATAAGAACTTTCCAAGATAGACTCGGGCGATGCCAAACTAATTGTAATGGTGTTGAAATCGCTGGAAAGTTTTTTGCTTTTTTTGAACGACATAGATGTATGGTTTAGTTCAAGGGTTCAAATTTTTTAAGTAGAGATTTTTTCTGCTTCCAAAAACTAAAAATGTTTTTAGAAGCAGATTTTTGGCTCATTAACTCAGTGTTATTTCCAAAGCCAGCCCTCGTAGTTCGTGTACAAGTACGTTGAACGATTCGGGAATACTTGGCTTGGGGAGCAATTCGCCTTTTACAATTGCTTCATAGGTTTTCGCTCTACCGATTACATCATCAGACTTCACGGTCAGGATTTCTTGCAAGATATGAGCCGCACCAAAAGCCTCCAAAGCCCACACTTCCATCTCTCCGAAACGTTGCCCACCAAATTGAGCTTTACCACCCAGAGGTTGTTGCGTAATGAGCGAGTAAGGACCAATAGAACGAGCGTGCATCTTGTCATCTACCAAGTGTCCGAGTTTGAGCATATAAATTACGCCTACGGTTACGGGCTGGTCGAACTTCTCGCCTGTCAAGCCATCATAGAGTTCGGTTCTTCCAAATTCGGGCAAACCTGCTTCGCGTACTTCTCTCAAAACATCTTCTTCGCTTGCTCCGTCGAAGATAGGCGTAGCGTATTTTCTGCCCAATTTCAAACCTGCCCAACCTAAAATAGTTTCGTAAATCTGTCCAATGTTCATACGCGAAGGCACGCCAAGCGGGTTGAGAACTATATCAACAGGCGTTCCGTCTTCAAGGAAAGGCATATCTTCCTCACGGACAATACGAGCCACTACGCCTTTGTTGCCGTGGCGACCTGCCATTTTATCCCCTACTTTTAATTTACGTTTTTTAGCAATATACACTTTGGCAAGTTTTACGATACCTGTGGGCAGCTCGTCGCCTACTTCCATAGCGAAACGCTCTCTCTTGAAACGTCCTGAAATTTCATTGCGTTTTTTGAGGTAATTTTTTACTAAATTGGCAACCAACTGATTGGTATGTTCGTCGTTTGTCCAATTTTCTATGATTACATCGGCAATCAAATTGACTTCTTCGGGAACGTTGTAAGAACTTTCGTCGCGATAAGGGTTTTTATCGGGGAAAAGATTTTTTTCAATGTTGGTTTTGGTAAATTTCGTTCCTTTCGAGATGAGTTCATCTCCAAATTTGTGTTTGACTCCTTGCGATACTTTGCCTTCAAGTATGGCTATCATTTTCCCAATCATCTGATTACGCAAATCGTTTAACTCTTTGCCATAATTTTTCATCAAGGTCTTTACATCATCTTTTGAGCGTTTGCGTAGGTCTTTATCTTTTTTGGGGCGAGAGAAAAGTTTGGTATCAATGACTACCCCTTTGATAGAAGGTGGCACACGCAGCGAAGCATCTTTCACGTCGCCTGCTTTGTCGCCAAAGATAGCACGTAAAAGTTTTTCTTCGGGTGTAGGGTCTGTTTCTCCTTTTGGCGTAATTTTTCCGATGAGTATGTCTCCTTCTTTTACTTCTGTTCCAATACGGATAATACCGTTTTCGTCTAAGTGTCTGACTGCATCTTCACTCACATTCGGGATTTCGGAGGTGAGTTCTTCTTCACCACGTTTGGTATCGCGAACTTCTAATTCATATTCCTCGATGTGTATAGAGGTGAACCAATCTTCACGCACTACTTTTTCCGAAATTACGATAGCATCTTCAAAGTTGTAGCCTTGCCAAGGCATAAATGCCACTTTGAGGTTGCGTCCGAGAGCCAATTCTCCATCTTGGGTGGCATAGCCTTCGCAAAGGGGCTGTCCTTTGGTTATTTTATCCCCTTTTCGTACAATTGGCACTAAATTGATGCAGGTATCTTGGTTAGTTCTTCTGAATTTTGTTAGGAAATAAGTCCTTGTATCTCCATCAAAAGAAGTTAGCAGTTCATCTTCGGAGTATTCGTAACGTATGATGATTTTATTAGCATCTACGTAATCTACTACACCATCTTTTTCTGCCAAAATGAGTGTTCTGGAGTCCAAGGCTACTCTTTTCTCCAAGCCTGTCCCTACGATAGGCGATTCAGGTTTGAGCAAAGGAACTGCCTGCCTTTGCATATTTGAACCCATCAAGGCACGGTTGGCGTCATCGTGTTCCAGAAATGGAATGAGTGAAGCCGCCACCGAAACAATTTGGTTAGGGGCAATATCCATATAAGCGACTTCATTAGGCGAAACCATAGGGAAATCACCCTCAAAACGAACTTTCACGGCATCTACCAAGAAGTTTCCTTTGTCATCAATTTTGGCATTTGCCTGAGCAATATGCTGTCCGTCTTCTTCTTCGGCAGAAAGGAACACGGTTTCGTTCATATTGATTTTTCCTTCACTTACTTTGAAGTAAGGAGTTTCAATGAAGCCCATAGAATTGATTTTCGCGTGTACGCAAAGCGAAGAAATCAAGCCGATATTGGGTCCTTCGGGTGTTTCAATCGTACACAAACGTCCGTAGTGCGTGTAATGCACATCACGTACCTCAAAGCCTGCTCTTTCACGCGAAAGCCCACCGGGTCCGAGTGCCGACATTCTTCTTTTATGCGTAATTTCGGCAAGAGGATTGGTTTGGTCCATAAACTGCGAGAGCTGGTTTGTACCAAAAAATGAGTTGATTACCGAAGACAAAGTTCTTGCATTGATTAAATCAACGGGTTTGAAGTCTTCGTTATCTCTTACGTTCATTCTTTCTTTGATGGTACGAGCCATACGAGCCAAGCCTACGCCAAACTGAGCGTATAATTGCTCTCCTACGGTACGCACACGGCGGTTGGAGAGGTGGTCAATGTCGTCAACCACAGCTTTGGAGTTAATCAATCCAATGAGATATTTCACAATGCTGATGATGTCTTCACGTGTAAGCACGCGAGTTTCCATCGGAATATCTAAGCCTAATTTCTTGTTCATTCTGTATCTTCCCACGTCTCCCAAATCATATCTTTTATCAGAAAAGAACAGGTTTTGGATAATGTCGCGAGCTGTTTGCTCGTCAGGGGCTTCGGTATTACGCAACTGACGATAGATTTGCTCTACGGCTTCTTTTTCGGAGTTGGAGTTATCCTTTTGAAGTGTATTGTATATGATTTGATAGTCTGCAATATTCACATCTTCTCTATGTACAATAATAGAGCTTACGCTTGCCTCTAATATAGTGTCTAAGTCTTCTTCTCTGATAAAGGAATCTCGTTCTAAAAGTACCTCATTACGGTCTATGGATACTACTTCTCCGGTATCTTCGTCTACGAAGTCTTCTGTCCAGGTACGTAGCACACGAGCCGCTAATCTTCTACCGACGGCTTTTTTTAAGTTTTTAGGATTTACTTCAATTTCTTCGGAAAGTCCGAAAATATCTAAAATTTCTTTATCCGTTCCAAAGCCAATGGCTCTAAGCAAAGTAGTTACGGGGAATTTCTTTTTGCGGTCGATGTAGGCATACATTACATTATTTACATCAGTTGCAAACTCAATCCAAGAACCTTTGAAAGGGATAATACGAGCCGAGTACAACTTTGTGCCGTTGGTATGCTTGCTCATAGCAAAGAACACGCCCGGTGAGCGGTGCAATTGCGAAACAATAACTCTTTCTGCTCCATTGATGATGAAAGAGCCTTTTTCTGTCATATAAGGAATATTCCCCAAGAACACTTCTTGGTCTACGGTTTCGAAGTCCTCATTATCCTCATCGTTGCAAGAAAGTCTTAATTTTGCCTTGAGTGGTACAGAGTAGGTTAGCCCTCTGTCTATACACTCTTCTATGTCGTATTTGGGCGGGTCTATGGTATAATCGATAAATTCCAGTACAAAGTTTTCGCGAGAGTCGCTAATGGGGAAGTTTTCCATAAAAACTTTGTAGAGCCCTTCTTTTGCACGATTTTCGGCGGGTGTCTCTAATTGGAAAAAATCTCGGAAAGATTGCAGTTGAATGTCGAGAAAATCAGGATAATCTACAACATTCTTTACGGAAGCAAAACTAATTCTTTCAGCCATTTTGAGAGGTTTTGGGTTGATTTGGGAATGTTTGGGTAAGCCTTTTGCTTACTTCTAAACGGCATTAAATATAAATTTTTGTTTTTATGAGGCAGTCAAACAATTTTTGTTTGGCTACAAACGGCAATAGACCTGATATTCTCGGAGGCTATCAGCTCGGAATTTCAGGTCTCATTGCCTTGCAAATGAGAGAGCATTACTTAATTTCTACTTCCGCACCTGCTTCGGTAAGTTTAGCTTTTAGAGCCTCTGCTTCATCTTTGGGTACGCCTTCTTTGATAGCTTTGGGAGCATTATCTACTACTGCTTTCGCTTCGGTAAGAGCTAAGCCAGTAAGGTCTTTTACAAGTTTCACTACGTTCAACTTGTTGGGGCCGGCGGCTTTCAAAATTACATCAAAAGATGTTTTTTCAACAGCAGCAGGAGCGGCTTCGCCAGCAGCGGCAGCCATCATTACAGGAGCACCTGCGGCAGGCTCAATGCCGTATTCTTCTTTCAAAATTTTAGCAAGTTCACTTACTTCTTTTACAGTCAAGTTCACTAATTGTTCAGCGAATGCTTTTAAATCTGCCATGGTTGTATGAGTTTTGAAAAATTGAAACTAATTAAATTGCTTAGCGTAAAAACGCTTTTGGTTAAATGAAAATTATTTTGTTTAGGACGCCTTTTTTTCTTCCAAAGTTTTGAGGATACCTGCAATCTTGCTTCCTTGTCCTTTGAGAGCCCCGATGACATTCTGTGCAGGCGACTGCAAGAGTCCGATAATCTCTCCCAAGAGTTCGGTTTTTGATTTTAGACTGCTGAGCGTATCTAACTGATTATCTCCGATAAACAGAGCCGAATCAATGGAAGCACCTTTCAGGATTGGCTTTTCGGTATTATTTTTCTTTCTGAAGTCTTTGATAAGCTTTGCGGGCTTATTGCTTACTTCGGGAGAGAACATAACAGCCGAATATCCTTTCAATACTTTCTCGGACACGAATGGCGTATAATCTGTATCTAAGGCTTCAAGAGCTTTCTTGATAAGCGTGTTTTTTACCACTCTGTACTCGATATTAGCATTGAAACAAGTTCTACGCAAGTCGTTGTCTTGTGCTACCGAGAATCCGCTTGCATCAACGATATAAAAATAAGGCGTTTCAGCAAACTTCTGCTTCAAATCCTCAATGATAGCTGTTTTTTCGTCTCTTGTCATTAGATTACAGTGTTTTTATCGATGGATACACCCGGACTCATAGTAGTAGAAAGCGAGATAGACTTCACATACGTTCCTTTGGCTGAAGCAGGCTTCAGTTTTTGGATAACGCTGATTAGTTCTACGGCGTTCTCTACGATTTTTTCAGGAGAAAAGGAAATTTTACCAATAGAAGTGTGAATGATGCCAGTTTTATCAACTTTGAAGTCAATTTTACCAGCTTTTACTTCTTTAACGGCTTTGCCAATCTCCATTGTTACGGTACCTGACTTAGGGTTAGGCATCAGACCGCGAGGTCCTAATACTTTACCCAAACGTCCTACTTTTGCCATAGCTGTAGGGGTAGTGATGATGACATCTACGTCAGTCCAGCCACTTTCTATTTTGGCGATATACTCGTCCATACCTACATAATCGGCACCTGCGGCTTTGGCTTCTTCTTCCTTGTCGGGTGGGCAAAGCACCAGCACGCGTACATCTTTACCTACTCCATTGGGTAGAGCAACTACACCTCTTACCATTTGGTCAGATTTACGAGGGTCAACGCCCAAGCGGACATCTATATCCACTGACGCATCAAATTTGGTAAAAGTAATCTCTTTCAAGATTTTTGCCGCATCTAACAAAGAGTAGCTTTTCGTACTATCATATTTGGCAAGAGCCGCCTTCTGATTTTTAGTGAGTTTTCCCATTTGCTTTGCGGTTTTAGTTGTTTTCGTCCCAAGGAGCTTTTCCACTTACTGTAATACCCAAACTACGGGCAGTACCTGCAATCATTTTCATTGCCGACTCAATCGTGAAGCAGTTTAAATCCGGCATTTTTATTTCAGCAATTTGCTTTACTTGTTCCCAAGTAACAGAACCGATTTTCTTGCGGTTTGGCTCTGCCGAGCCTGTCTGTTTCTTGATAGCATCTTTGAGCAAAACTGCTGCCGGAGGCGTTTTGATTACAAAGTCAAAAGACTTATCTGCGTAATACGTAATCAAAACAGGAAGTACCTGCCCCTGCTTGTCTTGGGTGCGGGCGTTAAACTGCTTACAGAACTCCATAATGTTTATGCCCTTCGAGCCCAAAGCAGGTCCGATTGGTGGCGAAGGATTCGCCTGACCGCCTTTTACCTGAAGTTTGAGGTATCCTGCTACTTCTTTTGCCATTTTTCTTTTTTAGTTTAGCGTTCGCTTTTTCTGTCAAGTTTTGTTGGAAGCGTACTCAAGACAGAAAGGAGGTAACATTTATATTTGTTTGTATCGAGAGGCTATTTTGAATTTAATCTATTTTTTCTACCTGCGTGTAGCTCAACTCTAATGGCGTGCTTCTACCGAATACTTTTACCATCACATCTAATTTCTTTCTTTCATCATAAACTTGCTCTACCACCGCATCAAAGCCACTGAAAGGTCCGTCTATTACTCTTATATGTTCCCCTACAATAAAGGAAGATTCCATTTTCGCTACACTTTCTTCCTCTTCATCAACCTTACCCAAAATTCTATTCACTTCCGACTGACGCAAAGGGGTGGGCATTTTTGTATATCCCTTCTTGCCTTGCGTGTCTTGCTCATCTTCACGAGCTGTACCCTCTAAGAACCCCAACACACCGGGTACATTTTTGAGGGTATGCAGAGCCTCTCCGTGAGAAAGGTCAGCATACACCAAAATATAACCGGGAAAAAATGATTTTTCTCTCACTTTCTTTTTTCCATTTCGCACCTCATAGACTTTCTCCATCGGGATAAGCACTTGGGGTACATATTCCTCTAATTTTTGGCGAGCTATTTCGTTGTCTATGTAGTTTTTTACTTTTTTCTCTTGTCCGGCTACCGCCCGAAGCACATACCAATTCAACTTGCTCATAGCTCAAAAAGTTTAAGGAGTGGTGGTGGTTTTGGGAGCATTAGATTTGTACCACAAACCTAATATCCCTTCCAAGCTATTGTCTATTACCAAACCAATAACCAAAGCAAAGATTAGCGAAGCCACCAAAACCAACGTGGTCTGACTTTGTAGAGTGCTATACTTGAGCCAAGTAACCTTGTGAATTAGCTCATCATAAGACTCTACAAAAAAATTCTTTACCTTATTTACAAAATTTGCCATTTTTTTCTATATTTGCACGGGTGGAGAGATTCGAACTCCCATCAACGGTTTTGGAGACCGCTATTCTACCCTTGAACTACACCCGTATCTTAAACGGAGTGCAAATATATGCTTTTAGTTTTAAAACTCAAAAATTTTTTTGAAATAATTTTATTTTTTAGTTGATGAAACGCTTTTTTATTTTTCCTTTTTTATTCCTGTTTGTTTGTTCTTTACAGGCACAAGACGACAATTTTCGAGACAGCACTATTGTTATGTGTGAATTTTATACTCCCCCAAAAAGTGATATTAACTATTTCACACTTTACGCAGGTCTAACTCCTTTTTTGGGTACGCATATAGAAAGTATTTTTTATCGTAATTGGGGCGTAGGGATTAGTTATGAGTTTAGAGCTTTTCTAACCGAAAATGTCCCTCAGCCTTATTATCCCGGTCTCATATGCTTTGGTGATTGCAAACCGAGAGATTTTCTGCGAATTGCCAGCCTTAATGCCATCAGAAAATTTCCTATGACGAACAGACTTCGCTTAGGAGCGGAGTTGGGCTTAACTTACGTTCAGTACGAAACCCCCATTTTTGAATATAAAAATAGTAGCGGTGGCTTTCTTTCGTCTCCTTCGGGATATAGGCAGGTAGGCACGAAAGAAAGAACTAGTTTTGGCAGTAGGACTCGCGTGAGTTTTGATTGGCTACTGACACGAGCCTTAGGTTTAGAAATTGGTGTTTTGGGGCAAGTTAATCCCATTCGGTCTTATGTTCGTCCTGATATAAAAATGACTGTTGGATTTTTGAGAAGAAAAATGTAGATAGTCCTCATAAACCTGTCAGGTTTTAGTCTAAGTAATTAGACACAAGAGGCAAGACACAAGAGGCAAGACAAAAAATTGTCTATCAGCATTTTATACCAATGAAAGTGTCTGTTTAATTTTGTGGAACTACTTAATAAACTTTGAAAAAGTACGAAACTATACATTTAAGTATCGCTTCTGAAAGCATAAATTTAGCAAAAACCTATTGTACCAAGAATAAAACTTCTTTAAACTTGCGAAAGTTTTTGTAAAGAA
>Ga0272446_1000924_pt1 | contig 44728 bp, 44 predicted proteins | sample YNPCB0061_FD_194587 | JGI IMG/M metagenome (GOLD analysis project Ga0272446, IMG submission 194587) | Hot spring microbial mat communities from Yellowstone National Park, WY, United States - YNP-CB-006-1 | ecosystem: Environmental > Aquatic > Thermal springs > Hot (42-90C) > Sediment | place...
TACCGGGCGGTAGAGCCCGTGCCAAGGCCCACCACCATACCCGACTGCACATATTTGACGGCCTCGAGGGCCGCTTGTTGTTTGAAGTTATCCTGGCTGTTCATAAGTAGTGGCCCCCCAGATCAAGGCTCTATAAGCTTACCGAATTTGCCCCAGCGCTGGGCACGGCTTTATACCGCTTGTTGTCGTAACTCAATTAGCGCTTCCGCTACCTCGTGTGCGTGCTCGTCGGGCTTAACCTTCTCCCACACCCGGGCCACCCTGCCCTGGGGGTCAATCAGATAGGTGTAGCGGAAGACCCCCTCATATTCTTTGCCGTACATGGTCTTGGTACCCCAGGCCCCGTAGGCGCGAATCATGTCCTTATCGGGGTTGGACAGCAGGGGAAAATTGAGGCCATACTTGCTGTGAAACCTCCCGTGGCTGTTCACATCGTCGGCCGATACCCCCAGCACCACTGCTCCGAGTTCCTCCAGGCGGCCTTTTTCGTCACGAAAATTACAGGCCTCCTTGGTGCAGCCCGGCGTATCATCTTTGGGGTAAAAATAAAGCACCACCCACTTACCCCGGTAGTCCTCGAGGGTGTGCAGCTTGCCTTCCTGATCCGGTAGGGTGAAGTTTGGAGCAATATCGCCAACTTTAAGCATAGCAGCCGGATGATAACCCACAGCCCCCCGGGTCAATGTTGTCTATATTGCAAGCCCCTTGCCAGCGCCATGCAAGTTGCGCCAGGGCAGATTGGCAAAACCAGCGAAATGAGTCAATGCATACCTGGCGCAATTCCTAAAGCGAACTTTCGATACGGCATCTTGTATTTCGCTTATGGAGACGTGTAGGGCAAATAAGTCTGCTGTGCTTCTAGCCAGCTTTATAGCCAAACTTACGCAGGATGTCTTTGCGCCACTGGATGTCTTCTTCGGCCTCCACCCCCAGGGGCTTGTGGCCGTCCAGAACACCTAAAATTCCGCGCTGATCGTCTTGCTCGGCCACAATCACCGAGAGCGGATTGGCCGTTGCGGCAAAAATCCGAACCACCTCCGGGCAGGCCTTGACGGCATGAAGCACATTGATAGGGAAATAACCCTCGCCCAGCACAATCAGAAAGGAGTGGCCCGCCCCGATGGCCTGGGCATTCTTAACAGCCAGATTAATCAGTTCATCCGAAGTGCCAGTTTTGCGGATGAGCCGCTTGCCCGAAGCCTCGCAAAAAGCCAGGCCAAACTTAATACCCGGCACCGCCGTAACCAGGGCTTCATGCAGGTCTTCCACCGTCTTGATGAAGTGGCTCATGCCCAGGATAACGTTCAGGTTTTCCGGTTTTTCCACCTTGACAATTTGAAGCTCCATACCCTATTTAGGCACACTAAACTTCACCAGGTCAACTGTTGCCCCATCGGGGGTGGCGTAGCGCACAATGCCCACCCCCGGCACGAAGTAAATCTCCATCACCTGGCTACCACCGGCGCTGGTCACGGTAGAGGTGCGAATCACATAGGCGTTGAAGTGCCCTGCCGGGACGTTTACGCCCTCGATGCGCAAAACCTTCCCAATTAAGGCCACGCTCTGCCCCCCAAAGCTGCTGCGGCCCCCCCATTCCTGACCAAGCACCAGCGGCGGAGCAGGGTATAGCTGCAAGGGCGGGGTGTAGCGCTGCACTGCTTGCCCGATAATCAAGCCCTCCAAAAACACACCATTTTCTGTATAGCGGAGCAGGTCGGCGCTCACCGGCTGCTTGGCCAGCCGCCGCTCGAATACCAGCAGGCTGTTTTGCTCGCGGGTAAACACCTGCTCCATGCCAGAGGAGTAAGTCCAGGAGTAACCGATGCCGTTGGGGTAGTAGGCGGTAGGCGCTGCCAGCACCATAGCCAGCAGCAGCCCAAGGGTCAGGTAACGCTTCATCGTTTTTATGCTACGTCCTCTTCACGGGATGTGTGGTGCATTAATGCGCCAAGCATCCACGGGGTTAATTTCACAAAACTCCTTCGGGGATGCCCCGTCTCTTCAGAGCGGGGAGGAACCCAAGGGCGGCGTGAACACGCCGCTGGAATTCCCGCAAGTTATTGGTTGTATAAAGTGGCATTTTATGGTGTACTCCTCTCGTGCAGCAGGCACTTACCGTGAAAATCAGGCTGGCTCCTACCCCAGAGCAGGAAAGGGCTCTGAGGTCTACGCTGGTCGCCTTCGCGGACGCCTGCAACCACATCCATACGACTGTGCCTGAGAACATCCGCAACAGCGCCCGGATACAGCAGTTGACCTACAAAGAGGTAAGGCAGAGGTTCGGGTTGAGCGCCAACCTCGCGGTAAGGGCCATTGCCCGCGTTTCCATGAACCGCAAGGCGGCAAAGGAGTTGGGCAGCAAAGTCAAGGCCTTCAAGCCCACATCGGTGGACTACGACGCGCGCATCTTTGACCTCCGTTTGCGGGATGAGACGGCCAGCCTGACCACGGTCAAGGGTCGGCTTCGGGTTGACCTTCGACTCTCCAAATACCACCTGCAAAAGCTGCAAGGTACTCAACCCACCAGCGCCACGCTGGTGGACTCCAAGGGCACATTGTGGCTGCATGTGCGGGTCAAGCGGGAGGTTCCCCCAGCGGCTGAACCCCAGGACGTAATCGGGGTGGACCTGGGCAGAACCGATATAGCCGTTACCTCCACGGGTAAGAGCTGGTCGGGGAAAGCGGTAACAAAAGTGCGGGACCGCTACGCCCGTACCCGCCAGATGGTGCAGAAGAACCGCTCGAAAGGCACGCGCAGCACCCGCCGCAGGGCTGGGGCGCTGCTGAGACGGCTGTCGGGCAAAGAAAAGCGTTTTCAGAAGCACGTGAACCACGTGGTCAGCAAGGCCGTCGTCTCGGAAGCTCAGGCTTTGGGTGCGGCCATCGCGCTGGAAGACCTGACGGGCATCCGGGAGCGCACCAACACCCAGCCCAGGAACTCCACGGAGCGCCGCCGCAGCAACAGTTGGGCTTTCCACCAACTGCGCAGCTTTGTGGAGTACAAGGCGGCTCTGGCGGGGGTGCGGGTCATTCCCATACCCCCCGCCTACACCTCGCAGACCTGCCACCACTGCGTGCACATCGGCAAGCGGCAGGGCAAGCGCTTTGCCTGTGGGAACTGTGGGTGGGTGGGGGATGCTGACCATAATGGCGCTCAGGTGATTCGTCTGGTGGGGCTGAGCGTAACGCAGCCTCGTGGCTCGGAGTTGCTCTCGTGCATCTTCAGGGCTCCTGAAAGCCCCTGACTTCTAGTCAGGGGAACCGTTACTCGTCTTTCCCTAGCTCGTGCCCTCTCAGGGTGGCGGCTTCTACGGCCTCCATCAGGGCTGCACGGACACCGCGGGCCTCGAGGGCCGCCAGACCGTATATGGTGGTTCCGCCAGGGCTGCTGACCTCATCTTTAAGCACCGCGGGGTGTTTTCTCCGTAGAAGCTCCCCGGTCGCAATCAGCACATCGGCTGCAAGCTGCAGCGCCTGGGCCCGCGGGATGCCCTGCTTGACCCCCCCATCGGCCAGGGCTTCCGCTACCAGCGCCACATAAGCCGGGGCCGAGGCCGACATCCCAGTAAAGGCATCGAACAGCCGCTCCGGCAGCTCGTAGACATCGCCGACAGTTGCAAACAAAGCCCGCGTGAACTCTAAGTCGCCGGCCTCCTCGGCCTCGCGGGGGCCGGTAATGGCGGTGGAGCTTTTGCCTATGGTGGCCGCCAGGTTGGGCATGCAGCGTACCACCCGCCGGGTACCCAAACGGCGGGACAGTACCGCCGTGGAAACCCCGGCCATAATGGAGATGTACCCCACGTTGGGGTGGGCCACCTGGGGGGCCAGGGCCGCCAGGTCTTTGGGTTGCACGCTAAGCAGAATTCGCTCACAGCGGCGCAAGTCCTCCAGGCGCAGGGGGTTGACCCCGGTCGCGTGGGCCACCTCCTGCATGCGCGCGGGGGTATCGAGGATGCCAATATCGCTGGGCTCGAGTATCTCGGCCCGCAACAAGCCCTCCAAAATGCTCTTGCCCATCTTGCCCACACCCACAATGGCCAATTTCATGGCCCCAAGTTTAGCAGCAAGCTGACCCAACGGGACAGGGGGAAGCCGTGCTGAAGCTGCGGCATATTGCTATACTCCTGTGGTGCTGGTACTTGCGCTGGACACCGCCACCCCCTACCTGGTGCTGGGTTTACCCCATGCCGAGCGCGCCATCCGTCTGGAACGCCGCCATGCCGAGGTGCTGTGGCAGGAGCTCGAGGTCTTCTTGAAGCAGGCTGGGGTCGGGCTCAAGGAACTCGGCGGCATTGCGGTAGGGCGGGGGCCGGGCTCGTATACCGGGCTGCGGGTGGGCATTGCCGCCGGGCTGGGGCTGGCTCGAGGCCTGGGCATTCCGGTAACAGGTGTCGACACGCTGGAAGCCGTGGCGCTGCGCTACCAGGGGCCGGTTACGGTAGTCCACCGCACCCGCAACGAGCTTTGCTACACGGGCAGTTACCGCATCGAGGGCAAACAGCTTGCAGTCTTGCAGTCTCCCAAGCGTGCCCGGCTGGGCGAGCTACAGCCGGACGGATTGCTGGTGGTGGACGAACCCCCTTCCGGCCTGGCCCTGGCCAGGCTGGGCCAGGCTGCCCTGCAGAGCGGGCGTGTTCAGGTTGAACCTTTGTATTTATGAGCCTCGAGGTCTACCACACCCTGCACAAAACCCCTGTAAAAGGTGGCTTCCTGTATACCAAAGCCGGTGCACGGGGCACCCAGGAGCCTGCCTATGAGCTGCTGGCAGGCCACCTGGAGCCCCACGGCCAGACCGCCCTCGACCTCAATCCTGGCATCGGGCTAGTTGCTCATGCCCTGCGTCGGCAGGAGCTCACAGTACAGGCCATCGAGACCTCGAGGGCTTCCCTGCGCTGCCTGGAAGCCAGTTTTGGGGCTTCCGTGCGGGTGACGCGCGGCCTGCCCTGGGAAACCGAGCCCCACTCGGCAGACCTGGTGGCCCTGGTTCTTCCTGCCAATCGGGGCACCCGCTATGTGGAACTATCCTTACTGGGTGCAGCTCGAGCCCTGCGTACTGGAGGGCGACTGTGGATTGCCGGTAGCAAAGATAAGGGCTTCGAGCACTACTTCAAGCTGGCCCAGGAATGGCTGGGCTATGGTGTCCTCGTTCGCCGCGAGGGGGCTTTTCGCCTGGCCGTGCTGGAAAAAGAAAAACCTGCCCCAGACCTGCCGCCGGTCTGGCAGTCTTTTGAATGGCAATTCTCGGGCAAAACCTGGCATTTTTACTACCTGCCAGGCGTTTTTTCGGGTGGACACATTGACCCCGGTAGCGCCATGCTGCTGCGCGAGCTACCCCATGATCTCGGCCACGTGCTGGATATCGGCGGGGGTTATGGCGCCCTCAGCCGCCCCCTGGTAGACCGGGCCCAGAGCCTGACCCTCCTCGAGGACGATTGGGCCAGCGTGCTGTGCGCCCAAAGGAATCTGGGTGAACAGGCCACCGTGCTGCACTCCGATGTGGACAGCGCATTGACACCAGGCCAGACTTTCGCTACTATTGTCTCGAACCCCCCGTTTCACGTGGGGGGGCTTGTCGTGTTAGAAACCGCCGCCGCATTTATCGAAGCCGCCTACGCCCGCCTGGAGAGGGGCGGGAAATTTTATCTCGTGGCAAACCGCTTTCTCCCCTACGAACCCCTTCTCGAAGCGCGCTTTGCCACCGTGCGCACCGTGGCCGTGAACAGCCACAAAGTTCTGATGGCCCATAAGTTGGGCTAAACCCATCCGTAGTACCGGCATTGCCGGGGGCTTAGGGCCCTTCACTGGGAGGTGAACAGCTTGAGCAAAAGAAAAAATGCCGCAAGCAGCAAGACCCCTCTAGAACCGAGCGCGTCCCCTGCGCCCAGGGAGAAAAGCGCTTCCCGGGTTACCCAGGCCCAAAAGGCAGATAAAAGCAAAGACAAATCTGTTGCATCCTCAAAAAGCAAGGCCGCTACCAGCAAAAGCCAGGCCAAACCCCCCAAGACACAAGCCCAGCCTGCCCCAAAGTCCGATAAAGCCAGCGGTTCATCGGCCAAAACCCTTCCAGAAAAGGCACCTACCCCACCTGCTACCAAATCTATGTCTAAAAAGTCGTCGCAGCCCACCAGCAAACCGACCGCAACCTCCAATAAGCCCGAAACCGGGGGAAAAGCCGCCAAGGCTAAAAAAAGCATGGGAAAAACCGAGTCAGCCCAGCCCGAGGCTAAGCGGGCAGGCGAGCCGAAGCGCAAAGAGCCTGCCAAGAAGCCAGCAGACTCCAAGCCCAAGGCCCAGAGCGCAGCGAGTTCAAAGGCCCAGGCCAAAGGTGCTGCAGTTCTGGAGCACGACGAGGTTCAGCTGGATGAGGAGCTGGCCATTGGCGCCGATGAACTCGAGGCCCCCGATCTGGCAATTGTCGAGGTAGAAGACCTGGAGGTCGGGCCCGACCTCGACGATCTGGTTGCGCCGACCCCCAAAGTGGGCGCTCTGGCAGCAGTTGCTCTTGCCGACGACGAGATCGCCGAGGAGATCCTCGAGGCCGACCTCGAGGACATCGAGATCCTCGAGCCAGACTTTGAACTCGGCACCCTGCCCATCGAGGAGGCCGAGGAGGAGATCGAGGAAGACCTCCCCCTCCCCCGCATCTCGACTTCCGACCCCGTTCGGCAGTACCTGCACGAGATTGGCCAGGTGCCCTTGCTGACCCTGGAAGAAGAGATTGACCTGGCCCGCCGGGTCGAGGAGGGGGTTGCGGCTGCGCAACGTCTGGCCGAGGAAACAGGTCTGGACGCCGAGTTGATTCGGCATGTGCTGCGTAGCCAGGTGCAGGGCAGCAGCCGCGTCACCAACATTCCCGGCACCGAGTTGCGCATCGACCCCGAAACCGTAGCGGCAGTGGATGCCCGCTTGCGGGCGTTACCCCGCGAGGCCAAGCGCTATTTGCACATTGCACGGGACGGGGAAATTTGCCGCCAGCACCTCATCGAAGCCAACCTGCGGCTGGTGGTGAGCATCGCCAAGAAATACACCGGTCGTGGCCTTAGCTTTCTCGATTTGATCCAGGAAGGCAACCAGGGCCTGATCCGGGCAGTGGAGAAGTTCGAATTCAAGCGCCGCTTCAAGTTTTCCACCTATGCCACCTGGTGGATTCGGCAGGCCATCAACCGGGCCATCGCCGACCAGGCCCGCACCATCCGCATCCCGGTGCACATGGTGGAGACCATCAACAAGCTGACCCGCACCGCCCGCCAGATGCAGCAGGAACTGGGCCGCGAACCGGCCTACGAAGAAATTGCCGAAGCCATGGGGCCCGGCTGGGACGCCAAAAAGGTGGAGGAAACCTTCAAGATTGCCCAGGAGCCGGTAAGCCTGGAAACCCCCATCGGCGACGAAAAAGACAGCTTCTACGGCGACTTCATCCCCGACGAGCACATGGCCTCGCCGGTAGACTCCGCCGCCCAGAGCATGCTCTCGGAAGAGCTGGAAAAAGCCCTGGGCAAGCTCTCCGAGCGCGAGGCTATGGTCTTGAAGCTACGCAAAGGCCTGATTGACGGGCGCGAGCACACCCTGGAAGAGGTGGGTGCCTACTTCGGCGTGACCCGCGAGCGCATCCGCCAGATTGAAAACAAAGCCCTGCGCAAGCTCAAATACCACGAGTCGCGCACCCGCAAGCTGCGGGACTTCCTGGATTGATCGCCAGAGATTTCCCACGATGTGAGCGCATTGTTTGGCAGCTCTCACAATAATGTTTTAGTCTACGAGCTCGAGGTGTCGCGTGAAACATTATCTGCTCGCCGGAATCACAGCGTTGGGTTTATTGAGCGGGTGCTCGAGCGCCCCCCAGGTTAAGCTTCAGGCCTCTATCGGAACCTACCAAGCCGCTACCACGGGGCGCTCGTATGTGCTGGTTCTACGGCCCCAGCAGCAGCCTACGAGCATCACCGTAAATGTAAGCGGTCCAGGCGGTTACAGCGAGAGCATCACCCTGCAAAGCGCCTCGGCCCGTACCCCCTCGGGGGTCTGGTGGGAGATGGGATGGAATGCCGCTCAAACCCTAACCAGCGGAACCTATATGATTTCTGCGGTTATTGACGGCCAGACCGAGCAAGTCTCACTGAATCTGGATGCCGCCACTACCCTAGCCCAGCCCACCGTGACCATCGGCAGCAACCCCACCACCAAGACGGTAACGGCCTCCTGGAACGCGGTTTCGGGGGCCAGCGGGTTTTTGGTGCGGCTGGTCAACCGCACCACCAACGCCGTGGTCGCCAGTGCCAGGGTGACCTCGCTCAGCACCACCTTTAGCAGCCTGAACTTGAATCCTAGCGACCAATACGGGGTGGAAGTTTATGCTGCCAGCAGCAACATCGCCGCCGATCCCCCTGTGGTTCCTGGGGGCAAGTTCAACATGGCGCTGGGCGAGAGCGCCAACTTTTCCGTCAGCCCCGCACCATAGGGTCAGAGGTATCCAGCCATGCCAGACTTGGCCGCGCAGGTTCAGACCTATCTGCAAATCTACGACCCCCTGGACTTAGGGGAGCTGGCCCCGCTCGAGCAGCTATATGGGCCGGTGGTGGCCGAGGTGGTAGAGCAGCTCGCTCTTGTGCATTCCGCTGAGGAGGCTGCCGCCGCCATTCACCGTGTCCTATACCTGGCTTATGGCAGCCAGGCCGGGCACGTGCGCAACTATGCCGACCTGGGCCGGGATTTGTTCAAGCTGGTGCAGCAGAGCGCATAACCCCCTGCTTCGTGCACAAAACCCTAGACCCTTTATCCCCCATCCGATAGCCTGATACCTATGACTGCTGAAGAGCGCCTGGCGCAGTTGCCCCCCAAACTTCAAAGCGTCGTGCAGATGCTGGGAAGTGTCCCGAAGGTCATCAAAACCGAGATGCTGCTGGAGTTTGCTAAGAAGATGCCCTCCTTGCCGGAAGGGATGCAGGGCAAGCTCGAGCAGGTGCACGAGTGCACCACACCCTTTTTTGTACACGCCGAGCTAAAGGACAACCAGGTGCACCTGTTTTTTGACGCCCCCAAAGAAGCCCCCACCGTGCGGGCTTTTGCTGGGCTGCTGGCCGAAGGGCTGGAGGGCGAAAGCCCCGAGGCCGTGCTGGGCGTGCCGGAGGACTTCTATACCCTGGCCCGGCTCGAGGAGATCATCACCCCCCTGCGACTCAGAGGTTTGCAGGCTGTGCTGACCCGCATCAAACGTCAGGTGCGCGAAGCGCAGAGCTAGGGCTTGTGGCCCTTCCGCCTTCTGCGAGGAGTGCACAGCTTGTTTGCTGGGCTCGGCTTATTCGGAACAGGCGAGCCCTGTTCGGCCCACTTCTTCAGGTAGCCACTCCGGCCAAAGCTCCGACGGCCCACACGCACCACCTGGACGTCCTCGAGCTCAAAGGCTATCCGCAACACCGCCCGTAAGAGCCTAGGGCTGGGCAGGTCTTCCAGCAGCAGCACGCCCTGGGAAAGCTGGCCCCAGCAGACCTCTTCGCGGCTCCAAAACTGCCACAGGCCCAGCTCTTCCTCAGCAAACACCTCCAGGCCCTCCTGCCGTGCACGGTGGCGGTAGGGGTAGGGCCGAAAATAGTCGCGGGCATACTGCTGAAAGAGGATCTCTTCCAGCGCCAGCAGGTCGGCGCGCAGCCGAGCGCGGGTGCGCTCGGTCAGGCCAGGCTCATAAAGGCGCTCCATCAAAGCCACGCGCGCTTGCTCGAGGTCCTGTTCCTCGATGGGCGGCTCTTCTTCCAGGGCCATCTCGCCGTAGGGGTTGAGCCGCACAGCGGGCTTGCCCAGCATGGCCGCCTCGGCCTCGGTGTAGGTGGGGTACTCCACCAGCACCCCGTCCTCGAGGCCCCAGAAGCGGGTGGCTACTTTTTGGACGAGCTCCCGGTCATGGGAGACAAAAACCAGCGTACCGGGGTAGTCGGCCAGGGCCCGCTCGAGGGCCTCTAGGAGCTCGAGCTCGATATGGTTGGTGGGCTCGTCCATCACCAGCAAACCGATCCGCAAAGCCCCCAGCAAGGCCAGGCCGGCCCTGGCCCGCTCGCCCCCAGAAAAACTTCGGGGTATGTCGTGCCAGTGAGGCGGCCTGAAGCCCATGCGGCCCAGCAAGGCCGCCGCGCGCGCCTCGCCATATCGCGCGGCAAACTGCTCAAAAAGCGGAAGGTCGGGCTCCAGGCCGTGGTAGAGCTGATCGAGGTAGGCGGTGCTCACCCCATAGCCCAGCGTCCGCTCTCCTGCATCCGGGAATTCTCGGGAAAGCAGCAAGCGTAGCAGGGTGGTCTTGCCCGCCCCGTTGGCCCCTACTAAGGCGATCCGGTCGCCCCGGAAGATGCGCAGGGTGGCCTGGCGGATCACCACCCCGCGGCTCGGATACGATTTCGTCAATCCTCTGGCCTCGAGCACCAGTCTGGGGGTTCCCTCGGCGGCCATTTCCAGGCTCCAGCGGCGCTCGGGGGGAAGCGGCTCGGGTACTTGTATGCGCTCGGCCCGGGTTTGCAACACCGCCTTTTCGCTCTTGCGACGATCCACACCGGGACGCCTCTGGTCGGGCAGCACTTGCAGCAGCCGTTCGCGCTCTTTTTCTGCCTCGTAGCGGGCTTTTTCCAGGGTTCGCCGGATACGCTCGCGCTCCTGCAGATAGGCCCGGTAGCCGCCCGGCAAGCGAAGCAGCTGACCGGCCTCCAGGTGATAGACCGTGGAAGCCACCCGGCGCAAGAGGGCCCGGTCGTGGGAAATCAGCCCTACGGCCCCAGGATAGGCCAGCAGCAGCTCTTCCAGGCGCAACCGCATACGCAAGTCCAGGTGGGTGGTTGGCTCGTCAAGCAATAGCACCTCGGCCCCGGAGAGAAAGGCCATGGCCAGGCCCAGCCGCACCGCCTCGCCGCCAGATAGCTTTTCGGTGGATTGATCCCACAGTTCGCTAAGGCCAAACTCAGCCAGGGTACGGGCCACCCGGCCTTTCCAGAAAGACAGCTCCCGGATACGGCTCCAGGCCTCGCCCGCGTATTCGGGTGGCGTGTGCTGAAGTTCCAGTTCGGCCCGGTGCAAAGGGGTTGTGGCATAAGCCAGGCCATAGACGGTTCCCGCAGGGGGGCGAAAGTCCTGGGGCAGGTAGAACACCCGCACATCCGACAGACGCAGTAACCGCCCCTGATCCAGGGGCTGACCCCCGCAGAGGATTTGAAACAGGGTGCTCTTCCCCGCCCCGTTAGGCCCCACCAGGGCCGCCCGCTCGAGCGAGGTCAGCCAGAAATCGGCCTTTTTGAACAAAACCCGCTCGCCATAGGCCTTCTCGGCTTGGTGTAAGCGCAACAGGACTCGAGGTCGCGACACAACCCCTCAAGCCTAGCGCGGGCTGGGCCAAAGGTCAAAGCCGCTTTCGGGTGGCGTTTCTAAAAAGCAAGAATTGGCGTAACCTCAACATAAAACCACGGGACTTGGCGTAAATACTGGTAAGGTTCACCCTAGAACGACGCCGGGCAGTGTAAGGTAGAGGAACTATGCTAGAAGTGCACCTGCGCCCCCTGGTCATGAGCGACCTGCCGCGTGTGCTCGAGTGGAGCCGCGACGAGGCTTTTTGCCTGGCCAACGGCTGGCCGGTGGGTCTCCCCGCCGAACAGTTGCAGGACTGGTTCGTGCGGCTGCTCAACAACCCCCCCGTAGACCTGGTGCGCAAGGGCATCGTGGTCGCGACCCCCGAGCACCCCGAAGGCCATCTGGTGGGGTTTGTGGATCTGCGCGAACTCAACCCCTTGGAAAAACGGGCCCGCCTGCGCATTGCCATCGGCGACGAAACCCACCGGGGGCAGGGGGTGGGGTATGCTGCTGGCTTACAGATGCTCGAGCACGGCTTTAGCGAGCTGGGCCTGGAGCGCATCACCGCCGAAGTCCACAGCTCCAACAGCCGGATGCTGGGCCTGGTAGAGAAACTGGGCTTCAAGCGGGAAGGGGTTTTGCGCCAGCACGAAACCCGGCAGGGCATCAAAGAGGATGTGCACCTGTTTGGCATGCTAAAGGGAGAGTTCCAGCCGCCACGCGATGAAGCCTGGCTCTTGGCCTTCACTTCACAGTCTTAGGGGCCGCAGTTAGCGCTGGCCCTCGAGCAGACCCGCCTCGAGCTCTTCCAGCAGGGCGTAGAGCTGCTCGAGCTTGCGTTTACCCAGGATGCGCTCGATCTCTTTATAAACCTCTACCACCTCGGGCTTGATCCCCTCTACCAGGGCCTGCGATGCCTCGGTAAGGCGCACCAGCGTGCTGCGACCATCGGCCTGGTTGGCATCCCGCCGAACCAGACCCCGGCTTTCCATACGCTTCAAAATGCCGGTCATGCTGGGCAGTAGAATCCGGCATTGCTCGGCCAGGAAGGATACCTCGAGTCCATCGCGCCCATCCAGCGCCCGCAGGATGCGCCACTGTTGCTCGGTCAGACCGTGGCGGCTGAGCACGGAGCGAAAGCGCTGCACCACCGCCTCGCGGGTACGCAACAGGGCCATCGGCAGCGAGTGTGTGAGATCGCGCAGCAGTCGGGTGGAGGGGTCTGGAGGAAGAGTCGTGGCCATAATCGTTGGAAGGGACAATTGTACCGGGGCTTGCAAACTATGCTATAGTTTTACTTAACATATTAACTATCTGAAGTCGGGCAGTAAGCAACCTGGGCTACATATCCATAAAGGAGTGCAATGGTCGAGTTCAAAGGCAGCATCGTACCCCTGGTAACACCGTTTAGAAACGGTGTAATCGACGAGGCCGCGCTCGAGCGGCTCATCGAGAGGCAGATTGAGGCCGGCTCCCACGCCCTGAGCGTGGGCGGTACCACCGGCGAGCCCGGTACTTTGAGCGTGGAGGAGCGCAAGTACCTGATTGAGCTGGCGCTGCGCTTCATCCGGGGGCGCGTACCCCTCTTGGCTGGCACCGGAACCCTGCGCCTCGACGAGACCCTGGACATCACCACCGCAGCCTACAAGATGGGGGCGCAGGGTGCGTTGGTCATCACCCCCTACTACATCAAGCCCAACCAGGAAGGGCTCTACCGCTTTTTTGGTCAGGTGGCCCAGGCCGTGCCCCAGATGCCCATCGTGCTCTACAACATTCCGGGCCGGGCCGGCATCGAGATCAAGGTCGAGACAGTGGCCCGCCTGCGGCGGGATTTCAAAAACGTAGTGGGCCTCAAGCACTCCTCCAAGGACGTGGAGTATGTTTCGGAGCTTTTGCGCCGGGTGGGGCGGGACTTTAGCGTGTACTGCGGCCTCGAGGCCCTGACCTTCCCCATGATGTGCGTGGGGGCGGTGGGGACCATCGCCGCTACGGCCAACTGGCTGCCCAAGGTAACCGCTCAGATGTGCCAGCTCACCCTGGAGGGCCGCTATAAGGAGGCCCTCGAGCTCCACTACCACGGGCTCGAGGCCAACGAGGCAGTCTTCTGGGACACCAACCCCATCCCCCTCAAAACCGTGTTGTCCTGGATGGGCCTGTGCCAGAAGGAGTGGCGCGAACCCCTGGGCCCCACCACCCCCGAGATCGAGGCCCGGCTGCGCCGCATGGCCGAGTCGTATGGCCTGATTCCTGCCAAGGAAGGACACCCGCCCGTGCTTCCCGACCCCTCTGGAAAGCAGTATGTCTAGCACACTATGAAACTCGCCCGTTTTCTCTCCCAAGGCCGCCTTCTGCAAGGGCGTTTGCAGGACGGCATGCTGGTAGACCATGCCGGTGAAGCCCACCACCCCGAGGCGGTACAGTGGCTGCTACCGGTACAGCCCGGAAAAGTGATGGCCCTGGCGCTCAACTTTGCCGAGCACGCCGACGAATTTGGCCTCAAGCGCCCCAGCGAACCGGCTTTGTTCTGGAAGCCCAACACCAGCCTGCTGCCCCATAAGGGCACGGTGATCTACCCCCAGGGGGCCCGCTTCATGCACTTCGAGTGCGAGCTGGCCGTGATTATGGGGCGCCATGCCCGCCGGGTTAAGGCCAAAGACGCCCTGGACTACGTGGGCGGCTACACCATCGCCAACGACCTGGTGGTGCGGGACTACGTCACCAACACCTTCCGCCCGCCCATCCGGGGCAAGGGCTGGGATACCTTTGGCCCGCTGGGGCCTTACTACGTTACCGCCGACGAGGTTCCCGAACCCCACAACCTGAAGATGCGGGCTTACGTCAACAATGAGCTGCGCCAGGAGGCCAGCACCCAGGGCATGATTTTCTCGATTCCAGAGATCATCGAGTTTATCAGCCGCTTCATGACCCTGGAACCGGGCGACGTCCTCCTGACCGGGACCCCCAAGGGCATCTCCCAGGTACATCCGGGCGACCTCATGCGCATGGAAATCGAGGGGCTGGGCGCGCTGGAAAACCCCATCGAGTGGGAGACCGAGGAAGCCGAGCCACTAATCTCTGAAGAGGGCGATAGGAGTTTAGTGTTATGAGTCTATTCTGGTGGCAGCTTGGCCATCGCGGCCCGAACTTGAGCCTCGAGGTCGTCAAGGTGATTCTTGACAATGTTCCAGATCACTTCCGGCTTCACCTTAAAGTATCGGTGCACCAGCACGTTGCGGGTAGCAATAACCGGCCTGGCCCAGCTCTCATTGTTGGCACGTTCCATCTCAGACAAGCCGGCCAAGGCTTCGCCCACGATTTGCAAATGGTGAATCACCCAGACCTGCAGCATCTCATCGGCAAAAAAGGTCTCTTGACTGACCGAGGCATATTTGCGAATCTGACCAACTGCATCCAGTACATCCTGATACCGCAGACGATCATCCCTCATATCGGTCTTGCATCTTCTAATGCTCGCTCTCGCACTTGTGGGCGTAGCCAGTCCTCTGGCACGACATCTACTTTACAACCCAGTAAATCCTCGAGGTCAGCAATTAATCCGCCCAAATCCCAAAGGCTTCGGCCCGACTCGAGACGAACTAGAAAATCGATATCGCTGCGCTCGTCAGCCTCTCCACGTGCCACCGACCCAATAACACGTACCTCTGAAGCGCCATGCTTACGTGCAAGCTCGAGAATCGCCTCGCGCTTGGCAACCAGGTCAGGCAGCACCACAGCCATAACCTCATTGTATCAGGTACAACTATGAGCACCGAAACCTTTGCCAAAGCCTACCAATTCGCAATTTGCAGGGCGTTCTACGCAGCTTTTGTGCAAGGCCTTTCACAACCAGGTGAAGCCGTTGGGGAGTAAACGTGAAAGCTTTCGAGAAAGCCCAAGCCATCAGACCGGAGTTCATCGCTCTGGTACGGCAGAAAATTGCCAAAAGTACGGTGATGCACTTTATCAGCGGAAAGTTTGTGGCGGGGGTGCGGGGCGAGTTGTTCGAAAGCCTCGAGCCCTCCAACAACCAGGTGCTGACCTATGCCTACAAAGGCCACGCCGAGGACGTGGACAAGGCGGCCAAGGCCGCCAAAGCCGCTTTCGCCAAGTGGAGGCTGAACGCCAAAGCCCGCAAGAAGTACCTCTTGAAGATCGCCGAGGTGCTGGAAAAACACGGCGACGAACTGGCCGTGATGGAGTGCCTGGACGCCGGGCAGGCCCTGCGGATTGTGCGGGCCCAGGTGGCCCGGGCCGCCGAGAACTTTAGCTTTTATGCCGAGTACGCCGAGCGCTCAATGGACGGGCGAAGCTATCCGGTGGACGACGAGTGGCTCAATTACAGCATCCGGGTTCCGGTGGGGGTTTGCGGCATCATCACCCCCTGGAATGCCCCCATGATGCTCTCCACCTGGCGCATTGCCCCGGCCCTGGCCTTTGGCAACACGGTGGTCTTGAAGCCCGCCGAGTGGTCGCCCCTCACCGCCTGGAAGCTGGCCGAAATTATTCAGGAAGCCGACCTGCCCCCAGGGGTGTTCAATGTGGTGCAGGGCTTCGGCGAGGAGGCCGGCGATGCCGTGGTGCGGCACCCGGATATTCCCCTGATTGCCTTCACCGGCGAGACCACCACCGGCAGCATCATTACGCGAAACAGTGCAGAGCACCTCAAGCGGCTTTCCCTCGAGCTCGGGGGCAAGTCCCCCGCCATCATCTTCGAAGACGCCGACCTCGAGCGGGCCCTGGACGCCACGGTGTTCCAGATTTACAGCTTCAACGGCGAGCGCTGCACCGCTAACTCCCGCGCGCTGGTGCAGGAAAGCATCTTTGAGGCTTTTGTAAGTCGCCTGGCCGAGCGGGCCGCCAGGGTCAGGGTGGGACACCCCCTCGACCCTGAGACCGAGGTGGGGCCCCTTATTCACCCCGAGCACCTAAAGCGCGTGCTGGGCTATGTGGAGATTGGCAAGCAGGAGTCCCAGCACATCTTCGGCGGCGAGCGGGTAGGCACCGAGGGCAACTACGTTCGGCCTGGCCTGTTTGTGGCGGAAAACCACCACCGCATCGCCCAGGAAGAGATTTTTGGCCCCATTCTGACCGTCATCCCCTTCAAGGACGAAGCCGACGCGCTGCAAAAAGCCAACGACTCCAAATATGGCCTGGCCTCTTACGTCTGGACCCGGGACGTGGCGCGGGCCCACCGCATGGCCTTGCACCTGGAAGCGGGCATGACCTGGATTAACTCGCACAACGTGCGGCACCTGCCCACCCCCTTCGGCGGGGTCAAGATGAGCGGAACCCACCGCGAGGGCGGCGAGCACAGCCTGGAGTTCTACACCGAGCTGAAGCATATCGCGGTGCCGCTCATCGAGCATCCGATTCCCAAATTTGGCAGGTAAAGGAGGCAGCCATGGCTAGAACCGGCAAGGAATACCTACAGGCCCTGAAGGAAAACCCGCCCAACCTCTGGTACAAAGGCCAGAAGGTCGAAGATCCCACCGCCCACCCGGTCTTTAGGGGCATTGTCCACGCGCTGGCGCAGATGTACGACATGCAGCACGACCCGCGCTACCGCGATACCCTGACCTATGAGCAGAATGGTCAGCGCTACGCCATGAGCCTGCTGCCGGCCAAAAGCAAAGAAGACCTGGCCCGGCGCAGCGCGGCCTACAAGCTCTGGGCCGACGCCCACCTGGGCATGATGGGCCGCAGCCCGGACTACCTCAACGCCGTGTTGATGGCCTTCCAAGAGAGCGCCGAGTTTTTTGGCCCCTATGCCGACAACGTGCGGCGCTACGTGCAGCACGTGCGCGAAAAGGACCTCGCCACCACCCACTGCCTCACCAACCCCCAGGTCAACCGGGCCAAAAGCAACCTCGAGCAGCCCGACCCCTACATCCCCCTGGGGGTAGCGAGCGAGAACGAAAAAGGCATCGTGGTGCGGGGGGCCCGGATGCTTTCTACCCTGCCCACCGCCGACGAACTGCTGGTCTTCCCCTCCACCCTGCTCAAGGAAGGGCCGGGGGCCGACAAGTACGCCATCGCCTTTGCCATCCCCACCAACACCCCTGGCCTGCATTTTATTAGCCGCGAGAGCCTGGCGGTGGGGGACTCGAGCTTCGACTACCCCTTGAGCAGCCGGCTGGAGGAGATGGACTGCCTGACGGTGTTTGACGACGTATTTGTACCGTGGGAGCGGGTCTTCATCTACAAAGACCTACAGCGCTGCAACACCGCCTATGCCGAGACCGGGGCCCTGATGCACATGGCCCACCAGGTGGTGGTGCTCAAAAACGCCAAGACCGAGGCCTTTTTGGGTCTGGTCTCGCTCATAGGCGAGACCATCGGGGCCGATACCTTCCCCCACGTGCAGGAAAAAATCGCCGAGGTGATCGTGTACCTCGAGGCCATGAAGGGTTTCTGGGCCAGGGCCGAGCGGGACGCAAAACCCAACAAATACGGCCTATTCTGCCCCGACCGCGGGGCCATTGATGGCGCGCGCAACCTCTATCCCCGGCTCTACCCGCGCATCAACGAGATTGTTCAGCAGATTGGTGCTTCCGGAATGATCACCCTACCCTCCGAGGCCGACTTTGACTCGCCCGTCGGGCCACACCTGGAAAAGTTCTTGCAGTCGGCCACCCTGCCCGCACGCGAGCGGGTACAGCTCTTCCGGCTGGCCTGGGACATGACCATGAGCGGCTTCGGCGCACGCCAGACCCTCTACGAGCGCTTCTTCTTCGGCGACCCGGTGCGCATGTACCAGACCCTTTACTCGGTCTACGACAAGGAGCCTTACAAACAGCGCATCCGGGCGTATCTAGGCTGGCAAAACCAGGCCCAGCCAGAGGTCGTCGCGAGTGACTAACGCCTACAACCAGTGAAACGCTATGGAAACTACCCAACCCACCCTTTCCGAGGCCTTCCGTCAGGTCATGCGCCTGTGGCCCAGCGGGGTTACGGTGATCGCCGCCCGCTTTCAGGGGGAGGCTCGAGGCATGACCGCCAGCAGTTTTACCAGCGTGAGCCTCGAGCCCCCTTTAGTCCTGGTCTGCGTCAACCAAACCGCCCAGCTCTGGCCCGTCCTGGAACAAGCAGGACAGTTTTCCGTAAACTTCCTGCCCGAGGGTCACGAGCACATCTCAGACCATTTTGCCGGGCGAGTCATCGAGGGTTACCAGCCCCTGACCAACGAGGATCCCCCGGCCCTCGAGGGGGCCCTGGCCACCCTGCACTGCAAGACCTGGGCCATCTACCCCGGTGGAACCCACAAAATCGTGGTGGGTGAGGTCGCAAAAGTAACCCTGGGCGAAGAGAGCAAGCCGTTGGTGTACTGGAACCGAAGCTACCGGCAACTGCCTTAGTAGTCTGGTGAGTTAAAAAGTGATGTGCAATGAAGTCCCCCAAATGAGGCGCTCAAAGCAACTCCCAGACATTAGAGGAGCTAAATCCATCCCAGGCATTAAGTTACCAGAGCACTTAGAGAGGTGAAACTTTATGACCCAGGTTCCCAATGTAATCCGCATCGGCCACGGGGTTTTTTACGTGACCGACCTCGAGCGTTCGCGCCACTTCTACGTGGATTTGCTGGGCCTGAACGTGCTCCACGAAAGCCAGGGGGCCTTATACCTGCGCGGCACCGAGGACCGCGAGTGGACCCTTAAGCTCGAGCTGGCCCCAGAACCCGGCATCAAGCACCTGGGCTACCGGGTGGCCGGCGAACTGGATTTGCAGCTATTGGTCGAGCTGGCCGAAGCCCTGGGCCTGCCCCACCGCTGGGAGCAGGAGCAAGACCGGCCCAAGATGTTGCGCCTGCAAGACCCCTTTGGCGTACCGGTGGCCTTCTACGCCGAGAGCCAGAAATACCCCTGGCTTTTGCAACGCTACGACCTGCACAAAGGTCCCGGCCTCCAGCGCATTGACCACATCAATGTGATGACCCCGCAGGTCGAGGCCATGACCCGCTGGTACATGGACAAACTGGCCTTCCGCATGTCGGAGTACACCGAAGGCGACGACGGCAGAATCTGGGCGGCCTGGATTCACCGCAAGGGCAACGTCCACGACCTGGCCCTGACCAACGGCACCGGCCCCCGGCTGCACCATCTTGCCTACTGGATGCCCGATGCCATGAGCATCATCAAAGCCTGCGACATCCTGGCCGGGGCCAGACAGACCGAGGCCATCGAGCGCGGCCCGGGTCGTCATGGCGTTTCCAACGCTTTCTTCCTGTACCTGCGCGACCCCGACGGCCACCGCATCGAGCTATACACCTCCGACTACAGCACCGTAGACCCCGACTTCGAACCCATCCGTTGGAGCCTCAACGACCCCCGCCGCCAGACCCTGTGGGGCGCCAAAACCCCCAAAAGCTGGTTTCTGGAAGCCTCGCTGCTGGAGGCCTTCGGGGGAGGCTGGGTACCGCCCCAGGAATCGGAGCTCGAGGGGCTGCCCCAGCACGTCATATAAACCCTACCCGAAGGATGCCTCGAGGCCAGGCCGCCGGGCTTGGGTGCTCCCCCCCGGCGCTTTGCCTGGGGGCCCACCACTTCTGCGCCTGCCTTCACCAAAAGGCTGGCCCCAGAACATCCTAACGGTTGAGCAGCGGCCCTATTCAACATTCTTGACAGCAGGAAAACCTGCCTTTAGACTGACACCCAACGCAAAGGTAAACAAACGAGTGTTTGTTTGGTATAGGGAGGCTTGGTGAAGGAAACTGTGGCGATTTTGGGGGCTGGCACCATGGGCCGGGGCATCGCCGAGGTGGCCGCTGTGGCCGGTCATGCGGTCTGGCTCTACGACCCCTACCCGCAAGCCCTCGAGCAGGCCCTGCGGGAGATTCGCGCCGACCTGCAAAAGCAGCATGAACGGGGGCGCTTGACGGGCATAGAAGAAATTCTAGCCCGCATCCAGACCACCGCTTCGCTCGAGGATTGCGCCCAGGCCGGGCTGGTCATCGAAGCGGCACCGGAGAAGCTCGAGCTCAAGCAAGAACTGTTGGGCAAACTGGGTGAACTCAACGAGAGCAACATCCTGGCCACCAACACCTCTACCTTTTCGGTTTCAGCCATTGCGTCCAGGGTCAAGCACCCCGCCCGTGTGCTCGGGCTACACTTTTTCAACCCCGCCCAGCGCATGAAGCTGGTCGAGGTGGTGGGCGGCCTAGAGACCGACCCCGGCTTGCTAAAGCGCATGCAGACCCTGATGCAAAGCTGGGGCAAGGAACCTGTGCAGGTAGCGGATTCCCCAGGTTTTCTGGTCAACCGGGTGGCCCGGCCTTTCTACGGCGAGGCCCTGAGGCTCTACGGCGAGGGCCTTGCCAAAGAGCACATCGACTGGATTCTGAAGGGCATGGGCTTTCCCATGGGCCCCTTCGAGCTAATGGATTTAATCGGGCTGGATATCAACTACGCTGCCTCCACCTCGGTCTACCAGGCCTTCTATGGCGAACCCCGCTACCGTCCTCATCCCTTGCAGTACCAGCGGGTAGCTGCGGGCCTGCTGGGGCGCAAGACCGGTCAGGGCTGGTACATCTACCCACCGGGGCCGCCACCACCGCCCACCCCGCCTAAAGCGCAAACCAAGGATATCCCCCTCCCCCTCATCATTGGCCCCAATCCAGTAGCCCAGGAGCTTCGGGCACGCTTCAAGCACACCGAAAATGTGGCTGAGGCCCAGTTCGTGCTGGACTGCCGGGTCAAGCTCGAGCGCAAGCACGATTTTTTCGAGAACCTGCCGGTAGTCTCGCTGGTCTGGGGACACTCCGCCAGCGCGGTGCAGGCCGAGTTCCGGGGGCGCCCGGTGGCCGGGTTTAGCCTGGTGCCGCCCATCAGCCCAGCGACCGTGGTCGAGTTGTATGCGCCCTTAAGTGGTGGCAACGAGGCCCTAAAGCTGGTCCAGAGCTATTTCGCAGCCCACGGGTACAACACCCTGATACTACCCGACCAGCCTGGCGGGGTAGCCTTCCGTATCCTGGCCCTGCTCATCAACGAGGCCCTGTCGGCAATAGCCGAAGGGGTAGCCAGTCCGCCCGACCTGAACCGCGCCATGCGGCTGGGCACGGGCTACCCGCTGGGGCCCCTGGAGTGGGCCGAACAGCTCTGGCTCAAGCCGGTGCTGCGGGCCCTGGAAGGCCTCCAGGCCGAGCTGGGCGAGGATCGCTACCGCCCGCACCCCCTGTTGCGGCGCATGGTGGCCGCAGGTCTGGAAAATTTCGGAAATCTATCCTTGGTTCCTTACACCAAGGGAGATTTGCAAACCCGCGAAGAGGAGGCAGTATGAAGCAAGTTTTGGTAGGACTTCTGGCACTTGGACTGGGGCTGGGCCTGGCCCAGCAGGCACCACTCAAGATCGGGGTGGTGGTCTCGGCCACCGGCCCTGCAGCCAGCCTAGGCATCCCCGAGCGCAACACCCTGGTGTTGCTGGAAGAGCAGGTCAACCGCCGCGGCGGGGTGGCAGGGCGCCCAGTGCAGTTTGTGATTATTGACGATGCTTCCGATACCACCCAGGCTGTACGCGCCACCCGTCGTCTGATTCAAGAAGACCAGGTGCTGGCCATCATCGGCACCACCACCACCCCCGCCAGCCTGGGGATGATTGACCCCGTAGCCGAGGCGGGTGTGCCCAAAATCTCTCTGGCGGCCAACCTCGAGATTGTCTTCCCAGTGGATGAGAAGCGTCGCTGGGTGTTCAAAACCCCCCAGACCGAGCAGCAGATGAGCCAGCCCATCGTGCGGGACATGGCCGCTTCCGGGGTCAAGACGGCGGCCTACATCGGCTTCAATGATGCCTACGGCGAGGGCTGGGCCCGGGCCTTCGAGGCAGCCGCTCGTGAGGCCGGCATCCAGGTGGTGGCCTCCGAGCGGTTTGCCCGTACCGATACCTCGGTGGCTGGACAGGTGCTGCGCATCCTGGCCCGCAACCCTGATGCGGTCTTGATCGGCGGCTCGGGCACTGCGCCGGTACTGCCCCAGCGCACCCTGCGTGAGCGCGGCTATAGGGGCCTCATCTACCAGACCCATGGCGTGGCCAACCCCGACTTTTTGCGGGTAGGCGGCGACGTGGTGGTGGGTACCCGCCTGCCAGCAGGCCCGGTGCTGGTCTTCGACCAACTCCCCCCCGACTTCCCCAACCGGCAGGTGGCCACCAGCTATGTGCAGCAGTATGAGGCCCGCTTTGGCATCGGCAGCTACTCCACCTTTGGCGGCCACGCCTACGACGCCTGGGCCATTCTGCGCCCGGCCCTCGAGCGGGCCTTGCGGCGCGAGCAGCCTAGCAACCTGGCCGCTTTCCGCCGGGCGCTGCGGGATGAGCTCGAGGCCACCCGCAATGTGGTAGGCACCCACGGCATCTTCAATATGTCCCCCACCGACCACCTGGGCCTGCGCTTCAACGAGGCTGCGGTCATGGTTGAGATCGTGAAGAACCCAGCTGGCAAGCTCGAGTGGAAGCTTCTGCGAACCTTCAGGTAGCGGGCCGGGGGCAGGGGTTTTAACAAATCGGGGGGAGTTAGCTCCCCCACCCCCTCCCCCCCAGCTCTTTTCTTATGGATTGGACCATCTTCTCTTTCCTTACCGCCGATGCCCTACAAAACGGTACTATCTACGCCCTACTAGGGCTGTCACTGGTGCTGGTTTTTGCCGTTACCCGGGTAATCATGGTTCCACTGGGCGAGTTTTTGGTCTTTGCGCCCCTGACCTACGTATGGTTTCTACCCAGCGAGGTAAGCGGGCTCAGCCTGGAAGGCCAGATACCCGGCACGGCCTGGTTGGCCACAGCCATGCTCTTGTGGTGGGCAATTTTAGACCGAACAAATCTCAGACGTGCGGGCTTGCTGGCCCTGGGCGCGCTGGGGGTCCTGGGCGTAGCCTGGTGGGGTGCCCAGGGGGTACCGATGTGGTTGGGCTGGCTTTTTGCCATCCTGGTGGTGCTGCCCATTGGCCCAGCCTCTTACCGGCTCTTTTTCGAGCCCGCCAAAAATGCAAGCGTGCTCACGTATCTGATTATTGCGGTAGGCCTGCACTTTGCCTATATGGGGTTGGGGCTGGTGTTTTTTGGCCCTGAGCAGTTCCGCCTGCCTGCCATCCTCCAGGGCCAGACCACCATCGGGCTGGTGCCGGTCAACAACCAGGCTTTTCTGGTCTATGGCTTTGCCTTTCTTACCATGGCAGGCCTGTACTTGTTTTTTACCAAGAGCATCTATGGCAAGGCCTTGCGGGCCTGCGCTGTAAACCGCTATGGGGCCAGACTTCTGGGCATTAGCCCCAGCCAGGCCGGCTATGTTTCTTTTGGTATTGCTACCCTCATCGCCTGCATCAGCGGCATGCTGCTAGCACCCCTGATCTCCCCCGCCTACTTTCAGGGTTTCCTGCTGGGCCTCAAAGGCTTTGTGGCCGGCATCCTAGGTGGCCTTGTCAGCTACCCGCTGGCCGTGGTGGGGGCCCTGCTGGTGGGCGCCATGGAGTCCTGGGCCTCGTTCCAGGCCAGCGCCTACAAAGACGCCATCGTTTTTGCCCTGCTACTGCCCATTCTCCTGTGGCGCAGCCTGCAGAGCCACGAAATTGGGGAGGAGGATTGATGAACCCTAGAGTATCCCCCATTACTCTCTCGGCGGTCGCGCTGCTCCTCCTGCTACCGCTTTTGCTATCCCCAACCTCCTTTTACCTGACCGTGGGCAACTACATCGCCTTTGGTGCGCTGGTGGCCTTGGGGCTTTATCTGCTAACGGGCCTTTCGGGCATGACCAGCTTTGGTCAGGCTGCCTTTATGGGGTTGTCTGCATACGCCAGCGCCCTTCTGACCATCGGCCAGGGTTGGAACCCCTGGCTGACCCTGCCGCTAGGGGTGCTGGTTGCGGTGCTGGGCGCAGTGGTGCTGGGGGGCATTACAGCCCGCCTCAAGGGCCACTATCTACCCCTCTCCACCATTGCCTGGTGTATGGCCCTCTATATTGTCATGGGGAGCTGGATCGGCCTTACTGGAGGGCACACCGGTTTGCGCGGGGTTCCAAGCATTTCTGTGTTTAGTTGGAGCTTGAACGACAGCAGAAGCTACTTCTATCTGGCCTGGTCTTTTGTGCTGCTGGGCGCCTGGGTGGCCTGGAACCTGACCAACAGTCGAACTGGGCGGGCCATGCGGGCTTCCAAGGGCGACGCCATCGCCGCGGCCAGTTTTGGCGTCAATCCGGCGGTACTCAAGCTACAGGTGTTCGTGCTCTCGGCCATTTACGCCGGTGTGGCGGGCTGGCTTTACGTGCACTACCAGAAGTTCATCAACCCCACACCGTTTAGCCTGGATGCCTCCATCAAATACCTGATTGCCGCGGTGGCCGGGGGGGTGGGTAGCATTCCGGGGGTCATCCTGGGTGCGGGGCTGGTGACGGGCCTCGAGGAGGTGCTCAAGGGCCTGCTGCCGCGCATCTTTGGGCGCACCGGCAATTATGAAATCATTGCCTATGGCCTGATCCTGGTGCTGATCCTGATGTTCGCCCCCAAGGGGCTGTGGCCTTTCTTGGAGCGTTACTTGCCTCGCGCAAAACCACAAAACCCAAGCGGTAGTGGTCTTCCCGCTCGGGTCGCTTCGGGCCAGCCGGGTGAGGTGCTGCTCGAGGTGGACAACTTAAGTAAAAGTTTCGGCGGCCTGCTGGCCGTCAATGGCATGAGCTTTCAGCTTCGCCGGGGCGAGATTCTGGCCCTGATTGGCCCCAACGGGGCGGGCAAGTCCACCTGCTTTAACATGATTACCTCGGTCTATGCGCCCAGCAAGGGCGCGGTGCGGTTTAGGGGCCAGACCATCTCCAGCCGCACGCCCTACGAGGTACACCGGCTCGGCATCGCCCGTACCTTCCAGCACCCCCACCTCTTCCCCGAGATGACGGTGCTGGAGAACGCAGCCCTGGGCACCTACGCGCGTACCAGAAGCGGCATTGCCGCTTCCATGTTTGGGCTATCCAGAGCCGAGGAAGAGGCCGCTTTGGCGGAAGCCTACCGGGCGCTGGAGCGGGTAGGCCTGGCCCAGATTGCCCACCAGAAAGCCGAGGGGCTGGCCATCGGTCAGCTGCGCTTGCTGGAAATTGCCCGGGCGCTGGCCTCGAGGCCCGAGGTGCTACTCCTGGACGAACCCGCCGCCGGGCTCAGGGCTGGCGAAAAACGCCAGTTTGCCGCCCTGATTCGCAGGCTGGTGAATGAAGGCGTGACGGTGCTTTTGGTGGATCACGACATGGACCTAGTGATGGGGCTGGTAGACCGGGTGGTGGTGATGCATTATGGGGAAAAGCTGGCCGAAGGCACCCCCGCCGAAGTGCAGAAGAACCCCAGGGTGATCGAGGCCTACTTAGGGGAGGCCGCATGAGCGTGCTGGAAGTGCAGAACCTGACCGTGCGCTACGGCGCCGTGGAAGCCGTGCGCCACCTCTCGCTTTCGGTGGGTGCCGGCGAGGCCATCACGCTGATCGGCCCCAACGGGGCGGGCAAGAGCAGCACCCTGAGGGGGATTCTGGGTCTGGCCAGCAGCAGCGGAACGGTGCGCTACCAAGGACAGAGCTTGACCCGTCGCAGCCCCGAGGCCCTGGCCGTCCAGGGCCTGGTGATGGTACCCGAAAAACGCGAGCTGTTCGCCTCGATGGAGGTGGAAGACAACCTGCTGCTGGGGGCCTTTACCCGCTTCCAGCGGCGCGAAAAGGGCATCCGGGAGGACCTCGAGCGCGTCTATACCCTCTTCCCTCGCTTGAAAGAGCGCCGCAAACAGCTGGCCGGCACCATGTCCGGGGGGGAGCAGCAGATGCTGGCCATTGGGCGGGCCCTGATGGCCCGGCCCAAACTGCTCTTGCTCGACGAGCCCAGCCTGGGACTGGCCCCCCTGATCGTGCAGGAGATTTTTCATATCCTGGGCGAACTCAAGGCCCAGGGCACGCCCATTTTGGTGGTGGAACAAAACGCCCGCATGGCTCTCAAGCTGGCCGACCGGGGCTATGTGCTCGAGGCCGGCGAGCTGGTCATGGAGGGACGCGGCCAGGAGCTGCTCCACGACCCCCGGGTAATTGAGTCTTACCTGGGCATCCGCAGCAAAACCGAAGCCTGACCATGCGCGCAACTATCGACCCCTATATGCAGTTACTGGGCCTACAGACCCGGTTGCTCGAGCCTGGCCGAGCGGTGGTGACGGCCCAGGTGAAACCGGAGCACCTCAACATCCACGGCAACTGCCACGGCGGTTTTCTCTACAGCCTGGCCGATGCGGCTTTTGCCCTGGCCTCCAACTCACACGGCACCCCAGCCGTAGCCCTTACCACCCAGATGCAGTACTTCAAAGCGGTAAAAGCGGGTGAACACTTAGAAGCCCACGCCAGCGAAGAAAACCTGGGCCAGCGCACCGCCACCTACCGCATCGAGATTCGCAACCAAGAGCGCGTGGTGGCGCTGTTTACCGGCACGGTCTTTCGCTTCGTGGCCGAGCGCTAGTCCGTTCGCAGAAGGCGCTTGCCCACAAGAATCCAGTAAGGTAAAACACATGACCAAGATGGAAGCCTACATTCTGGACGCTGTTCGAACCCCCGTAGGTAAGCACGGCGGCGCTTTAGCTTCGGTGCGCCCCGACGACCTCGCCGCCATCCCGCTCAAGGCGTTGCTCGAGCGCACCGGCATCCCCGGCGACGACGTGGAAGACGTGTACATGGGCTGCGCCAACCAGGCCGGCGAGGACAACCGCAACGTGGCCCGCATGGCCTTGTTGTTGGCCGGGCTGCCCATCAGCGTGGGCGGCTCCACCATCAACCGCCTGTGCGGGAGCGGGCTGGACGCCGTAGCCAGCGCCGCGCGGGCCATCTGGGCTGGGGAAGGCCAGGTGTATCTGGGGGGCGGGGTGGAAAGCATGAGCCGCGCACCCTGGGTGATGCCCAAAGCCGAAAAGGGCTTCGCCACCGGCAACGTCACCCTCTACGACACCACCCTCGGCTGGCGGCTGGTAAACCCCCGGATGAAGGAGCTTTACGGAACTGACTCCATGGGCGAGACCGCCGAAAACCTGGCCGAGCAGTACAAAATTAGCCGCGAGGCCCAGGACAGGTTTGCTCTGCACTCCCATCAAAAAGCCATCCGGGCCCAGCTGAGCGGGGCCTATGCCCGCCAGATGGTGCCGGTGGAGGTCAAAGACCGCAAGGGCAAGACCACCCTCGTACAAACCGACGAAGGTCCCCGGGCCGATACCAGCCTCGAGGCCTTAGCCCAGCTCAAACCGGTCTTTAGGGCCGGGGGCAGCGTAACCGCGGGGAACTCCTCCTCCCTCAACGACGGGGCTGCTGCGGTTTTGCTGGCCTCCAGCGCCTATGCCGAAGCCCACGGACTAAAGCCTATGGCCCGGGTGCGTGCCATAGCGGTCGCGGGGGTAGAGCCCCGCATCATGGGCATCGGGCCAGTACCCGCTACCCAAAAAGCACTGCAACGGGCCGGGCTCGCCCTCGAGGAGATCGGCTTGATTGAGCTGAACGAGGCCTTTGCCGCCCAGAGCCTGGCCGTGCTACAGGAGTGGGGCCTCGAGGCCGAGGACGAACGGCTGAACGTGAACGGTGGGGCCATCGCCATCGGACACCCCCTGGGCTGCTCGGGGGCCCGCATCCTGGCCAACCTGGTGCACGAGATGCAGCAGCGTGGGGTGCAGTTTGGCCTGGCCACCATGTGCATCGGGGTGGGCCAGGGCATCGCCATGGTGGTGGAGCAGGTCTAATGAACCCCAGCAAAAAGAACAAATTAAGCAGATTTCCTGTCAGTAAGAAATGTGGTTTATTCTCCTTCTGGGGCCCCCGCCTGAAGCGCGGGTAGCAGCAGCCTGAAAAACGATGGTGCCGCGACCTGTCCCTAACGCAACGATTCAGGCGGGGTCATATCAGACACCTCATCCCGAAAACGCAGCCTACGGCGTATCATCGGAATATATGAAAATCCTGGAGCAGTTTAATCTACAAGGTAAAACCGCCCTCGTGACCGGGGGCTCGAGGGGCCTGGGTCTGGAAATCGCCTATGGGCTACGGGAGGCCGGGGCCAAAGTGGCCTTGCTGGCCCGGCGCGAAAGCTTTTTTGCCGAGGCCCTGAAGCTCATCCCCGACGCCATCCCCCTGGTGGGCAACGTACAGGATGAAGGGAGCCTCGAGGCCGCCTTTGCCCGTGTGGGCCCGGTGGACATCCTGGTCAACGCCGCCGGGGTGACCTGGGGCCAGGACGCGCTGGAAGTGCCGGTGGAAAAAATCCGCGAGGTGTTGGACATCAACGTCACCGGGGCTTTTTTGGCCTCGAGGATCGCCGCCCGCGGTATGAAGGCTCGAGGCTATGGCAAAATCCTCCACATCGCCTCGGTCGCGGGCCTGGCCGGAAGCCCCAGCGAGCTGATGGACGCCGCCGCCTACTCAGCCTCCAAAGGCGCCCTGATCGCCCTGACGCGCGACCTGGCGGTCAAGTGGGGGCCCTTTGGCATCCGGGTTAATGCCCTGGCGCCGGGGTTCTTCCCTACCCGCATGACCGAGAAGCTGCTGGCCCGCACCGAGCAACTCGTGCGCGAGCGCACCCCACTGGGCCGCATCGGCCAGACCGGTGAGCTGGCTGCCGCCGCTTTGTACCTGTGCAGCCCGGCCTCGGACTATGTGACCGGGCAGGTGCTGGCCGTAGATGGAGGGATGACCGCCCTATGAGCGAGGTCTTTCCCTTGCCCGAAGGCCACGGCCTGATTCGCCGGGCCCGACGGGATGACGTACCCGAGATCGCCCGGCTCCTGGCCGACGACCCGCTGGGACGTACTCGAGAAGCCCTCACCCAACCCCTGCCCGAGCGCTACTACCAGGCCTTCGAGGCCATCGAGGCTGACCCCCACCAGTTTTTGGCGGTGGTGGAGCAGGCGGGCCGCATCGTGGGCACCTTTCAGCTCAGCTTTATTCCCGGCATGTCGCTACAGGGTGCCTGGCGGGCCCAGATCGAAGCGGTACGGATTGACCACAGCCTGCGCAACCAGGGCCTGGGCCGGGTGGTCATGCAATGGGCCATCGAGCAGGCCCGGCAGCGCGGCTGTACCCTGGTGCAGCTCACCACCCATAAGTCGCGCCGCGACGCCCGTCGTTTTTATCAACGCCTGGGCTTCATCTCCAGCCACGAGGGCATGAAGCTCAAGCTCTAGTTCGAGGTGCTTATGCCGATGTTTCAACCAGAACTCGAGACCCTTCCCCGTCCCAAGCTAACCGAACTGCAAAACCAGCGTTTGCGCGAACAGGTGGCCTATGTGTATGAGCGGGTTCCTTTCTACCGCCAGGCCCTGGACGAAAGGGGGCTCAAACCCAGCGATATCCGGGGGGTAGAAGACCTGCATAAGCTCCCCTTCACCAAAAAGAAAGACCTGCGCGATACCTATCCCTTTGGGATGTTTGCCGTGCCGCGCACAGAGCTGGCCCGCATCCACGCTTCCAGCGGCACCACCGGCAAACCCACCGTGGTGGGCTACACCCGGGGCGACCTGGAAGTGTTCTCCGAGGTGGTGGCCCGTTCACTGGCGGCGGCGGGGGGTCGGCCTGGCATGATGCTGCACAACGCCTACGGCTACGGGCTCTTTACCGGCGGGCTAGGTCTGCATGGCGGCGCCGAAAAGCTGGGCATGGTGGTGGTGCCCATCTCCGGCGGCATGACCGACCGCCAGATAATGCTCATCCAGGACTTCAAGCCCGAGATGATTTCCTGCACACCCTCCTATGCCCAAACCCTGGCCGAGGAGTTCAAAAAACGGGGGGTTAGCCCGGAGGAAATCAGCTTGCAGTACGCCATCCTGGGCGCGGAGCCCTGGACCGAGGCCATCCGCCAGAGCGTAGACGCTGGGCTGGGGGTCAAGGCCACCAACATCTATGGCCTCTCGGAGATCATCGGGCCAGGGGTCGCTAACGAAGACGTAGAGGAGCGCGAGGGGCTCAGTTACATCTGGGAAGACCACTTCTACCCCGAGGTGGTAGACCCCGAGACCGGCGACCCCCTGCCCGAGGGTGAGGTGGGGGTGCTGGTACTGACCACCCTGACCAAGAAAGCCATGCCCATCCTGCGCTACTGGACGGGCGACCTGACCTTCATCACCCGCGAAAAGGGCCCCTCGGGGCGCACCCACGCCCGCATGGCCCAGATCCGGGGCCGCACCGACGACATGCTGATCGTGCGGGGGGTGAACGTCTACCCCACCCAGATCGAGGCCGTGCTCAAGGAGATTCCCGAGGTGGTGCCACATTACCAGATTGTGCTCACCCGCGAGGGCACCCTGGACGAGGTGGAACTGAAGCTCGAGGTGGCCGAGCCTTTCTTCCGGGAAGTAGGCCAGCAGGTGCTCTCCGACGCGGTTGTAGAGGCTGACCACCGCCTGGCCCAGCTGCGCGAAAAGGTAGCCAAAAAAATCAAGGACAATGTGGGCATCTCGGTCAAGGTCTCGCTCATCAACCCCGGCACGGCCCCCCGCAGCGAGGGCGGCAAGCTCAAGCGGGTGGCCGACCTGCGTAAACTATGAAACCCATTCCCCCTGGCTACCAGGCCACTTTCGAGACGGTGGTCACCGACGAGATGACCGTAGACTTCGAGCATCCCGACGACCCCCAGCTAGGCAAGCTGCACCCGGTCTATGCCACCTACTGGATGGCCAAGCACATGGAACTGGCCGGGCGCAAAATCATCCTGCCCTTTTTGGAAGAGGGCGAGGAGGGCATTGGCTCCAAGGTGAGCGTGGATCATCTGGCCTCGGCCCTGCCGGGCATGAAGGTGCGGATCATAGCAGAACACACCCACACCGAAGGCAACCGCGTATATGCCCGTTGCACCGCCTGGAACGAGCTAGGCGACCGGATTGGCGAGGGCTCCACCGAGCAGGTGATTCTGCCCAAGGCCAAGCTGCTGCGGATTTTCGGGAAGCTCGAGGAGCGTTGGCAACAACACCGCAACTAGAGACCTGTTTTTTGCAAGCCCAGCCTCGCATCCCTTAATCTGATACCGTGAAGCGCCTTCCCCTCTTCCCCCTTCCCGAGACCGTGGTGTTTCCAGGGCTCTTGATTCCCCTTTATATTTTCGAGGAGCGCTACAAGCAGATGGTGCGGGACTTGCTGGCCCAGGGTGAGGAGCAGCGCCGGTTTGTGATTACCCTAGCAACCCAGGACGGCATTCGGGAGGTGGGGGGCTACGTGGACTTGCTGGCAGCCTCGGAAAATCCCGACGGCACCTTCAACATCGTGTGTCGAGGGGGTGAGCGCTGCCGCGTGGAGGGGGTAGGCGTGTTCGAGAAAAACCTTTACCAAACCACCCTGGATATTCCTTATCCGCTCGAGCGCAACGCCCGCAGCGAGGAAATTGTGGCAGCCTGGGATGCCATGGACGCTTTCCGCAGCTATATGGCCGGGGTCGCCGATCCAGGGGCGCTGGAAGAGGCCATCGCCAACCTGCCCGACGATCCCCTCTACCAGGCTTCTTTTCTGTGCGTGAACCTGCGGGTTCCCGCTCAAGACCGGCAGGCGTTGCTGGAAGCGCCTTCGTTGGTCGCGCGGCTCGAGCTGGCCCAGGCCCTCATGCGGCAGGGCTCGTTTTCCGGTAGCAGCGCAGAGGCCTGAGGCCGCCTTTGGGTCAACTCACCCTGCGGCGGAGCTGGGCGACGCCCAGGCTGAGCATCAGGAAGCCCCCTGCCAGGAGGGCAAACAGCGCGGACACCTCGTCCTGACGCACCCGCCAGGTCATCTGTCGGGTCAGGTTGCGGTAGGCATCCTTGAGCTTGCTGGCGGAGTCCACATAGAAGTACTCCCCCTCGCCCACCCGGGCAATCTCCTTGAGCACTTCTTCATCGAACTGTGCGGCCAGCGCATACTGTTCGGGCAGTCCCGGAACCGGGCCTTCTGTGGTGCGGCCAATTCCTATCGCATGGACACGAATCTTCAATCGGGCTGCCTCGTAAGCTGCTTCGATCGGATCCACCCCAGCCAGGCTACGGCCATCAGTTAGCAGAATAATGGTAGCCAGACTCTTGGGGTCAGGTGCATCGGCCCGCTCAGAAAGGGGGGGCAGGGCCGCAATGCTTTCCAGGATAGCGTCGCCTATGGCGGTGCCCAGGTTGAGCTCTAAGAAATCTACCGCTTCCAGCAAGCGCCTCCGGTCGGTGGTGAGGGGTACCACCAGCTGGGCATCGCGGGAAAAGGTCACTAAGGCCACCCGTGTACCTTCCGGTAGCTCGCGGATGAAGGTACGCAGGGCCGCTCTGGCTGCTTCAAAACGGCTTGGTTGCACATCGGTGGCTTGCATTGAGCGGCTAATATCCACCGCCAGAACCACCGCCGCCCTGGGGTCGGCCTGCGGCACCATTAGGCTGGGGCGGGCCAGCGCTAAGAGCGCGGCCAGCAAGGCCAGCAGGTAGAGCCCGGCCGGTAGGTGTTGGTACCAGCGTTGGGTTGTGCGGCTAGCCTTTCGCAGCAAAGCCAGCTCCGGGTAAAACGCCACAGCCTCGCTTGGCAGGCGCAGGCCCTTCAGGTACCACCAGACCAGCAGCGGCAGCAGCATCAGCAAGATCAGCGCCCAAGGCCACATAAAAACCATTCAGACCACCTACCGTCTTCTTACCAACTCCAGGTCATACCACTAAGGTTTTCTGCCAAAACAGCCATCGGAAACCCCACCTTCTCTACGGTACCCGCCGCTGCCAGCGCAGGCTCAGGCCAGCGCCCATAATCATGAGCAATGCAGCCAGGGCCGAAAGCAGCGAAGAAATCTCGGTCTTGACGCCCTCCCAGCGAATAACCACGCCCAGCTCTTTAACAATCGCTTTTAGAGCCTCCTCCGTAGGCGGATAGGTATTCTTCCCTCCGGTGGCCTGGGCCAGTTGCTCGAGGTTCCTGGGCTCAAAGGGAACATAGTAGCTGCGGCCCTCAATCTGCATTACGGTTCCGCCTGGCTGGCCCATGGGAAAGGTATAAAGTTTAACGTTGGCAGTTTTAGCAAAACGCGCGGCGATCTCGAGGCGGTTACGGGTGGGAAGGCTAGGGTTGGTGCTCACGTTGGAGGCCCCATCCGACAGGATCACCACACTCCCTGGCGGTAGGTCGGCTGGAGGCTGGCGCTGCTCTGGCACAGGCAGGTCGGGTATGCCTTGCAAAGGATCGGACTGACTCAGGCCGGGCGGTTGCAACTCGGCAGGGGGTTTGAGTTCTCGGCGCCCCGGCAGCATACGCACCCCAGTCACGATGGCGTTCTCGATGGAGGTGTTCTGGGCTGGTTTGAGGCGGTCTATGGCTTCCAGCAGCTTTACTCGGTCGGTGGTGGGCATCACCAGGGCCGAGGCCGAGTCGGAAAAGCTGACCAGCCCAATCTGGGTGGTGGCCGGGGTCAGTTCGATAAACTTGCGCGCCGTGGCCTTGGCGGCTTCCAGGCGGCTAGGATTGAGATCTGAGGCCAGCATGGAGCGCGAGGTATCCACCGCCAGCACCACCGCGGCTTTGTTGCTGGGCAGGGGTAGGCTGGCTACCGGCCGGGCTCCAGCAAGCAGGAGCAGAAACAGGGCCAGCAGTTGCAAGGCCAGGGGCCAGCGCAGGTGGGCTTTGGGCGGCTGACGCACCACCACCGCGCGCAGCCTTGCATCGGCAAAAGCCTGGGCCGTGCGCTCTCGCCGTCGGCTGGCCCAGACCAGAAAACCGATAAATAGGGGGAAAAGCAACATCAGCCACAAAAATACCGGCCAGGTAAAGCTCATCTTCGCCCCCTTCTGCGCAAGGTGAACTTGAGTAGCGGTTCGACAATCTCCTGTGCGGTGGACAAATTGAGTACGTCCACCTGGGCCGCCAGCAGGGTACGCTCGAGCATGGCTTCGCGGGCTTGCACCAGCAGCGCATGGGCCCGGCGCACCCTGGGGTCGCTGGTGTCCAGCCAGATTTCCTCGCCACTCTCGGGGTCGCGCATACGTAGCTCACCCACGTTGGGCAGCTCCTTTTCGGCAGGGTCGAAGATGCGCACCGCCACCACGTCGTGGCGGTAGGCCAGCCGTCGCAGTTGTTTGGCCCAGGGGGGCTCCTGCTCGGGCTGGGGGTTGAGAAAGTCGGAGATCACGAACAGCAAAGCCCGGTGTTTGAGGGTTTTGGCGACGTACTCGAGAGCATATTCAAGCGAGGCCGAGTGGGCCTTTCCCTGCCCATCCTTTTTACCGTGGGGTTCAGGCTGTGACATCAGGCCATAAAGCTGGTGCAGCACCCGCAAGGCCTGCCGCCGACCCGTACCAGGTGGCACCACCCGCATCCCAGCCTCGGAAAAACCAATCGCGCCCACCTTATCGCCATGCCGCCCCACAATGGCCGCCGCCGTGCCCACAAACTCCAGCGCTTCTTCGGCCTTGAGCACCCGACGGGTGCCAAACCGCATCGAGGCGGAAAGGTCCACCACCAGCCAGACCGTAACCTCTTTCTCTTCGCGGTACTGGCGGATGTGGATTTTGCCGGTGCGGGCGGTCACGTTCCAATCTATGCGCCGTACCTCGTCGCCGGGCTGGTACTCGCGCACCTCGGCCAGGTCCAGGCTGGGGCCATAGAAAAAGCCGGTGTAGTCGCCAAACAAAAAACCGTCCAGCCGCCTCAAAACCCGGAACTCGAGCTTGCGCAACAACTCCGCGGGGAGTTCGCGCTGTCTGGGCATCGCTGGGCGGGGCTCGGCCTCCAGCGTCACTTCGATTTTATTTTTGCTGGATCTTCGAAACAGCATAGGCCTCCCGTGGGTGGCGCATCACCAGGCTCAAGGCATAAACCAGCCTCCAAAGGCTCAGGCCGATGGGTTCTCCGCAGCCGCCGGTCTGGTATCGCGGTAAGGATCGCCGATGTGCACCTTGGGCAGTGGGGTAGCGGCAATAATCTTCTGCACCAGGTCCTCGAGCTTCACCTCGTCGGCCAGGGCCTCGTAAGACAGGATGATGCGGTGGCGCAGAACCTCGGGGGCCAGGTCGCGCACGTCTTCGGGCAGGGCATACTCGCGGCCCCGCACAATCGCCAGGGCTTTGGCCCCCAGGATCAGGTTCACGCTGGCGCGGGGGCTGCCGCCAAAGCTGATGTATTTCTTCAGGTTGGCTAGCCCCACCTCGCCGGGGTCGCGGGTGGCTCGAGTCAGGCGCACAGCGTACTCGGTCACGGCCTGGTGTACATGCACCTGGTCGGCCATGGCCTGTAGGTGGCGCAGCTCATCGCCGCTGAGCACCTTGTGCACCGGTTCAAACCTGGTCGAGACCCGCTCCACCACCGTCATCTCCTCGTAGAAGGCGGGGTAGTCTATCCAGACCTTGAACATAAACCGGTCTACCTGGGCCTCGGGCAAAAAGTAGGTGCCTTCCGACTCGATGGGGTTCTGCGTAGCCAGCACCAAAAAGGGGTCGGGCAGCTTGAAGGTCTCGTGACCGATGGTCACCTGGCGCTCCTGCATGGCCTCGAGCAAAGCCGACTGAATCTTGGCCGGGGCCCGGTTAATTTCGTCGGCCAGAATCAGGTTGGCAAAAATCGGCCCCAGCTCGACTTCAAAGTTGGCTTCTTTGGGGTTGTAGATGCGGGTGCCCACCAGGTCGGCGGGTACCAGGTCGGGGGTGAACTGGATGCGCTTGAAACTGGCCCCAATGGCTTCGGCCATGGTTTTGATGGCCAGGGTTTTGGCTAGGCCCGGCACCCCCTCGATCAGGATATGGCCTCGAGCCAGGAGCGCCACCACCATTCGCTCCAGCATCAAATCTTGGCCGACAATGACCTTCTTGACTTCCAGCAGGAGGGTGCGCAACTTGGCGGCAGCATCCATAACGGCCTGGGGCTCGAGGGAGGGTTTTTGCATCTCGCTCATATAAACCTCTGCAACTTGGGGGTTTTGGCTTGTTGGGAAATCGGGCAAGCCAGGGTGGCAGACACAGCTAGGTTGATTGACCGGGCCGGCTATCGGGTGGTGCAGGCGGTGCTGGCAGGGAAGGCACACTGGGATCAAGCGGAATAAGCTCGGGTGAGCCCCCAGGCATCCCCGGCCCCGGTTGAGGGCCACCCGGCCCTGGCATCGGCTGCGGCAGTTCGAAGCGGAACAACTGGCCGTCCTGGTAAATCAGGAGGGGGCATTCCTCAGCCTGCCCCTGGCCCGGGCCCTGCCCTGGGCCCTGTCCTGGCCCCGGCTGAAGCGGGATGAGTTCGCGGGGGTCGGGCGCAGGCTGTAGCTGCTGTTGTGGGTCAAACTGCACCCATCGCAGCGGCCCCGCCTGCGGCCCCGTCCCAGCCACCACCTGCACCAGGGCCGAGCGCAGCCCGAGCCAATACCCCATACCAAACAAAACCAGCGCCAGCAGCGTCACCGCAAGCGGTTTGAGCAGCCACCCAGGCCTGAGCTGTTCCATGCTTTACTTTATGGTGCAATACTGGGTTCAATCTGAGAATGCCCCACGTTTGCAGCCGGAATTTCTCATCCCCAAAACGAGCGCATCCTTCATTTAATTTCGACACCCGACCACCGCTCGAGCAGCTTTGCCACGGCGGTGTGATCCACATCGGCACTGCCCACTTCGCGTTTGGCTATTTCGAAGAACTCCCGCACCTGCTTTAGCATGGGCGCAGGGGTTCCGGCGGCCTCGAGCACCCGGACACAGATACCCATGTCCTTAGCCAGCAAACCCAGGGCAAAGGTGTTGGGAAACTGGCGCGTAAGTACCCGCTGGCCAAACAGATTCTCACTCACATTCGAGCGCCCCGAGGAAGCGTTGATCACCTCGAGCGCCAGCCTGGCATCGACCCCCTGCTGAACCAGGGCCAGCATGCCCTCGCTCAAGGCCCACAGGTTTACCGCCAGCAGGGCATTGTTGACCGCCTTGACGGCATGCCCCGACCCCAGCGGCCCTACGTGAACAATCTTGGCAGCAAAGGCCTCCATCACCGGCCTAGCCCTGGCAAAGTCCTCTGCAGAACCCCCGGCCATTACGGTAGCTCTGGCCTGAATAGCGCCAGCTACCCCCCCAGACAGGCAAGCATCCAGGTACGACACCCCTTTTTCCTGAAGCATCCGGGCGGTCTTTTTAGCCATCTCCGGCTCGCCCGAAGTGTGGTCCACCCAAAGCATCCCGGGGCGCAGGTAGGGCAGCAACCTGCGGGCCATTTCGTCCACCTCGAGGGAGGTAGGCAGGCAGGTAAACACCATATCGGCCTGGGCAACGTCGGCTAGATCAACCGCCTTTGAAGCAAACTCTCTGGCATGGGCCAGGGCCTTTTCAAAGGTGCGGTTCCAAACCAGGGTCTCGTATTTTTTGGCCAGGTGCCCAGCAATCGGATAACCCATCGCTCCCAGTCCAATGAACGCTATTTTCATAAACCCTACTCTATCGCGGTCTTCGCTATTTTTGCCGCTGCACGAAACCGAGAAGTGGACGATCCCCTTCGGGACAGACCGCTGGCGCGGCTGTTCACCAGCAGGACGATCCCCTTCGGGACAGACCGCTGGCGCGGCTGTTCACCAAAAAGGGACGGTCACCCCTTGCAGCAGTTTTGACCGGGCAAATGTGGGAACTGTGGTGCGGCGCCAGTTGAGCAGCGCCGGCAGGAAAAGATGGCCTCACAGAGGGCGATCCAGTACCTGCGGCGAAGCCAGCTTTTGACGAAACACTTCTTTGAGGCCAGGTATCACCTGAACTCGCATCTCGGTTGTGTCGAAAGCCTCGTTCCACCAGGCAAAGCCGCGTAGCTGTGGCCACTGGTTGGACAGGATTCCGCTTAGAGCGGCCTCGGCCCACTGCACAGCATTCACCCTAGGGTTACCCGCCGTCACCGCAAATTCTGCCACCACCACCGGCTTATCCGGGGCCAGCCGTGCCAAACGGGGCATGACTGAGTTCATTCCATCGGCAAAGGTTTGGGTGTTGTTCTCGGCGGGTTCCTGGGCACCATACACCGAGACCCCAATCCAGTCCACAACGTCGTGGCCAGGATAGTAATTTTCCAGGCGATTCCACTCGGCTTCGGGATCGTCGTAGGCATCGACGTGCCAGACCCAGGTCAGGTTGTCTGCCCCAACCGATTTAATGGTCTGGACAATGTGGCGGTAGGTATCTCGAAAGCGTTGGGGGCCCAGGGTCGGGCCTCCGTTCCATCTGCCGTTCCAGGAAAACCATTGTCCATTAACCTCTGTACCCCACTCCACCAGAACCGGCGTGCCAAAAGCTTTGGCCGCCTGCCCCCATGCCTTGAGGTCTGAATCAAAGTCGCCCCTAAGAATAGCCTCGAGGCTATACAAAGGCTCGGCTACATAGGTCTCGCTGCTGCTTCGCAGCATTAACCGGATGAACGGGACTGCGTTCCTGGAGCGTATCCACTGTGCTGTAGCCAGTGGAAAAGCCCGGCTGGCAAACCAGTCGTTAGAGAAGTAAACCCAAGCCACCTTACGCCCAACCGCTTGCTCATAAGCATCCAGCGCAGCCGGTGTAATCTGGTACTCCTCCAAATTTTTCTCTCCAGGATAAACCCCATGATAATACGCGCCTGGGGGGGGAACCCCTATCCTCTTAGCGGGTGGGCCAGGATCCACCGGTGGAGCCGGGAGGGTGAAGTTTTGACACCCTCCCAGCACCAGCAAAACCAACAAGAACCTTCTTTTGCTCATAACGAGCCATATCTCTACTGTGTGGTTACGGTAGTGGGGTCTACATAGGTATAACCCAGGGTATCCCGCACATAGCGCAAAAAACCCTCAAATTGAGCTGCCGAGTAGGCATTGGGGCCGTCATAAGCAGGGTCAATGGTGTAGGCATGGAAGAAGTGGCCCGCCCAGGGACAGCGCAGCACCCGGTTGGCTCGAGCGGCCTCTTCTACCATGGGCAGCAGGTAGTTGGGCTGTACACTACCCAGGTTTTCAGGGAGCATCAGGGTGCCGTTCACATCCCGCACAGGGTAGGGGAAGAACTGCCCTGCAATTACCGTGCCCACTCGGTAAATGCGCCGCTCCATAACCCGGCTATAGACCTGGTTAAACGTGGCATAGTAACCGGGGTCGGCCTCGTAATGGGGCGTTGTCCAGCCCACCGGTGTAAGGTTGGCGGTCGAGGTGCTAAGACCCACCAGGATCGAGCGGCCGGTCTGAATGCGCTGTAGCGCACTGCTGGCTGTCATGCCTGGAATGGGTGAGCTGGTAATGCGGTTACCATTGGCATCGAGCTCAACCCGCCAGAACTCCCAGTCATTACCTGAAATACCTGAGGGATTCTTGAGGTTTTCAAACTGATGGGTGTAGCCGTGCTGGAATATCCGGCCACGAATTCTGGGTATGCGGCGAAGTTGAGTCAGGGCCCCACTGTTTTGCGTCCATCGGATCTGGGTGACTGGCACAGTATTGTTGTCCACATACAGGGGTATTACAGTAGCCAGGAACGGAATCCCTACCCGATTAATGCTATCCAGCATCCGTTTGAGGTCAGCGCCTTCATCGTTCGGGCTCAAATCTTCCATGCGGGCCAGGGCCCTGGGGGTACAGGTAACATCACGCCCCATCATGGGCGCAATCAGATCTGCAAAAATCAGGTAGCGATCCTGCTCGTGAATATACGTAAAGGGGTTGTCGGCAATGTACCAGAAATTACCGCTTTGCAGCGCGTAAGGAATCTGCCGCCCTGCGCTGTTCTTGGCCCAGGCATGTACCACCACGCTGGGGGACTCAGGGGCCACTTCCACCATCTCGATGGGAACTTCCAGCAAGCCCGGGATGTACTTCTTGAAGGTATAGCCCCGGTAGTCAATCCTGTTAAAGCCCACCGAGAACTCGGACGGCTGATACTCTGGATACAAAGCTACATAGCGCAGGCCCAGCTGGCTCAGGCTGGCCCCTATGGCCGGGTTGTCCAGCCTCCAAATGTTGTAGTTGAGCCAGGTTACCCTAGCGCCGCCCATAATATCGCTGATCAGGGCGGTGGGAATCGGGTCTTCGTAGGTGCTACCGATGTAAAATGTGCGGTAGTACTGGTTGGCTTCTCCGGCTGTATAGGCCGAAACCGCCTTACGGGTTACGGCCACATCAGCGTAGCGACCCAGCAGGTTGGTCAGCATGATCGCATAAATCTGGGCTGCATCGGGGTAAGAGTAGGCCTGGGTTTGAACCTCGCCCATAGATTGCGCTCCGGTCTGGCCAGGCTTGTCCTTACCGCCCTTTTTTGAGCGGGTAGATTTATCGTAAGCGAGGCCCGGTTTAAGCTGCACAGAGCCAATTTTGGACTTTCTTTGCAGCGAGACCCCATTGGATTCAGAAAAAGTACCCGGGCCATCGGGATAGAGGATTAGCACCGAGGTTGCTGCCTGTGCATTGACCCCACTACCCTGTTTTCCTTCTGCTTGAGGGCTCGAGGAAGTACCACAGGCCGCAAAAATCAGTAGCCCTGCCAGCAATAACAAAGCCTTACCGTAATGGTTGAACACCTGCCACTTTATTGCGTTCATAAAACCACTCCTTTGTCAAACTCGAGTCAATCCAAACGAAAATCAGTCGCTATAATCCATCGCCATGGCCGACCTGTTGGGTTCGTTGCGCAAGCGTTCCTGGGTTTCGGTAATGCGCAGCCTCAGCCGGTAGGGGTCGAGCACCTGTTCACGCAGTAAAACTTCGCCCAATGGTGTGCCGGGTGGCTTTTCACGCAGGGCTCGAGCCAGCACCTGTGGACTCACGTCTTCGTAAAAAAACAAAACATCGCCCAGGCGTCGGCGAACCGATTCGAGCACCTCCATGGGCACATAGCTCTTGCGCTCCGTTTTGTCCCAGGCTGGGACAGTGCCTCTGCGGGCCCCTCGAGCAGGCCAGAAGTACATTCGCCAGGCGCGCAAGGTAGCCAGGGCATTAATGATGTTGCCCACAAACCAGCGTAGGGGGAATAAAGGCAGCACCAAAGTCGCTCGCAAAGCCTCGGAAACCCCGTAAACTGACTTTATAGCAGCAAAGCGCATTAAGAGGCGCTCGAGGGTAATGGCTAAGATGCCTCCGCTCAACCACAGCGTTAGCCTGGGATCGGCATGTGGCCAGTCGAGGAAATAGCTCAATACGGAGTACAGGGCCAGCGGATACCCCACGAAATGAATCAGGTTGGTATATTTCCCCTTCTGGTCTCGCCAAAGCACCAGGCGATCCTTGAAGGAAAGCCTTCTTTCGCCCATCTCCTTGGGGCTTTGCATGGTAATGCCGTATATCCAGCGAGCTTTTTGCTTAATGGCCGCGCGTATTTCCGAGGGAAAGTATTCCTTAATGGCCACAACCTCGTTGCGAATACGCCCCCGATCATCAATGCGCTTGAGCCGCTGCACATGGAAGTGCACCTTAAAGCCTTTTTGCCACAAGCGCAAAGACATATCGTAGTCTTCGGTCAGGCTACCCTCGCGAAAAATGGGCCCCTCGGCCGCCAAAAAGCTCACCACATCGCGCCGTAAAGCAAAACCGGTGCCCGCACTAGGCACAAACAAACCAAACGACTCACGTACCGGCATGTGATGAAGGTGGTTTTCGGCAAACTCATCGGCGTAGGTACCGGCAACCATGCGGTTGAGCCATCGCCACCAGGGCAGCTTGGGAAACATGGCAATGACGGGTAGCTGCACCATGTCTTTGTGGCTCAGAAGGGCACTGTAGAAGCGGAAAGCATAGGGATGAATCACATCTTCAGCGTCATGAATGGCAATGATGTCAAATTCCCGGTTGCGGATATTCTCCAGGTCTTGAATAAAGGCAAAAACCTCATTCAGGTTCTGGCTTTTGCTGGTTGGCCCCCGCTTTTGATTGACCACGCAGTGAACGTGGGGGTTGCTCCTCGCCAGTTCACGCACTTCCTGCAAAGTGGCCTCGTCGTTGGGGTAGACCCCAATAAAGAACTCGACCCGATCCTCCGGATAGTGCATCAGGCGGAGCGTAGCCCTCACCATCTCGGCAACCACCCCTGCTTCCTGCCAGGCCGCTACCATAACGGCTATGCGCTTGGGGTTATCGCTCTCCAGTTCTTCTCTCGAGAGACTGGCCTTTTGAAAACGACGTCGTCGCAAAAGATAGGTCAGGTCAAAGATCAGGTCGTCGAAGATGGCAACAAGATAGCCAAAGCAAACCAACACCAATATTGCCCCAATAAACTCTGACATAGATACCTCTCCCAGGTATTTCGAATGCAAAGATTTGCTAGAAACAAACCGACAGTCCAACCAGAGATGTCTGATGTCTTTGGGCTTTGCCCACCATGCCTATTCAGTGGGCATAAAAAGTGTACAGGCGCACAAGTTAAAAATCAAGAGGCAAATTTATAAGAGGCGTCTTTTTAGCGCTCATATCGCCGCGCACACATCTGCTACCTCGCTGCAGGTGAATGGGCTAAACACCCCTCCGATCGCGGGGTAGCATGCCCCGCTTCAGGACTTTCTCTCGGCAAAAACCTTGGTGTGAAGTCTGGGTAGAAGCCATTTCCTCTTCTTCTGGCTCATCTGGGCCGGTCGCGGTCTGGTACAAGTGTTGTTGCACCAGCAACCAGCAAAGGTTATTGTCAGATTACACATAACGGCTAAACTAAAGGTCGGGTCTGCCGGGATGGCGGAATGGTAGACGCTACGGACTTAAAATCCGTTGCCCGCAAGGGCGTGTGGGTTCGAGTCCCATTCCCGGCACCACGTACAGGACAGCAATCTTTGGGGCTATGCGAAGTCTAGCTTTTAGAGGCTGTTTGCAGGTTGTTTGCATTTGCTTCTCCTAGCAGCTCAGCCAACCCCAAAGCAGCCTCGCGCTGCTGGCGCTCGAGGCGGGCCTGGTAGTGCTGCTCCCGCACCGCAGGGCTGTGGCCGGTACGCTGGGCTGCCACATGTAGGGGCACCTTGCCAGTGCTGTCCAGCAGGGTCACGTGGGTATGCCGGAGGTTTTTGGGCGGGATGTGGGTGATGCCCAGGGTGCGGGCCAGATGGCGCATGAGCTCCGAGAGGTTGGTCTCCGAGAGCGGTGTCCCCCGGCGGGAGGGAAAAACCAGGCCCATCTCCACCCAGTCTTTGCGCAGGGCCCGCAGCATTTCGCAGTACTCCTGCTGCTCCCGCAGCACCGCCACCGTGCCGGGGTCGAGGTAGACGGTGCGGCGGCTACCGGGGGTCTTGGGTCGCCCGAACGAGGGGCGGCTGTTGACGTAGGTGCAGACCTCCTCGATCCGCAGCAAGCCAGCCTCGAGGTCTACATACTGCCACTTGAGCCCCAGCAGCTCCTCCCGGCGCAGCCCGGTGGTCAGGGCTAGGTAGACGTAGCGGTACATGAAGGGGTCATGGGTTCGGAGGTACTCCAGCGCAGCCCTGGCCTCGTGTGCGTCCCAGGCTGGTTGAGGGCGGGGGTGGGGCTTTTCCACCCGCACCTTGCGGGCAGGGTTGCGGTGGATGAGCTCGAGGTCTACCGCCCGGTTCAGGCAGAGCTTGAGGTAGTGCAGCGCCTTGGCCCGCTGGTAGGGGGTAGCTGGCACGGTGGCAGCCCACTGCTGCACGCGGGCCGGGGTGAGCTCTTGCAAGCGCAGGTGGCCCAGGTGACGGGATACGAAGCGGCGCAGGTAGGCGGCATAGTCGGCTCGGGTCTTCTCCTTCCAGGTCGGGTTGCGCAAATATTCCTCGATCCACTCACCCAGCGTGACGCGGGTAGGCTCGAGCAACGTCCCCTTTTGTTTGAGCAGGTTTTGCTCAGCCAACCAGGCCTCGGCGGCCTGGAGGGCTTGCCGGGGGGTTTTGTAGTCGGCGGGGGCGAAGGTCTTGCTGATGCGCCGCCCACCGGGGATGACGAGCTGGGCCAGGAAGCACCGGCGGGACTCCAGCCAGCGTATCTGGCCGCTGCCGTAGGTGCGGCGGGGGATGGGAAGGGGGGCGGGCATGGTAGAAAGAGCTACAGCAGCAAGGGCTGATCCGCCTCATTTTTGTTTAGCCAACACGTTATTCAGCCACTTATCGCGCGCCACCGGATAAATGCGCAAGGTATAGGCTGTTGGGGGATTGCCCGTCAACAGGAAAGTTACGTCTTTTACTCGACGTTCAACTGGTTTGCCCAAACGAACCCGCTTGAGCGCCCCCTCAGCCCAACTTTTTGCATCATCCGGCCTGCCCTCGTAAGGAACGGTAGCCACGTATGGAATCAGCCAGGAAGCGGTATTGTTGGCCCCGGAGCCGGTTACCATAGCTTCTACAAACGTCACCGCGTCACCAGCGCTATATACGCACACCCGCATGTCTGCGGCGGTATCCGGGTCAATCTTTCTAGCGCATCTCTCTTCCTCGTTGGTGATTTTGCTAATCCGATCGAGGTTGAACTTGAACCCGTAGGGCCACTTTTCCAAGTTAAGGGTTATGTCCACCCAGGCCAAATTCGGTAGCGTGGGAGCAGATGGAAGCCCCGCTTCATCCTGGGTTGTAGTTGCTGGCTCAGGAGCGGTTTGCA